>Ga0180436_10000119_pt1 | contig 80314 bp, 59 predicted proteins | sample SS_ome_2_FD_132434 | JGI IMG/M metagenome (GOLD analysis project Ga0180436, IMG submission 132434) | Hypersaline lake sediment archaeal communities from the Salton Sea, California, USA - SS_3_S_2 metaG | ecosystem: Environmental > Aquatic > Non-marine Saline and Alkaline > Hypersaline >...
CCCACACCGTCAGTCCTGATGCGCGAAGAATTGGAGAAGAAGCGGTCCGGCCGTCATCGCGAGCCCCCGACCAGCGGAAGTCGCTGGAAGTATGTGGAATGAACAAATGAATAAAGATGGGGTCAGGTCCCATTCATATTCATTTGTTCCCTGGGGGGATCCCGCGAAGCGGGCTGGCAAGGGCGGTCAGCCTTCCAGCAGACCCTTGCCCCGGGCCCACGTGGTGAAACCGTCCTCCAGCTGCTCGAAGGAGTCGATGACGTAGAGCAGTGGCTGCATGTGCCAGACGTCGTATTCCTGCTCGGAAACCGCGCCGGGGTCGAAGGCCAGTTTCTTCACCTTGTCGGTGAGGCTGTACTGCACTTCGGCGTACGAGGAGAGGATGCCGTTGCCGTAGATGCGCATCCCCTCGCTGGTGTCGATGAGGCCGAACTCCACGGTGAACCAGTAGATCCGCTCCAACCGGCGGCGGTCGTTGCCTTTCGCCGCCATCGCGGCCTGGCCGATCTTCTGGTAGAAGTCGGCGAAGGAGCGGTGGGTGATCATCGGCATGTGGCCGAAGACGTCGTGGAACATGTCCGGGGCCGGCGTGTAGTCGAGCTCGTCCCTGGTACGGATGTAGTTGGTGGAAGGAAAGACCCGGTTGGCCAGCTGGGAGAAGAAATCCTCCTCGTGCAGCAGGCCGGGGGTGTGCGAGACCCGCCAGTTGGCCGCCTTCTCCAGGCTGCGGCTGCAGTCGGCCAGGGCGGGGATGCGGTCGGTGGGGAAGTCCATCATCGCCAGCCCGTCCATGTATTCCCGGCAGCCCCGGCCCACCAGCAGTTCCTGCTGCCGGGCGAAGAGGGTTTTCCAGATGTCGTGTTCGTCGTCGCTGTAGTCGGGGTAGGGGATTGCGTCGCCCACCGGCGGCGGACCCTCGAGTTTCACCGGGATGCAGCGCGGGTCGAGGGCGTCGTCGGAGGCCTTGTCGAACGCCGAGCGCTGGTCCTGTTCTTCTGTCTTGCCGTTCATATCGGTCCTCCTCAGGGTCCTTGTGGTCGTCCAAGCTCGAACATGCTCTCGGCGGTGACCCGGGAATACCAGTCGGCGCCGCAGCGGCCCACCTGGTCCAGTTTCAGCGGGTCGGGCATGCCCTTGGTGAGTACGCCGTCGTCCACGTGGATGTGCACGATCTCGCCGATGATATAGGCGGAGGCCAGCGCCCCCTCGCCGTGTTCCACCACCTGGAACAAGCGGCACTCCATCGATACCGGGCTCTCCACCACCCGCGGCGGGGCCACGATGCGGCTGTCGGCCCGGGTCAGCCCCGCCTGGTCGAACTCGTCCACCCCGCGGGCGTAGGACCAGGAGGCCTGGTTCACCTTCTCCGCCAGGGCGCGGGTGACGATGCTGATCACATATTCCTTGGTTTCACGGATGTTGTGCAGGGTGTCCTTGGATTCCCCGTGCCGGTCGTTGAGCGGGCAGAAGACCGCCGAGGGCGGGTTGGCCCCGCCGAGGTTGAAAAAACTGAACGGGGCCAGGTTGCCGCGGCCGTGGCGGTCGAGGGAGCTGACCAGGGCGATGGGCCGCGGCGCCACCAACCGGTTGAGCAGCAGGTAGCGATCGCGGATTTCCAGGTCTTTCATCGGGTATTCGCTCATCGCTCACTCCGCCCAGGAAAGGTGGTAGTCGGGGTCTTCGATCTCCAGCGCCGGCCGGGCCACCATCAGCGGCTTGAAGGTGTCCACCATCAGTGCCAGTTCCTCGGTCCGCTTCTGGCCCATGCTGCCTTCGTAGCGGCCGGGGTGCGGGCCGTGGGGCATGCCGTCGGGGTGCAGGGTGATCGAGCCGTGCTCGATGCCCTTGCGGCTCATGAATTCCTTGGTCAGGTAGTAGAGCACCTCGTCGGACATCACGTTGGAATGGGCGTAGGGCGCGGGGATCGAATCGGGATGGAAGTCGTAGGGCCGGGGCACGAAGGCGCAGACCACGAAGCCGTCCCCCTGGAAGGTCTGGTGGATCGGCGGCGGCTGGTGGATCATCCCCACGATGGGCTCGAAGTCGTGGATGTTGAACGCCCAAGGGTAGTAGAACCCGTCCCAGCCGGCCACGTCGAAGGGGTGGTGGTCGAGCACCGACTCGGTGAGGCCGCCGGCCTGCTTGACCACCAGGCGGAACTCGCCGGTCTCGTCGTGGGTCCTGAGCTCCTCTGGCCGGCGGATGTCCCGCTCGCTGAACGGGGCCCCCTCCACCAGTTGCCCGTACTCGTTGCGGTAGCGAGACGGTGTGCGGACGTAGCCGCGGCTCTCGGTGATGAAAAAGGTGTGCGGCACGTCGTCCATCTTGAAACGGTGCAGAATGCCGCGGTGGATTACCAGGTGGTCGCCTTCGCGGTAGGGCAGGTCGCCGAACGGCGACTGCAGTACGCCGCTGCCCTCGGTAACATAAACGATCTCGTCACCGAGACCGTTGCGGTAGAAGTGCTCGTCCTCGCGGTCCGGGCTGACGTGCAGCAGGGCCACGTCGCTGTTGAAGAGCAGCGGCGTGCGGTCCAGGGTCGGGCTGCCGCCGCGGGGCAGGCGCCCGCTGCGGAAGTGGCGCAGCCTGAGCGTCGGGTCGAGGTCGGGTTCGTAGACCACCGGGCCCATGTGGCGCACGGCGGTGACCGCGGTGGGCGGTCGGAGGTGGTAGAGCAGCGATGCCGGGCCGGTGAAGCCCTTGTTGCCCATCAGCTGCTCCTGGTGGATGCCGCCGTCGGCCTTGCGCAGTGCGGTGTGCCGCTTGGGCGGCAGGGTGCCGAGCCTGTGATACCACGGCATGGTCAGTTCTCCTCTGCTGGTGTGGCCACGATGCAGTTGCCCAGGGTGCCCAGTCGTTCGATTTCCAGTTCCACCACGTCTCCCGGCTCAAGCCAGCCGTCCACGGTGTCCGGGCCCAGCTCGAGGATACAGCCGGTGCCCACGGTGCCGCTGCCGATGACGTCTCCCGGGTGGAGGGTCACGTTGCGGCTGGCCCGTTCGATCATTTCGCCGAAGGAGTAGTGGATGTCCTTCCAGTTGCCCCGGGAGTATTCCCGGCCATTGACCTTCGCGGTCATGGCCAGGTCGTAGCCCTTGCCCGCACGGTAGGGCTCCAGCTCTTCCGGGCTGACGAGCAGCGGCCCGATGCCCGTGGCGAAGTCTTTGCCCTTGGCCGGGCCCAGCCCCACCTTCATCTCCTCGCGCTGGGCATCGCGCAGCGACCAGTCGTTGAGCACCATGAAGCCGGCAATGTGCGCATCGGCATCAGCGGCGCGGATGTTCCGCCCCGGACGGCCGATCACCGCGCCCACCTCCAGCTCGTAGTCGAGCCATCGGCCGCCGGCGGGGAAGGGCAGCTCGTCGCCGTGGCCCAGCATGGCCGTATGGTTGCTGAAGTAGAACACCGGGATCTCGTACCACTCGGGGATCATCTCCCGTCCCCGCCGGTCGCGGGCCGTTTTCACGTGGGCCTCGAAGGCGTAGAAGTCACGGAAGCTGGCCGCCGGCAGCACCGGCGGAAGCAAGCGGACGCCGGTGGGATCGAGGGCCCGGTCCGAGCGGTAGGCGCTCAGCGGGTCGCAGTTGCGCAGCCGGGCCGTGATCTCCTCGAGCAGGCGCAGCGAGGCCGGATCGATGGGGCCTGACAACCGGGCGGCATCCTCGCCGTCAGGGCCGGCCGGGATGGAGGAGAGGGGATAGATCAGGCCCTCGTGCATTACCCCGGCCCGGGCGCCGGTGCCGTCCGGCTTCTCGTAGTTGCAGTACTTCATGATCAGAGATTGCCCCGTCGGGCCTGTTCACGCTCGATCGACTCGAAGAGCGCCTTGAAATTACCCTTGCCGAATCCCCGGGCGCCGCGACGCTGCAGCACCTCGTAGAACAGGGTGGGCCGGTCTTCCACCGGCGTCGTGAAGATCTGCAAAAGGTAGCCTTCGTCGTCCCGGTCCACGAGGATGCCCAACTCGCGAAGGTCGTCGATGTTTTCCTCGATCTCGCCCACCCGGGCCGGCAGCGCCTCGTAGTAGTCATCGGGCACGTAGAGGAACTCCACCCCGTTCTCCTTGAGCTGCCTCACGGTGGCGATGACGTCGCGGGTATGCAGCGCCACGTGCTGTGCCCCCGGGCCGTTGTAGTAGTCGATGTATTCCTGGATCTGGCTCAGCCGCTTGCCTTCGGCCGGCTCGTTGATCGGGAACTTTATCGTCATGTCGGCACTGGCCATCACCACGCTCTGCAAGGCGGAAAACTCGGTGGAGATGTCCTTGTCGTCAAAGGAGATGTAGCGGTGAAAGCCGAGGACCTTTTCGTAGAAATCGGCCCAGTGGTCCATCTTGCCCAGTTCCACGTTGCCCACGATGTGGTCGATGAAGTGCAGGCCCACCGGGGGCGTTTCGAGCTTCTTTTCCTCGTACCCCGGGAGGAACGGGCCGTTGTAACCCTTTTTCGTGATGAACGAGTGGACCGTGTCACCGTAAGTTCTGATCGCCGCCCGGCGCACGGTGCCGTGGTCGTCAATTTTGTCGTAGGGCTCGGCCGCCGATTCGGCGCCACGTTTCAGCGCCTGGGCGTGGGCCGCGTCCGCGTCCTCCACCTCGAAGGCGATGTCCAACACGCCGTCGCCGTGCCGGTCAAGGAGCGTGTTCAACCGGCCGCCGGCGGCCAGCGGCGTGGAGAGCACCAGCCGCGCTTTTTCCTGCTCCAGCACGTACGAGGCCCGCTCGCGGTCGCCGGTCTCCAGCCCGCTGTAGGCTGTCTGGGAAAAGCCGAACGCGCGGCGGTAGTAGTAGGCCGCCTGCTTGGCGTTGCCCACCACGTACTCCACGTGGTGGATCCGTTTCACTCCGAGGTCGTTTTGTGCCATTGTCCTTCTCCCCCCGCTACAGCACGTCGATCTTGGCCGCCACGATGAAGTCGTTCTCGGAGAGGCCGTCGATGGCATGGGTGTAGAGTTCCAGGTCCACCGTGTTCCAGGAAATAGCGATGTTGGGGTGGTGCCCCTCGTCTTCGGCCACCTCGGCCACCTTGTTGACGAAGGCCATCGCCTCCACGAAATCCGTGAATTCGAAGCTGCGGGTGATGCGGTGCACCCCCTCGCGACAGAGGGTCCACTGCGGGACCAGCGGGGTGAAGTCGTCCTCCTGGCCGTTGGTGAGCACCGGCACGCCGCCCTCGCAGGGGACGCATTTCTTGTCGATCAGGCACTGGTTGTTCTCATTCATCACGTCGGTTTCTCCTGGCAACCCTGCGGGCGCCGTCCCTCCCGGGCCGTTCGCCGCTCAGGCCGCTGATTCGTTTTCAACTATGTAAGCGGAGGCTAACCATTTCATCATGTCAGGGCGCCCCATTTCAAGGTTTCCATATACGGTTCTGGTGGATCTTTTGGGTCGGGACGAGGCCGCGCAGGGATGTCTTGGCCATAACATGCTGAAATGAAATGATTAAAGGCGTGAGGGGCTGCGCGTTGGCCAGGGAAAGAAGCCGATCGATACCGGGCAGACTGGTCTGTGGGGAACCCGGAAGGGACAAGGGGGGCGCGAACGCCCCCCGAATCAACAATTGCTGAGCGGTTCAGTCGGCCAGGCCGGTGACCGTGCACTCGTCGGTGACCGCGGTGCCGCCATTTGTCGGCGTGACGTCGATCACGGTGAGAACACCGGTATTCGCGCCCACCAGGCCGTTCCAGGGACCCATGTAGAAGTCCCAGCAATTGGTATAGACCTCGCCGCCCGCCAGATTCAGCGTGCCGCTGCGCCATCCGCTGATCACGCCGCCGCCCCCCGTGGTCACATCGATCACCCCGTTGTAGGTACGGTCGACCTTGGTCAGGTTCTCGATTTCGACGCAGATGTCAACGCTGAAGGGCAGCGTTCCACTGTCCGGCAGGCAGGTCAGGGCCGCTGCCGCCGTGGGCGATTCACCGAGCATGGCCAGCTCGATGAAACGTGCCGAGGCGTCGGGGTTCTTGTTCTCCAGCAGCGTGCCGGTGGCCGGGTCCATTTCCCATACCCCGTCTCCCGCGGTGAGCAGCAGGTTGCCGTTGCCCAGCCGGTACACGCCGCGTCCCGAGTTGAAGAACTGCGTATTGTGCAGCGTGCCGTCGAGGTCGAAGTCGGTTACCTGGTCCCCGCTGAACGCGAGGTTGAGGTAGTCGCCCGGGGCCTCGGAGTCTGTCTGGACCTGCTCCGGGAAGTTTATCGCGAAGATTTCGCCCACCAGCGCACCGCCGGCGTCGTAGAGACGGACGTTGTCGGTTGTTCCGGCGATGTCCGTGAGCAGCGCCCGACCGTCGTCAAGGAACAGAATGTCGAAGGGGTCGGAGCCGTCGGCGATGAAATCGGCGAGCCGGCTGTGCGGTCCGTCGAACTCGGCCACGTAATCGTCGCCGCTGGTGACGAAGAGGTGCCCGTCACGGAAATCGATGCCGCGCACGTTGTTCAGGCCGTCGGAGTCGTCGGCATAGGTGTAGAGGTGCGTGCCGGCGGTGTCGAAGACGTTGATCGAGTCCGCGATCTGGTCGGAGACGTAGATGTTGCCGTCGGGCCCCAGCACCGCGTTGATCGGTGTGGAAAATCCGGCGAAGCCGGTGATGATGTCACCGATGTAGGTGCCGTCGTAGGGGTCGTACATGCCGACCACGTCGTTGGTGGAATCGGGGATCATCAGGAACTCGGAAGGCATCCCATCCATCGCGGACCGTTCGATCTTGGTCGCGGGGGAAGGTTCGATCCCCAGTTCCTCGTTCAGGGAATCCCCGTGGCTTGTGGCCGGGAGCAGTAGCACAACGCAGAAAACGACGAGTAGAGCTGTACCATGCCTCATCTGGCACCTCCTTGCCCATGTTGGGGCGTCTTGGGTAGAAAAACGGTTTGCGCTGAAGGACGGCCCGGTGAACGGGCTCATGCTTTAAATTTAGGTGATGTTGCCCGATAAGGCAAGTGAATTATTTATTATCGTTTTGGGATATTGCCTACTGTCTTAGTGGTCTTCGGCAGGTCTGTCGGCGTGGTGCAGGTCGAAGAGGTGGCTGCCGTAGGGCGGCAGGTCGAGATAGAGGCCGCGCATCACCAGGTCGTCGCCTTCACGGTGGTAGGCGGCCTCGCCCAAGAGGTCCTCGAAGCGCCAGTTCATCCCCCCCAGGCCGGGGAGCTGGAGGGGCAGGAAGCATTGGGCCGGCTCGGGCGAGAGGTTGGCCACCGCCACCCGGCGATGGCCGCGGAGCGCCCAGCGGTGGGCGATGATGTTGCGGCAGGATGGATTGCCGAACCACTCTTCCTGGGGTTCCAGGGGCGTCCATTCACCGAGGCGGAACACCGGGTGCCGCAGTGCGTCGGTGAGGCGAGCGTAGAACCGGGCGAGATCGCCGTCCAGGTCCTCTTCCGGCCAGCGGCCCAGCTGCACCGGAGACTTCAGCCGACGGCCCTCGAGCTGGCCGTCGTGGAACAGTCGCATGCCGGGCAGGGTCAGACTCACCACCGCCGCGGCCCGCAAGCGCCGGGGCCCGAAGGCCAGGGCCGCACGCTGCTCGTCATGGTTTTCGATGAAGCGGGTCAGCCGGTTCTGGAATTCGACCTCGGCGTTGAGGCGCAGCCGTGCCCCCCGGGCGTCGTCGGTGAGCAGCAGGTCGTAGAGCCGCTTGTCATAGGTGTAGTCGAAACCCTGTTGCTGCAGTTCCCACTCCATGTCCCAGTAGACTTCGCCGATGAACAGGAACCCGGGATGGCGGCGGCGCACCGCGTCGATGGCCCGGGGCCAGAACTGCGCTTCGGGGGGATCGAAGTGTCCGCCCCAGGTGCGTTGGAAAACGCTGCGCACCGGCAGCATGGCCATGTCGCAGCGCACGCCGTCGCAGCGGTCGGCGATGTCGAGCAGGCAGCGTTCCATGGCCGTGCGGGTCTCGCCGACACGGTAGTCGAGCTGCACCGTGTCGGTCCAGCCAGGGTAGTTGGGATCGCGACCGTGGGCAAAGACGGTTTCCGCTTCACCGGACCGGTGACGGAACCAGTTGTCCGGGCTGCGGGAGAGGTCTTCCCGGTTTCCCCGGACCAGGCGGTGCGGGTGTTCCGCGACCCAGGGGTGGTCGGCGGCCAGGTGGTTGGGCACGAAATCGAGGACGAGCCGCAGGCCCCTGCCGGCCAGGCGCTGACGCAGGGCGGCCAGTTCGCCGTCACCGCCGAGGGCCGGGTCCACGCGGTAGGCGGCCACGGCGTAGGGCGAGCCCACCAGGTCCCGCTCGTGCCCGTCGGGGAGCAGTTCGCGGCAGCGGGCCTGCAGGCCGGCATCGCCGCGGGCCCGTCTGCGGCTCCAGCGGCTGCGCAGCCAGACCCCCATGAGCCACACGGCGTCGAATCCCCGGTCGGCAATGCGCTCCAGTTCTTCATCGGGAACGTTGCCCAGGGTCACCGGGTGCCCGGCGTCCATGCCGAGCCGGCGCAGCCAGGTCCAGGTGTTCAGTTCGTATAGCGCCGGGTGAGCGGGCCAGGGATCGGGGCGGCCGGAACGCGCCGCCTTCACCTGGCGCAGCAGCCGCCCAAGTTTCGCCGTTTTTACCGACAGTTCGGAATGATGCTGGCTCATCGATCGCTTCCCCGAATCGGGCACCGCTGATTGGCGCGGGTGCCGGTTACGGCGAAGGATTATACACGAATCCATTCGATGAACGCATTGGTCATGGCGGGTTTTCGGGCAGGATGCCGAGCGCGGAGAGGATGGCCCGGGGCAGCCGCAACCGTGCGTCCAGGATCTCGTCGTAGCGGTCCCCTTCGAGGTTCAGTGCATACGTGTATCTCCGCTCGCCCCGCTCCACCCAGCCCACCAGCCAGCCGATCCGCCGGCCGGAGGCCAGTCGGCCCCCGCCGGTCTTTCCGCGGTAGACGTACCCGGGGCCACGCTCCCGCTCGATGATCTCTCCGACGATGGCCGTGGACCGGGGTGAACAGCCGAGCTCGCCGTTCTGCAGCCGGCGGAGGAAGGCCACCTGGTCGTCGGCGGAGATGAGCAGCGACGTGCAGAGCCAGAAGCGGTCGATGCCGCCGGAGATGTCCCGGTTGCCATAGTCGAATCGTGCCAGCCAGGCGGCCATCCGCTCGGCGCGGATGCGGCGCGCCACCTCCTGGTAGTACCAGACCACGGAGTTGGTCATTGCCGAGCGCAGGTCGTGGTCCCGGGGCCACTCCCCGAGGACCGGGCCCTTCCACCAGTCCTGCTTCGGATCCTGTTCCGGGTCCCAGGGGATCACGTGGTCCGCCCCGCAGAGCACCCCCAGTTCAAGGGCGATGAGGCTGTTGGGGATCTTGAAGGTGGAGCAGGGGGGGAGGGGCAGGGCGCAGCGCTGGGGATTGTGCCGCAGCACGTGCCCGGTCCGGGAATCGTGGAGCACGAAACAGCCCTCGTGGCCCTGGAAGCGTTCCGCCACCGCGACCTGCGGTTCGGGGGCGGCCAGGTCCACCGGCGCTGCAGCGGGCAGTGTCGGTACCGTGGCGAGGATGAACAGGACGGCCAGGGAGGCCCAGGGGATGGGCATTTTCATGTCGATCCTTTCCGCGCTAGCGCGGGTCCGTGACCCGGCCGATAAAGAGAATCTCGTCTTCGGGGCCCATGATCAGGAAGATGAACGGGTGGTCGGCGCGGAACACCGTGGGCGGCACCGGCATGGAGGTGAGTTCCATCACCGCGCCGGTGGCGGCGGCGGCCTCGGTCCCCTCCTCGCTGACCTCGACGAAGGCCTGGTGAATCACGGCGGAAAGGAAGAGGCGCTTGTCGGCCATGCCGGAAAAGTCGGCGGCGGTGCTGAAGGCCTGCTTCATGCCCAGTTCGGCCAGCGCCTGGTTGAGCTGGAACTGCCGCTCCATGCGGAAGCGGGGGATGAAGATCTCCACGTTCCGACGTCCCATGCCGGCCAGCCAGCGATCCAGCATGTCCGCGCCCAGCTGTTGTTCCAGCCGGGCCAGGCCGTCGGCCGCCGAGGGGAGCAGCAGAACCATGGAAAGCGGCCCGTCACCGTAGGGCAGCCGCAGCAGCTGCAGCCCGGGGGACTCCCCGTAGTTGACCTTCTCCTCGAGATACATCAACGGGGCCTTGATCCGTTCGCCGGAGGAAAGGGTGAAGGGCTGGTCCCGGGTCGCCTTTTCGTCAAAAGTGTATTTCCACTTGCCCTTGAAGTAGATGGCGTTGGTCAGCACCATGCGGGTGGCGGCATTGAGCACACCGGGCTTTATCAGCTCCCTGATCCGCTCCTCGGTCTTCCGTTCCACCCAGTCGTTGATCGTCCGGCGGGCGCTCTCGGTGGCCCCGGCGAAATCGAGCGACCGCAGCTCGGCGTCATAGTGGCCCCGCACGGTGTCGAGGAAGGGCGCGGCGAACTCGAAACCCTGCTGGGGCCAGAGGGCATTGGCCGTGCGCAGGGTCACGCCGCCGCTGCCGGCGGCACGGTCCAGCCCCTTGACCAGTTCGGTGAATGCCGCGTGGGTCCGCGCCTGGCCCATGGTGAAGCCAAGGGCCCCGGCCATCTCGCGCTCGGTTTCACCGCGGGCGCCGGCCCAGGTCATGGCCAGGGCCGTGGAGATGCTGTGCGGGGAACAGAAGAGATTCCCCGTTCCCCCGGCCAGGCCCCGGTAGAGGCGGAGGGCGAAATCCGTGTTCTCTTTCCTCAGTTCGTTCACTGTATCGATCTCCGGTTCAGCGGGCGCTGTTGCGGCGGGGGGCGCGGGCGCGCCGCCCAGCAGGACGATGCCGGCCAGCAGGCCGACGGCGAAAAAGGGGCTGTTGTTCTTCATGGTCACCTCCCGGATCGGTTTACGGTGCACGCACGCGCCGGTGCCGTCCTTCAGTTAATGATACGCGCATTCACCGCCGGGTGTCCGGAGGCCACCCTGACCCGCTCCAGCCGGACATCGAGCAGCCCCACGTCGATGGGCCGATGCCCCGGCCTTGCCTGCACGAGGCAGCTGATGCGGTAGTGCGCATCCCGGCGCACCCTGACCGGCGAACCCTCCAGTGCATCGAGGTGCCTGATATCCTCCTCCCGGAGGACTTCGGTTCCGGCGATTTCCACGGTGATGCTCACCGGCGGTCCTTCCCCCCCATCACCGGCATCCGCTCTCAGCCGCAATTGCCAGCACCCCCGGGGGATCTCGGCCAGCCAGCGGAAATGCACGCTCTCGCCGAGGGCCAGACGATCTTCAACGGCCCGCATCTTCATCGGGCGGTGCAGGGAGGACGGGAACGCTGCCACGGGGGCCAGGGTCACCGGGGGCCCGCCGCCCGCCTCAACAGGTATGACAATCGGGACCACATCCTGTTCAGCCCCTTTATGCGCCACGATGCGATACAGCTGGTCGCTGTTCCCGAAATCGCCGATCGGCTCGACACACCCCAGCGATCGCAGCCGGGCGGTGATGCTCCGGTTGGTCCGGGGCGTGTCCCAGCTGCGGTGCAGCAGGATGGTGTTGATGCCGGTCTGCAGCGCATGGTCGAGAAACGCTGGCCCGAGCCCTGCGGGGCGCTGTGGATCGATGAGCCGGAACAGCGTCCGGGTGGCCGGGGGAATGATGCCCGACCGGCCGTTGGCCAGCGGGCGGAAGTGCAGCGTCGAATAATAGATCGGCAGGAATTGATAGTACTCCTCGTGGTTGGGTAGTTCGAGCAGCACCGTGTCCTCCGGCATCTGCTGCAGGGCACGGTAGACCGGGGGCACGTTTCGGTCGCTGGGCAGCGGGGCCTGGATCGCCCGGGCCGGGACAGCCTCGATGAACGCCACCGCGCAGGCGACGAGGGTCGCTGCCCGGGCAGGGGAAGGGCGCAGCCGCCGGAAAAGCCGCTCGGCGCCGTACGCCGCGATCAGGGCGCCGCAGAAATGGAAGAGGAGTATCAGCCTTGCGGGGACCCGGAGCCCCTTGATCCCCGGAACGAAGTGGTAGAACAGGCTGTAGGGCAGGGGCAGGAGCCGGCGCTCCTCGCCGCCGCCCAGGGGCCAGGCCGGCCCGAAGCAGAGGATCAGGGCCGTGGCGCCGGTGATGAGCAGGATCAGCCACGCGCGGTCCGGCGGCTGCCGGCCGTTTCCACGCCCCCGGAGGAGGAGCGCCGCGGCGCCGGCCACGAGCAGGAGGATGAAGAGCAACCCCGGAAACAACGGTCGCTGGTGCGTCGAGTCGGACCGGCCGTAGAGCAGGCCGTTCCCCGGCGCCTCGAGAAAATCGGCGGGCCGGGCCGAATTGTCCAGATTGTTTTCGAGGGAACGTACCACGCCGAAGCGCTCGCTGACCTCGAAATAGGGGCGGGCGAAGGGAATGGTGACGGAAACGATGACCAGGCCGGCCGCGGCGAGCAGCCCCAGCCGCCGCAGGCCGAGCCGGCGGGTGGCCAGTGAGACGGCAAGGGTGACCAGCAATAGCACGAACCAGAACAGCGCCTGGTAGAAACTGGAGAGCACGGCGAGCAGCGAGCAGATGGTGAAGCCGGCGAGGGTGCCGAACCCTCCCCGCTCCCGGCGCAGGAAACGCAGCAGGAAGTAGAAACTGAAGGGCAGCCACTGGCTGGAGAGGATGTGCAGGTGCGATACCTCGAACAGCCGGTTGGGATAGAAGGCGAAGAGCACCGCCGCCAGCAGGGCGGCAGGGCGGGAAAGGCCAAGCAAGCGGCCGCAGAGCCAGGCCCCGAACCCGTTGAGCGCCAGGGTGAGCAGCAGCAGCAGGTTGAAGGCCAGCACCTGGTTTCCGGTGAGCCGGTAGAGCGGCAGGAAGGCCAGCGACTGCGCGAAGAGGTGATCGGCGTAGGCCAGGGAGAGCGGTTCCGGGTGGCAGATGTTGGCATTGAAGAGGGACGGGGCGCCGCCGGTGAGAAAATGGGCGTTCCAGCAGAGCGTCCAGCACTCCAGGGCCGCGTCGCCGCCGCCGCCGACGAGCCTGGTGTCGAGGCCGGCCAGTGCCGGCTGGAGAAAGACCAGGGCCAGTGCCAGAAGCAGTGCCATGGTGGCGGCGTGCCACCCCAGCCTGGTGTACAGCCGGTTGCTCATCTCCGGGGACTCCGGCCGTCGGCCGGGGCTAGCGCCCCGGGCCCACGGCGGTGAGCAGCGCCTCGTTGGTCGGGTAGTTCTCCATCAGCTGCAGCAGCTTCTCCATGGCGTCCCGCGGCTGCATCTCGGAGAGGATGCGCCTCAGCTTGTTGATCCGCTGTCCCTCCTCGGCGCCGAAGAGCCGTTCTTCCTTCCGCGTTCCGCTGGCCGGGATGTTGATCGCGGGGAAGATCCGCTCCTCGGCCATGCGGCGGTCGAGGATGATCTCGCTGTTGCCGGTGCCCTTGAACTCCTCGAAGATCAGGGTGTCCATCCTCGAGCCGGTGTCCACTAGGGCGGTGGCCAGGATGGTCACCGAGCCGCCGTCCTCGATGTTGCGGGCCATGCCGAAGAAGCGGCGCGGGATCTCCATCGCCCCGGCACCCAGGCCGCCGGACATGGTGCGGCCGGTGTTCGCGCTTTTCAGGTTGTAGGCCCGGCCCATGCGGGTCAGGCTGTCCACGAGGATCGCCACGTCTTTGCCGCATTCCAGCTCTGTCTGCGCGTGGGCCTGGGTCAGTTCCACCAGTTCCACCTGGGTGGCCACGTCCTGGTCGCTGGAGCTGGCCAGCACGTCGGCGAAGGGCACCGAGCGCCGGAACATCGTCACCTCTTCGGGCCGTTCGTCCACCAGCAGGACGATGACCCTGGTCTCAGGGTCGTGGTTGTTGATGGCGTGGGCCAGCTTCTCCAGGATCATCGTTTTGCCCGCCTTGGGCGGAGAGACGATCAGTCCCCTGGTACCCTTGCCCACCGGGGCCACCATGTCCACCACCCGCATGGTGGTGTCACCGGTGGCGGCCAGCCCGAAGCGCTCCTCCGGGTCCAGCGCCACCAGTTCGGTGTAGGGCCGGCGCCGGCTGAATTCCTCGGGGGCCATGCCGCACACCGTCTCCACCGCGGTGAGCTCCAGCCCCTGCCGCCCCCGGCGCGCCTCGCCGACGACGGTCGCCCCGCGCACCAGGCCCTGCTGCTTGATCAGCGAGGAATGGACGGTGGCGTCTCCGGGGCCGGGGCGGAAGGAGCGCGATGGGTCGCGGAGCACGCCGAATCCCTTGGGATTGACGCTGAGGATGCCGGAGACCTTCTCCGGGGGGCCGGTGGGGGCCTGTCGTGGCGGTGCCGGACGGCGCTGCCCGCCGCCCCGGCCCCGGCGGCTGTTGGTGCGGTTGCTGCCGCCGCGACGGCGGTTGCTGTTGTTGCTGTTTCTGCTGCGGTTGCTGTTGTTCCTGTGCATCGGGAGTTCCTATACGCTGAATCGAATGCTGAGGATGTCGCCGTCGCGAACCTCGTAGTTCTTGCCTTCCAGGCGGAATCGCCCTTTTTCCTTGATCGTTTTTTCGTTGCCGCATTCGGCCAGGTCGTCGTAGTGAAAACATTCGGCACGGATGAACCCCCGGGCCAGGTCGCTGTGGATCGCCGCGGCGGCGTCCAGTGCGCTCTGGCCGCGGCGGATGTTCCAGGCCCGCACCTCGTCCTCACCCACGGTGAAAAAGCTGATATTGCCGACGGTTTCGTAGGCCAGGCGGGTCAGGCGCGCCCGGGCCGATTCGCTGATCTCCAGGTCCTCCATGAACGCGGCGGCCTCATCCGCGTCCATGCGGGCCAGCTCCATCTCGAAGTTCCCGGCGAACTCGATCACCGTGTGGTGCTCCCGGAGGTGCTCCACCAGGGCATTGTCCTTGCCGTAGGTTTCCTCGTCGGCATTGAGAATCACGATCATCGGTTTCAGCGAGAGGAACTGGAAACCGCGCACCGACCGTTCCTCCTCCGTGCTCAGCTCCAGTAGCCGCAGGGGCATTCCCTCTTCCAGGTGCGTCATCATCCGGCGAAGCGCCTGCTCCTCGGTTTTCGCCGTTGCGTCCTGCAGGCCGCGCTTTTTCCCCCACTCGATCCGTTCCAGCCGTTTTTCGGCCACGATCATGTCGGCGATGACCAGCTCGTCGTCGATCTCCGCCACGTCCTGGACCGGTGTGGGCGGGTCGGCGAGCGCGTCGGTGAACCGCCGCACCACCATGGCCAGGGCGTCGGCATTGCGCACCAGGGCCATGGCCTCGCCGGAGAAGAGGCCCTCTCTCGCCGAACCCTCGGTGAGCCCCACGAAATCCACCAGCTCCACGGTGGCGCGCACCGTTTTTCTGGGGCGGTAGACCTCGCTCAGGCGGTCGACGCGATCATCCTCCACGTCAACCACGGCCAGGTTTGGTTCGGCCCTGGTGTCGGCGAAGCTGGTCACTTCCGCTTCCGAGCGGGAGAGGGCATTGAAGATGGTGGTCTTGCCCGAGTTCGGCAGACCGATCAATCCGATTTTCATGTTGGTGCTCAACCTCTTTCGGCCTGCATGATTGCTTGCGCACGGCGGTCCACGCCGCGGGCCGGTGACGTCCGTTGACGGGTTCGCTGCAGGGGGCCTCGGTCGATCCGGGGTCGGCGCTGATCAATCCACGTAGATGGTCAGCGTATCTCCGGGGTAAATGCGCACCGACGGGAGCTTGTTCCAGCGGCAGATGGAACTGACCGAGGTGTTGTATTTCCTGGCGATGGCGGAGAGCGTGTCGCCCCGCCTGACCCGGTAGGCCACCCTCTGGCTGCCGCCTGAGGAACCGCCGCCCGACACCCGTTCGCCGCAGTGGATGGTCAGCCGCTGGCCGGGGTGAATCAGGCTGTTTACAGAGATATTGTTCCAGCGCGCGATACTGGCCGTGGTCGTGCCGTACCGTCGCGCGATCTTGAACAGGCTGTCGCCGCGCCGCACACGATAGGTGATCGTTCTGCCCGGCTCGAAATCCGCCGCCCTGGTGCCGCCGCCGCTCGCCGCACGTCCGGTCCAGGACGGCACGTTGGGGCCGGTGGGGATGAGCAGTTTCTGGTTCAGGCTCAGCACGCGGCGCGAGTTGATGCCGTTCATCTGGCAGATGGCGGATACCGTGGTGCGGTATTTCCGGGCCAGGTCGTAGAGCGTGTCGCCCCGCCGCACGGTGTGGATTTTCGGGACCACGCGCTCGTCTTCGGGGATTCTGGCAAAGGCCAGGTTGAACGCCTCGCTCGTGCCCCGGGGCACTTTCATTTCGTAGGGCACCCGGTTCGGCGGGGTGGTGCTGTACTTCAGGTCCGGGTTGAGGTCCCGGATCGTCTGCAGGTCGGTGCCGGCGCAGAGGGCCACCTTGTCCAGATCGACCCAGCTGTCCACGGTGACCTTGTCGTAGTGCACCGGGGCGGCCGGTTCCACGTCGAACTCGTAGTGCTCCGGGTTGCGCAAAATAATCACCGCGGCCATGATCGCCGGGACGTAGTTCCGGGTTTCGCGGACGAGGTAGCGGGTGCGCGAAATCTGCCAGAAATCCCTGGTGCCGGCCCGCCGGATCGCCCGCTCCACGCGGCCCTGGCCGGCGTTGTACGAGGCCATGGCCAGCTTCCAGTCTCCGAGGTCCTCATAGAGGTCCTTGAGGTGCCGCGCTGCGGCCCGGGTCGCCTTCTCCGGGTCGACCCGTTCATCCTGCCAGCTGTCGATGCGCAGGTCGTAGAGCCGGGCGGTGCCCTTCATGAACTGCCACATGCCGTAGGCCCGGGCCCGGGACAGCGCTTTTGTCTTGTAGCCGCTTTCCACCAGGGCCATCGCCGACAGTTCGGTGGGGATGCCCGTCTCTTCGAAGATGCGGTGAATCATCTCGATCCAGGCGCCGCGGCGCACCATCGAGTCGGCGAAGAATTTGCGGTCCTGTTTCTGGTAGCGCTCGATGAAGTAGCGCACCCTGCTGTTCATCTCAACCGGCAGGTCGTGGCGCGGCCCGGGGTGTTCGGTTTCCTCTGGGGCCTCTGCTGACTCGCCCTCCAACTCGCCCAGGTCGCCGGCGTCGAGATCGGCCAGTTCGTCCACCGGGGCCGGTTCGCTCTCCTCGAGCCACAGGGCCTCTTCTTCCATGTGCAGCACCACCGCGTCCTTCAGCGGCGTGATGCGGGCCAGCAGGTCCTCGTAGGCCTGATCGAGGCGCGGATTCTCCCGACGCAGGTCGACATGGCCGGCATAGAGGCTGAGGGCCTGGGCGAACTGGTTTTCAGCTTCGTCCCAGTTCTCGTCGATGTAGGCCCGGCACCCGTCCCGGTAATGCGTCTCGGCCCGGTCGATGAGCTGCTCCACCAGGGCGTTGACCGTCGGCTCCGGTTCCTCGTAGGTCACGGTGGCGAATCCCGTCGGCCCTTCGGGCTCGGCCGGCGGGCGGTGGGCGCTGCAGCCGGTGACCAGGGGCAGGGCAAGGGCCCCGCAGAGCAGGACCACGAGGAGCGAGGAAACGAATGGGGACAGGCGAACAGGCGAATCGAACTCAGGCCTCATCTATTGAATTCCTCCCGGCGTTTCAGCCCGTGGTGCAAGACTCACATCCGTCGCGGCCGATGCTCACCATGCCGCTTGCCGTCGTTCCGCTGCCATCCCGCGGCTACACGAGCGCCGCTCTGCAATGATGGCCGGCCTTGGGGGGGGGAGTGACTTCCAGGGGCGGAACGGACGCCGGAAGTCTTTATTGTTCTCGTGTGAAGCGAAACCTAGCACAGCGGATCCCCGGGGTCAAGACTGGCGTGGAGCCAAACGGCCGGGGAGATCGACGCCGTTGTGGAACCTTCGGCCGTGGGGTTCGTTCCATTCCAGGAACGATGTCGCCCCCGCGCCCGCTTGCATTCGACCGGCAAAAGGGGGATTCTGTATCGAAACACCAAGACCAGGGAGGGAACCGGAATGAGAAGGATGGCATGTCTGCTGGCCGCGATGTTCGTGGTCACCGTGGTGGCCTGGCCGGCGCACGCCGGCGTGGAGCGAAGGGAACAGGGGAACCTGGTGATCGAGGAGATTCCGGAGATCCCGCAGCGGATCATCGACCGCATGTTCCAGTATCAGAGCACTCGCGAGGCCGCGTTCCAGGACTGGGACCACCAGGGCGGCATGCTCATTTCCACGCGGTTCGGCGAGACGACGCAGATCCACCACCTGGCCGCGCCGGGCGGGGCGCGGCGGCAGATCACCTTCTTCAATGAGCCGGTGCGCGGCGCCTCGGTCTGCCCCGACGAGAAGAAGAATGGGTTCCTCTTCGCCCGGGACGTGGGCGGCGGCGAGTTCTACCAGATCTTCTGGTTCGACCTGGCCACCGGCAAGAGCACCATGCTCACCGACGGCGAGTCGCGGAACGGCGCCGCCCTCTGGTCCAACGCCGGCGACCGCTTCGCCTTCTACACCACGAAGCGCAACGGCCGCGACTGGGACATCCACCTCGGGACCCTGGAGAAGCCGGGGGTGTCGAAAGCGGTGCTGGAAAAGGGCGGCTTCTGGATCCCGGTGGACTGGTCACCCGACGACCGCAGGCTGCTCGCCATCAGTTACGTCTCGGCCAACGAGTCGACCTACCACATCATCGACGTGGCCAGCGGCGAGGTGACCCAGCTCAACCCCAGCGAGGAGCAGATCGCCTACGGCGGCGCCCTCTGGTCCCGGGACGGCAAGGGGATTTACATCACCTCGGACCAGGGCGGCGAGTTCAGCCGGCTGAAGTATTACGACCTGGAAACGAAGGCCTTCACCGTGCTCACCCCTGACCTCGACTGGGACGTCGGCGGCATGGACCTCTCGAAAAAGGGTGACCTGCTGGCCTTCACCGCCAACGAGGACGGGATTTCCCGGGCCTACCTCTTGGACACCACCCGGCGGACCTACCAGCCGATCCCCGGTGTGCCCGTGGGCCAGGTGGGCGGGTTCCGCTTCCACCCCGACGGCACCAGGCTGGCCATGTCGATGGAGACCGCCAGCTCCACCACCGACGTCTACACCTTCGAACTCGCGGAGCGAGAGCTGCTGCGCTGGACCTTCAGCGAGGTTGGCGGGCTGAACACCGACTCGTTCGTCGACCCCGAACTGGTGCATTACGACACCTTCGACATGGCGGACGGCCGGCCGCGGCAGATCTCGGCCTTCTACTACCGGCCGGCAGGGGAGGGGCCCCACCCGGTGGTGATCAATTTCCACGGCGGGCCCGAAGCCCAGTACCAGCCCGGGTTCTCGCCCATCGTGCAGTATTTCGTCAACGAGCTGGGCATCGCCGTGCTGGCGCCCAACGTCCGCGGCTCGGCGGGCTACGGCAAGAGCTTCCTGCTGCTGGACAACGGCTTCAAGCGGGAGGACTCGGTGAAGGACGCCGGCGCCCTGCTCGACTGGATCGCGGAGCGGACGGAACTGGACGCGGAGCGCGTGGCCGTGCTCGGCGGTTCCTACGGCGGCTACATGGTGCTCGCGGCCATGACCCACTACAACGACCGGCTCAAGGCGGGCATCGACGTGGTGGGCATCAGCAACTTCGTCACCTTCCTCGAGAACACCGAGGACTACCGGCGGGACCTGCGCCGGGTGGAATACGGCGACGAGCGCGACCCCGAGATGCGCAAGCACCTGCAGGCCATCTCGCCGCTGACCAACGTGAAGAAGATCACCCGGCCGATGCTCGTGGTCCAGGGCCTCAACGACCCGCGGGTCCCGGCGAGCGAGGCCGAGCAGATCGTGGCCGCGATCAGGGAGAACGGGGGAGAGGCCTGGTACCTGTTGGCCAAAGACGAGGGCCACGGGTTCCGCAAGAAAGGAAACCGCGACTATTACTACTGGTCGATGGTCCTCTTCCTCGAGGAGCACCTGCTGGAGCCGGGCGACCATTAATCGAAAGGAGAATGCACCATGCCGACACCGACCCGGCCGTTGCGCACGGCCCTGCTGCTGGTCCTGCTGACCGTTTTCTGCGCCCCCGGTGCCGCCGCCGGCGACGCGGGGCTCTTCCTCTGGGAAGCCCGTTCTGATCAGGCCACGGTCTACCTGCTCGGATCGATGCATGCGGCCAAGCCGGACCTCTACCCGCTGGACCGGGCGATCATCGAGGCCTGGAACGCTTCGCCGGCCCTGGTTGTGGAAGTGAACCTCAACGACGTGGACATGATGGCCCTGCAGGCGAAGCTCCTCGAGCGGGGCATGTACGGGCCGGAGGAAACGCTCAAGGAGTCGGTGTCCGCAGAGACCTGGGGCCTGCTCGAGACCTATCTCGATGACCGCGGCATGAGCGCGGCCGGCTTCAGTTCGATGAGGCCCTGGTTCCTGGCGATGATCTTCACCGTCACCGAGATGGCCAAGTCGGGCTACCAGGAAGACCTGGGCATCGACCGCTATTTCCTCAACCTGGCGTCGTCCGGGGGCAAGCCGGTGCTCGAACTGGAGAGCGGCGACTTTCAGCTCGACCTGCTCTCCGGGTTCGACGAGAAGCTGCAGGAGCTGTTCCTCGTCAGCACGCTGCGGGAGATCGACGACTTCGACGCGCACATGGGTCAGCTGGTGGACGCCTGGAAAGCCGGCGATACCGCGGCGATGGAGAAGCTCTTCACCGAGGCCGTGCGGGAGGACAAGCGCCTGGCCCCGTTGATGGAGAAGATGATCTTCGAGCGGAATGTGACCATGGCGGAGAAGATCGCCGGCTTCCTGCGGGACGGGCGGAGCTGCTTCGTGGTGGTGGGGGCGGGCCACCTGGCCGGCAAGCGGAGCGTGGTCGATCTGCTGGAGACGATGGACGGGGCCGCATGGAAGGTCAGGCGGGTGGCGCCGCTGGGCCCGGCGGCACCAGAGCCGGTGTCCAGCGAGGTGGAACCGGCGCCGGCAGTCCCCTGACGGGCTACGGCATGCCGGTTTCGCTCTCCCGCTCTCCGAAGTAGCGGACGAGGCCGCCCCAGCGGTTGTCCGGGCGAAACCCCCGCGGGATGAAGAACGTACGCTGGGAGAAGTGTGTGCGCACCAGGGTCATCCCCAGCTCGGCCATGCGGGAGCAGAAGTCTTCCAGCAGCGCCGAGCGGATGCCGCGGCGGCGGAGCGAGGGGGTGGCGGTGATCCCTTCCAGTTGCACCAGCCCCTCGTCCTCGACGCGGAACCGGGCCCCGGCCACGATCTGGCTTTCGGCATCCAGGGCCAGCAGGTGCCGGTCTCGGGAGGAGAGGCGGGTGGGCAGGCCGCGCTTGAGAAAGAGGCGGTAGAGCCTGCCGATCTCCCCCGGGCCCAGGGGTTCACGGACCGCGTAGGACACGCCGTGCTTGTCGGTGATGTGCGAACTGACCACCAGGGGCCCCTTGCCCTCCCCGTCCACCTCGATGATGTCCAGGGGCCGGTCCTGCTTGAGCAGGGGGAAGACCAGCCGGCTGAAAACCATGCGGTCGTCGTCTGACCCCAGGGTGGCCTTCAGTTCGGAAAGCTCGTGCAAGCGGGTGGGGTGGGCTTCCGGGTGGCGCTGCATCGCTCCGAGCAGGGCGTGGAAGGCGGTGCGCACGTCTTCGCCGGCCTCGGCAAAGTAAGTCTCGAGGTAGAGCCGGTAGCGGGCCATCTCGCCGAAACGGCCCAGGCGGTACTGGCGGTGCAGCTCGCCGGCGGTGCGCTCCCTGGCCCGGGGGGTGGCGTCCGGCGTGTGGACGGCCCACTGGCGAAAGCGGCGGATGGCGCAGCGCAGGGCCAGGGGCTTGTGGTAGGTGGTGCGCAGCCGGTCGCGGTGCACGTGCAGTCGGCGAGCGAAGTCCTCGACGTCTTGCGGGACCGGCCGGTCCTCCAGGTCCTGCTTCAGCTGGTCGAGGAAATCGGTGGCCTCCTCGTCCCCCAGGGCTTCCACGCAGGCCTCGAAAATCCAGTCCGGGTCGAGCTCCGTTCTGCACCACGGGTAGTGGTGCGCGGTCTGCTGATAGAACCAGCGCAGCATGGGCGTGATCAGCGAAAGCGGGCCGTCGTAAGCCTGCCAGCCGGCCAGCGAGAGGATCGTGGCGCCTTCCCGCCAGTCCTCGCGGGGCACCACCACATTGCGCGGGCTGACCGTGCCGGGCACGATCTGTCGCCCGCTGTTGCGCCAGCCGCTGAAGAACACGGCCATGCCCCGGATGAGCAGCGGTGCCCAGTCCCGCCGCTCCCCGGGCGAGGCCAGGGCGCGGCTCTCCGCCAGCTCGTGGATCGCGCTCCACACCGTCTGGCCGCCGACGAAGTCGAGAGAGAGGGCGCCCAGGGCGGGGCGGCAGCAGCCGAAGTGCGGCACCACCGGCACGCCATAGGGATGACCGTAGATGGCGATGAGCCAGAGGTTGGTCTGGCGCACGCGGGCCTCGTCGAAATCGGGGCGCACGCTGAGCAGCAGGTCGTAATGCCGGCCGCCGGTGGTATTCACGCTGACCCGGTAGAGCCGCCGGTCCGTGCCGCTGCTGATCCGGGTGATCCAGATCCCGCCGGGCGGCACCTGCCCGATGTCGAAGTTGTTTTGATGGGAGAAGGCGAGCAGGATCGATTCCTTGAGGAAAGCAGTGCCGATGAGAATCTTTTTCAGGTGTCGCACGTCCTCGTCGCGCAGCCCCTGCTGGAAGATGATCTTCCCCTCCCACGATTCCGGCCGGTCGTCCCCCTCGTCGGCCAGCTGCGCCTCGAACCACTCGCCCAACTCGCTGAATATCGCTTCCGCCTCGGCCGCCAGCTTCGGGTCGCCGCGGTGCAGCACCCAGCTCACCAGTTCGGCGCGCACGGCGCCGTAGTAGCGGCTGTTCTGGTGGACGAACCGGGCCAGCAGCCGGAAGACGTCGGTGAATTGCCGGCGCACGGCGTCGCTGGCCGGCCACTCGAGCTTCGTGCGGTAGGCGTAGAGCCGCCGGCGCAGCGCATCCAGCCGGCGCGTGCCGAAACCGCTGGCCGCGATGGCCGCCATGCTCTCCTCGCAGAGGAAGGGACGGCCGGACTCGAGAAAGCTGGGGAGCAGGCGGCTGTAGTCCACCATCGGCTCGTCGAGCAGCAGCACCCGGTAGGCCTCGCAGCGCACCATATCGTCGGGGTGCCGGGCCAGGGCCTCGATGCGGCGGCGGATCACCCGGGCCGTGCGGTGGCGAACCGTGCCCAGGTCGCTTTCCAGCCGGCGCAGGGCCTCCAGGGCCTCGTCCCGCGGGGCGAAGAGCGCCGTCGCGCAGAGCGCCGCCGCCTTTCCCAGTTCACTGCCGTTCCCTTCGCCGGCGGCGGCCTCGTCGGGCCGCTCCTCGCGGTCCGCCGGCAGAAAGACCTGTTCTCCGACGCCCTTCAGCCGGCGGTCCCAGCTCTCACGGCAAGGGGCAAAGGCGGTCAGTGAGGGGTTGGCGGCCCAGAGGTGCGGCTGGTGGGCGAAGAGGCCGAGATCCACCGTGGTGCCTTCCAGGGCGTAGGCCAGATCGCCCACGCGCACCATCCCGCCCTCCGCTTCGTCGGCCAGGGGCAGGAACGCCGAGGTGCGGCGGTTGAGCAGGCCGCCGCCGGCGGCCACGATATCGGAGATCAGGATGCCCTGGTCACGGAAGAACCAGCGCGGGATGCTCACGGTGAACCGGCCTACCTCGAGGTCGGCATAGTCCTTCTCGTAGAGGCTGTCGATCAGCCCGGCAAAGGCGGCCTCGATGGCCTTGCGGCGGTAGGATCCCTTGGGCGTCAATTCGTCGCCGTCACGGAAATCGCGGTGCAGCACGGCGAAGTTGACCACCCGCTGGTACGGGGCCAGCTTGAGGTTCGCCGCGGCGACGATCTGGTGGAAGTAGTCGCTCACTTCATCTTCCGTCGGCAGGGCGGCGATCACCGGGTCCTCCCGGTGGGGAACGATGAGCAGCACGTTGTAGGCCCGGCCGTCGCCGACGAGGAAGGTGCGCGTGATGCCCGGCACTTCCTCGAACTGCTGTTCGGTCTGCCGCGGGGCCACGGTCTGGCCCCGGCTGTTCTTGTAGATGTCCTTGATCCGGTCGACGATTTCGTAGTACCCGCTCTCCCGGACGCGGAAGACGTCGCCGGTGGGCAGCCAGTACTCCCCGCCCCCCGCGGCGGGCGGATCGTCGAGGTAACGGGCGATGTACTCGCCGGAGAGCTGCAATTCACCCTCGTCGCTCAGCCGCGCGTGCACACCGGGCAGGGGGATGCCCACGGTGTTTTCCTCGTAGGCCCCGGGCGGGGTCATGGTGATGCCGCCGGTGGCCTCGGTCATGCCGAACCCGCTGCACAGCTCCACCCCGTTGTCCTGGAAGAAGCGGAAGACCTGCGGATCGAGGTAGCCGGCGGCGGAGAGCCCCCAGCGCAGCCGCCCGCCCACCGTGGCGCGGAGCGCCTCGGCCCGCGACGACGGGCTGCGGTCCTCGCCCATCATCTCGGTGCACCGTTCGTGAAGCTGGGCCCAGCGGCGCGGGATGCTGATCAGGCCGCTGGGGTTCCAGTCGGCCATGCCCGCGGCCAGGGTCTGGATCGAGGGGTTGGCGGCGAAGACATAGGTCCCGCCCCAGAAGAGCATGCCCATCATCTCCAGGTAGCGGCCGAAGGTGTGGTAGAGCGGCAGGTAGCAGATGAGCAACTCCCGTTCACCCACGTCGGGCAGGGCCGCCGCCCGGGCGAAGCGCTTGGCGATAAGGTTGTAGGCGGTGAAGACCACGCCCTTGGGCATCCCGGTGCTGCCCGAGGTGAACATGGCCGTGGCCGGGTCGTCAAGCCCCGGCGGGGCGTGGCCGGCGAGGACCTCGGTCACCCGTTCCCGGCCCAGGCGGGTCGCCGCTTCCACCAGCCGGAAGTCCTCGGGCCCGTCGCTGTTCGAGTGCGGGTCGAGCTGCAGGATGCGGAATTCGTGTCCCGAGTCGCTGCGCACGTTCTCCAGGCGGGCCTGCAGCTCCGGCGAATCGGTGACCACCGTGTCGATGGCGATGCGCTGGAAGATCCAGGCCAGCACCTCGGCGGAGAAGTGCGGGCTGAGCGGCGAGACGAAGATGCCGAAGGTCAGGCAGGCCAGGTCGCAGCAGGCGGCGTCGAACCCGTTTCCGGAAACGAGGATCGCCACCCGTGGCGGGGTCTCGCGGCCGTCGAGCAGGGCGGCGGCCAGGGAGCGGATGCGCCGGGCGGAAGCGGCATAGGTCCAGCCCTGCTCGGACTGCCGCTGCATCTCGTGGAACAGCGTGCGCCCCGGGTGGGCCGCCACCCGCTGGTCGAGCATCGTCTCCAGGCTGTAGCCCGAGCGGCGGATCGCGGCAAAGGCCGTTTCGGCCCAGCGGTTGCGTTCCGCGGGGCCGTCCAGGGCCTTGAGAAAGGGGGCGCGTCGCGTGGCGTCGAGATAGCGGTGCCAGATTTCCGGCGCCGTGCCGTCATCCGGACGGGCGAGGTGCGCCTCGGCCGTCTCGAGCAGCACCGCGGCCTGCGGCGTACGGTCGCCGGCCAGGGCTTCCTCGCAGGCCTCCACCGCGGCTGGCAGCGCGTCCTTGGTCACTCTTCCGGCTCCGGGTAGTTTACTCGCCCTTGAGCACGCGGTCGATCTCCTCCCGCGAGGCCTGGTAGTCGGTCTTGCGGGTGAGGAAGATGATCGCGCCGACAATGTTCAGCGAGATCGACACGAAATACCACATCGTGGCGGCGAGGATCGTCTTTGGCCCGATCCAGACGCCGAGCGTGCGCAGGAAGCCGGCAAAGGCCGTTTCGCGCAGGCCGACACCGGCGATGGACAGCGGGACCATGGTCACGATCTGGGTCATCGGGCCCGCGGTCATCGTGTCGACGAAGCTCAGCCCCTTGCGCCGGTAGTCCTCCTCGCTCGCGGCCGGCAGCAGCTGGACCCCGGCCGCGGTGAGTTTCGATTCTTCATCGGCGGTGAGGAAGAGCTGGGACAGCCCATCCTCCTGGTCGATGGTTTCGATGTGCATCGTGTCGAGTTCGGTTCTCAGCTCGTCGGTGAGTTGCACCGCGGCCAGCCGTCCTTCCGGGCCGTTGGGCAGGTTCAATGCCTGGCCGTTGGTGTAGAACGTGGAGAAGAGCGAGGCGTAGACCAGGATGCCGAAGAAGACCGAGGCGAAAAGGGCGCCCTTGTTCGCACGGTAGCGGTTGAAGGCCTCCACGGCGTTATTGATCACCCCTTCGATCTTGCCCTTTGCCGGGAGGGGGAACTTGAGGATCAGCAACAGCAGGTTCGGTTTGACGACCAGAGTGGAAGTGATCAGCAGCAGGAAGCCGAAGAGGCCGAAGAACGCCACCAGCCAGAGCTTGGGCATCGAAATGGCGAAGAGCGAGCAGAAGACCATCAGCGAGAGGGCGAGGATGGTGAGGAATTTTTCCACCACCACCACCGAGACGCTCTCCGTGGCCTTCTTGGTGAAGCGGGCGATGTCGTAGGCCTTGTAGGCCTCGAGGCCCACGCCGGTGGGGGTGAAGGTGCCGAGAAAGCGCCCTACGAGATACGTTTTCGTCAAATGCCCGCCGGGCACGTTGAGCTGCTGCGGGGTGAGCAGCACGCGCCAGCGCATGATGGAGAAGAAGATCGCCGCGGCCTGGGTGCCCAGCGAGGCGACCCACCAGAGCGGGTTGGACGTCTTCAGCGCAGTGGTGATGTCCGACATTCCGATCTGGAACTTCTTGAAAATCAGGTAGAGGATGCCCACCGTGACCACGACCTTGATCACGTTGATTGCCGCTTTTTTGATGTTCATTCGCTTGCCGTTCCTTTGCTGTTCAGTATCGTCCCCGGGGTCCTGTTTCCGTCCGGCACCTGGCCGGCCCCTTGCCTTGTGCGATGTGAAGTCCGGCCCTGCCGGCCGGGCGGAGGGGGCGGTTTCGACGAAAACCGAAAATAACAAAAGGGTAACGGCCTGTCAATCGCCCCCCGCCGCGCCAGGAGCCGTGCTGCTGCCCGCCGCCTCGGGATGACCGAAACGTGACAGTTCGTGACCGGCCCATGACACAGGTAGGGAATCTAGCCTTTACCATGGCATTCGCTGTTGCCGAGCCTGCGTCCCTGCAGGTGGTGAGGCCAGCGAGCGGAGGGACGCACTGATGATGAGCGGGAGAGAACGGATGATCGCCGCCTGCCGGGGAGACGTGGTTGACCGGCCGCCGGTCTGGCTGATGCGGCAGGCCGGGCGGCACCTGCCCGAATATAATGAACTGCGCGAGCAGCACGGGTTCTGGGACATGGTGCGCACGCCGGAGCTGGCCGCGGCGGTCACCCTGCAGCCGGTGCGGCGCTACGGGATGGATGCGGCGGTGGTCTTCAGCGATATCCTCATCGTGCTCGAGGCGATGGGCGCCGGTGTGCGTTTCGTCAATGGCCGTGGGCCGGTGATCGACGAGCCGGTAAACAACCGGGCCGCCCTGGAGCGGATGCGTCCGGTGGTTGCGGAGCAGGACTTCGGCTTTCTCGCGGAGACCCTGGGCATTCTCGGACGCGAGCTGCACCCGGACACCGCGTTGGTCGGCTTTGCCGGGGCGCCCTTCACCCTGGCCGCCTACCTCGTGGAAGGCCAGTCGAGCCGGGATGTGCGCAACCTCAAAGCGCTGGCCTACAACGACCCCCAGCTGGCCCGGGACATCTTCGACCGCCTCACCCGGGTGGTCAGCGACCTCTTGCTGCTCCAGGTGCGGGCCGGCGTCGACGTGGTCCAGCTCTTCGACACCTGGGCCGGCTACCTTTCGCCCGAGGACTACCGGGAACTGTCCCTGCCCTGGACGCGGGCCATCGTCGAGCGGCTGCGGGAAACCGGTGTGCCGGTGATCCTCTACCTGCGCAACGCTGCCGGACACCTGGAAGCGGCGGCGGAATCGGGGTGCCAGGTGCTCTCGGTGGATTCGAGCCTGCGCCTGGCCGACGCCCGTCGCCGGTTGCCGGCTTCCGTGGGGCTTCAGGGAAACCTCGACCCGGCTGAGCTGCTCGGGCCGCCGGAACGGATCCGCCGGCGTGTCCGGTCGCTGATCGATGACGCCGCCGGCGGCGGCTACGTGGTCAATCTCGGTCAGGGGGTCACCCCGGACGTGCCCATCGCCGGTGTGGAGGCGCTGGTTTCGGCGGTGCGGGAGGGCGTACCATGTCCGGCTCTCGGCTGAGCGGCATCGACCCGCGCCTGCGGGAAAAATACGACGTGCGCGGGCCTCGCTACACCAGCTACCCGGCGGCGCCGCACTTCCACGACATCGACATGTCACGACTCCGCCAGCGTTGGCGGGACCGGCAGGGACAGGACCCGGATCCCGGGCTCTCCCTCTATCTGCACATCCCCTTCTGTCACCGCCGCTGCCTTTTCTGCGGCTGCCACACGCTCGGCCGTCGCAGCCCGGAGACGGTGAGACTCTACCTCGAGACCCTGACGCGGGAAATGTCGCTGGCCGCGTCTGCGGCCGGCCATGACCGGCCGGTGCGCCAGGTCGCCCTGGGGGGCGGGACACCGAACTACCTGTCGGTGAGCGAGACCGACCGGCTGCTCCATGCCCTGCGCGGTAACTGGGCCGTGGACGAGGGGGCCGAACTGTCGGTGGAGGTCGATCCGCGCAGTGCCACCCGGGATCGGCTCGACGCCTTCCTGCGGCATGGCTTCAACCGCTTCTCCCTCGGCGTGGAGGATTTCTCGGCCCCGGTACTCGAGGCGGTGAACCGGGACCAGCAGCAGATTCACGTGGAGGAGGTGGTGGAGCACCTCCGCGGCCGCGGATGCGGGGCGCTCAACTTCGACCTGATTTACGGGCTGCCCCGCCAGACGCTGGCGAGTGCCGCCGAGACCGCCGAGCGAACCGTGGCGCTCCGACCCTCGAGGATCGCTCTCTACGGCTATGCCCACGTGCCCTGGATCCATGCGCAGCAGAAGCTGCTCGAAGAGCGGGATCTTCCCGATGCCGAGCTGAAGAGCCGCATCTTCCTGCTCATGGCCGACCGCTTCCGCGAGGCGGGTTACCTGGCGGTGGGCATGGACCACTTCGCCCTGCCCGGCGACGAACTGGTCACCGCGCTGCAGCAGCGCACCCTGCGCCGCACGTTCATGGGCTACACCACCGGCCGGGGGGTCGACGTTGTCGGCATGGGTATCTCCGCCATCTCCGGAGTCGGGGCAGCCTATTCGCAAAACGCCAAGTCTCTGGCCCCCTACCTCGACCGGGTGGCCCGGGGCGAACTCCCCGTGGAGCGCGGCTACCTGCTCGACCGGGACGACGAGATCCGGCGCGAACTGCTGCTGGAGCTCTTCTGCACGTTTCACGCTGACCTCGGGGCCCTCTCCCGGCGGTTCGACATCGATGCCGCCGGCTATTTTGCCGGAGAGTTCTCGCGTCTCGAGCCGCTGGCCGAAGACGGGCTGCTCTCCTGGGACGGCAACGAGATCCGGGTCAGCGAGACGGGGCGGATCTTCATCCGCAACATCTGCATGGTTTTCGATCGCCACCTCGAGGCGGGGGAAACCCGGCAGACCTACTCGAGGACCATCTGATGCCGGAGACCATGCTCGGAGCGAACGACCCTGTCGGCGTGCTGTTGCTCAACATGGGCGGGCCGGCCGCCCCGGGCGAGATCCGGCCCTTCCTCACCCGGCTCTTCTCCGACCCGCGGATGCTGCCCGTTCCGGCGGCGCTCCGTGCACCGCTGGCCCGCGTCATCGCCTGGCGCCGGTCGCCGAAGGTGGCCGGGAAGTACCGCGCCATCGGCGGGGGAAGCCCGGTAGGTCAAGAATCGGAAAGGCAGGCGGCGGCCCTCGGGGAGCAGCTGGGACCGCTGTTCCTCGTGCGGACCCTCTTCCGCTACAGCGGCCCCGGTCCCGACGAGGTGCTCGCTCACCTCCGGGATCGCGGGGTCAGGCGGCTGGTGGCGCTGCCGGCCTATCCCCAGTGGTCGGGCACCACCAGTGGTTCCTCGGTGGATCACCTGGCCCGCTCGGCCGAGCGGTTGGGGATGACGTGGCGGGAGGTCCCGTCCTACCCAGACGGCGAAGCGTTCATCGACGCCCTCTGCGCCGGGGTCCGGCCCCTGCTCCACGGGGCGGAGCACCTGTTGCTCACCGCGCACGGCTTGCCGCGCCGGGTGGTGGAGGCTGGGGACCCCTACGCGGAGCAGGTGCAACGGACAAAGGCGGCCTTGGAACGTCGCCTCTGCGCGGACATGCCCTGCTCGCTGGCGTTCCAGAGCCGTCTCGGGCCCGTGGCCTGGATCGGGCCTCACCTGGACGACGAAATCCGGCGCCTGGCCGCCGACGGCATCCGCCGGCTGGTGGTCGCCCCGGTGAGCTTCGCCTGCGAGAACCTGGAGACGCTGTGGGACCTGGACCGGGAGATGGCCCGGCTCGCCGCGGCCTGCGGTATCGAATCCTATCGCCGGGCGCCGGCCCCGGGGTGCCATCCCCGGTTCATCACCCAGCTGGCGGGGCTGGTGCGGGAACAGGCGGTCCGCAGCGGCTGGATGCCCGCGCGAAAGATCCACGGGGTGGGGCATGTCGCATGACCTGATCATCGTCGGTGGCGGCATGGCCGGGCTCTCCTGCGCCTGGCGGCTCGGTGCCGCCGGGTACCGGCCGCTGCTACTCGAGGCCGGCGATCGGCCCGGCGGCAACGTGCGCAGCGAGATGGCGCAGGGTTTTCTCCTCGAACGGGGACCGCACACGTTTCTCTCTTCGGCGGACCAGATCTTCCGGCTGGTGGGCACGGCCGGACTGGATGATCGGCTCGTCAATTCACGGCCCGAGGCCGCGGCACGGTTCATTGCCCGCAACGGGCGCCTGCACCGGGCCCCGGATTCCCCCGGCCGGTTCCTCTCCACCCGGCTGCTCAGCTGGCGGGCCAAGCTTCGCCTGGCCGCCGAACCACTGGTCACCCGCCGGGGCCGGCCCGGTGATACGGCCCTGGCCTTCTTCCAGCGCCGCTTCGGCCCCGAAGCGGCGAGGGTCATTGCCGGGGCCTTCGTTTCCGGTGTCTATGCCGGAGATCCGGCGGCCCTTTCCGCGCCGGCGGCATTCCCGCTCTTCTGGGGCTTCGAGCAGCAGAGCGGGGGCATGATCCGCGGGGCCCTGCGCCACCAGCGGCGAGGATTGGCCGAGCGGCGGGCCCTGGGCCAGTCGGCTCCGCCCCGGCGCCGGGGCCTCTGGTCCTTCCGCGGGGGGCTGGGCCAACTCAGCGAAACGCTGGCCGCCGGGCTCGGCACGGACTATCTGGGAGGCAGGCCGGTGGATGGGGTGGCATTCGATGCCCGTGGTTTCCTCGTGCGCAGCGGGAGCGAGCGATGGCGGGCCGCCAGCATGGTGCTCGCCGTGCCGCCCCATCGGGCAGCCGACCTGCTGGCCGATGTCGCCCCGGAACTGTCGGGCCTGCTGGCCGGCATTCCCATGGCCCCGGTGGCCGTGGTTTCCCTGGGGTATCGCCGGACCCTGGGTGAGGTTCCAGACGGTTTCGGCTTCCTCGCCCCGCGGGACGAGGGCGTGAGGTCTCTCGGCATTCTCTTCCCCTCACGCGTCTTCCCCGGGCGTGCCCCGGACGGCGGAGATCTGCTCACCGCCTACCTGGGAGGGATGCTCGATCAAGGGACGGTGGACCTGGGCGACGACGATCTGGTCCGGCTGGTGCGGGGGGACCTGGAGCGGCTCACCGGCTGCAGGGCGGTTCCGCACCTGGTCCGGGTGGTGCGGCACGCTGCCGCCATTCCCCAGCTCGTGGTGGGGCACCTGGACCGCATGGCCGCCGTGCGGCGGCAGCTGGAACGGGTCCCGGGGCTCCACCTCGCCGGCAACTACCTGCGGGGCGTGGGGATCAAGGATGCCGTGGCCTCCGGTGTCGACGCGGCGGAAGCGGTGATCGGCCGGAAAGGGGCAGAACCGGCGGAGGCGGTGGCATGAGCAAGCGGTCGAACGGCGTGTCGATCCCCCTGGCCGTGGTGGGCTGCGATTTCCGCGTGGCCTCCTCGCGCTATCGTGCCCGGCTGCTGCTCGACGAGGGGGAAGCCCTGGGCATGGCGCTGGACCTGGCGAAATCGGCGGCGGCCGACGGATTCGTCGACCTGGCCACCTGCAACCGCAACGAGTGGATCGTCACCGGTCCCGACCCGGCCTGGGCCGCACAGCTGCTGCGGGGGCGGATGGTCAAGCGGCTGCCCCACGGGTCGGTGCGACGGGTTGAACCCTACGTGTTCGAAGGGCGGGAGGCCGCGCTGCACCTCTTTCGCGTGGCCCTGGGACGGGAGTCGCTGGTGGTGGGGGAACGGCAGATTGCCGGCCAGTTCTTCGGTGCGCTGGAAACGGCCCGTGGGCGAGGCACCTCGTCGCGAACGCTGAACGGCCTGGGGTCGGTGGCCGGGCGATTGGTGCACATCGCCGACCGGCGCTGCTGCCGCGGGGACCGGGCCCGGGGCATTCACGGCCTGGCCCTGAACAGCCTGCGCCGGCGGTTCGGTGAAAGCGAATCCTGCCGGGTGGTGCTGGTGGGGCTGGGGGCCATCGGCAAGCTGGTTCTCGACCTGCTGGGGCAGGACCCCCGTTTCGAAGTCACCGTCTGCAACCGCACGGTGCCGCGGCCCGACAACCACGGTGTGGCGCCGCTGGAGCGGCTGCCCCGGCTCCTGGCCGGGGCCGATGCCGCGGTGGTCTGCAGCGGTGCGCCCGGGCCGGTGCTGCAACGTTCGATGATCGGGGCGCGGGATGCAGAGCCGCCGCTGCTGCTCCTGGACCTCGGTGTTCCGGAGCAGGTGGAGCGCGGCCTGCCACGGGGGGTCGAACGGGTCGGGATCGACGAGTTGACCGCCGAGGCGGGCCACGGCCAGGCCTGTGCCGCGGACGACGAATGCGAACGGCTGACCCGTCGTGCCGCCGACGAGTTCGCCCGGTTCTGTGGTGAACCCGATTACGCGGAGTTCCTCAGTGCGGTGCAGGAACACCACCGGCAGGTGCTGCACGAAGAGATCCCCTCGCTGGTGCGCGGGCGCCTCGGCTATCTCAGCGATGATGACCGGGCCCGGGTGGAGGCCGACCTGGACGGCATCCTGCACCATCACACGCATTCGCTGTTCCGCCGCATCCGAGAGCGCTGCCGTCACCGCCCGGAATGAAACAGATGGTGCCGGGCACCTTTCGTTTTCATCGGGAACCGCCTCGCGGTGGCCGGTAAAATGTGAAAAAATAGTGTCATGAACCACGGACGCGGCTATCACATCCTTTTCGGGCTGACCCTGATCGCTCTGCTCGCCCTGGGCAGTTGGTGGACCGTCTTTTTCATGCGTTCGGTTGAGCTGGAGCGCGAGGCGGCGCTGGAGCGCCTGGGGCATGGTGCCGCACTGGAGGCTGTTCGGCGCGGCGGCCTGGAAGAACGGCCGTCGGCCGGGCCGCTGGCCGGTGACCTCGGCCTGGAGATCATTCCCGCCCGGGAACGGTCGGACGGGGACCTCTCCTTCGCGGCGGGGCCGGCCCATCCCGATCTGGCGGTCCGTCCCCGGCGGGAAGCCATCGAACGCATCGAGGAACGCAACCACCGGCGGCGGCTGATGGTCACCGGTGAGGGGGGGCTGCTCTTTTCCCTTCTCGCCATCTGCACGGTGATGCTCTATCACCAGGTGCGTCAGCAACGACGGCAGATGGTTCAGATGGAGAACTTCATCGCCGCGGTGAGCCACGAAATGAAGACGCCCCTCACCGGGATCAAGTCGATGCTCCAGACCTTTGTCGGCGGGAGGGTGCCGGAGGCGCAGCAGGACCGCCTCTTCGCCATGGGGCTCAAGGAGGCGGAACGGCTGGAGCACACCATCGAAAACGTGCTGCTCACCGGGCGCCTGCGGACCGCCCAGCTGGAGATCCAGGTCGAACTGGTACCCCTGCGCCAGGTGCTCGAACGGTTCGTGGTCCACCGGCAGCGGACCCTGGCCGAGCGCTGCGAGTCGCTGACGCTGGCCTGGGAGGCGGAGGACGACCTCCACGTTGCGGCCGACAGCTCGGCCCTGCGCCTGATCCTGGACAACCTCACCGACAATGCCTATAAATATGGCGGCACCGAACCCCGGGTCACGATCCGGGTCCGCCGCGAAGCGGCGCGGGTTCTGGTGGCGGTGGAGGACCGGGGCATCGGGTTCCGGCCGGAACGGGCGGAGCAGCTGTTCACGCCTTTCCGCCGCACGTCGGAGGCGGTGGATGCGGTACAGCATGGCACCGGCCTCGGCCTGTCCATCGCCCGCACGCTGGCGCGGCAGATGGGTGGTAACCTCGTCGCGGAGAGCGACGGGCCTGACCGGGGCAGCCGGTTCACACTCAGCTTGAAGGAGGCCACGGTATCGTGAGCAGCAAGGTTCTGGTGGTTGAGGACGAGGAACTGGTGGGCACCATGGTGCGCATGAACCTCGAAGGAGAGGGCTACCAGGTTTCCTGGGCCCGAGACGGCGAGGAAGGACTGGCCGCCGGCCTCCGTGAGCAGTTCGACCTGATCCTCCTCGACATCGCTCTGCCCGGGCGGGACGGCCTGGAACTGCTCGCCGAACTCCGCGCCGGGGGGATCACCACGCCGGTGCTCATGCTCACCGCGCGTACCGAGGTGAAGACCAAGGTGCAGGCGCTGGACCAGGGGGCCGACGACTACCTGGCCAAGCCCTTCGACGTCGGTGAGCTGCTGGCCCGGGTGAGGGCCCTGGTGCGCCGTTCACAGGCCGAACGGGAACTGCCCTCGGACCGCATCCTCCGTTTCGGGGAGCGCTACGAAATCAATCTCGACACCCGTGAGGCACAGACCAACGAGGGGCTGGTGACCCTTTCCGAAAAGGAGGCGGCCCTGATGCGCATGCTGGTCAGTTACCAGGGCCAGCCCATTCCCCGGGCCGACATGATCGAAGAGGTCTGGGGCATGGATTCCTTCCCCACCGGCCGCACCGTGGACAACTTCATCCTCCGTCTGCGGCGGCTCTTCGAGGTCCGGCCGGACCGGCCGAAGCACATCCGCACCGTGCGGGGCGTCGGGTACCGCTTCGTCCCCTGAGAGACCTCACCCGGTCGGCGGTGGTTTCGTTCGCGGCAGCACCCTGAGCAGCTGCATGGTCTTCGGCGCCTTGCCTCCCGGTTCCTCGCGGTGCATCAGCTTCAATCGGGTCCGCGGCACTTCCCCGCGGAATTCCTTCCGCGAATTCCACCGCTTCTGCGGCGGCATGCTCAGGTCGGGACCGTCGTAGTCGGCGAGGTAGCCGATCCCCTCCCGTTCCAGGTAGTCGAGCACCGGGAGCCGCTGCTCCAGGCGGTCGGCGTAGGCCTGGTCGTTGACCAGGCCGTCGAGGTTCACCACGGTGAGGCCGGAGAAATAGGCGATCTGGCCCGCGTTCCACGAGCCCACCACCGCGTCGGGCGGCAGGTGCGCGGCCATCCAGCGGGCCATGCGGTAGCGGCGCTGGTAGAGGTTGTGCGGGTTCGGCGTTTCGGTCATCCGCTCCACGGCGGTCCAGGCCGCCAGCCCGGCGGCCGCCGCCAGCAGCAGCAGACCCAGCGGGGCCAGCCGCCTGGGAAAGAGCGCCGCCAGCCGGCCCAGGGCCGCCGAGGCGCCGATGAGCACGAGGACCATCAGCGGCGCATAGTACCAGGCCAGCCCGGCGAAGCGGCCGATGGAACCGGCCATGATCAGCATGTGTGCCAGGCCGGCCAGGGCCAGCAGCCCCAGGCGCCAGCGCCAGCGTCCGGCGAGCAGGCAGCAGCCGAGGGCGGCGAGGCAGAACCAGCGCTGCTTAAAGACCTTCTGCCGTGGAAAGAGCGTTTCCAGCGGGGCGGAGACCGTGCGCGAGGCGCTGTTGGCCGCCTTGCGGAACCAGGTGTCGACGGTCTTTCGTGCGTGCACCGGGCCGAGGTAGTGCTCGTCGAGCTCCTGCTTGTGGTAGATCGTCTTCACCCGACCGGAGACCGGGAGGTGGTGGTGGAAACAGAGCTGGTTCCAGCCGAGGTAGAGCACGACGATGAGCAGCAGGGGGGCGGCGAGGCGGATCGCCGTTCTCCAGCGGCGTGGCCGCGAGGCGGCCAGGGCGGCGGTCAGCGCGGCGGTAGTGAAGACGATGGCGTCGAGGCGGCAGAGCACCAGCAGGCCGCCGAGCAGCGAGAGGCGCAACGGGGAGAGGCGTTCGCGGAGGAGCTGGTCGAGGAGGATGGTGAAGACCAGCAGGTAGAGGCTGGTTTCCATGGCCGAAAGAAATGGCTTCCAGTGGGAGAGCATCCAGATCCAGCCGGTGAGCAGGGGCAGCGCGACGCGGTGGCCGCCCAGCCGCGAGCCGAGGCGGTAGAGCATCACCGTGGTACCGAGGTTGAACAGGGCACAGAGGGCCATGGCGGTGCGCAGGAAGAGCACCGGCTCGTGGAACAGGGCCGCCAGGGGGACCATGCAGAAGAGCCACAGCGGCTGGAACCCGTTGGTGCGGTGGAGCCCGTCGAAGGTGAATCCTTTCCCGGCGCCTGCGTTGAGGGCCACCTGAAGGTAAAGGTAGGTGTCGTCGATGGTGAAGTTGTCGATGAGCCGCGGGAGGTCGATGATACAGGCCCAGCCCTGGAGCAGGGTGAGCAGGACCAGCGCCACGGCCAGCGGCCAATGGGATCGGAGCTGGGAGGCCAGCGACATCATCGTGCCCCGAGGTGAACGGATCTGGCGGGTCCAGGGTGAAGCGACATCCTAAGTCCACCCTCCCGGCTTGTCAACAAACCACCGCTGCATTAGGCTGTGCCGGCGAGGTGACCAATGATACGGTTTCGGTGTTTCCTGCTCATCTGCTGCATCGCCTTCTCCTGCTGTCTTGGCGGCTGTACGGCCGAAGCGCCGCCCCCGGCCCCGCGGCCGGAAGCGGTCCGTGACGAGGGACGGCCGGTCCCGCCGGACCGTCCTGGACGCTGGAACCCCCTCAGGGATCGCGGTGGCCCTGCCGGCATGACCGAACTGGGCGAGGAGATGGCCCGTCTCGAGGCCATCGGCTACGTCAGCGGCTCACGGGAAGCCGGGGGCAGCTCCGGTGTCACCATCCATGATCTGGATCGAGCCGGCGGGGGCACGAATCTCTACGCCTCGGGCCACGGTCCCGAGGCCGTGTTGATGACCATGGATGGCACGCTGATCCACAGGTGGCGCTGCTCCTCCCGGGAGATCTGGCCCGATGCCGACGAGCCATTCGTGCCGAAAGGGGGGAGGCGTGGCAAGGGAAAAGCGAAGAAGATGGCCGACAGCGGGGAGGACACCGATTTCTTCCGCATGGTCCATCTCTACCCCAACGGCGACCTGCTGGCCATCTTCGAGGGGCGGGGGATCGTCAGGATGGACCGGTACAGTACCCTGCTCTGGGCCAGCCGGTGCGGAGCTCACCATGACCTCGACATTCTTCCCGATGGAGACCTGCTCGTCCTCACACGGGAGGCGCGGATCAACCCACTGGTCAGCGATGACAAACCGATCCTCGAGGATTTCATCACCACCCTGGATGCCGAAGACGGCCGGGTGAAGGACCGGGTCTCCCTGGTGGAGTGTTTCAACAACGCCCCGCAATTCGAGGCAATCTGGCGCTCCTCGGAAAACGAATCCGGCGACATTTTCCACACCAACGCGCTGTTCCTCCTCGGGGAACCGGCGGCGGGGCTCCCCGCCTCGTTTCTGGCCGGGAGGGTGCTCACGTCGATGCGGGCCCTGAACTGCGTGGCCCTGGTGGACCTGGATGATCGAAGCGTGGTCTGGGCCGCCACGGGCCGGTTCCGCGGTCAGCACGACCCGCGGCTGCTGGCCAGCGGCCGCCTGTTGCTCTTCGACAACTACGGTGTGACCAACCGTTCGCGGGTACTGGAGATGGACCTGGACACATGGCGGCCTGTCTGGTCCTACAAGGGCACCTCGGAAGCGCCGTTTTACAGCGAGACCTGCGGGACAGCCCAGCGGCTGGGGAACGGGAACACGCTGATCACCGAATCGGACGGTGGCCGGGCGTTCGAGGTGACCACGGACGGCACCATCGTCTGGGAGTTCTGGAGCCCCCACCGCGCCGGGGGCGATGGGCAGTTCATCGCCACCCTTTTCGCCGTGACCCGCCTGGATCCTGCTTTCCCGGTGCACTGGGCCGGCGGCGCTCCTTGACGGGGACCGGGCCCCATGTTAGAAATCTCTTCTGAATCGACTGACCGTTAATCATCAGCATTTGCTACTGTTTCCGCTGTGACCCGCGAGGGGTGGGCCGGTTGGGCCACGGACCCGGGCGCGGCTCAGGCGGCGGACAGCGATTTCGAGGAGGGACGCATGTCCAGGATGCAGGCGGCGATACGTGTTTCGATGATCGTGGTGCTGGCGGCTGGCGTGCTGCTCCTGCCGGCGGGGTGCCGCAAGGCCCGGACCAGCCTGGAGGCCAAGCCCGAGGCGCGGCAGCTGCACGGGACCATCCCGGCCACCGGTCCGCTGGAAGTGACGTACATCTGGACGGTGAGCGATACGTTCACCCCGGCGGAGAAGGACTTCGCCGTGTTCATCCACTTCTGGGGGGAGAGCGACGACCTGCACTGGCAGGACGACCACATGCCTCCGGTGCCCACCAGCCGCTGGCAGCCGGGCCAGATCATCGAGTACACGCGCATCCACTTCCTGCCCCGAAACGTGCCCCAGGAGGAGATCACGCTGACCATGGGCCTTTACGATGCCGAGGGTACCGGGGAGAAGGTCCGCCTCGAGGGCCGGCAGACCCACCGGCTGGAGTACGAGGTCAGCCGCTTCGAGGTGGTTCCCCCGGACCAGCTGCCGGAAATCGTCTATGAGGATGGCTGGTACAACCGGGAGTTCGTTCCCGGGCAGCCCGACGGGGCCGTGTGGCGCTGGAGTCGTGGGCGGGCCTCCTGCAAGCTCGAGAACCCGCGACGGCCGGCCGCGATCTACATCGAAGCCCAGGCCCCGGTGGAGCTGCTGGAGCAGCCGCAGACGGTGACCATCGAAGTGGACAACCAGGTGCTGGCCTCCTTCGAGGTGTCGGACACCAACAGTTTCCTCAAGAAGTTCCCGCTGCCCGAGCAGATGATCCGCGACCAGCAGTTCCTGCCGATGACGCTCACCGTGGGGCAGGCCGTGGTGCCGAAAGACATTGCCGCTGGCGGGGACGAGCGCGAGCTGGGGCTGAAGGTCTACAACCTGTCGCTCTTCTGACGGGGCGCCGGCAAGGCGGCGGCCTCCGGACTGCAGCCGCCGGGGCGGAGAGATGCTCGATCGGCTCACAGTGCGCAACCTGGCGATCATCAGTGAGGCCGACGTCCGCTTCGCCCCGGGCCTCAATGTGATCACCGGCGAGACCGGCGCCGGCAAGTCGATCCTGATGAACGCCCTTGCCCTGCTCACCGGCGGGCGGGCCCACCGGGACCTGATCCGCACCGGTGAAGCATCGCTCCAGGTGGAAGGCCGGTTCAGCACGGCGGGCACGGACGGTCTCGGTGACGACCTGGAAGCCCTGGGCCTGGCCGGGACAGGCGAACGGCTGGAGATCCTCCGCTCCTACACCGCTGGCGGCCGCGGCCGCATCCGCGCCGGCGGCCGGGCCTGCCCGGCCAGCGCGCTCAAGCGCCTCGGGCGCCGCCTGGTGGAAATCCTCGGACAACACGATCACCGGCTGCTGCTCGATGCCGACGCGCACCGCTGGCTGCTCGATGAATTCGGCGGCCTGGGGGCGATGCTCGACGCCTGCGGGACCGCCTTCCGGGAAGTGGAGGAGGCCGCCTCGCGACTGCGGCGGCGTCGCATGGGGGAGCAGGAAAAGGCACGGCGCATCGACGCGCTGACCTTCCAGACCGGCGAAATCGAGGCCCTGAACCCGCAACCGAACGAGGATGTGGCGCTGCGCGAGGAGAAGGCCATCCTGGCCCATGCCGAGGAATTGAGCCGGCGCTCCCGGGAGGCGCACCAGGTGATGGACGAGGAGGATCGCGGGCTGCTCGCCGGGCTGGTCCGCGTGGAGCGCCATCTCCAGCGTCTGGCCGAGATCGACGAGGGGCTCATCGACCTCTCCGTCCGGTGTTCGGCCCAGCGAGTCGAACTGGAGGATCTGGCCGGCGCCCTTGGTGACTATGCCCGTGAGTGCGAGTTCGATCCCGGACGGCTGGCCGAGGTGGAGGAGCGCCTCTTCCAGCTGGAGAACGTGAAACGGAAATACGGCCCGGAACTGACCGACGTGCTGGCCTTTCTCGAGGTGGCCCGGGAGGAGTGCTCGTCCCTGTTGCGGCAGGAGGAGGAGGGGGCCGGGCTGGAGGAGCAGCTGGCCGAGGCCGCCGGCCGTTTCGCAGAGCGTGCCGCCGAACTGAGCGCTGAGCGCGCGAAACAGGCCCGCCGGCTCGAGGAGGCGATGGAGGGGGAGCTGTCCGGCCTGGCCATGGGCCGGGCCCTGTTCCGGGTGCGCCTCTCCCGGCAGGAGGATGAAGCATCACCGGTGGAACTGGACGGCCGTCGGTTACACTATGACCGGGGCGGCGTGGACCAGGTGGAATTTCTCATCTCCACCAACCCGGGGGAGGAGCCGCGGCCGCTGGCCCGCATCGCTTCCGGCGGCGAGTTGTCGCGTATCATGCTCGCCCTGCGCAACGTGGCCCGAGACGATCGCGGCACCGGACGGGTGCTGGTCTTCGACGAGGTGGATGCGGGCATCGGCGGCCGGGTGGCCCGCGTGGTGGGCCGCAAGCTGAAGGCCATCGCCGGTGGGGACCAGGTCATCTGCATCACGCACCTGCCGCAGATCTGTGCCCAGGCCGACCACCACCTGGCGGTGCGCAAGTTCGAGAAAGCGGGCCGCACAGAGGTGCGGGTGGAGGAACTGGAGGGCGATGCCCGCGTGGCGGAGATCGCCAGGATGCTCGGCGGCGAGGAGTCCCCGTCGCCCGAAGTGCTCGAGTCAGCCAGGAGGCTGATGGACGGATGAACAGTGGAGAACCGCAGATGGAAAAGAAGATCGCCGTCTATGCCGGCACGTTTGACCCCCTGACCCTTGGGCACCTCGATATCATCGAGCGCAGCCGTCACATCTTCGACGAGATGGTGGTGGCCCTTTTGCGCAACCCTGGAAAGGAACCGTTGTTCAGCGTGGAGGAGCGGCAGGCGATGATTTCCGAGGCCTGCGGCGGGATGGACAACGTGCGCGTCGAGGCCTTCGACGGCCTGCTGGTGGATTTCGCCAGCGCGCTGGGCGCCCGGGTGATCGTTCGCGGCATCCGGGCCGTGAGCGATTACGAATACGAGCTGCAGATGGCGCTGATGAACCGCAAGCTCGATGAATCGATCGAGACCATCTTCATGCTGCCCGGCGAGATGTACAACTTCCTCTCCTCCCGGCTGGTCAAGGAAGTGGCCTCGCTGGGCGGGAGCGTGGAGGGGTTCATGCCGCCGCACATCGAGAAGCTGCTGCTCGAGCGCATCCCCTCCTGGAAGGGGAGGAGCTCGCGCGCCGACGAGTCACTCTGATGGCCGCACCGGTCACCCGCAACCTGCCCTATGGCCTCGATGGCCTTGCCTTTTCCGCCGACCCGCGGTTTCGCTGGGACGAGGTTCGGGCCGGGGGCGACAGCGGGAAGGGCCGCGGCACCGCCGACCCGGTGCGTCACGCGCTGGATCATCCGCTGGGCTCACCGCGGTTGGAGGTGCTGGCGCGGGATGCCCGCGGGCCTGTGGTCATCGCCGTGCCCGATGCCACGCGGGCGGCCCGGGCGGAACGCGTTCTGCCCCGACTGCTCCGACGGCTGGAGGTTGCCGGCATCGGGGTGGACCGGGTGACCGTGCTGGTGGCCACCGGCATCCACCGGCCGGCCACGGCCGGCGAGCAGCGGGCGATCCTCGGCGAGGAGACGGCCGACCGCTGCCGGGTGGTGAATCACTGCGCCGGCGACGAGGGGGAATTCGTCACCGTGGGCCATTCCTCGGCCGGAACGCCGATACGGATCAACCGGCTCTTCGCCGAGGCCGGGTTGAAAATCCTCGTCGGCGCGGTGGGGCTGCACTATTTCGCCGGCTTCACCGGCGGCCGGAAATCGGTCCTGCCCGGCCTGGCCCACCGGGAGACGATCTTCGCCAACCATCTCAAGGTGCTGGGCGGCGGTGACGGCCTGCGCCACACCGGGGTCGGGCCGGCCCGGCTGGACGGCAATCCGGTGCACGAGGAGATGGACGAGGCGGCGGCGCTGACCGGCGTCGACTTCATCATCAATACCATCCTCGATGATCACGGCGAGCTGGCCGGAGCGTTTGCCGGCCACTGGCGGGAGGCCCACCGCGCGGCCTGCGAACGGGTGCGGGCCCGGCAAACCGTCCCGCTGGACGGCCGGCGACCCCTGGTGCTGGCCTCGGCCGGAGGCCATCCCAAGGACATCAACATGATCCAGTCACACAAGGCGATGGAGTATGCCGTGGCCGCGCTGGATGAAGGCGGTGTGCTGCTGCTCGCCGCGGCCTGCCCCGAGGGGCCGGGGCACCCCGACTTCTTCCCCTGGTTCGCCCACCGCCACGACGTGCAGGCCATGGCGCAGCGCCTGCGGGAGAACTACGTGGTCTACGGCCAGACGGCCCTGGCGCTCACCGCCAAGGCGCGACGCTTCCGGGTGGGACTGATCAGCACGATGCCGGCGGATACGGTGAACGCCATGGGCCTGCAGCCGCTGGGCAGCCTGGCCGAGGGGTTCGACTGGGCCGCCGGCCTCTTGCCGGCCGGATCGCCGGCCTGGGTCATCCCCCACGCCGGGTCGCTGCTGCCGGTGGTGCGGGGCGGGGAGGAGGGCTGAACCATGTGCGGAATCTGCGGCATCATTTCCCGGCGGGTCACCGAGGACGAAGCCCGGCAGGTCGTGCCGGGCATGGTGGGCATGCTGCACCACCGGGGTCCCGATGAACAGGGGTTCCGCTTCTTCCCCGGCGCGGCCCTGGGCCACTCGCGGTTGAGCATCATCGACCTGGACACCGGCCAGCAGCCGCTGGCCAACGAGGATGAGACCATCTGGGTCGTGTTCAACGGCGAAATCTTCAACTACATCGAGCTGCGCGAAGAACTGGAAGGGAAGGGGCACACCTTCCGCACCGCGTCGGACACCGAGGTGCTGGTGCACCTCTACGAGGAGATGGGGGACGATTTCCTCGGCCGGCTCAACGGCCAGTTCGCCATCGCGCTCTGGGATGCCCCACGGCAGCGGATGGTGCTGGCCCGTGACCGGTTCGGCATCTGCCCGCTGTTCACCTGCCGCCACGGCGGCCGGCTCTACTTCGCCTCGGAGATCAAGGCCTTTCTCGCCGTGCCCGGCCTGTCGCTGAACATCGATCCCCAGGCATTGGACCAGGTCTTCACTCTCTGGACCGTGCTGCCGCGGCGGACGATCTTCAGCGAAGTGCGCACCTTGCCCGCCGGGCACATGATGGTGGTGCGCCAGGGTCGCCGGGAGTTGAAGCGTTACTGGGACCTGAGGTTCCCCGGGGCGGAGGAATTCGGGGAGCCGCCGGCGGAGCAGGTCACGGAGACGATCCGCGAGATGGTCAAGGACGCCGTGCGCATTCGGCTGCGGGCCGACGTGCCGGTGGGCGGCTATCTCAGCGGCGGCCTCGACTCCTCGATCATCGCCTCGTCGGTGCGCCACTTCACCGACACGCCGCTGGAGACCTTCTCCATCGCCTTCGCCGACCCCGACTTCGATGAATCGCCCTGGCAGGAGCAGGTGGCCCGGCACCTCGGCACCCGGCACAACGTGGTGCGCATCGCTTACGAGGACGTGGGCCGGAATTTCCCGCGGGTGATCTGGCATGGCGAAAAGCCGGTGCTGCGCGCCGCGCCGGCGCCGATGATGCTCCTCTCCCGGCTGGTCCGCGAGCGGGACTTCAAGGTCGTGCTCACCGGCGAGGGGGCCGACGAGCTGTTCGCCGGCTACGACATCTTCAAGGAGAACAAGATCCGCCGCTTCTGGGCCCGGCGGCCCGATTCGGCCTGGCGCTGGCTGCTGCTGCAGCGGCTCTATCCCCACGCCCAGATCGATCCGAAGAAGGGCGGGGGGATGTTCGTCGCCTTCTACCGTCGGGGCCTTGGGGAGACCGACGATTTCGGCTACTCCCACCGCATCACCTGGAAGAACACCGCCGCGGCGAAGATGTTCCTTCACGCCGGCCTGCGCGACGAGCTGGAAGGCTATGATTGCACCGAGGAACTCGAGCGGTCTCTTCCCGGCGACTTCCGGCGCTGGCACCCGCTGAACCAGGCCCAGTACCTGGAGTGCCGGCTGCTGCTCTCCGAATACCTGCTGAACAGCCAGGGCGAACGGATGGCCATGGCCCACTCGGTGGAGGGGCGTTTCCCCTTCCTCGACCACCGGCTGGCCGAATACGCCGCCACCATTCCGCCGAAGCTGAAGATCCGCGGGCTCACCGAGAAATATGCCCTGAAGAAGGCCTTTGCCGGGCTCCTGCCGGAACAGATCACCGCGCGGAACAAGCAGCCCTATGGCGCACCGAACAAGGAGAGCTTCTTCACCGATCCGCTCCCCGAGTACCTCATGGAGGACCTCTCGCCGGAGGCGGTGAAACGGGCCGGGCTCTTCGAACCCACGGCCGTGGAGCGGCTGGTGAAGAAGTGCTCGGCGGGGCGGGCCGCCGGGTTCCGCGACAACGCGGCCTTCCTCGGCATCCTCTCCACCCAGATCCTGCACCGGCTTTTCGTGGAGCGGAAGCACGAGGGCATCTGATCCGTCCACTGCCGTGATTCATGGACAATAGCTCGGCAGGGAGGCTGCCGCCTTGCCCTGCCGATGGCTCACCGGCACCCGGGAGGACGCGCAATGAACAGGCATTCGACGATCGCCGCCGCGCTCGTGCTCTTCACCTCGAGTTTCGCTTTGCCCGCTCCTGCCGAAACGGTCCACGTGCCGGCGGACCAGCCCACGATCCAGGCCGGTATCGATGCCGCGCTGGACGGCGACACGGTGCTCGTGGCGCCGGGCATCTACCGGGAGACGATCGATTTCCTGGGCAAGCAGATCGAGGTCGCCTCGGAGCGCGGCTACGACGTGACGAGTATCTGGCCCGCGGCCGGGGGGCCCGTCGTGCGTTTCGGCAGCGGCGAGGGACGGGATGCCGTCCTGCGGGGATTCAAGATCCAGGGGGGGCAAACGTCGCAGGGCGGAGGGGTCCGCTGCTACCAGAGCTCGCCCACGGTGATCGGCAACATCATCCGGGACAACGGAGCCGCCTGGGGCGGTGGGGTTGCCCTGATTCAATCGAACGCGAGGCTCGAAGACAACATCATCGTGTCCAATACCGCGGATGGCGGTGAATACATCGGGGGCGGTGGGGGCATCTCTATCGATGACTCCGGTTCCGCCGGGGAACCCGTGCTGCTGGTCAACAACCTCATCGTGAACAACCTGGCCGTGGCCGACGGGTATCCGGAAGAGTGGTCCACCTCGTATGGCGGGGGCATGCTGATCCTTGATTCCACGGTGGTCGTCGACCACTGCACGGTGGCCGACAACTGGGCCGACACGGTCTATCACCGGGAGACGTACGGCGGCGGGCTGTGTGTCGGCTGCCAGTCCACCGTCTCGGTCAGCAACAGTATCTTCTACTTCGACCAGGCGGTGGTGGTGGGTGGGTACGAGCTGGCCATGATCTGCGACCAGGCGCCGTACGCCACGGTGTCCTTCGACTATTCCGATGTGCAGTACGGCCCGGGGCTTTTCTACATTCCCGACCCCGGCAACACGGCGGCCTGGGGTGAGGGCATGCGCACCGACGTCCCGCGCTTCGTTCACGACCAGCCCTACTACCTGGCCCAGGTGGCTTCCGGGCAGCCCTGGAATTCGCCCTGTGTCGACGCCGGTGACCCGCAAGGCCCGGCCGTGGCGGGCACGACCCGCACCGACGGCTATCCCGACACGGGGGTCACCGACATGGGGTTTCACTACCCGGTCGCCACCCCGCCCCTGATCATCGCCGGTCCCGGCCCGTCCGCGGACAATCCGCCCCTGGTCCGGGTCTTTCCGGCGGAGCAGGATGCCCTGCACCTGGTGGAGTTTTCGGCCTACGGCGCGCCGGGATTCGGGGTGAACGTGGCCACGGCCCGTCTGGACGGGCAGGAGTGGATGTCGGTGATCGCCGGCCCGGGGCCGGGCCAGGTCTTCGGGCCGCACGTGCGGGGGTTCGAGCTCGACGGTACACCGCTACCGGGGTTGAGTTTCTTTGCCTACGGCACGCTGAAATACGGGGTGAACGTGTGTGCCGGCGATCTCGACGGTGACGGGGCGGACGAGCTCGTCACCGGCGCCGGACCGGGGGCGGTCTTCGGACCCCACGTCCGGGCCTTCCGCTACCAAAGCGGCACGGTGGCGGCGATCCCCGGCATCTCCTTTTTCGCCTACGGCACGCTGAAACACGGCGTCAACGTGACCTGCGGTGACCTCGACGGCGACCTGCGGGCGGAGATCGTCACCGGCGCCGGACCGGGCGCCGTCTTCGGCCCGCACGTCCGGGGCTGGACCGTGGTCGACGGTGCGGTGCAGCCCATGGCCCAGGTCAGCTACCTGGCTTACGGCACGCCGCGGTTCGGCGTAGGGGTCGCCTGCGGCGACGTGGACGGCGATGGCATGGACGAGATCCTCACGGCGCCGGGGCCGTCACCGCAGTTCGGCGCCCACGTGCGCGGCTGGAACTGCGACGGCAGCGCGGTGGCGGCCATCCCCGGCATCAGCTTCTTCGCCTGGCCGGCCGGGGAGGCACACTTCGGCGCACGGGTCTCTTCCGGGGTCGATATCGACGGCGACGGCCGTGACGACATTCTCGTCGCCCCCGGGCCCGATCCGGCTTTCGGCTCAGCCGTCCAGGCCTTTGGATACAGCGCCGGGGAAACGGCCGGGCTCTTCTCCTTCGAGGCGTTCGACGGACTGGCCGGTGGCGCGACCGTGGCGGCGCTTCGCAACTGACATGTCAGTGCCACAGGGCGGAAACCGTTTTTGCGTTTTTGGACAATGAAGGGGTAGAATAGATTTCGAAATCCCGTCGCGCAACGGTGCCCGGCACCGATATATCCAGCACAAACGATGACCACATCCCAACGAGGAGATCGACCATGCATCGACTGAATCGAATCCTGTTGCTGCTCATGGTGCTGGCGGTGCCCTGCGCCGCCGCGCTGGCCGATGACGATCCCGGCAAGTACGAGGAGGCCCGGACGATCTTTCTCAATGCCGGGGAAAGCGGCGCCTTCTTCGAGACCTGCTATGGCTACGCCCTCTTTCCCACCATCGGCAAGGGCGGCCTGGGTGTCGGCGGCGCCCGGGGGGAAGGCCGGGTCTACGAGGGGGATGCCTGGGCCGGCACGGTGACCATGACCCAGTTGACCGTGGGCTTCCAGTTCGGCGGCCAGGCCTACAGCCAGATCATCTTCCTCCAGGACAAGCGCGCCTTCGACGAGTTCACCAGCGGCAATTTCGAATTTGGCGCCCAGGCCACCGCGGTGGCCATCACCGCCGGGGCCTCGGCCTCGACGACGACCACGGGGACCTCCGCCGGAGCCAGCGGTGGAAAAAACGATGCCGCCACGACCACCACCGGCTACCGCAAGGGGATGGCGGTCTTCACCGTGGCCAAGGGCGGGTTGATGTACGAGGCCACCATCGGCGGCCAGAAATTCAGGTACAAAGCGCGAAAAGGCAAGTAGCGGTTCGGTGTCGCCAATCGACGGCCGCATTCCCACCGATACCGAAAGCGAGAGAGCCGGTGTCCGTACTCGTATCCGTCGTCATTCCGCTGTTCAACGAGCTGGACAATGTCGAGCCGCTGGTGCGCCAGGTGGGGGACGTTTTCCACGGCCTGCCGGCCTATGACCATGAACTGCTGCTGGTGGACGACGGCAGCAGCGACGGCACCGGCGAGCGGATCGGCGACCTGGCCGCGGCCGGGCCGGCGGTCCGGCCGGTGCGTTTCGACCGCAATTACGGCCAGTCCGCGGCGCTGGTGGCCGGCATGCGCCTGGCCCGCGGTGACCTGATCATCACTCTCGACGGTGACCTGCAGAACGATCCGCGGGACATCCCGGCGGTGCTTGACGGGCTGAAGGTCAGCGATGCGGTATTCGGTTACCGGGTGGGCCGTAAGGACAGCTGGCTCAAGCGCGTCTCGAGCCGCATCGCCAACCGGGTTCGCAACTGGGTCCTGCAGGACGGGGTGCGGGACACCGGCTGCGGCCTCAAGGGATTTCGCCGGGCGGTCCTGCCCCATCTCGTCGCCTTCAATGGTGCCCACCGCTACTTCGCCGTCACCGTGCGGCTCGCCGGCTTGACCCTCGCCGAGGTGCCGGTGCGCCACCATCCGCGACAGCACGGCACGTCGAAGTACGGGGTGCACAATCGGCTCTGGCGAGGTCTGCACGACCTGGCGGGCGTGCGCTGGCTGCGCAAGCGCTACGTGGTCCCGCGAACGAAGGAGGACTGGCGGTGAGCGAAAGATCAAGGGAGATCCCGCTGCTCGACCACGAGGAATTCCGTCGCCAGGCCCACCGGCTGGCGGACTGGATGGCCGACTACCTGCGGGACGTGGCCGACCTGCCGGTGGTGCCGCCGTGCGCGCCCGGGGAGGTCCGCTCGGCGCTGCCCGCTGAGCCGCCCGAACAGGGCGAGCCCTTCGAGCGCCTGTTTGCCGATTTTCGCGAGCTGATCGTTCCCGGGATGACCCACTGGAACCACCCCGGCTGGTTCGCTTACTTTCCCGCGAACACCAGCCCGCCGTCGATCCTCGCCGAAATGCTCACCGCCGCGCTGGGGGCCCAGTGCATGTCCTGGCAGACCTCGCCGGCGGCCACCGAGCTGGAACAGGTGGTCATGGGCTGGCTGCGCCGGATGCTCGGCCTGCCCGACGGCTGGAGCGGGGTGATCCAGGACACCGCCTCCACCGCCACCCTGGTGGCCCTGCTCACCGCCCGGGAACGGGCCACGGCCTACAATTTCAACACCGACGGTGCGGCCGCCCCCGGGGCGCGTCGGCTCACCGTCTATGCGTCCACCGAGGCCCACTCCTCGGTGGACAAGGCGGTGAAGCTGGCCGGCCTGGGACTGGCCCGCTATCGCCGGGTTCCCGTGGACCGGCAGTATGCCCTCGACGTCGAGGCACTGGAAAAGACCCTGGGCCGCGACGTGGAAGAGGGCCTGATCCCATGTGCCGTGGTGGGGGTTACCGGCACGACCTCCTCCACGGCCGTCGACCCGTTGCGGCGCATCGGCGAGCTGTGCCGGCGGTTCGGCGCCTGGTTCCACGTGGACGCGGCCTATGCCGGCTCGGCGGCCATTCTTCCCGAGCGACGTGAAATCCTCGACGGCATCGAACTGGCCGATTCCCTCGTTTTCAATCCCCACAAGTGGCTTTTCACCAACTTCGACTGCTCGGCGTACTTCGTCCGCGATCGCGAGGCCCTGCTTCGGACGTTCTCCATGACACCCGAATACCTCAGGACGTCCCACGACGACGAGGTGGTGAATTACCGCGACTGGGGCATCCAGCTGGGCCGGCGTTTCCGGGCGCTGAAGCTCTGGTTCGTCATCCGCAGTTTCGGTGTCGAAGGCCTGCGGGAGAAACTTCGCGGCCACATCGCCCTGGCCCGGGAATTCGCCCGGCGGGTGGAGGAGGACCCCCGCTTCGAGCTGATGGCGCCGGCGCCCTTCGGCCTGGTCTGCTTCCGCTGCCGGCCGCCGGGACGTGACCCCGGCGACCAGAGGCTGGACGAACTGAACCGCCGGCTGCTGGCCGATGTCAACGCCGACGGGCGCGTCCACCTGACCCACACCGCACTCGGCGGCCGCTACACCATCCGCCTCTCCATCGGCCAGCTGAACACCACCGCTGCCGAGGTGGACCTGGCCTGGAAACTGGTCAGCGAGGCTGCGGACCGCTTGTGACCGTCTCCCGGGTCCCGGCTCGATGAGGCACTGAACGGCCTTGATCCATCGAATTCTCACAGGCGGACGTGTGTTCACGGTTGACTTTCCGACGCCGGCGATCCTATAATCTACTGTAGGACAACAAAGGTTTTAAAATGAGCAGATTACATTTGTTCGGGGCCTTGGCCGCGGTGGTGCTGGTCCTTCTGTCGGCACCGGGGGAGGCGTCCGTCCGCTATCTCGAACTGGACGACAACGTCCACCGGGTCACCGCCGAATTCATCGGTCGCGGTATCGAGACGGCCAATGAGCAGGGCGACAGCCTGGTCATCATCCAGTTGACCACCCCCGGCGGCCTCGTCTCGGAGACCGAGCACATCGTGCAGTCGATCATGGGCTCCGAGGTGCCGGTGGTGGTTTTCGTCGGGCCCACCGGTGCCCAGGCCCTCTCCGCCGGATTTTTCATCACCCTCTCCGCCGACTTCGCCGTCATGGCTCCGGGCACCAGTATCGGTGCGGCCCATCCCGTCATGGGGGACGGCCAGGAGGTGGGGGAGATCATGGAAGGGAAGATGACCAACTCCGCCGCGGCCCTGATGCGCAGCATTGCCGAGCAGCGTGGCCGAAACGTGGAGCTGGCGGAGAAGGGGGTCACCGAAAGCCTCACCTTCACCGACCAGGAGGCGCTGGAGCAGGGATTGATCGATTACATCTGCGCCGACGTGGAGGAGATCCTGGCCACCCTGCAGGATGTGGAAGTGGCGCGGGGTGACCGGGTGCTCATCCTCGACCTCACCGGGCAGACGGTGGTGCGCGAGCAGATGAGCTTCCGCCAGCGCCTGCTCAGTGTGGTGGCCCACCCCCACATCGCCTACCTGCTGCTGGGGCTGGGCACCCTCTGCATCTACATCGAATTCAACAATCCCGGCCTGATCATCCCCGGCGTGGCAGGGGTCATCTTCTTCGTGCTCGGCCTCTTCGGCATGTCGGTCCTGCCGGTGAACTATGTCGGCGTGGCGCTGATCATTCTCGGGATCATACTTCTCGTAGCGGAGGTCAAAGTGACCAGTTACGGATTGTTGTCGCTTGGCGGCGTGGCCTCGCTGCTCGTCGGATCGCTGATGCTCATCGACGGTCCAATCCCGGCCATGCGCATCGGGTTGGGTGTGGCCCTGCCGGTGGTGCTGACCCTCGTGGGCATCGCCGCCTTCCTGCTGCGGCTGGTGGTGAAGAGCCACGGCCGGCAGGTGGTCACCGGCCTGGAAGGCCTGGTGGGGGAGAAGGGCGTGGTGCGCGAGGCTCTCGATCCCCGGGGCAAGGTGGCGGTGCACGGTGAGTTGTGGGATGCGGTGAGCGATGTTCCCCTTGCGCCGGGGGACGACGTGGAGGTCACCTCGGTGGAGCGGATGCTGATCCGCGTCCGCCGGCTTCACGGGATGCACTGAATCCCGACCGCTGGAATCACAAATCGTATTGGGAGGACTTGTCATGCCGGTTGTACTGATCCCCATCGTCATCGTCGTACTCTGGCTCTTCTCCTGCATCAAGGTCCTGCGGGAGTATGAACGGGGAGTGATCTTCCGTCTCGGCCGCATGCTGCACGAGGCCAAGGGCCCGGGGATCATCTTCGTCTTCCAGCCCTTCGACCGCATCGTCCGCGTCGGCCTTCGCACGGTGGTCCTCGACGTGCCGCCCCAGGACATCATCACCCGGGACAACGTCTCGGTGAAGGTCAATGCGGTGATCTATTTCCGCGTCATCGACCCCAATAAGGCGGTGGTGGAGGTTGAGAACTACATGTACGCCACTTCCCAGCTGGCGCAGACCACACTGCGCAGCGTGCTGGGCCAGGCCGAGCTGGACGAACTGCTCAGCGAACGGGACAAGCTCAACGTACAACTGCAGAGCATTCTCGACGAACACACCGACCCCTGGGGAATCAAAGTCTCCAACGTGGAAGTGAAGCACGTGGACCTGCCGGCGGAGATGCAGCGCGCCATGGCCAAGCAGGCCGAGGCCGAACGAGAGAAGCGGGCCAAGATCATCCACGCCGATGGCGAGTTCCAGGCCTCGGGCAAGCTGGCCGAGGCGGCCGGGGTGGTTGGCCAGCACCCGGTGGCGCTGCAGCTGCGCTACCTGCAGACGCTCAGCGAAATTTCCGTGGAAAAGAACTCCACCATCATCTTCCCCCTGCCGATTGATATATTGGACTACTTCCACAAGGAGAAGTCTGCCAGGGAGGGGGACTGACCATCGGGGAAGGGCCGCCGGAGAACAGCAACAGGTGAACAGGAAAACCAACAGCCCGACCGCTCCCGGCGAACGAATCCTCATTGTCGAGGCCCACGAGGAGACTGCGCGGGCGCTCACCGAAGCGCTCGCCGGCAAGGGGTTCGACGTGCAGGTGGCCAGCGGGGCGGTGCAGGGGCGGCGCCTGCTCGACTCGGAGGAGGTGGACGTGGTGATCACCGACGTCAGTCATCCCGACTGCGGCGGCGGCGATTTCCTGCGGTCCATCGGTGACACGCCGCTGGTTTCGATCATCGCCACCGGCGAAGCCAGCGTCCGCGAAGCGGTGGAGGCGATGCGCGACGGGGCGTTCCACTACCTGCCCCGGCCGGTGGATGGCGAGGAGTTTCTTCACGTGCTGGACAAGTGCCTGGCCCACCGCCGGTTGTCCCACGAAAACCTCGCCCTGCGCCGCGAGGCCACCCTGTTCAAGATCATCAAGAGCGTTTCGGTGACCCTCGACCTGCAGCGGCTGATCCAGCTGGTGATGGATTCATCGATGGAACTCTGCGGCGCCTCCAGCGGCTCACTGCTGCTGCTCGACCGCGATTCCGGTTCGCTGGCCTACCATGCCCTGCGCGGGGTGGAGAAGAACGTGGAGGCCGACGGGTACTTCGGCTTCAGCGAGAACTACCTGCTGAGCCTGATCCGCAGCGAGCGTTCGGTTCTGGACAGCGGGACCGGTGTTGCACTGCCCGAACTGGGCGACCGCACCGTGCGCTCCGCGCTGATCTGCCCCGTAGTGGCCGATGCCCGACCCCTGGGCCTGGTTCTGGCGGTGCGCGACGAACGGGCGGTCAAGGGCTTCTCCGATGTGGATGTGCGCATGCTCAGCACCTTCAGCAGCGAGATCGCCGAATCGCTGCACAACGCCAAGGTGCTGAAGAAGACCCGCGAGTTGACGGTGAAGGACGACCTCACCGAAGCCTACAACCGCCGCTTCTTCGAATCGTACCTCGAGGAGGAGCTGAAGCGCGCCCGGCGTTTCGGCAGCCCGCTGTCGTTGATCTTCATGGACGTGGACAACCTCAAGGAAGTGAACAACCGCTTCGGCCACCTCATGGGGTCCCACGTGCTCAAGGTCATCACCCACCGGGTGATCCTTACCATCCGCGGCATCGACAAGGTGATCCGCTACGGCGGGGACGAGTTCTGCATCCTCCTGCCGGAGACCGATACCCGTGGAGCCCAGGTGGTGGCCGAGCGGATCCGCAAGACGATCGCCCGTGAGCCGATCGTCTTCGACCAACAGCACGAGGTCACGCTGACCAGCAGTTTCGGCATCGCCACGTTCCCGCAGCATGCCGGCACCGCCGAACAGCTGCTGCGCCAGGCCGACCGGGCCCTGTTCGAAATCAAGAACGAACAGAAGAACGGGGTGCGGGTGGCCGAGGCAGACAGCGAGATCTCACCATTCAACAAGAAGAGTCGCCGCAACTGAGACCTGCCGCCGCCATCCTGGTCCTTTTCCTTGCAGTCGCAGCAGCGGTACCCTGGGGCTGCGTGGTGGGCCCGCGTGCCGCCGCACCCGCGACGGCGCCGGCGCAGCGCACAACGGAAAGCGGGCCCGAAGAGCACCCCGCAGTGGTCTTTCTCGACCCCGGGGAGTATGCCGGTGCGGTGGTGGAGGGGTGGGCCGGCAGCGAAGCCTGTGCCGGCTGCCACGAAGCCGAATACCGCCACTGGCGGCGCACGCCCCACGCCCGGGCGCTGGATGATGCCGCCGGCCCCGACGGTGCGGCGCCGGTGAACTGCCGGCGCTGCCACGCCTCACTGGTGGTGGTGCCGGAAGGGGACCGCGAGCGCCTGGCACTCGATTCGCGGGCCGTGGGTTGCGAGTCCTGCCATGGCCCGGGGCTGGCCCACGTCGCAGACCCGGAGGGTGTTTCGGGGCGGATCAGCGGGGTGCGCGACGGCTGCCGGGAGTGCAACTTCCGCCGGCTCTGCCAGGTGTGCCACAATAGCGAAGGTGACCCCGATTTCCGATATTTCGCCGCGTACCGGCTGGTGACCCATCCCGGGCCCGGAGAGGGCGGCGAGGGGATGATCCCCCTCACCGGGACCGGCGGTCCGGCCTGCGGCCGTCCGGCTGAGCGATGACGCTGCAACCAATGACCAGTCGTCTCTGCTGGCCCCTGTCCCTGGGGAGCGGCCTGCTGCTCTTCGCCGCCTTCCCCTCCCTGGGGTGGTGGCCCCTGGGCTGGGTGGCCCTGGCCCCGCTGATGGTGGCGGCGGCCCGTTCACGGCCTCGCCGTGCGCTCCTGCTCGGTCTCGGCGCCGGGGTGCTTTTCAACTCGCTGTCCCTGCCCTGGCTGATCACGGTGATGAACACCTTCGGCGGGCTGGCCCTGGCCGTGAGCCTGGCGCTCTACCTGCTGCTGGCGCTTTACCTCGCGCTCTACACCGCGGCCTTCGCCTTCACCGTGTCGCTCTGCTGTCGGCGCTGGGGCGCCAACGCGCTGCTGCTGGCCCCGGTGGCCTGGGTGGGGTCGGAGCTGCTCCGCGGGCTGCTGCTCACCGGGTTCCCCTGGAACCTGCTGGCCTACACCCAGGCCGGCGTAGCCGCGGCGATCCAGTCTGCCGCCCTGGCCGGAGCGTACGGCCTCTCGCTGCTGCTGGCGTTCTCCTCGGCCCTGGTTGCCCGCGGTTTCATCAGCCGCCCCCCGGGAGGGTCTGCCCACTGGCGCTGGCCCGCTGCGGCGCTGCTTTTCGTCGTGCTGCTGCTCGCCGGGGGCCAGGCCCGCATCGCCCTTCACCACCGCGGCACGGCGGGGGCGGAAGTCGCCCCGCGGCTGGAGGCGGCTCTGGTCCAGTGCAACGTGGACCAGGAGTTGAAGATGACCAGCCGCGACCGGCGGCTCATCGCCGACGAGCTCTACCGCATGACCCGCGAGGCGGCCGAGGGCCGCCGGCTGGACCTGGTGATCTGGCCCGAATCGTCGATCCCCTTCCTCCGCTTCCGCCGGGAGCCGGTGTTCCGCGGGGAGATCGAGGGGCTGGCCAGGGAGCTGGGCCTTGCCGTGCTCTTCGGCTCGGTGGACCGTCCGTTCGGTCTTGACGAACCCTTCCCCCCGGCCGGACAACCGGGAGCGGGCTACACAAACGCCGCCATGCTCGTAAACCGTGACGGCCGGCTGATCTGGAAGTACGACAAGATCCACCTCGTGCCCTTCGGCGAGTACGTACCGGCCAAGGGCCTGCTCTTCTTCGCCGGCAAGCTGGTGGCCGAGGTGGCTGACTTTACCGCCGGGGAGGCGTATGCTATAACCCGCCTCGGGCCACGACAGGGGGGCTGCTTGATCTGCTACGAGATCATCTTCCCCGGGCTGGTCCGCGGCTTCGTCCGCGAGGGGGCGGACGTGCTGGTGACGATGACCAACGACGCCTGGTTCGGAGATTCTTCGGCGCCCCGGCAGCACTGGAATGCCGCCGTGCTCCGCGCCGTGGAGAACGGGCGGCCGGTGCTGCGCTGTGCCAACACCGGCATTTCCGGCGTGATCGACCCGCTGGGGCGGGTGGTCAGCGAAACGAGGCTCAACGAACGGGTGATCGTGCCGGTGTCGCTCGACGCGGCACCGTTGAACACCGTCTATTCACGCCTCGGTGATCTTGTCGCCTGGGGCTGCCTGGCGCTCTGGGCGATCCTTCTCGCCGTCCTCGCGGTCCGGCGGCGGGCCAGGCCAACGACGAAAGGGGAAGGACAGGGGGCATGAGAGAAGACCTGCACAAGCTGTACACCGACCTCAAGGAACGGATCACCCGGCTCAGGGGGTATCTTTGATGTAGATGCCAAGCGGGCCGAACTGGAAGCCATCGAGCAGCAGATCTCCAAACCCGACTTCTGGAACGACCCCCAGGCCGCCCAGCCCGTGCTGCAGAAGCGCAAGGGGCTGGAAGCCTCGCTGAAGCAGATGGAGGAGTTCATCGCCCGCGAGGAGGACATGACCGTGCTCGCCGACCTCGACGGGGAGGGTGAGGACGTGGACGCCGACCTGGAGGCCGGCCTCAACACGCTGGCCGCGGCCATGGACCAGGTGGAGATGGCGTTGATGCTCGACGGCGAGAACGATGCCAACAACGCCATCGTGGCGATCAACTCCGGGGCCGGCGGCACCGAGAGCCAGGACTGGGCGGAGATGCTGCACCGCATGTATCTCCGCTGGGCCGACCAGATGGGCTTTGCCACCCGGGCCCTGGACCACCAGCCCGGTGAAGAGGCGGGGATCAAGAACGCCACCTTCCTCGTCAACGGCCAGTTCGCCTACGGCTACCTCAAGGCCGAGGTGGGCGTGCACCGCCTGGTGCGCATCTCGCCCTTCGACGCGAACAAGCGCCGCCACACCTCCTTTGCCTCGGTTTTCGTCTTCCCCGAGCTGGACGACAACGTGGAGATCGAGATCGACGAGAAGGACCTGCGCATCGACACCTATCGCTCCAGCGGCGCCGGCGGACAGCACGTCAACGTCACCGATTCCGCGGTGCGCATCACCCACCTGCCCACCAACATCGTGGTGCAGTGCCAGAACGAGCGTTCGCAGCACCGCAACCGTGACATGGCGATGAAGGTGCTCCGCTCCCGGCTCTACGAGCACGAGATGGCCGAGCGCCTCAAGGAACGGGAGGAGGCCGCGGGGACGAAGATGGAGATCGGCTTCGGCAGCCAGATCCGCTCCTACGTCCTGCACCCCTACCAGATGATCAAGGACCACCGCACCGACGTGGAGGTGGGCAACGTGAACAAGGTGCTGGACGGCGACCTCAACGAGTTCATCCGCACCTTCCTGCTGAGCCGGAAGAAGGGGTAGCCATGGCCCTGCTGGGCATCGACATCGGTGGCACCAAGACCGCGGTCTGCGTCGGCACCGCTGAGGGCCGGATCCTTGCCTTCCGGCGCATGGCCAGCCTCTCCGGTGATTACCTCGACGACTATTTCCGCGAACTGGGTGACCTGTGCCGCCTGGTCCTCTCGGCGGCCGAGCTTGACCAGGCCAACCCCCTGGAAGCGGTGGGCATCTCGGCACCCGGCCCGCTGGACTGCACCCGGGGCGTGCTGCTCGCCCCGCCGAACAATCCGGGCTGGACCGAAGTGCCGGTGGTGGAGCGCCTGGCCCCGCTGTTCGACGCCCCCCTGTTCATGAACAACGACGCCAACGCCCTGGCCCTGGCCGAGCTCCATTTCGGCGGCCACCAGGGCGTGCGCAACCTCGTCTACCTCACCGCCTCCACCGGCATGGGCGCCGGGATCATCGTCAACGGCGCCCTGCTCCAGGGGGTCACCGACCACGGCGGGGAGGTGGGGCACCAGGTGCTCGACCCCAGGGGGCCCGAGTGCCCCTGCGGCAAGCGCGGCTGCTGGGAGGTTTACGTCGGCGGCAAGAGCATGGCCGACCGGGTGCGCGCCGAGATCCTCGACCGGAAGATCGAGACCCGCATCATCGACGAGGCCGGCGGCAGCCCCTACGACATCGCACACCAGCATATCGCCGCCGCCGCGAAAGCCGGCGACGCGTACGCTCTCGAGAAGTGGGGCGAATTCACCGACCGCCTGGCCCAGGGGGTGGGCAACCTGATCCAGGTGCTCAACCCCGAACTGATCGTCCTCGGCACGATGGCGATCCACGAGGGCGATTTCCTCATGGGCCCCCTCCGCGAAAAGCTGCCCCGCTACACCTGGAAGTGGCCCCTCGAGGCCTGCACCATCGCCCCCAGCGCCCTGGGCAAGCGCGCCGGGGAGCTCTCCGGCCTCGCCGTGGCCCGCGCCGGGCTGGAAGACTAGGCCATACATCTCTCTCCCTTTTTCGTTTCATGTACAATATATCTTGATACCGGAAGCCGGGTTCACCGGGAATCCGCAGGTCAATGATCCGGAAACGAAGAGGAGTCATTATGAAGCCCACGTTCTTCTGCCTCTGTCTGCTGATCGGTTCAGTATCACTTCCGCTCTCCGCCGCCACGATCCACGTACCGACGGACCAGCCCACGATCCAGGCCGGGGTCGACGCCGCGGTGGACGGCGACATCGTGCTGGTGGCCGACGGGACCTACAGCGGTGCAGGCAACCATGACATCCTCGTCGACGGCAAGGAGATCACCATCCGTTCGGAGAACGGCGCCAAACACTGCATCATCGATTGTGAAGGCGATGGCCGTGGGTTCAGATTCAACGAGACCGCTCCCGGGATAAATCCCGTGCTTGAGGGATTCACCATCCGCAACGGGTATGCCGGTGACGGCGGCGCCATCACGATCTATGGTGCCTTCCCCGTGATCCGGGACAACATCCTCGAGTACAACCAGGCGGCCCTGTACGGTGGTGCCATCTTCGGCAGCGCGTGCGACGTGGTGATCGAGGGGAATCTCATACGGAATAATCTTGGTGGATTCGAGCGCTGCGCTGCCGGTCGTGAAGGTGGTGCCACCGGCGGCGGAGGTATCTGTCTTCAGGGAAGCTGGAGCGGTCTCATCCTGGTACAGGGAAACTCGATAACCGGCAACGTCGGGTCGGGCTTCGGCGGCGGCGTGCTGCTGGAGGGCGGCCTCATCGGCATCATCTCCGACAACGTGATCACCGGGAACAGCGCCGGGTGCGGCGGCGGCCTGGCCGCATTGAATACAGGAGCTTCCATCGCGGACAACGTCTTCTCGGGGAATGAGGCCTCGGAGGCCGGCGGCGGGCTCTATACGATTGACGCGACGCTGTTCATGGACCGGCTGACGTTCACCGGCAACAGCGCCGACGAGGGCGGCGGCCTCTACTCCGGGGGAAACCCCGCGCAGGTTTCTCTCGCCGACGCCGTATTCGAAGAGAACGAGGCGCAGTTCGGAGGCGGGCTCTACGTCACGTCCACCCTCGATGCCGACCGGATCCGGGTCGAGCGGAACAGCGCTGTTGTCGGGGGCGGGGCCTACTTCCACGAGTCGTCATACACGTCGGTCAGCCATTCGCTCTTCACCGGCAACACGGCGGACCGTGGCGCCGCCGTCCGGGTCTCGGCCCAGAGCGGGCACCCGCTCTCCGTCCACCAGTCCACCATCTCGGGCAACACGGCCGGTGAGTTCGGCGGGGCCCTGCTCGTGATCGACGCCTCGGCGGCCATCATGAACAGTATTCTGTGGGACAACGCTCCGGACGAAGTTTATGCCAGCGGCGGCGATCCTGAAATCATCTGGTCGGCGGTGGACGGTGGATTCGCGGGTGAAGGAAATATCGACGAGGACCCGCTCTTCGTCAGCGGCCCGTTCGGCGACCACTACCTCTCCCACGTTGCGGCCGGGCAGCCGGCGGACAGCCCCTGCATCGACGCCGGAGGGCCATCCGGGTCGGTGTACGACGGAACGACTCGGACGGACTCGCACGCCGATCACGGCATCGCCGACATGGGCTACCACTATCCCTTCACCCGGGTGATGCTGGTGGTGGCCGGGGCAGGCCCCGGGCCGGCCAATCCATCAGAATTCGATTCGATCTATGCCAGGAGCGACACGCGCCTGGCGCCGTTCAATGGTGACCCCTACGGCGTGCAGCAATACGGGGTCAACGTGGCCGCTGGTGACATCGACGGCGATGGTTTTGACGAACTGCTCACCGGGCCGGGGCCTTCGCCGAACCTCGGCCCTCACGTCCGGGCCCTGGATATCGGCGGCCCGATCCCCGGTGTGAGTTTTCTGGCCTACGGCACGCCAAAGTTCGGTGTCAATGTTGCGGCCGGTGACCTGGACGGCAACGGCATCGACGAGATCCTCACCGGTGCAGGCCCGGGGGCGGTGTACGGACCGCACGTCCGTGCCTTTGCCTATGACGGATCGAGCACGGCGCCGGTGCCCGGGGTGAGCTTCCTGGCCTACGGCACGCCGAAGTGGGGCGTGAACCTGGCTGCCGGCGATCTCGACGGCGACGGGTACGACGAGATCATTACCGGTGCCGGCCAGGGCGCGGTGTATGGCCCCCACGTCCGCGGTTGGAACGTGGATGCCGGCATCGCGGCGCCGATAACCGGTCTGAGCTGGTTCGCTTACGGTTCCCTGCACTTCGGCGTGAGGGTCGCCTGCGGCGACGTGGACGGCGACGGCATCGCCGAGATCATCACCGCCCCCGGCCCCTCGGCCTATTTCCCCGCGCACGTCCGGGGTTGGGACGTGGACGGCGGCCAGCCGGTGCCGCTGCCGGATTTCAGCTTTTTCGCCTGGGACTGGCGCTGGACCCGGTGGGGGGCCATCGTCCATGCCGCGGCCGACCTCGATGACGATGGACGCACGGAGATCGTGGTGGGCGCCGGTCCGGACCACCGGGTCGAGGGCAGGGTCAACGTCTATAACTATGATGACGGGACGGTCACCCCCTGGATCGAGTTCGTGGTGGACGACGAACATGCCTTCGGTGTCAACGTCACCGCCGGCTGGTTCGAGATGCAGGGAGGACGGCCGGTGCGATGATCACGGCTAGAAATAGCCGAGGATCCGTTTCTGGTCCTGCCAGGGCAGGGCGAGGATCGAGACCTCGCGGGGCGTGCAGGTGCGCCGGGGCTCGGTGCCCTCGCGGAAGGCTTCGAGGATGATGTCGGTACAGCCCGAGCCGGCCGTGGCCCTGAGGCCGGTGTTGCGCTCGATGGGCACGAAGACCACGCCGGGCGGAACTTCGAAACGGCTGGTTGCCGCCTGGTCCGGGTCCAGCGCCGACTCGAGGAACATGGTCCAGATGGGCAGGGCGGCCACCGCGCCGGACATCTTGCGGCCCAGGCTTTCGCTGCTCTTGTCCGAGTAGCCGACCCAGACCCCCACGGTGATGTCCGGGGTGAAGCCGACGAACCAGGCATTGGTGTACTCATCGGTGGTGCCGGTCTTGCCGCCCTTGGACCCGGGCACGCGGGTCTTGGCCGCCTCGGCAGTGCCCCGCTCGATCACCCCCTCCAGGGCCGTGGTGACGAGGTAGGCGCTCACCGGGTTGAGCACCTCGCGGGAGGAGGGGTGGAACTCCCGTTCCACGTTGCCGCCGGCGTCGTCGATCTGGGTGATGTAGTACGGCTCCACCGCCACGCCGAGGTTGGGGAAGACGGCGTAGACCGAGGCGATTTCCAGCAGGCTCACTTCGGCGGAGCCCAGGGCCACCGAGAGGTAGGGCGGGATGGGGCTGGTGAAGCCGAGCCGCCGCGCGTAGTCGGCAAGGATGTCCGGGCCCAGCTTCTCGTTGAGCTTCACCGAGGCGACGTTGATCGAGTCCTCGATGGTCTTGCGCAGGGTGACCAGCCCGTTGTAATCCTTGTAATAGTTCTGCGGCTTGTAGATTTCCCCGGTCCAGGGATCGGGGAATTCGGTGGGCTCGTCGAAGATGGTGTCGGTCAGTGAATAGCCGTTGTCCACCGCCGCGGCGAGCAGGATCGGTTTGAAGGCGGAGCCGGGCTGACGCTTGGCTTGCACCGCGCAGTTGAAGGCGCTGCGCTCGAAACTGTAGCCGCCGACCATGGCCAGCACCTGGCCGGTGGCGTTGTCGATGGCCACCAGCGAGGCTTCCGGGCTCGGTTCCTGTTCCAGTTCCAGTTCCACCGTGGCCGCTTCCACGTCGAGGGAGAGGATGCGGAAGAGGGTCACGTCGCCGGGATCGAAGACCTTGGCCACGCTGCGCTGGGTCCAGGCCACGGCGTCCCGTCCCGCCGTGCCGCGGTAAGGGCCGATGCGCACGGTGGCCTTCCCGCCCTCGACTTCGAGCACCACGCCCTCGTAGACCCCGCCCACCTCGATGCCGAAGCGCCAGCCGGGTGAGTCGTAGAGCTCGGGGCTCTCCAGGCCGAGCTCGGCAGTGTTTTTCTCTATCTCGCGGAACCCGCGGCGGATCCGTGAGAGCTGCAGCAGGCCGTCGCGCACCGCGTTGTTGGCCGCTTCCTGCAGCCGGGAATCGATGGTGGTGTGCACCTGGAGGCCCAGCTCGAGATAGCGGCCGCCGTAAGTGCGCTTGAGGTACTTGCGGATCTCCTCGGTGAAGTGGGGGGCCAGTCGGGCCGAGGAGTCGAGCACCTTCAGTTCCAGCGGGGCCGCCTGCTGCGCCTCGCACGCCGCCTCGTCGATCATCCCTTCCTCTACCATGCGGGTGAGCACCCAGTTGCGCCGCCGCACGGCCCGGTCCGGGTTCTTGATCGGCGAATAGGCCGCCGGCCGGCGGGGGATGCCCACGAGCAGCGCCGCCTCATGGCGCTCCAGCTCGGCGGCGGGTTTGCTGTAGTAGTAGCGCGAGGCCATCTCGATGCCGTACACCGCGTGGTCGAAGCAGACCTGGTTGCAGTAGAGCGCCATGATCTCGTCCTTGGTGTAGTTCAGTTCGATGCGGATGGCGAGAATGGCCTCCTTGATCTTGCGCTCGAAGTTCTTCTCCGGGGTGAGGAAGAGCAGCTTGGCCAGCTGCTGGGTCAGGGTGGAGCCGCCCTCGGCCAGCCGCTGGTGCCGGATGTCCTTGACCACCGCACGGGCAATGCCGATGGGGTCGATGCCGGTGTGCTGGTAGAAGTGCGAGTCCTCGGCGGCCACCACCGCGTCCTTGACCACCTGGGGAATATCGCTTGCATCGAGAATGATCCGCTTCTCCGAGGCGAAGCGGGCCAGGGGCACGCCGTCCGCGGAGAGCACGGTGGTGGTCAGGCTCGGCGTGTAGTCCTCCAGCTCGTAGATCGAGGGTACGTCGAGGATGCGGGAGACGAAGAGGCCGACGAAAACACCCATGGTCACCGCGCCGAGGATGAGCAGGGGGACGACCAGGCGGCGCAGGGACAGGGAACCCCTGCCGGGGCTGTCCGGTTTCTGTTTGCCTGGAGTGGTGGCCATCTCGCCGGACTCCCGGTTTGATCCATGACACTGGGCGGGAACGTCTCCACGGAGGATGATAGCAGAGGGCCGGAGGGGGGTCAAAAGAGGCCGCTTCGGGGATTGGTGAATGTTGACTTCCGGTTGCCTGCTCACATAACATTGACCACACGTCAGTTGCCACCATGCACGATTTTACCTGGCCGGTTCCGTGTGCACGTAGTTCGGCCGATGACCACCAGCCGGCCGCCAGGAGGGCAGATCATCATGTATCAGGACGCGGGCTCGAACATGGCCGCGGGCGCACCGGCGCCGGCGAAGAAGAAGGGCGGCTGTCTCAAGTGGGGCGGCATCGGCTGTGCGGTGCTGCTGCTGCTGGTCATCATTGCCGGCATCATCGGTTATACCCAGTGCGGAAAGTTCGTGGAGTGGGTCGGGGCGAAGATGAAGGAGGCCCTGATCGAGGCCCTGCCCGAGGACATCCCCCGCGAAGAGGCGGTGGAAACCTTTGACGCGTTCATCAACGCGATCAAGGAGGACAAGCTCCAGCCCTCCGACATGCAGGAGCTGCAGACCAGGGTCCAGGCCGCCCAGGCCGACGGCGAGTTCTCCCCGGACGAAGCCATGGACCTGCTGCAGTTCATGAGGGAGAAGGTAGGCCTCGAGCCGCTGGAGTTGGGCGAGGAGGCGCCCGACGAGGTGGAGCCAGGCTGGGAGACCGACGAACCGGCCGAGGCCACCGGGGAAGCAGCCGGCGAGGCCACGGAACTCTGAACCCCGGTTGACGGGCCAAAGTCGATTACCGGGATTCCGGGGGCGGGCGGCGCCCCCGCGAATCCCGTTTTCATTTCAGGGCGGTGCGTGATGACCGATGAATTCCGGCTGGTCAGTGATTTCGAGCCCCGGGGCGACCAGCCCGAGGCGGTGCGCCAGCTGGTGGGCGGGCTGCGTGACGGGGAAAAGGAGCAGGTGCTCCTCGGCGTCACCGGTTCGGGCAAGACCTACACCATGGCCCTGGTGGTCGAGGCGCTGAACCGTCCGGCGCTGGTTTTCGCCCACAACAAGACCCTCGCCGCACAGCTCTACCAGGAGTTCAAGGCCTTCTTTCCCCACAACGCCGTGGAGTATTTCGTCAGCTACTACGACTACTACCAGCCCGAGGCCTATATCCCCACCACCGACACCTACATCGAAAAGGAAACCCAGATCAACGAGGAGATCGACCGCATGCGGCTCAGCGCCACGCGGTCGCTCTTCGAGCGCCGGGATGTGATCATCGTGGCCAGCGTCTCCTGCATCTACGGCATCGGCGCCCCCGAGGAGTATTTCTCCCAGACGCTGATCATCGAGCAGGGGGAGCGCATCACCCGGGAGAAGCTGCTGCGGCAGCTCGTGGACCTGCAGTACAGCCGCAACGATATCGATTTCCGGCGGGGCACGTTCCGCGTGCGCGGTGACGTGGTGGAGCTCCACCCCTCGTACGAGGAGATGGCGGTGCGCATCGAGCTCTTCGGTGACGAGGTGGACCGCATCAGCATCATCGATCCGCTGCGCGGCAGCGTGATCCGCGAGAAGCGGTTCATCCGCATCTATGCCAAGAGTCACTACGTGACCACGCGGAAGAACATCGAGCGGGCCATCGGGACCATCGGCGCCGAGCTGGAGGAGCGGCTGGCCCGGCTCAAGGCGGAGGAGAAGCTGCTCGAGGCCCAGCGTCTGGAGCAGCGCACCCGCTACGACCTGGAGATGTTGCGGGAGATGAGCTTCTGCACCGGCATCGAGAACTACTCCCGGCACCTCAGCGGCCGCTCCGAGGGGGAGCCGCCCCACACGCTCTTCGATTACCTGCCGGACGACGCGCTGCTCATCGTCGACGAGAGCCACGTCAGCCTGCCCCAGCTGAGGGGGATGTACGGCGGTGACCGCTCGCGCAAGTCGACCCTGGTGCACCATGGTTTCCGGCTGCCCTCGGCGCTGGACAACCGGCCGCTCAATTTCGAGGAGTTCACCGCCCGCCAGCCGCAGACGGTCTACGTCTCGGCCACCCCGGCGGCGTACGAGCTGGAGCGCACCGGCGGTGTGGTGGTGGAGCAGATCATCCGGCCCACCGGGCTCACCGATCCCGAAATCCAGGTGCGGCCGGCCCGGGGGCAGGTGGACGACCTGCACGGCGAGATCGTCAACCGGGTGGGGCGGGGGCACCGGGTGCTGGTGACCACGCTGACCAAGCGCATGGCCGAGGACCTCACCGACTACCTCGAGGAACTGGGCATCCGGGTGCGCTACCTCCACGCCGACGTGGAGACCCTGGAACGGGTGCGGCTGCTGCGGGAGCTGCGGCAGGGGGAATACGACGTCCTGGTGGGCATCAACCTCCTGCGTGAGGGGCTCGACCTGCCCGAGGTCTCGCTGGTCGCCGTGCTCGATGCGGACAAGGAGGGGTTTCTCCGCTCCAGCGGGTCGCTGATCCAGATCGCCGGCCGGGCGGCCCGCAACGTGGAGGGGCTGGTGGTCTTCTACGCCGACCGGGTCACCGACTCCATGCGCCGGGCGATGGACGAGACCGCTCGCCGGCGGGCGCGGCAGCTGGCCTACAACGAGGAACACGGCATCACGCCGGAATCGATCGTCAAGTCCATCGACACCGTGCTGGGCAGTGTCTACGAGGCCGATTACGTTGCCCTGTCACCGAAGAAGGGCGGGGAAGCGGCGGCGGCCGGGGATCTTCCCGATTACCTGGACGAGAAGAGCCGTGGCGAGTTGGTCGAGCAGCTCGAGCGGGAAATGATGCAGGCCGCCGCCGATCTGGCCTTCGAAAAAGCGGCCGAGTTGCGGGACCGGATCAAGGCGCTGCAGGAGAGCGCACTCTTCGCCTGAGGGAAGGTATGGTGAACGGAGAAGATTATGTCCTCGGACGGCTGCAGGAGCAGCTCGGCTACCGCTTTCACGACCGTCGTCTGCTTGAGCGGGCGTTGACCCACTCCTCCTGGCGCCACGAGGCACGGAGCCATGGCGCCGCGGACCCGCAGGACAACGAGCCGCTGGAGTTTCTCGGCGATGCCATGCTCAGCCTGGCCGTGGCCCGTGCGTTGTTCGACCTCAATCCCGGCGCCGAGGAGGGGTTTCTCACCAGGGCCCGGGCCGCCCTGGTCTCCACCGGGACACTTTCCGAGGTGGCGCGGGAGATCGCCCTGGGCCGTTGCCTGCGACTGGGCCGCGGCGAGGCGGCCAGCGGCGGAGAGGGCAAGGACACCATCCTGGAAAACACGCTGGAGGCCGTGTTCGCCGCGGTGATGCTGGACGGCGGGGTGCAGGCCGCGGAAGGGGTCGTGCTGCGGCTTCTGGGCCGTCGCCTCGAGCGCCTGCGGCCCGGCGAGGACATGACCCGGGACGACAAGTCACGGCTGCAGGAGCTGCTGCAGTCCCGCGGGTTGCCGGCTCCGGTCTACCGCGTGGAGAAGGAGAGCGGTCTGGACCACGAGAAGGTCTTCCTCGTCGCCGTGCTGGCCGGGGGCCGGGAACTGACCCGGGCCCGGGGGGGCAGCAAGAAGGAGGCCCAGCAGGCCGCGGCCCGGGCGGCGCTTTGTCTGCTGGCGCCCGGCGGACCGGCGCTGGACAGCCTGGCGCAAGCGCTGCGCGGGGACGATGGCGAGCCGGATGAGCCACGGTGACGCGGCCAATTGGCCGGCCTGCCGCTTTCCTGCGTTATTGACTCCCCGATAGCGGTGGACTATGATCCGAAGAGGGTAAGCAGAGGCCCGGACTGCCCACGTTTCGTGAGAAGCCCGGGCCGATTCATATGGGGCCTCATGGGTGAAGATGCCAGCCAGTCCGTAGAGGTGGTCATCGCCAACCAGTTCGAGATGATCGACCTGGTGCAGTCGGTGCTCGACGACCTTTCCGAACTGGTGGATTTCGACGAGGAGACAGTACACTGGATGGGGATGGCGGTTCGCGAGGCCCTGAACAACGCCATCAAGCACGGGAACAAGCTCGATCCGGCGAAACAGGTCCGGATCCGGTTCGACGTGGGGCCCGAAGCCCTGGAGATCAAGGTCCGGGACGAGGGCCACGGTTTCGATACCAGCAGCCTGCCCGATCCCACCGAGCCGGCCAATCTGCTCAAGCCGAGCGGACGCGGGATCTTCTACATGAGAAAGTTCATGGATCGGGTGGAATTCACGACGAAGAAGGGCAAGGGCACCGAGGTGCACCTGGTGAAAAAGCGTCCCGTCAGCGGGGCGTGAACAGTACGGGGGGTATCCCGGCCCCGGTCCGGGGGGCTTTCGTCCCGCGGCACCCGGCGGCTTACCATGGCGCGGCCATCCTGCGCCGGATGAAGAGGAGAAGGGCTGATGAAGACCACCATCCGAATGTCGGGGGATGTGGCGATCCTGGATCTGAAAGGCAAGATCACCATCGGGGAGGGCGATGTGCTGCTCCGCGAGAACATCGAGAATCTGCTCAAGGAGGGTCACAGCAAGATCATCCTCAACCTGGCCAAGGTCAATTACATGGACAGTTCCGGGGTGGGCGAGCTGGTGGGCACGTTCACCACGGTGAACAACCGTGGCGGAAAGATGAAGCTGCTCAACCTCACCGAGAAGATCCAGGACCTGTTGCAGATCACCCAGCTGCTCACGGTGTTCGAGTGCTTCGGTGACGAAGAGGAGGCCGTGGCCAGCTTCGCCTGATACCGTCTTTCCCCTGATACCGTTTTTATGGCACACCGGCGGCCCGGCCATCGTGGCCGGGCCGTGGTACGTACCGGGGGTGGCGAACGGGGCTCAGGGGTTGAGGTAAAGGTCGCAGCGGCCATCGGCCACGCGGCCGTCGAGGGTCGCCGTCGTCCGGCGGCCGAAGGCCATGGTCAGGACGATGTGGCGATCGGCGTCTGTCCCGGAAAGGGACACCTCGGCCTGCTCCAGTTTCAGGGCCGCGAACCAGGAGCTGTATTCCACGGCGATATAGCCGTCGTCGAGGTCGTCCTCGATCTCCAGGTCGGGGTAGCGGTCGATGCCGCAGTAAATGCCGTCGATGAAGATGCGGAGCCATCCGTCGGAAATGGTGTCCTCGAGCCAGAGCAGGATGACGTTGCCGTCGGCCACGTCGGCCACCGCCCAGGCCTCACCGATCACCGCACCGGCCATGCCGTCCACGGTCCCGCTGTCGTCCTGAAAGATCCGTTCCACCGTTCCCTGTCCCTCCCGTGTCAGCGGGGTTGATCATCGACCTCGTCGAAATAGTCGGCATCGACGAGGATCTCGCGGGCCTTGCTGCCCTCGTGGGGGCCGACGATACCATCGAGCTCCATGGTGTCGATCAGCCTGGCAGCGCGGCTGTAGCCGATCTTGAGCCGTCGCTGGAGATGCGAAATCGAGGCCTGGCCGCCCTTGACCACGATGCGCACCGCCTTGTCGTAGAGCGGGTCCTGGTCGCTGTCGCTGCCCACGCCCGGCCCGGCGCCAAGCGGGTCTTCCGCGGCCTCGAGGTCCAACTGGAAATTGGGTCGTGCCTGGGCGCGGAGGAAATCCACCACCCGCGTGGTCTCCTGTTCGGTGATGTAGGCGCCGTGGATGCGCACCAGCCGCGAGCTGCCCGGGGGCAGGAAGAGCATGTCGCCGTCGCCGAGGAGCTTTTCCGCGCCGCCGGTGTCGATGATCGTCCGCGAATCGATGCGCGAGGAGACGCGGAACGAGATCCGTGCCGGAAGGTTGGCCTTGATCAGCCCGGTGATCACGTCCACGGAGGGCCGCTGGGTGGCCACGATGAGATGGATGCCCACGGCACGGGCCATGTGGGCCAGCCGGGCGATGCACAGTTCGACCTCATTGGAGTTGCCGGTCATCATCAGGTCGGCCAGCTCGTCGATGACCACCACGATGTAGGGCAGCGGCTTGTCCTCCCGGGGCTCCTCCGCGGCGAGGGTTTCCGTCGGGGCCTCGCCATCCCTGTCCATACGCTTGGCTGCGGCCTTGGTCTTCCCGTTTCCGCCGGCGTTCTCCTCGCGAACCACTTCGTTGTACTGCTCGATGTTGCGCACGCCGTACGATGCGAGCTGGGTGTAGCGGTCCTCCATCTCGGTGACCGCCCACTTCAGCGCGGTGGCCGCCAGTTTGGGGTCGGTGACCACCGGAGTCAGCAGATGCGGGATGTCCTCGTAGATCCCCAGTTCGAGCCGCTTGGGGTCGATGAGCACGAAGCGCACTTCGTCAGGCGTGGAGCGGTGGAGGATGCTGGAAATCATCACGTTGAGGCCCACGCTCTTGCCCATGCCGGTGGCGCCGGCGATGAGCAGGTGGGGCATGGCCGCCAGGTCCGAGGTGTAGATCTTGCCGTCGATGGTCTTGCCCAGGGCCAGGGGCAGCCGGGACGAGGTGTTGCGGTAGCTGTCGGAATCGAGGATTTCCCTGACGGCGATGATTTCACGCTTGAGGTTCGGTACCTCCAGGCCCACCGTGGAGCGGCCGGCCATGCGGTCGATGCGGATCGAGTCGGCGCGCAGGGCGAGGCAGAGGTCGTCGCCGAGGGATACGATGCGGCTGTACTTCACGCCGGGGTCGGGCAGGAACTCGAAGGTGGTCACCACCGGCCCGGGGTGGATGCGCTTGACGCTGCCCCCCACGCCGAACTCTTCGAGCTTCTCCACCAGCAATTTCGACTTGCGCATCAGCTCGTCCTCGTCGATCCCGCCGTCGGGCACGGGCGGGTTGAGCTGCTCCAGGGGCGGCATCTCGAAGGCCTTCTCCGCCTGCTTCTTTCTCCGCGGCCGTGGTTTGCCGGGCTTCTGCTCCGGATCCGCTTCCGCGGTTCCGTCATCGGCCGACAGCACGGGCGGTTCGAGCACGGGCGGCTCGGCCGGGGGCATGGGCGAATCGAGGGCCGGGATCGGCGGCAGTTCGGATGGCGGAGCGGGGGGCGGGGCCACGGGGCGCGATCCGCGATCGATGGCCGGTTTCGGTTTCTTTTTCCGTTTCGTGTCCCCGGCGGCCCGGCGTCCTGCGGCGGCCCTGGCTTTCCGTTTTTTCTCCCGAGATGTCCGCCGTTCCTCCGCCCACCCCCGCCATCCGGCCACGGCGTTGGAGACCCGTTCGCCGAGAGAGCGCAACCAGCGGCCGCCGGCGGCCAGCGCGCCGCCGGCCAGACCGCCCGGGGTGAAACTGGAGATCATCATCACGCCCACCAGCAGGGCGGCCAGCAGCACGACCCAGCTGCCCACGGTGTTCACCAGGGATCCCAGGAACCCGGCCAGCAGTTCACCGATCCAGCCTCCCGGCTTCAACTCGGCGCCGCCCATGTTCAGCGGGCGGGTGAACATCAGCTGCAGCAGGGCGGTAAAGGCCACGGTGATCAGCACCAGGCCGGCCAGGCGCACCACCCGCGAATCGAAGCGGCGCTCCCGGGTGGTGATCACGGCGAGGGAGAGAAAGAGCAGACCGAGCAGGAAGGCGCTCATCCCGGCGAACTGCAGCAGGGCTTCGGCAATGGTGGCGCCCACGGGCCCGAACCAGTTCGCCGGATCGTTGCCGTCGGGGTTGAAGAACCACGAACGATCAGCGGCATCGTAGGAGACCAGGCTGGCCAGCACGGCCACGGCGAGCACCACGAAGAGGATAGACAGGTAGTGGCGGAAACGGGCCGGCGGCTCACCGTTGTCCTTCTTGTGTTTCTTTTTCGCGGGCATGGCTCCCCCGTGCTCCTGCCGATCTCAATCCGTGCCGGCCGCTCCGGGCACCGTGGACAGCTCCCGGGCCAGGACGGCGAATTCCTCGAGCGCCAGGGACTCGCCCCGTCGTTCCCGGGCCAGGCCCGTTCGCTGGAAGGCCTCGGCCAGCAGATCCGTCGAACCGGCGAAACGGCGGTCGGCACGCAGATTGTTGTACAGCGTCTTGCGCCGGCTGCGAAACGCCATGGAGACCACTTCGAGCACCCATCGGCGATCGCGCTCGGGAACCGCCGGTTCGGCCAGCGGCTCGAGCCGGACCACTGCCGCGTCGACGTTGGGCATGGGCTTGAACGCCCCCCGCCCCACGAACAGCACCTGTGTCACCGAGCAGCTCAGCTGTACGGCCAGGCTGAGATAGCCGTACGCCGACGTGGACGGCCGGGCCAGCATCCGCTCAGCCACCTCCAGCTGGACCATGAACGTCATGTCCCGTACCAGCGGCAGGCGTTCGATCCAGCGGCGAACGAGCGGCACCGAACTGTTGAACGGCAGATTCCCGGCCAGCCTCAGCCGGCTGCCGTCCCCCGGATCACGGCCGAGATGCTGCAGTATCTCCTCCGGGCCGAGTTCCAGCGCGTCGGCCTGCAGCACCACCAGGTTCCGGTGCCGTTTTGCCAGGCCCTCGCGGAGGATCGAGGCCATCAGCGGGTCGATTTCCACGGCGGCCACCGCTTCCGCAGCGGCCGCCAACCCCTCGGTGAGTGCGCCCTCACCGGGGCCGATCTCGAGAAACAGGTCACCGGGGCCGGGGGCGATGGCCGACAGGATACGGTCCGCCACCCCGCGGTCGCGGAGGAAGTTCTGTCCCCAGCGGCGCCGGGAAGGGGCGTAGTGATACGTGCCCGCAGCCTGCTTCATGCCCATTCTGATCCAAAGCTGTTGATAAAATATGGCTTATTGTAGGGGATGCGACCGGGGAAATCAATCGGGCAGCAGCAGGCCGGGCCGGCGCGTTGACAAGTGAAAAAGGGCATCGCTACAATCGGTGTTCATCGATGGGGAGCCCATGGCATCAGGGAAACAGAAGAAAAAACAGAGGAAAGCGGCCCGGCAGGCGGAGCGCGGGGAATCAGCTCGACTGCGGCCCGACCCGGCCAGCCGTCTGGAAGCGTGCATCACCCCGCGGGTTCGGGTGATGCTGGTGGCCGGCCTGCTGGCGGCCATCGGACTCCTGCGCCTGTTCTACCTGCTGGAGTTCGGCGACTTCGTTTTCCAGTCCGGCGACACGAAGTTTTTTATTCGCTACGCCAGGGAAATCTCCGCCGGGGACCTGTTTCTTCGCGGTCAGAGCCTGCTCTTCAGTCCGCTCTACGCCTATTTCCTCGCCGCCGTTCTCGCCCTGGCGGGTGAGAACTTCCAGGCGGTGCTGCTGGTGCAATACGCCATCAGCCTCGTTTCCGCCTACCTGCTCTACCGGCTGTCCCGCGACCTCTTCGGCACCCTGGCCGGCCTGTTCACCCTGGTCCTCTACCTCTTCAACGGCATGATCCTGCTCTTCGACAGCCAGTTGCTGGACACGATATTTTCGATTCTCCTGCCCTCTGCCGCGCTCCTGCTGCTGCACCGGGCCCCGGTCACCGGTCGGCGGCGGCAGTGGTTTGCTGCCGGTATTTTCCTGGGCTTGCTGGCGCTGACCCGTCCCAACGCGATGCTCTTCTTCCCCCTTGCCGCGGCCTGGGCCCTGATGGCCGGGAGAGCGGGGGCGTCCGTACTCCGGCGCCTGGTGCCCGCCGGGCTGGTGGCCGCCGGCGCCGCCCTCTGCATTCTGCCATTCACCGTTCGAAACCTGGTCGTCACCGGTGAGCCGGTGCTCATCACCGCCCACGGGGGCATCAATTTCTACGTCGGCAACAACGAGCAGGCCACCGGTTTCTTTACGCCGCCCCACGGCATGCCACCGCTCCCCGGCACCTTCAACCTCGAGGTGCCGCGCCGGGTGGCCGAAGCGCAGACGGGGCGGCGCGGGATGAGCGATTCCGAGGTCTCCGGCTACTGGTTCGGCCGGGGGATGGACTGGATCAGGAAGAACCCCGGGGATTTCCTCGCCCTGACCGGCAAGAAGGCCCGGGCCTTCCTCAACGGCTATGAAGTGTCGCTCAATTTCGACGCGGCGTACCTGCGGCAGATCTCCTGGTCGTTGAAGATCGCCTTCCTGCCGCTGGCGGTGCTCCTGCCCCTGGGGCTGGCCGGCATGGTGCTGGCCGGCCGCTGGTGGCGGACCCATGTACTCTTCTACGCGTTTTTCTTCAGCTACGCGGTGTCGGTGGTCCTTTTCTTCATCACCGCACGCTACCGGCTGCCGGTGGTGCCGATTCTGCTGGTCTATGGGGGGTTCACCCTGCGCACGGCCCTGGCCTGGCTGGTCCGGCCGGTTCGGCTGGCCCTCCTGGCCGCCGCCCTGATCCTGGCCGGCCTGCTGCTCAATACCGACCTGGGCATCCACTTCAAGCCGGGCCTGGTGGCCCACTCCCGGGGATATCTGCTGGAGTGCATGGGGCGCACGGAGCAGGCCATCGAACAGTATGAGGAGGCCCTGCGCCACGACCAGGGGCTCTCCCTCAGCCATCTGCACCTGGCGCGGATCCACGGTCGCCGAGGGGAGAACGAAAAGGCCTGGGGCCACTACCTCGGGGCCCGGCGGATCTCGCCGGACGATCCGGCGCTGCAGCGGGAAATGGCCCTGTTCAGTGCCCACCTGCGACGGCTGGCCGGTGCCGGCCCGGCGGACGAGCCCGGCAAGGGAGCGCAGTGACCCGATGCACAGTGAGACTCCCCGGATCATCGTGGTGGGCGGCGGGGTGAGCGGTCTCTCCACCGCCTGGTACCTGACGTCAATCCTGCCCCCCGGCACAGCCCGCCTCACGCTGGTGGAGGCCGACGCCTCGCTTGGCGGCCTTGCCGGCGCGATGAGACTGGGCGACCTCCAGGTGGACCGCTTCTACCACTTCGTGCTCAAGCCGGACCGCCATTACATGGACGTCCTCGAGGACCTGGGCCTTGGCCTCGAGCTGAGCTGGCGCACGTCGAAGATGGCGTTCTTCCACCAGGGGCGGCTGGTGCCCTTCGGTACGCCGATGAGCCTGCTGCTCTTCCCGGGGATGGGCCTGGTGCACAAACTGGCCTACGGCTACCAGGTCTTCCGTGCCAATCTGCGCCGGGACTGGCGGGAGCTGGAAGGGCAGTTCGCGGTGGGCTGGCTCAAGCGCAAGTTCGGGGAGCGGGGCTATTCCGCCTGGTGGCGTCAACTGATGGAAATGAAGTTCCGCGAACACACCGCCGACGTGTCGGCGGCCTGGGTCTGGGCGCGGATCAGACGCAACGCGCGGAGCCGGCACCGCCTGCTCACCGAGCAGGCCGGGTACCTCGAGGGCGGTACCGCACGGTTCATCGGTGCGCTGGAACGGCAACTGCGGGATCGGGGCGTCGAGATCCGCACGGGCACAGCCGTGGAAGAAGTGGCTCTCGATCCCGGGGGCGGCGGCGTGCGGTCGGTGCGGGCCGGTGGCGAAGAGCTGCCGGCATCGGCGGTGGTCTTCGCCGCTCCCCTGGTGCGGCTGGCCGGCCTGCTGCAGGGCCCGGTGCCCGGCGACTACGGCCGGCGGCTGAGCCGGCTGCGGAACATCGGCTGCACCTGCACGCTGATCCGCCTCCGCCAAAAGCTCACCGACAGCTTCTGGATCAATTTCTCCGACCAGCGGGTGCCCCACGCCGGAATCATCGAATGGACGAACCTCTCGCGGGAGGAGCGTTTCGACGGGTCGTCGCTGATCTACATCCCCGAGTACGGCGAGTTCAGCGATGACCGTCTCGCCGGGGACCCCCGGCGGCAGATCGAGCGCTATGCCCCGGTCTTCTCCGCGATCAACCCCGCCTTCAGCACGGACTGGGTGCAGGATGTGGCCGTGGCCGGCTCGCCCCATGCCCAGCCGATCTGTGGCCGCAATTTCTCCAGCGATCTGCCGCCGGTGCGTACGCCGGTGCCCGGCCTCTGGGCCGCGGACTCCACGCACATCCTCCCCGACGACCGCACCATCTCGGCGAGCCTGGGCCTGGGGCGCATGATCGCCCGGGACGTGGCCGCGCGGTTCTCCGGCGGCGACAAGGCTCCCTGGACCGAGAAACTGCTTTGGACGCGCGAAGGGTTCTAACCCCCATTTCTACCAGCCCATCTGCTGCGAAGGCGGCACTACCCATGTTTACGGCGTTGCCCGAGAACGTCCCACCTCGGCGTATTGACAATACGCCATCGCCGTGCCTTTCTCGTGCGCCTTGTCAACACGGGCATCTCCACCTTCTCGCGACGACGTCCTGTGAGAAAAGGGGGCTAACAGCCGCAGCCCGGGCTGTGGCCTACGAGCGTTTTCTGATCAGTTCCGGCAACGCGGAGACGGCGCCGGCGCCCACGGCGGTGAGGGCCAGCTGTTTGAGACAGAAGAGGCGCAGCGCGCCGGTGGTGCCGAAGATACCGGCGGCATGGGTGACGAAGCGGCGCCAGAGCAGAAGGAGCGAGGCCTGGTGGGCCAGCAGCAGGACGGTGACGCCAGCGGGCTGGAAGGGCAGGGCGGCGAGCAGCAGCCATCCCAGGCCGGAGAGGGCGATGGACAGGGGCAGCGCGGGGCTGTCGTATCCGCCGTCCCGGCGAAAACGGCGGGGCGTGCGGGCCCGGATCAGGGTGAAGACCCGGCTCTTCACGGCGTAGTTGCGGCAGAAACTGAAGAGGCCGAACCGGCTGTTATGCTGCATGCGGGCTCGCGCCGAGAGCCGTGTGACACCGCCGGCGGCCCGCAGCCGGTATCCCATGCCCAGGTCTTCCACGGTGGCGCCGCCCAGCGATTCGTCGAATCCGCCAGCCGCCTGCAGTTCCGCCGCGCGCACCAGCACGCACTGCGAGCCGAAGTTTGTCGGTTCGCCGTCGCCCGTTGCGAGGTAGGTGAACGCTGAGTAGCAGGTGGTGAAGTGGGAGAACCAGCCCCCGGCGAGGTTCTGTTCGCGGTAGACCCCCACTGCGGCCGCCGGGCCTCGAGGCCGGTCCGGGCCGAGGGTTTCCAGCAACCGTGTCAGGGTGTCCGATTCGAGGACCACGTCACTGTCGGTGAAGAGCACCAGTGGACAGGAGGCCTCGGCCAGACCGGCATTGCGTGCCGCGGCGGCCCCGCGGCTGCGGGGCAGGGAGATCAGGCGGCAGGAGGGATCGCCGTGGGCATGGTGGCGCACCGTGTCCGCGGTGTTGTCACGGCTCCCGTCATCGACGACGATGATCTCCGCCGGGCGGGTCTCGGAAGCGGCCAGCGAATTCAGGGTGGCGCGGATGGTGCGGGCGCCGTTGCGCACCGGGATGACCACCGTTACCGGCAGGGAGGTCCGGCCGTCTCCAGGGCTGCGGGGTGAGGCGTTCATGGCGCCATGCTACACCAGCGGCCCGGGAATTGGCCAGGTGGCGCTGTCGGATCCCGGCCTGCTGTGACTGTACAAAGGAAGCGGGGGAAGGTCAGGCCGGCCTCCCCCCGCTCAGGCAGAAAACCTTTCGGTTTTGAACCCGGATCCCTGATAGGCGGGTGTACCAAGCCCGCCTGGGATCCGGATAACCGGTTGCCGGTGGATGAGGGGTAGGCATCCCCGGTTCCCGGGTGCGTTGTGTCGACCCGGAAACGCCAGCAAGGAAGCAACCAGCAACCGGAATCTCTCACAACTGAGTTGCCCTATCAGTATCGCAAGCTCCGTGCCAGAACCGAATCGGTCACCTTGACGCTTTAAGTCATTATATATCAACATATGAGCGTTTGCGCTCAGGTCGGGGCCGGCGTGGAGCGTCACCCGGAAATTACATTCCTGCAATTGGAGGTGACCAAAATGGTAACCCCCGGGGGTGCTCGGAATTGACTCCCCGGGTGGCCGGTCTTATACTTTTTTCCGATTTAGATGACAGTGGATGTCAAAATGGCACAGGCGGCGGTCAAGCTCGGCACGCCCGATCTTGCAACCTTCCCTGCAAGATATTGAATAAACGAGGGATGGTCCATTACTGTTGTCGGCGATGGTCCTGGCATCCGTTTTGCTTGATAAAGAGCGGCTTATTCCGTTAATGACATCAACCATCACCGGGGAGGCGGGTGACCCGAAATGGATGTACGCGAGATCAACGAGAAGGTAAAAGATGAAAGCGCATTCGTGGATTCGGTGTTCAACGAAGTGCGCAAGGTCATCGTGGGCCAGGAATACATGCTCGAGCGGATGCTCATCGGCATCCTCAGCGGCGGCCACATGTTGCTCGAGGGCGTTCCGGGGCTGGCGAAAACGCTCTCGGTGAGCACCTTCGCCCGCATTGTGGATACCGGGTTCAAACGGATCCAGTTCACGCCGGACCTGCTGCCCGCCGACCTCATCGGCACCATGGTCTTCAACCAGAAGGACGGTTCGTTCTTCCCCAAGAAGGGGCCGATATTCTCCAATATCATCCTTGCCGATGAGATCAACCGCGCGCCGGCCAAGGTGCAGAGCGCGCTACTCGAGGCGATGCAGGAACGCCAGGTGACCATCGGGGACACCACGTGGCCGCTCAACGAGCCCTTCCTCGTGCTGGCCACCCAGAACCCCATCGAACAGGAAGGCACCTACCCGCTGCCCGAGGCCCAGGTGGACCGCTTCATGCTCAAACTGAGGGTCGGCTACCCGGCCAAGCGTGAGGAACGCCTGATCCTCGACCGCATGACCGGGCTGGAAACCCCTTCGGTGAACACGGTGATCAGCCCCGAGGACATCGTGCGCAGCCGTGAGACCGTGCACTCGATCTACATCGACGAGCGGATCAAGGACTACATCGTCGACCTCGTCTTCGCCACGCGCTCGCCGGGTGACTACGGCCTGGCCGCCGAACGGCTGATCCAGTACGGGGCCTCGCCGCGGGCCTCGATCTATCTTACCCTGGCCGCGAGGGCCCATGCCTTCATCAAGGGGCGGGGCTACGTGACGCCGGAGGATGTCAAGGCCATCGGCCCGGACGTGCTGCGCCACCGGATCATCCTGACCTACGAGGCCGAGGCGGAGGAGATCACCACCGACCACATCGTGGGACAGGTGCTCGACTCGGTCGAGGTGCCCTGAGCAGCGGCCGCCCCATCCACCAAGCCCGACGGAGCGCGAGATGTTCTTTTGGCGACGCAAGCCGGACAAGCCCCGGCCGGCCGAGCCGGCCGGCCACCAGCTCCCGGCCGAGATCCTCAAGCGGGTCCGGCGCGTGGAACTGAAGACCAGGCGCCTGGTCAACGAAAGCATGGCCGGCGAATACCACAGCGTGTTCAAGGGTCGGGGCATGGCCTTTGCCGAGGTGCGCGAATACCAGCCCGGTGACGACGTGCGCATCATCGACTGGAACGTCACGTCGCGCATGGGGCATCCCTACGTCAAAATCTACGACGAGGAACGGGAACTGACGGTGATGCTGCTGGTTGACGCCAGCTCCTCCGGACAGTTCGGCACCCGGCAACAGTTGAAAGGCGAGATCGCGGTGGAGATTTCGGCGCTGCTCGCCTTTTCCGCGATCAAGAACAACGACCGGGTGGGACTGGCCATCTTCACCGACCGGGTGGAGAAGTTCATCCCGCCGAAGAAGGGTCGGGACCACGTGCTGCGGGTGATCAGGGAACTGCTCTGCTTCCGTGCGGAGCGCCGGGGCACCGACATCTCCGCCGCCCTGGAATACCTCAACCGCGTGCTGCGCAAGAAGAGTGTGGTCTTTCTCATTTCCGACTTCATTTCGCCGGAGTACGATCGGCCGATGCGGCTGACCAACAAACGGCACGACCTGGTGGCCATGTCGATCACCGATCCCCGCGAGGTCGATCTGCCCGACGTGGGCCTCATCGAACTGGAGGATGCCGAAACCGGGGAACGGGCCCTGGTGGACACCGCCAGCGCCGGTTTCCGGGATCGCTACGCACGGATCGCCACCGAGCGACGCGCCGACCTGAAGCGCCGTCTGGGGGCCATGGACGTTGACCACGTGGATATCAGCACCAACGAGCCCTATGACCGGCCGCTGATGCATTTTTTCCGGCGCCGGACGCGGAAGATCCATTGACGGGGGGGCGATGAGCACCAGCGGTGTCAGTGCAGGACGGGCCGGACGGCGGATCGTGGTGATGCTGCTGGCCCTGGTCTGCCTGGCGCCCTGGGTCACGGCGCAGGAGCAGGCCGCCGTCACGCTGAGCGCCGCCGTGGAGCCGGGGGAGTGGACCGTGGGCGACCACATCGGCTTCACGCTCGTGCTGACCCATCCGCCGGAATTGACGCCGGCACTTCCCGAGGTGGGCGACGTTCTGGGCCCCTTCACGGTGCAGGGCGTGCTGGACGGTGGCAGCCGGTCGCTGGAGGACGGTCGGGAGGAGCAGACCTGGCGCTACACGATCAGCGCCTGGGAGCCCGGGGCGCTGGAAATACCGCCGGTGTCGGTGGCACTGTCCGGCGGTGAATCGGGCACGACCACGGTCCGTTCGGAGCCGGTGACGGTGACCCTCGTTTCGGTGATCGAGGAGGAGCAGCAGGGGGACATCGCCGACCTCAGGCCGCCGGCGGAGTTGCCCTGGAGCTTCATTCCGGCGTTGCTCTGGTCGCTGGCCGTTCTGGCGGTTCTTGCGGCCTTGCTCTGGTTCCGGGTCTGGTGGATTCGCCGGCGCCGACAGGAGCCCCTGTTGGACGAGGCAAGCCTGCTGACCCCGCGGGCGCTGGCCATCCGCGAACTGCAGCGGCTGACCGCTTCGGACCTGCTGAAACACGACCGCTTCAAGGCCTTCTACATCGCCATATCCGGCATCATCGACCGGTTGCTGCACGGCGCCCTTGGCGTGGCCACGGTGGAGCGCACCACCGGTGAGATCATGCGTGATTTGCGGGAGCGGGCCCCGGGAACGCCGCTGGTGCCGGCGGCAGCCGAATTCTACGAGGCCTGCGACCGGGTGAAGTTCTCGCGCCACGTGCCCGGTGACGCGGAAAACAGCGGGGTCATTGCCGCGGCGTACCGCTTGGTGGACCTGGCGGCCCCCGAACCGGCGGTCGGATCCGGGGCCGGTGAAAGGGAGGAGGCGTAATGGACGGAGCGTTCTACCGATTCGCCAATCCCGAATTCCTCGCCGTGGGCGGTGTCCTGCTGCTGCTCGTGGGCTGGTGGCGCTGGTCGGGCTTCTTCCGGCGCAGCCGCGGAAATCTTCGCATCTCGACCCTGGGCGTGGCTCGGGCGATCAAGCCCGCGGGGGCCGTGCGCTGGGTGTGGCTCGTGGATGTGCTGCGCGTGGCGGCGCTGGCCCTGATCGTGCTGGCCCTGGCCCGGCCCCAGGCCGGTGAGCGTTTCGAGGAGCTGCTCACAGAGGGCATCGACATCATGATCGCCCTCGACGTTTCCGGGTCCATGGCCGCGGTGGATTTCCGTCCCAAAACCCGCCTCGACGTGGCCAAAGAGGTCACCGCCGAGTTCATCGAGGGGCGCCGGACGGACCGCATCGGCATGGTGGTCTACGCCGGGAAGAGCTTCACCCGCTGTCCGCTGACGCTGGACTACGGGGTGCTGCTCGACTTCCTCGACGACATCGAATTGGGCACGGTGAAGGAGGACGGCACGGCCATCGGCAATGCGCTGGTCACGGCGATCAACCGGCTGCGCGACGCCCGGGGGGAGAGCCGGGTGATCATCCTGCTCACCGACGGCATCAACAACGCCGGCCAGATCGACCCGCTCACCGCCGCCGACCTGGCCAAGGCGATGGACGTGAAGATCTACACCATCGGCGCCGGCAAGGACGGCCAGCCCTACTTCCTGGTGGAGGACCCGCTGTTCGGCAA
>Ga0180436_10000120_pt1 | contig 80192 bp, 62 predicted proteins | sample SS_ome_2_FD_132434 | JGI IMG/M metagenome (GOLD analysis project Ga0180436, IMG submission 132434) | Hypersaline lake sediment archaeal communities from the Salton Sea, California, USA - SS_3_S_2 metaG | ecosystem: Environmental > Aquatic > Non-marine Saline and Alkaline > Hypersaline >...
GATGAGCGGCAACCGGATGACGATGATGCTCGCCAAGCGCTGAGCGTCGTCGAACGGTCTGGTCCTACGGTCGGGGAACGCGCCGCGCTCCGGTGACCGGTACGGTGCCAGACCCCCTGGTCAGCGTCGAGGCCGTCCGCGCTGCGCGCGGACGGCCTCGACGCTGACCAGGGGGTCTGGCACCGTACCGGTCACCGACCACTTGACCCGCAGCCTCCCTCGGGTACCCTCTCCGCCCCGAAAGCTCGGGCTCGGCCGCCACCGTGGCGTCCGGCCCGACTCCCGTGAGCGGTGCGGGCACGCCTGCGAACGGGGCCTGGTCCCGACGGTCGGTCCTCCGACCCAAGAGGAGTTCACATGCCCAAGATGAAGAGCAAGGGCGCCGTCAAGCGGCGCTTCAAGGTCACCAAGAACGGCAAGCTGCTCGCCAACAAGACGGCGCGCGGCCACATGCACGCGCCGAAGAACGGCAAGGCCCGGCGCAACCGCAAGAAGCGGCTCGTGATCGAAGGCACCTGGGCGGTGCTGATGAAGCGGATGATGTGAGCGCACACGCGCCATCACCTTTCCACCAGCCATCCCAGAAACCCCACCGACGAACACGACGAGCCGCTGACCGAGCGGCAGGACGAACAGCATGGTACGTGTGACCTACGGCGCTCCGCGCCACCAGAAGAAGACGCGCTACTTCAAGCAGGCCCGTGGCTACCGCGGTGGCCGCAGCAAGCTCTGGCGCACCGTTCGCGAGAGCCTCATCCGCTCCTGGGCCTTCGCGTTCCGCGACCGCAAGCAGCGCAAGCGTCAGTTCCGCCGCCTGTGGATCATCCGCATCAACGCGGCGGCGCGTCAGCGCGGCATCAACTACAGCCGCCTGATGTCCGGCCTCTCCAAATCCGGCCTCGAGCTGAACCGCAAGCAGCTCAGCGAGCTGGCGATCCACGACCCCGCCGCGTTCGACGCGGTGGTCGACCAGGCCAAGGAAGCGCTCGGCGCCAAGTGACGCGCCAGCGCGCGTGACGACGCGTCGCGCACGACCACGAACGGCCGGTTCGCCACGGGGCGAGTCGGCCGTTTCGCGTTGGAGCGCGTCGCTGTGCGTTGCAGCGCGTCGCTGCGCGTTCGTGCGCGTCGGGGCGTGCCGAGGTGCGTTCGCGTGCGTTCGCGTGCGCTGTGGACACGCCTCGACGCGCCGCTGGGGCGGAGCGTCCGGTTCGCAGCGGGACCGCAGCCGTGCCCGGCGTGCGGCGCGGCCCCGGCGCGGCACCCCATGGCCACGGATCCGACCGGCGTCGACGCTCGCCCCTCCCGACCCGCTACCCTTCCCCGCACCGACCCCCACTCGGCACCGGAGCCATGGACACCCAGACCCACGAACAGACCGCCCGCGAGCGCATCGCGAGCGCGGCGGACGAGGCGGAGCTGCGCGCCATCGAGCGCGAGTACACGGGCAAGGGCGGCGTCGTCGCCGAGCTGCTCGCCGCGATCCCGACCCTGCCGCCGACCGAGCGCAAGGCCGCCGGCCAGGGCGCGAACGCGCTCAAGCAGGCCGTCAACGCGGCGCTCGAGGCGCGGCGCGCGGAGCTCGACGAGGCGCGCCTCGCGGTGGAGCTCGCGGCGACGGACTTCGACGCGACCGTCCCGGCGCGCTCGCTCGCGCCCGGCTCGCTGCACCCGATCACCCAGGCCGCGCGGCGCCTCGAGGAGATCTTCAGCTCGATGGGCTACCACGTGCTCGACGGGCCGGAGGTCGAGCTCGACCACTACAACTTCGAAGCGCTCAACATCCCGAAGGACCACCCGGCCCGGGACATGCAGGACACGTTCTTCGTCGCGACCGACGCGGTCGCCGGCGACGGACGCCTCGTGATGCGCACGCACACCTCGCCCGTGCAGGTGCGCGCGATGGAGCGGCTCGAGCCGCCGTTCCGCGCGATCGCGCCGGGCCGCGTCTTCCGCCAGGAGACGACCGACGCGACGCACGAGCACACCTTCCACCAGATGGAGGGGCTCGTGGTGGGCGAGGGCATCAGCGTCGCGCACCTCATCGGGACGATGAAGACGTTCCTGCGCGAGGTGTTCGAGCGCGACCTCGACGTGCGCCTGCGCCCCGGCTACTTCCCGTTCGTCGAACCGGGCTTCGAGCTCGACGCGCGCTGTCCCTTCTGCGAGTCGGGCTGCCGCGTGTGCAAGGGCACGCGTTGGATCGAGCTGTGCCCCTGCGGCCTCGTCCACCCGAACGTCCTGCGCGCGGGCGGGATCGATCCCGAGCGCTACAGCGGCTTCGCCTTCGGACTCGGCCTGTCGCGCCTCGTGATGCTGCGCTACGGCCTCGACGACATCCGGCACCTGATGGGCGCCGACGTCCGCTTCCTCGAACAGTTCTGATCCGCCCAGCGTTCCCGTCATGCTGATCTCCTACCGCTGGCTCGCGCGCCACGTGGACCTCGACGGTCTTCCGCCCGAGCGCGTCGCCGAACTGCTCACCCTGCACACGGCCGAGGTCGAGGGCGTCGAGCCCTTCGCGCCCGCGCTCGCCGACGTGGTCGTGGGCCACGTGCTCGAGCGCACGCCGCACCCCGACGCCGACAAGCTCGGCGTGTGTCGCGTCGACGTGGGCGAACACGCGGGCGGCACCGAGCCGCTGCAGATCGTCTGCGGTGCGCCGAACGTGGCGGCCGGTCAGAAGGTCGCGGTCGCGCGGATCGGCAGCGTCCTGCCGGGCGACTTCAAGATCAAGAAGAGCAAGATCCGGGGCGTCGAGTCGTTCGGGATGATCTGCTCCGAGCGCGAGCTCGGCCTGGGCGAGGAACACGACGGCATCTGGGTGCTCGACGCGGACGGGCCGATCGAGGCCGGCGTCGGCACGCCCGTCGCCGCGGCCGTCGACGCGAGCGACTGGATCATCGAGATCGACAACAAGTCGCTCACGCACCGCCCGGACCTGTGGGGGCACCGCGGCATCGCGCGCGAGCTGGCGGCGCTCACCGGGCGCGCGCTGCGTCCGCTCGCGACCGAGCTGCCGGCGCCCGCCGGCGACGCGCAGGTGACCGTGCGCGTCGAGCACGCCGCCTGCTCGCGCTACCTCGGCCTGCCGATCGGCGGCGTCGACGCGAGCGCCAAGGCGCCGGCGTGGATGCGCATGCTGCTGCTCGCGGCGGGACAGCGCCCGCTCGGGCTGCTCGTCGACCTCTCGAACTTCGTGATGCTCGACCTCGGGCAGCCGAACCACCTGTTCGACCGTCGTCGACTCGGCGACCGCGCGATCGTCGTGCGCGGCGCGCGGGACGGCGAGACGATCACCACGCTCGACGAGGGCGAGCGCAAGCTCACGCCGGACGACCTGCTCATCTGCGCCGACGACGAGCCCGTGGCGCTCGCCGGCGTCATGGGCGGCGAGGGCAGCAAGGTCGCGGACGACACGGACGCGCTGCTGCTCGAGGTCGCGTGCTTCGATCCCGTCGCGATCCGGCGCACGGCCGCGCGCGTCGGGCTGCGCACCGACTCGTCGACGCGCTTCGAGAAGCACCTCGATCCGCTGCTGCCGCTCGAGGCCGCCGGGCACCTCGTGAACCTCTTGCGCGAGATCCAGCGCGACGCGCACCTCGCCGGTCCGTTGGCCGAAGCGGGGGACTGGACCGACCCGTCGCGCACGATCACCGCGCGCCCCGAACGCATCCGTGCGCTGCTCGGCGCACCCGTCGACGACGAGCGCATCGCCGCGATCCTCGCGAGCCTCGACCTCGCGGTCGACCGCGGCGACGGGGCGACCTGGACCGTGTCGATCCCCGCGCGGCGCGCGACGAAGGACCTCGCCATCGAGGAGGACCTCGTCGAGGAGGTCGGTCGCGTGCTCGGCTACGACTCGATCGCGTCGGTGCCGATGCTCGCGCCCGTTGAGCCCGCGCCGCGCGATCGTCGCCGCGACCTCGTGCGCCTGCTCGAGCAGCGCCTGTCGGGCGCGGGCGCGTGCCACGAGGCGATGACCTACTCGTTCGTCGACGACGCGCTGCTCGCGGCGCTCGGGCTCGACGGCCTCGACTACGCGCGCGCCGTGAACCCGGTGGCCGAGGGCATGGCGCGCATCCGGCGCGCGGTCGCGCCGAGCCTGATCGCGCGGCTGCCCGTCAACCTCGCCAGCCGCGCGAGCGTGCGTCTGTTCGAGATCGGCAAGGGCACGCGGCCCGAGTTGGCCGACGAGCGCGGCCAACCGGGCGATGTGCACCACCTCGCGCTGGTGCTGGCCGACGCGCGCGAGGGCGCGGACCCGCTCACCGCCGCGCAGTCCGTGGTGGCCGACGCGCTGGGCCGTTGCGGTTCGGGCGCGGTCACCTTCGCCGCCGCCCCGGCGCCCGACGCCGGCGCCGACGAACACGCCTGGGCGCACCCGGTGCGCCGCATGGCCGTGCGCGTCGCGGACCGCACGGTGGGCCTGCTCGCGGTGCTGGATCCGCGCGCCGCGCGCGCGCTCGGGCTGGAGGCCCGCGTGGCCGCCGCGGAGATCGATCTGGACGCGCTGCTCGAGCTGGGGCTCGCGCCGCCCGTGTACCGACCCATCCCGCGCTTCCCCGGCGTCAAGGTCGACGTGGCCCTGGCCACGCCCGACGCCACCCCGGCGGGCGCCGTGCTCGCGATGATCGAGAAGGCCGGCAAGGGCCTCGTCGCGGGCGCCGAGCTCTTCGACGTCTACCGCGGCGAGGGCCTGGGCGACGGGCGCAAGTCCTTGGCCTGGCACGTGGTGCTGCAGGCCGCCGACCGCACGCTCGAGGACAAGGACCAGGCCAAGTTCCTGGATCGTCTCGAACGGTTGGCCGCCGCGGAGGAGCTCGAGCTGCGCCGCGGCTGAGACCCGTGCGCGACGCGTGCGCGACCCGTTCCTGGGGCGCGGGCTCCCGACCGCCCGCCGTCCGGCCGCGTAGACTCTGAGAGGCCCGCCGCCCCCCCGATCCGTTGAAAGTCGTCCTCATCAACCCGCCCAGCCCCCCCGAGTTCCGTGTGAGTCGCGGCCTGATGGGGGGCTTCGGGATGGCCGTGAACCCCGGGCTGCTCTATCCGCCGATCGAGCTGGCCCACGTGGCGTCGGTGCTCGAGGAGGACGGCTTCGAGGTCGAGATCCTCGACGCGGACGCGGCCGAGCTCGATGCCGACGCCGCGCTCGCGAGACTCTCCGCGAGCGGCGCGGCGTTCTTCTGCATGGACAGCTCGAGCACCTCGCTCGACCGCGACCTCGCGCTCGCCGGCCGTCTGCGCGAGGCGACCGGTTCGCCGCTCGCGATCCTGGGCAGCCAGGTGACCTACACGCCGGGCGAGATCTTCGCGAACGACAGCGTCGACGCGGTCGTGCGCGGCGAGCCCGAGTACACGGTGCGCGACCTGGCGCGGCGCGTGCGCGACGCCGAGGCCTTCGCCGCGCGGCGCTTCGAGGGCGTCGAGGGCGTGACCTACGCCCGCGCCGACGGCGAGATCGTGCACGAGGCGGATCGCGAGAAGATCGCCGACCTCGACGCGCTGCCGATCCCCGCGCGCCACCTGCTCGACAACCACGCCTACCGCTTCCCCGGCGTCGACGGACCGATCACGACGGTCAAGAGCTCGCGCGGCTGCCCGCTCAACTGTTCGTTCTGCGGCTACACGCTGGCGCAGGGCCTGCGCTTCCGCTTCCGTTCGCCCGCGAGCGTGCTGAAGGAGCTCGAGGACCTGTACTTCGTCCACGGCCTGCGCCACGTGGTGTTCCGCGACCCGATCTTCACGACGCGCAAGGACCGCGTGCACGAGATCTGCGACGGGATCATCGAGCGTGGCATGGAGCTCGAGTGGCAGTGCGAGACCGCGGTGAAGGTGCTCGATCCGCCGCTGCTGGAGAAGATGGCCAAGGCCGGTTGCCGACACATCTCGCTCGGTGTCGAGAGCGGCAACGAAGAGATGCAGAAGAAGCACTGCGGGAACAAGCTCAAGGACCTCGACGGGGCCGAAGAGGTGTTCCGCGCGGCGCGGCGCGTCGGGATCGAGACGCGCGCGTTCTGCATGATCGGCTTCCCCGAGGAGACGCCGGCGATGGTCGAGGAGACCATCCAGTTGGTGAATCGACTCGATCCCGACCAGGTGCAGTTCTGTGCGGTGACCGCGTACCCCGGTACGCCGCTGTACGAGATGCTGCGCGGCGAGCGCGACTTCGACTACGCCACCATGACCGGCTTCCAGGCCATGGAGGGCAACGAGCACATGTCGAAGGAGGAGATCGAGGCGAAGATCCGCGAGGCCTATCGGCGGTTCTATCTGCGGCCGCGGAGGCTCGTGCGCGAGCTGGGGAGTCCGGGACGGTTGGCCGGGAAGGTGGCCAGGTACTTCACGCTGTTCCGGCGCCGCGCTTGAGGGCCGGAGTCGGGGCGTGGCTACTTGGTGGCTTCCGGAGGGGGCACAGAGGCGCGCCCTTCGGGCGCTACACAGAGCCGGCGCTTCGCGCCGGAGAGGGCCACAGAGCGCCGAGCGCTTCGCGCTCGGCGAAGAAGCTCGCCCTGCGGGCTCGCGGGAGAAGGCTCGGGGCGGGCGCGGAGCGCCCGCCGGAACCGGACCCCGGACCATGAGATTGACGTCTCGTGACGGGCGCGAAGCGCCCGTCGGAACCCGATCGCGGACCGAAGGTATCGGGTCGCTGCAAAGGCTGCTGCCCCTCGCTCCGTGTCACCCGTCCGAGCCCACGACCTCCCGTCCGGTTCCCGCGCGCCCGAAGGGCGCGCGTCTTCGTGGAGCGCGAAGCGCTCCACCTCTGTGGCCCTCTCCGGCGCGAAGCGCCGGCTCTGTGTAGCGCCCGAAGGGCGCGCCTCTGTGCCCTTCCGCCTTGCGCCGTTGCGACCCCCTCGCCCCGCCGCGCGACTCGCTACCATCGCGGCATGAGCGAGATCGAGAGCATCCTCCACGAGGACCGGACCTTTCCGCCGCCCGCCGACTTCAGCTCCAAGGCCGCCATCGGCGACATGGACACCTACCGGCGCATGTACGCCGAGTCGATCGACGACCCCGAGGGCTTCTTCGGCCGCATCGCGAAGGAACTCCCCTGGATCGAACCCTTCGAACAGGTCCTCGACTGGTCCGACGCGCCGGTCGCCAAGTGGTTCGTCGGCGGGAAGCTCAACGCCAGCGCGGTCTGCCTCGACCAGCACCTCGACGGACCGCGCGCCGACGCGACGGCCATCCAGTGGGAGGGCGAGCCGGGCGACTCGCGCGAGCTCACCTACCGCGAGGTCCACGCCGAGGTCTGCCGCCTCGCCAACGCGCTCAAGGCGCGCGGCGTGAAGAAGGGCGACCGGGTTGCGATCTACATGCCGATGGTGCCCGAGCTCGCCATGGCGTGCCTCGCCTGCGCGCGCATCGGCGCGATCCACTCGGTCGTCTTCGGCGGCTTCTCGAGCCAGGCCCTGCGCGACCGCATCGAGGACGGCGGCTGCACGGCCGTCATCACCGCCGACGGCGGGTGGCGGCGCGGCAAGGTGCTCCCGCTCAAGCCGGCCGTCGACGAAGCGGTCGACGGCATCGACGCCGTGCACACCGTGCTCGTCGTGCGCCGCTGCGAGAACGAGATCGACTGGAACGAGCGCGACGTCTGGTACCACGAGGTCGTCCCCCAGGCATCGACCGACTGTCCGCCCGAGCCGATGGACAGCGAGGACCCGCTCTTCATCCTCTACACCTCCGGCTCGACGGGCCGTCCCAAGGGCATCCTGCACACGACCGCGGGCTATCTGCTGCACACCTTCCTGACGACGAAGTACGTCTTCGACCTGAAGGACGACGACGTGTTCTGGTGCACGGCGGACGTGGGCTGGATCACCGGTCACAGCTACATCGTCTACGGCCCGATGGCGAACGCCGTCACCCAGGTGATGTACGAGGGCGCGCCGAACGCGCCGCACACCGGGCGCTTCTGGGAGCTCGTTCAGAAGTACGGCGTCACGGTCTTCTACACGGCGCCGACCGCGATCCGCACCTTCATGCGCTGGGGCGACGACGTGCCGGCGAAGTACGACCTCTCGAGCCTGCGACTGCTCGGCACGGTGGGCGAGCCGATCAACCCCGAGGCGTGGATGTGGTACCGCGAGCACATCGGCGGCGAGCGCTGCCCGATCGTCGACACCTGGTGGCAGACGGAGACCGGCGGACACATGCTCACGCCCCTGCCCGGCGCCGTGCCGACGAAGCCGGGGTCGTGCACCGTGCCGTTCTTCGGCGTGGACGCCGCGATCGTCGACGAGGACGGCAAGGAGGTCCCGGCGAACCACGGAGGCCTGCTCGTGATCCGCAAGCCGTGGCCGTCGATGCTGCGCGGGCTGTGGGGCGACATGGAGCGCTACCGCGAGACCTACTGGGCGAAGTTCGGCGACATGTACTTCGCCGGCGACGGTGCGCGCCGGGACGAGGACGGCTACTTCTGGATCATGGGCCGCGTCGACGACGTGCTGAACGTGTCGGGACACCGCCTGTCGACGATGGAGGTCGAGTCGGCGCTCGTCGCGCACGACGCGGTGGTGGAGGCAGCGGTCGTCGCGCGTCCGGACGAGGTCACGGGGGAGGCGGTGGTCGCGTTCGTGACGCCGGCGCCGAACGTGTCGGCGGGGGACGGGTTGGTGGAGACGCTGCGCGGGCACGTCGCCAAGGAGATCGGCGCGATCGCGAAGCCGGCCGAGATCCGGTTCACCGAGGCGCTGCCGAAGACGCGGTCCGGGAAGATCATGCGGCGCCTGTTGCGCGACGTGGCCGCGGGGCGGGAGAGCACCGGGGACACGAGCACGATCGAGGACTTGTCCGTGCTCGCCAAGCTGCGCGGGGACGAGGGCTGAGGTCTGGGGTCGGCTCGGGGGAGCACAGAGGGCGCGCTTCGCGCGCCTACACAGAGGCGGCCGCTTCGCGGCCTTCAGCACAGAGGACACCGAGGTGGAGCGCTTCGCGCTCCACGAAGAGCGGAGCCCTTCGGGCTCCGCGGAAGGGAGGCGACGCGATTCGTCGCGTCGTCGCGGGTCGTAACGACCCCGCGATCGCCGGCGCGCGCGAAGCGCGCGCCTTCCCGGCGGCCGAAGGCCGCCCTCTGTGCCCTCTGTGCGAAGCGCCCGAAGGGCGCGCCTCTGTGTAGGCGCCCGAAGGGCGCCGCTCTGTGCTCCTCCGCCTTGCGCCGTTGGACGCCCCCGCGCCCTCAATCCACCAACTTCTTGCCGCCCTCTTCCTCGTACTTCCACCAGTCGCTCGCCGCGGCCACCTGCTTGATGCCCTCGGCATAGGTGCGCGGCTCCCAACCCAGCTCGTACCGCGCGTTGCTGATGTCGTGGTCGTGGTGCAGCGAGAAGTACGCGCTCGCCCGGCGATCCTCGGTCGTGTCCTTGAACAGGCCCTTGAAGAAGATCGCGATGTTCGCCCACTTGCGACTGATGTTCACGCGCTTGAGCGAACCGCCCGCGGCGGCGATCGTCTGGTCGACGAAGTCGTTGTAGGAGATCCCCGCCGGGCCGGCGAGCTCGTACTGGCAGTCGACGCCGCGCTCGAAGTCGAAGAAGCGCTTGATCGCGTCGACGACGTCGTCCACGTGGACCGGATTGATCTTCGACAGCCCGTCGTGGGGGATCACGAAGCGGCCGCGCTTCGCCGCGCACTGGCGCAGCAGCGGCGCGGTGTGCCGGTAGTCGCCCACGCCGTAGACGAGCGTCGGGCGGAAGCTCGCCCACTCGAAGCGCTCGGCCTTGATGATCTTCTCCTGGATCCGCTTCGTGTCCCGGTAGATCGAGTACACGGGCGCGCCGATCACCGCCGACGACATGACCCAGAACCGGAAGTGGTCCGGTGCGTGCTTCTTGGCCTCGTTGAGCAGGCTCTCCGTGCCCCCGATGTTGAGGGCGCGCATCGTCGCCTCGTCGAAGTGGTCGTGGGCGCTGGCCAGGTGGAGGAGCAGGTCGACCCCCTCGAGGAAGCCGTCCAGGCTCGCGCCGTCGAGCAGGTCGCCCGTGTGGACCTCCCGGCGGTCCTCGGGCACCTCGGGCAGGGCGCTCTCGCGTCCCGGCCGGCAGAGCATCCGGATGGTGTGGCCGTCGTCGGCGAGCCCGCGGGCCATGTAGCCGCCGATGAAGCCCGTCGCGCCGGTCAGGGCGATTCTCATGGGGTCCGTCACGTGTTCGTTGGAGGTTGGGAGGGCAAACTATAGCCGCTGCCCCCTGCTCACGATGTCCGCCGTCGACCTCGCCGTCCTGGCCGCTCTCCCGGCCGAGCTCGCCCCCCTCACCGAGCGCCTCGGCCCGCCCGCCCGCCAGGCGGCGGGGGTCGAGGTGTACGAGGGCCGGATCGGCGGTCTCACGGTCGCGGCCGCGGTGGGCGGCGTGGGCAAGGTCGCCGCGGCCCGGGCGGCGGGCGTCCTGACGCACGCGCGGCCTCGCCACGGGCTTCTCGTGGTGGGGGTCTGCGGCGGGCTCTCGCCGAACCAGTCGGTGGGGACGCTCGTCCACTGCACGCGCGCCGTGCAGATCGACCTCGTGCTGCCCTGGAACACCGACGCCGAGCCCGACCCGGGTCTGCGGGCGCTGTGGGAACAGGTGGCGCCGGGCGCGGCGGGCCCGTTCCTGACCGCGGACCGGGCCGCGATCACGCCGTGGCGGAGACTGGCGCGCCGGGCGAGGTACGGTCGAGGTGGAGCGATCACCGACATGGAGACGGCGGCCGCCGCCTGGGTGGCCCAGTCCGCCGGGGTCCCGTGGGCCGCGCTGCGCGCCGTCTCCGACACCCAGGGCCTCGGCGCCCTGCGCTCCTTCAAGCGCCACTTCCCCGTCCAAGCCCCCCGCGCCGCGACGACGGTCCTCGAGCTCGCCGCCGCGCTCGAGGCCGCGACCAGCGAGCGTGTCCCGTCGTGAAGCACTCCAGCCCCCAGCGCACCGCCCTCGGCAACTTCGTCCGGCGCCACTTCCAGGCGCTGGCGACGGGGGTGCAGATCGCGATCGACGCGGTGGTCGTGCTCGCGGCCTGTCTGCTCGCGTTCGAGGTGGGGCAGCTCTCGGGCGGGCCGGGCGCCGCGGTCCCGCTCGTCGTCTACCTCCCGCTGTGGAGCCTCGTCGTCCTCGCGAGCCTGGGCTGCTTCGCGGCGTTCGGCATGTACCGGACGGTGAAGAGCCTGCTCAACATCGAGGAGTTCGCGGCGATCGCCAAGAGCACGGCGACCGCGTTCCTCGTCGTCGTCTCCCTGCTCGTGTTCCTGCGCAGCGCCGGAGCGCCGCCGCCGGGCGCGGACGCGGGCCTGTTCGAGCGCCTGCGCTACCAGCTCGACCTGGGACTCGAACCCGACTCGTACTCGCGCCTGACGATCGGCCTCACCTTCGTCGCGCTCTTCCTGTTGACCTCGATCAGTCGCTTCGTCTCCTTCAAGACGATCCAGAACCTGTATCGGCGGGGGATCGGGAACCGCAACGCCATCGTCGTCGGCACCGGGGAGACGGCGCAGTGGCTCACGCGCAAGTTCCTGCTCATCCCGACGCTCGGGTTGCGCCTGCGCGGCTTCGTCACGATGGAGGACGACGCGGCGGGGCGAGCGGCGGACGCCGAGGGTCCGGTGGCCGGGCCGGTCCAGGCCAAGCGCCTCGAGGACGTCCCGATCGTCGGGACGGTCACCGAGCTCGAGCGCATCGTCGCGCAGCACAAGGTCACCGAGGCCTTCGTCGCGGCGCCGACGATGGAGGAGGACCGACTGATGGGGATCGTCGAGGAGCTCGAGAAACTCGGCGTGACCTACCGCGTGGTCCCGCGCTTCTACCAGCTCCTGTCGCAGAAGGTGCGCATCGAGACGCTCGACTCGATCCCGCTCATCACGCGCGCCGAGCGCCGCCTGAGCGTGCCGTCGGCGGGCGCGAAGCGCCTGCTCGACCTGACCCTCGCGCTGATCGGCAGCCTGATCCTGGCGCCCTTCTTCGTCGTGACGGCGATCCTCGTCAAGCGCGACACGCCGGGTCCGGTGTTCTACCGCCAGGTGCGCATCGGCAAGGACGGCCGGCCGTTCGAGATGCTCAAGTTCCGCACCATGTACACGCACATGAGCGGTGACGCGGTGACGCCGTCGAACGAGGCGGACCCGCGCATCACGCCGGTGGGGCGGCTGCTGCGGCGCTACAGCCTCGACGAGATCCCGCAGCTGTTCAATGTGCTCAAGGGCGACATGAGCATGGTGGGGCCGCGCCCCGAGATGCCGTTCATCGTCGAGGGCTATGGGCCGCTGGAGCGCGAGCGCCTGCGCGCGAAGCCCGGCATCACCGGGCTGTGGCAGATCTCCTACGCGCGCAACGAGGCGATCCACGAGAACCTCGACTACGACATCTACTACGTCGAGAACCGCTCACTGCTGCTCGACTGCGTGATCCTCTTCCTCACGATGTTCGCGATCGTCAAGGGGACGGGTGCGCACTGAGCTCGGAGAACGGGCCGACGGGACCCGACCGGACGCGCCGGGCGAGGCCCTCGCCGGTTTCGAGGCGGGCGCCGCGACATCGCGGCCCCTGCGCGTACTGCACGTGATGGAGTCGACGATCGGTGGCACGCGGCGCCACCTCGTGGACGCGGCGCTCGGGCAGGTCGCCGCGGGCCTCGACGTCCACGTGATCGCCTCGTGCGAGCGGCACGCCGAGTTCCGCCAGGACATGGAGCGCATGCGCGACGCCGGCGTCGGTATGCACGAGCTGGCGATGGTGCGCTCGCTCAAGCCGCTGGTGGACTACGGGCACCTGCGCGAGGTCGAACGCTACCTCGAAGCGATCCTCCCCGACGTGGTGCACACGCACTCGAGCAAGGGCGGCGTCCTGGGGCGCGTCGCCTCGTCGCGCACCGGTGTCGGCGCGCGCGTCCACACCCCGCACACCTTCGCGTTCCTCTTCGGCGACATGTTCGGGCCGGCCAAGCGGCGCCTGTTCCGCGCGATCGAGGCGCGGCTCGCGAAGCGCACGCACCTCGTCGTCGCCGTGGGCGCGGGCGAGGCCGACACGATGCTCGCCAGCGGTGTGGTCGCGCCCGATCAGGTTCGCGTCGTGCCGAACGGCATCGATCCCGCGCCGTTCGCCGAGGCGGACCCGCTGCCGCGTGCGGAGCTGGGCGCGCGCGAGGACGAGCTGTTGCTCGGCGTGATCGGCCTGCTCAACGTGGCCAAGGGCCAGGACATCGCCGTGCGGGCGCTGGCTCGCGCGCGCGAGCGGCGCGTGCGCCTGCTCGTCGTCGGGCACGGCGAGATGGAGGCCGAGCTGCGCGACCTGGCCGCGCGCGAGGGCGTGGCCGAGCGCGTCGAGTTCCTCGGCTGGCGGCGCGACGTGCCGCGCATCCTGCGCTCGCTCGACGCGCTCGTGCTCCCGTCGCGCTGGGAGGGCCTGCCGTACGTGGTGCTCGAGGCGATGGCCAGCGGACGACCGATCCTGGCCAGCCGCGTCGACGGCGCGCGCGACCTGGTGCACGACGGCCGCGGCGGTCTGACCTTCGAGATCGGGTCGGTCGAGGGGCTCGCCGACCGCATCGACGAGCTGGCGCGCACGACCCACGAGGAGCGCGCGCGGCTCGGCGCGAGCGGACGCGCGGAGCTCGAGCGCGCCCACACGCGCACGACGATGGTCGACGGCCTCGTGCGCGTCTACCGCGAGGCGCTGGAGCGCGCGGAGGTGGCGTCGTGAAGGTCCTGCACCTGATCACGACGCTCGACGTGGGCGGCGCGGAGATGCACCTCTTGTCGCAGGTGCGCGGCCAGAGCGAACGCGGGCACGAGCCGTCGGTCGTCTACCTGAAGGGCGCCGGGACGCTCGCCGACGACTTCCGGGCCGCGGGCGCGCGCAGCGTCGAGCGCGCCGCGGGACTCGGCGGCCTCGTCGCGCTCGCGCGCGCGATGCGCCGCGCCGACCTGGTGCACACGCACCTTCTGAAGGCGGACGCGCTGGGCGCGGTGGTCGCGCTCCTCTGCGGTCGGCGAGCGCGCCTCGTCGCCTCGAAGCACAACGACGAGCAGGTGCTCACGCGTCCTCTCGTCTCGCGCGTCCACGGACTGATCGGTCGAGTGCCGCGGCGCACGATCGTGCTGTCCGACCACGTGGGGCGCTTCTTCGTCGAGCACGGGCGGCTGCGCCCCGAGCGCATCACGCGCATCTACTACGGCCTCGATCCCGTGCCCTTCGAGCGCGCGGCCGCCGAGCGCGACGCCCATCGCACGCGCCTGCGCAGCGAGTTGGGCACGCCGGACGACGCCGTCGTCTTCCTGTGCGTGGCCCGCTTCGCGCCCCAGAAGGCGCACCACGTGCTCGTCGAGGGCTTCGCGCGCGCGCGCGCTCGGAGCGCGGCCCCGCTCGAGCTGTGGCTCGTGGGCGACGACCCGTTCGGCGACGGCCGCCAGCGCGCGGAGGAGGCCGCACGGCGCTTCGAGGTCACCGACGGCGTGCGCTTCCTCGGGATCCGTCGGGACGTGCCGCACCTGATGGCCGCCAGCGACGTCTTCACCATGACCTCCCTGTGGGAGGGCCTCGGCCTCGTGTTCCTCGAGGCGATGGCCACGGGCCTGCCGGTGCTCGCGAGCGGCGTGAGCGCGGTGCCCGAGGTCGTCGTCGACGGCGAGACCGGCCGGCTCGTCCCGCCGAACGACCCTGCCGCCTGGGCCGCCGCGGCGGTGGACCTCGCCGCCGATCCCGCGACCCGTGCCCGCTACGGCACGGCGGGTGCGGCGCGGCGCCGCGAACGGTTCGGCCTGCCGCGCATGATCGACGAGACTCTCGAGGTCTACGCCGCCGTGGCCGATCCCGCCCGCGCGTCCGCCCGCGAGGACGATCGAGGGGCCAACGACCGCCGCGCCTCCCCGTAGCCGAACCGACCATGAAACTCTCCCCGCTCTGTGCCCCGCTGGCCGCCGTCCTCCTGGCGTGCCCCTCGAACGAAGCCGCCGCCGGCCAGGTTCTCGACGCCGCCCAAGTGGCCGGCCCGGTCGCGTCCCAGGCGAGCTCGTCGGAGGCGCGTCCGTCCCGGACACCGGCGTCCGCCGCCGCGACCACCACACTGGCCGCGCCGAGCGCCCAGGAGGCCGGCCCGCGCCGGAAGCCGCAGCAGGAGCCCGACCCCGAAGCCGTCCAGCGCGGCGAGCGCGCGCTGCGCGACATCCTCGTCGCCGCCGGCTCGCGCCCCAACCTGCCGGGCGCCTGGAACGACCACCTGCTCTGGTACGACGTGGAGGGCCTGCGCTACGACAGCCTCGAGATCCTGCGCACGCGCCTGTTGCGCCCCGGTGCGAAGTGGCGGCTCAACCACTTCGAGCCGCGCTTCTTCTTCGGCAACGGCGAGGGGCGCGGCTACCTGCTGCGCGAGCTGGCCGCTCCCGCGACCATGCAGGGCGAGTACCGCGCGGCGTTCCGTCGCGAGGTCGGCGCCGGCGACGTGTACTGGGCGGAGTTCGACGGGCAATCGCTGCGCAGCAACGAGGAGGCCTGCCTGAACGCGCAGAAGTTCATGCTCGGCGAGTACTTCTTCGGGTACATGCCGCACAGCCTGACGCTGTTCGACCCGAGCCTGGTCTACCTGCGCAACGAGCGCCTCGACGGCCGCCCGCACGAGGTCTACCGACTGCAGCTGCCCGGGCCCTTCCTCGCCGAGTGGGGCCACGCGAGCGACGTCTTCACCGTCTTCGTCGATCCGGCCTCCAACCGCATCACCGAGCTGCGCTTCCCCGATCCGCTGCACGACGGCGTGTCGGTGATCGTGCACTACTCGAACTGGCAGCCGGTCGAAGTGCCCGAGCGTCAGCTGAACGCGTTCAAGGAGCGCCTGACCGGGACGATCGAGGGCCAGCGCGAGGTGCTCGGCGACGACGGCGTCGAGGCGCTGGTGGGGCTCCTCGACGATCCCGAGGGCGGGCTCCTGCCGACGCGCCTCCTCCTGCCGTCGCGACGCGCGGTGCGCGACGACCGCGGCGGGCGCGATCGCGAGTTCCTGTGCGCCGACTTCCAGTTCGAGCCGCTGCCCGAGGAAGCGCTCGAGCGGCCGTGGCAGACGGGTCGCGTCTGGATCTCACCATGGCGCTCGGACTTCTTCGACTCCGACCCGACCGAGGGTGCGGGCGGCGAGCGCGGCGCGGACGGACGCGGAGGCGACCGAGAGGAACGCGACGGTTCGGGTCGCTGACGCGCTCGGTCGTCGACGGCCGGGGAAGTTTTTTCCTGCCCGTGACGCGGCGACTCGGCCGATGGACCCCGAGCCGATGCAGGGCACCGAAGGAAAGACGCTCCCCGTCCCCGGTATGGGGGCCGAGAGGCGCGATGTGATCGAACGCCGCACGCGCCCGACGCCGCGCTTCTCGCGGTACACGCTGCTCGGCGGTCGACGCCGGGGCCCGCGGCGGCGGGAAGAACGCGAGGGCACCTTCGTCGACCTGTACGGCGCGTGGTGGTGGGTCCTGATCCTGTGGATCGCGGCGATGAACTGCCTCGACACCTACTTCACGCTGCTGCACCTGCAGGCCGGCGGTGCGGAGATCAATCCGGTCGCGGACGAGCTCCTGCGCACGGGTCGACTGGGCTTCGTGCTGTCGAAGACGGTCCTGATCGGCGTCGCGCTCGTGGTGCTGACGATCCACAAGAACTTCACCCTGGCGCGGCTCGGCGTCTTCGGCGCGGCGGGGATCTACACCCTGCTGGTGGGCTACCACCTGACCCTGCTCGGTCGCTGACGCGCTCGGGCGTTCAGCCTGCGCCGGCTTGGCCGTAGACTCGCGCTCCATGCGCATCGCCCGCGTCGTCACCCGACTGAACCTCGGCGGTCCCGCGCGCCAGGTGCTGGCGAGCGATCCGCTCCTGCGCGCACGCGGGCACGAGGTCCGCGTCTTCGCCGGACGCCCGGAGCCGGGCGAGGGCGATCTGTTCGCGACGCTCGGAGCGCGCGGCGTCGAAGTGGTCGAGGTGCCGGGCCTGGTGCGCGGCGGCGGGCCGCTCGCGAACGCGCGGGCCTGGCGCTTCCTCGCGCGCGAGCTCGCGGCCTTCGCGCCGGACCTCGTGCACACGCACGCGTCCAAGGCGGGGTTGCTCGGGCGCACCGCGGCGCCGCGCGACGCCGCCCTCGTCCACACCTTCCACGGTCACGTGCTCGAGGACTACTTCGCGCGGCCCGTGTCGCGCGTGATCGCGCGGATGGAGCGGCGCCTCGCGCGTCGCTGCGCGCGGATCGTGGCGGTGAGCGCGGCGACGCGCGACGACCTGGTGCGGCTCGGCGTCGCGCCCGCGCGCGCGATCGAGCTCTCGCCGCCCGGCCTCGACCTCGCGCCGTTCCTCGCCGTCGACGAAGCCGCGCGGCACGAGGCGCGGCGTGCGCTCGGACTCGGCCCGGACGCGTTCGTCGTCGCCTTCGTCGGTCGTCTGGCGCCCGTCAAGCGTCCGCACCTCGCCGGCGCGGTGCTCGCGCACCTGCGGACGCGCGGCGTCGACGCGCGGCTCGTCGTGGCGGGGGACGGACCGGGGCGCGCCGACCTCGTGCGGGCGGCGGGCGACCACGCGGCCGCCGTCCAGCTGCTCGGCGCGGTGCCCGACCCGCTCGCCGTGCACGCCGCCTGCGACGCGCTCGTGTCCACCTCGCGCAACGAGGGCATGCCCGTCGCGCTGATCGAGAGCGCGGCGACGGGGCGTCCGGTGGTGGCCACGCGCGTCGGCGGCGTGGCGGAGCTCGTCGAGGACGGGGTCACGGGACGACTCGTGGACGCGGGGTCGCCGGTCGAGGCGCTCGCGGACGCACTCGGGCTCCTGGCGCGCGACGCAACGGGCCGCGCGCGGATGGGGGCGGCGGCGCGCGCGCGCGTCGCGCAGCGCCACGACGCACCCGCGCTCGCCGACCGCCTCGAACGCATCTACCGCCGCGCGCTCGCCGACCCGACCGCGCGCGTCGAGGAGGTGGATCCGTGCGTCTTCTGATGCTGTCCGGCGATCGCCAGAGCGCGACCGGGGCGAAGGGTCCGTTCCACCACCTGCAGCGCGAGTTCTCGCGCTGGTTCGAACGCATCGACGTGCTCTCGCCGCGGCCCGACGGCCCGATCACGACCGACACGCTCTTCGGCAACGTCCACCTGTGGCCGGCGAGCTGCGGGCGCGGCGGGATGCGGCGCTGGCTCGCGCGGCGCGGCCGCGAGCTGATCGCGGAGCACGGGCATCAGTTGATCGTCAGCCACGACTACGGCTGGTTCTACAACGGGCTCGCGGCCGCCGACCTGACGGCGGCGACGGGCGTTCCGTACCTGTCCGAGATCCACCACGTCCCGGGCGTCCCGGTCCCCGCGGACCTGCGCGAGGTCCTCGATCGCGCGATCGCGAAGCGCTACGTGCGCTGGGCGCGCTCGCGGGCGCGCGCCTTCCGGGTCGTGAACCACAGGGCGATGCCGACTCTGCTCGAGTCCTGGGGCGTGCCGGCCGACATGATCCGAGTGCTCCCCAGTCTCTACATCGACCTCGAACGCTTCACGCCGGACCCGAAGGCCCGGCACGCGCGCGACGTGCTCTTCGTCGGGCGCATGGTGAACAACAAGGGGCTCCTGCCGCTGCTCGACGCGCTGGCCGAGGTCCGGCGCGCGCGGCCCGAGCTGCGCGCGAGCCTGCTCGGACGCGGCCCCTTCCGTCCGAAGGTCGAGCGACGCATCGCGCGGCTCGGACTGGGCGACGCGGTCGAGCTGCTCGACTGGGTCCAGACGGACGACGACCTCGTCGAGCTGTACCGGACCTCGCGGCTGCTCGTGTGCGCGTCGACCTGCGAGGGCGGACCGCGCGTCACGGTCGAGGCGATGGCCTGCGGGACGCCGGTGGTCTCCACGCCGGTCGGCGTGATGCCCGAGCTCGTGGGCGACGGGACGGGCGGGACGCTGTGCGGCTTCGAGTCGGCCGCCATCGGCGACGCGATCGCGTCGCTGCTCGACAACGAGTCGATGCGCGCGCGCATGGGCGTCGAGGCGCGCGCGATCGCCGAGCGCTTCGAGTACCACGAGGTGATCGCGGGCTACGCGAAGGGCCTGCACGAGCTCGTCGGCTCCGCGCCCGCGCGGCGCGAAGGGGGATCGGCGTGAAGCTCCTGTTCCTGACGCAGGTGCTCGACCGCGAGGACGGGATCCTGGGCTTCGTCCCGCGTTGGATCGAAGGGCTCGCGCGACACTGCGAGTCCGTGCGCGTGATCGCGCTCGCGGTCGGCGAGGACCTCGACCTGCCTACGAACGTGGACGCGGTCGAGATCGGTCGCAAGGGCCGGGTGCGACGCTTCATGCGCTACCACAACGCGCTCGGCGCCGCGTTCGACGACGGCTTCGACACGGTGCTCGCGCACATGGTGCCGCGCTACGCGCTGCTCGCGGCGACGCCGGCCCGCCGCCGCGGCGCGGGCCTCTACTTGTGGTACACGCACAAGGGCGTGGACGAGCGGCTGAAGCGCGCCGAGCGCCTCGTGCGCGCGATCTTCACCGCGTCCGAGGAGTCGCTGCGACTCGACACGCCGAAGAAGGTCGTGACCGGCCACGGCATCGACGTGGCGCACTTCGCGCCCGCGGCGCGCGGACCGCGCGAGGACGGGCGCTTCGAGCTGCTCGGCGCCGGCCGCCTGACGCCCGCCAAGGACCCGCTCACCGTGCTGCGCGCCTGCGCCGCGCTCGTGGGCGAAGGCGTGGACTGTCGTTTGACCTGGGCCGGGGGCGGGCTGGCGCCCGGGGACGACGCCTACGCCGACAGCGTCTTCGCCGAGGTGGACGCGCTGGGGCTCGGCGAGCGCGTGCGCTGGCTCGGGCACGTGCCGTACCCCGACATGCCCGCGCTCTACGGTGCGGCCGACGCGCTGGTCAACTCGAGCCACACCGGCAGCGTCGACAAGGTCGTGCTCGAAGCGATGGCCTGCGGCACGCCGCCGGTGACCTGCAACGAGAGCTTCGAGCGGGTGTTCGCGTCGCTGCCCGGCGGAGGCGCGGCGCACCGCTTCGAGAAGAACGACCCGGCGTCGCTCGCGCGCGCGCTGCGCGACAGCGCGCTCGCACCGACGGCGGACGCCGCCTCGCCCGAGGAGCTGCGCGCGCTGGTGGTCCGCGAGCACGAGGTCGACGATCTGATGGGACGGCTCGTCGAGCACATGCGGCCGCGCGCGGAGCGCAGGCGATGAGCGGCTCCACGCCGACCGTGTCGGTCGTGATTCCGTCCTGGAACACGATCGACCTGACGCGCATCGCGCTCGAGCACCTGTTCGCGTCCGAGCACGCGCCGCACGAGGTGATCGTCGTCGACAACGGCAGCGCGGACGGCTCGGCGGACATGATCGCCGAGCGCTTCGGTCAGGTCCGGCTGATCCGCAACGCGCGGAACGAAGGCTTCGCGATCGCCTGTAACCAGGGCATGCGCGAGGCGACCGGCGACTTCGTGTTCCTGCTGAACACGGACACCGAGGTGGCGCCGGACGCGATCGGTCTGCTCGTCGACTGGCTCGAGCGGCACCCCGAGTACGGCGCGGCGGCGCCCAAGCTCGTGCACGCGGAGGGCGGGACGCAGCGCACCTGCATGGCCTTCCCGAAGCTCGCCTCGACGCTCTTCTTCGCCACGCCCCTCGAGCGTTGGTTGCCGAACAGCCGCGAGCTGCGGCGCTACTTCCTGCGCGACTGGGACCACGAGGACTCGCGCGACGTGGACCAGCCGCCCGCCGCGGCGCTCATGGTGCGACGCAGCGTGCTCGACGAGATCGGGCTGTTCGACGAGCGCCTGTGGCTCTTCTACAACGACGTGGACCTGTCGCTGCGCATGGCCCGCGCCGGTTACCGCACGCGCTACCTCGCCGAGGCGCTCGTCGTGCACCACGTGGGCGCGAGCACCTCGCGCTTCGACGGCTTCGTCCCGATCTGGCACGACAACCGCCTGACCTACTTCCGCAAGCACTTCGGGTGGATCGCGGGACCGTGGGTGAAGGCCTGCGTGAGCTTCACGATCACCGACCTCGTCGTCCGCACCTGGTGGAGTCGCCTGCTGCGCCGACCCACCGAGCCCCTCGGTCCGATCCTCGGCTCGTTCCGCGCCTTCCTGTTCAAGTGACCCGCGACGCGACGCACACCGAGGAGGCGTTCCCGACGCGCGACGAGGCAATCGGCGCGCTCGAGCGCTGCCTCGGATGGCTGGCGAGTCTCGCGGACGCGGACGACCGCCTGATCTGTCCCGACCACCGGATCGAGCACACCGGCAAGAGCGCCTGCGCGGCGATCCTCGCGCTCGAACTCTTCCGCGCGACCGGCGAGGCGCGCCACCGCGACTTCGCCGTGCGCCAGGGGCGGCGGTTGGTCGCGCGCCTCGAGCGCGAGGGCACGAGCCCGTGCCACACCTTCCGGCCGGGGCGCCACGACCCCTACAACTGCTCGAACAGCGTCATCGACGGCGGCGCGTGCAGCGACGCGCTCGCGAGCCTGTGCCTCGCGCTCGACGGCGACCTCGACCCCGCGGACCGCGAAGCCTTCGCGCACGCCGCGACGCTGCACGCCGACACCTATCTCAAGTACGCCTGCCGCGACAAGGGCGTGCCGGCGCAGCGCGCGTGGGCGTTGACCGGCCTGGGCGCCGCGTACGCGCTCGACCCGCGCGAGGAGTGGCGCGACGCGGCGCTCGAAGCGCTCGCGCTGATCGACGGCGTGCAACGGGGCGACGGTTCGTTCCCGTACCACCCGCTGGCCTGGGGGGCCGGGCACCCCGGTGCGGCCGACGCCTCGAGCTTCTACCAGTCGCGCGTGACCGGCTTCGAGCTCTACGCGCTCGAGCGCTTCGGTCTCGATCCGAACGAGCCGTCGCGCCGTTCGCGTCTCGCGCGCGGCCTGCGCTTCCTCGCCGCGCTGCAGGGCGGCGACGGCATCAAGTGCGGCCTGCTCGAGGCCAAGCCGTGGTACTGGGGCGCGACCCACGAGGTGGCGTCGCACCCGTTCGACCTGTACGCCTGCGCGGCGGGCTTCGCGCATTTGGGTGAGAACGAGGGAGGGGGCGACGACGAGGGCGAGGAGGCGCCCGACGCGTGGTCGCAGCGCGCCACCTGGGCGCGCACGGCGCTGCGCGCGTTCGGCGCCTGGAGCGCGCACCTCGCAGCCGACGGACGGCCCGCGAGCCACCGCCCCGGCCCGGGTCGCGGGCGCAGCTACCAGTGCGCGGTCTTCTGGGCGTCGCACGCCTGCTGGGCGGCGCGCGCGCTCGATCACTGGGACGCGCTGCTCGCCGCGGCGCGCTCGTCCGCGCCCGAGCCCCGCGGCGCGACCTGGTTCCCTGACGCACAGCTCGCGCGCTTCGACGGCCCGCGCGTGCAGGCCTGGGTGCGCGGGGCGCGGCCGCCGGGCAACGCGTTGCACGGCTCGCCCGCGGGCAACGGTCCGATCCGCGTGCTCGCGCGCGAGGCGGACGGCGCGTGGTCGGAGCGCGTCCACCGCTGCCGCCTGGGCGGCGCGAACGCGGGCGAGTGGAACGGGACCGCCGGCGCGGTCTCGCCGTCGCGCGGCTGGCGCGCGGGTGCGAAGGAGCTGCGCTTCTCGCTGTGGCTCGCGCGCGTGGCCCGGCGGCGCGGTGCGACGCTCGAGGCGCTGCTCACGCCGCTGCGGCACCTGCGCCGCGACGTGCTCGCGTTCGCGCACCCGCGCGTGTCGAGCTCCTTCGCGCGCGAGGTCGAGGCGCGCTTCGAGCCCGGCGACGACGACGCTGGCGGTGCGCTGACGCTCGTCGCCGCGCTGGCCTGGCGCGACGGACGGCCGGTGCCCGGCAGTCGCGTCGAGCGCAGCTATCGACTCGACGACGGGGCGCTCGCGGTCGAGGACGCGCTGCTGTCGGCGGGCGCTGCGCGGCGCGTCGCCTGGCGCGCGCCCGCGGGCGTCCGCGAAGCCGTCGCGGAGGCGTCCGAGGCCGGGGCCGCCGAGCGCCGCGGCTGGCGTCTGGGCTGATCCGGTCGGGTAGTCTTCTGGGGCCCGCAGCGCCTCGGCCGTCGCGCCCCGGCCGTCGCGCGACGGCCGCCGTTCCACGGCCGCGCGGCCTCTCCCGCCCATGAACGCCCCCCGCACCGTCGACGTGGCCGCCTCCCGCATGGGGGCGGTCGAGCCCCCCGCGTCGGGTCCCGCCGCCGGCGGCTCGGCCCTGCGCGGCTGGTTGGTCGCGGGCCTGGTGGTGGGCGGCGTCGACGCGGTGCGCGCCTGGCTGTCGGTGCGCGCGATCCCCGACGAGCAGCTCCTGGCCGGAGCGCCGGACGGCGCCCTCGACCTGGGACTGGGCCTCGCGGCCTGCGTCGCGCGCTGGCTCCTGGCGCTGGCGCCGGTCGCGCTCGTCGCGGCGCTGGTCCTGCGTCGGCGTCCGACGCTCGCCGCGGCCGCGGCGCCCTGGATCGGGATCGGCGCGGCGGGCGCCTGGCTCGCGCGCCTGGCCTGGCAGTCGGGCATCTCGGTGACCTCGACCCCGAGCCTGCTCCTGTTCGCCGCCGCGTTCGCCGTGGCGGGAGTGGTCGCGCTGCTCCTCGCACCGCTCGCGCGCCGCGCGCCGGTGCGTCCGCTCGTGGCGCTGGGGCTCGCGGCCGCGGTCGTCGGCGTCGGTTGGCGGATCTCGGAGGGCTCGCGCGCGGATCGCATCGGGCGCATCAACGAGCGCAACCAGGACATGCCGAACGTGCTGTTCGTCGTGGTCGACGCGCTGCGGCACGACGTGTTGAGCGTGTACGGCAACGCGCGGGCTCGCACGCCCAACTTCGACCGGCTCGCGGCCAGCGGCGCCGTGTTCGACCACGCCTTCGTGCAGGCGCCCTACACCTGGACGAGCTTCGGATCGTTCTTCACGGGCAAGTACCCGCGGCGCCACGGTCTGCTCAAGATGGCGCCCGGCGTCCGGCTGCCCGAGAACGTGACGATGGCGTCGCACCTCGAGAGCGCGCGTCTGGCGGCGGGCGGCGCGCTCGAGCCCGACGACGTGGCGGCCGGCGCGTTCCTGATGGGGGCGCTGTCGCACGGATCGGGGCTCGCGCGGGGCTACGACGACATCTGCGAGCTGATGCGCGGCAACGACCTGATCCGGTCGGCCGATCGCTGGAGCCAGTTCGACGCCTGGACGATCCTGGGCACGATCCGCACCAAGCTGAAGACGCGGCTCGAGTCCGACCTGCACGTGGAGACGGCGCGGCGTTGGATCGCGGAGCACGCCGACCGACGCTTCTTCGCGTTCGTGCACCTGTACTCGACGCACACGCCCTACGACCCGCCCGAGCCGTTCCGCTCGTGGTACGTGGATCCCGAATACGAAGGGCCCATCGACAGCTTCTGGGCCGAGCACCGGCGCATGATCGAGCGCGGCGAGTACGTGCCGAACATGTCCGACCAGCAGCAGGTGTTCGACCTGTACATGGGCGGCGTGTCGAAGGCCGACCACGACATCGGGCTGTTGCTCGACGAGCTCGAGGCCGCCGGCGCGCTCGAGAATACGCTGGTGGTGATCTCGTCGGACCACGGCGAGGACTTCGGCGAGGGCGGGCGTTGGGAGCACAACCACATGTACCGCTCGAACCTCCAGGTGCCGCTCGTCGTGAGCTGGCCGAAGGGCTTCGAGGGCGGACAGCGCGTCGACGCGCTCGTCGAGAGCATCGACGTGTTCCCGACCGTGATGGACGCGGCCGGGGTCGAGCTGCCGACGGTGGAGGACGCGTACGACCGGGTCGACGGCCAGTCGCTGCTCCCCGCGCTGCGGGGCGGCGAGCTCGCTCCGCGCGCCCACACCTTCGCGGAGGACTCGACCTTCGTGTCGATCGCGACGCTCGAGCAGATGCTCGTGCTGGATCGCTACGCCGTGAAGCCCGACGGGTGGCGCGTGGCGCTCGAGGAGGGGCTCGGCACGGTGCGCTTCCACGACTTCCGCGACGACCCGTTCCAGCGCAACGAGATGTTCGAGGGCATCGTCCGCAAGGAGGGAGCGAGCGAGGAGCGCCGCGCGCTGGTCCTCGAGCAGGTCGAGGCGCTGCGCGCGGAGCTGCTCGAGTGGAACGCGACGATGCCGATCGACGTCGAGGACGTGGTGCGGTCGGATCGCGACCTCGAGACCGAGATGAACGAGGAGATGAAGCTGCTCGTCGACCTCGGCTACGCACCGGGCTGGGACGACTACCGCGGCGCGAAGCTGCGCGAGCGCGTCCTCGAGCTGCGCGGCGAAGCGTCCGACGACCAGTGAGCGAGGCGCGCGCGTGAACGACGAGCCGCAGGGGCCCGAGCGCCTCGATCTGATCGCGAATGCGCGGATCCCTTCGCACCGTGCGCAGTCCGTCCAGGTCCTGCACGTGGCGGCGGCCTTCGCCGCGCGCGTGCCGCGCGTCCGGCTCCTGCACGCGCGTCGCCACCCGCAGCCGCGCCTACCCGCGGGCCGCGAGCTGTTCGAGTACTACGGCGTCGAGGACGGACCGCGTCCGCTGGTCGAGGCCCTGCCCTGCGTCGACTGGATCGATCGCGTGCCGACGCGCCTGCAGTACCTGCCCGCGCGCGTGCAGGAGCTCAGCTTCGCGCGCTCGGCCGCGCGCGCGGTGACCCGGGGATCCGGTCGCGCGTGGGTCTACTCGCGCGAGGTCGAGACGGCGCTGCACCTGATCCGGCGCGGCGTCCCGGACGTGTTCGTCGAGGTGCACCGCGTCCCCGGCGGGCGGCTGCGGCGGCGCTGGATGCGCGCCGTGTGCCAGCGCGCGACCGGACTCGTCGCGATCTCCGGCGGCGTGGCCGAAGACCTGCGCGCGCTGGGCGCGGCGCCCGAGCGCGTGACGGTCGAGCACGACGGCGTCGCGCTCGAGCGCTTCACCGACGTTCCACCGATGGTGCAGGCCCGCGCGGAGCTCGGACTGGCCGAGAACGCGCCGACCGTCGTCTACGCGGGGTCGCTCCTGCCGTGGAAGGGCGTCGACGTGCTGCTCGGCGCGGCGCGGCGCCTGCCCGCGACGCGCTTCCTCGTCGTGGGCGGTTCGCCCGAGGAGGTCGAGCGCCTGCGCGGGAGCGTCGAGGTGCCCGCGAACGCGAGGCTCACCGGGTTCCGGCCGCCGGAAGAGGTGCGCCGCTACCTGGCGGCGGCCGATGCCGCTGTCGTCCCGAACCGCTCCACGCCGGCGATCAGCGCGAAGTACACCTCGCCGCTCAAGGTCTTCGAGGCCATGGCGACCGGGACGCCCGTGGTGGCGAGCGACCTGCCCTCCATGCGCGACATCGTCGAGCACGGCACCTCGGCCTGGCTCGTGCCGCCCGACGACCCGGACGCGCTCGCGCGCGAGCTGTCGATCGTGCTCGCCGACGCGAACCTGCGCATCCGCCTCATGACGAACGCGCGCAAGGTCGTCGCGCGCCATTCGTGGAGCGGGCGCGCGCGGCGTCTGGTGCGTTGGATGGCCGAGCGCTCCAGCGCCGCGGGGAGGGACGCCGCATGAAGGTGCTGTACCTCACCGACTCGCTGTCGGACCTCGACGGCGTGGGGCGCTACGCGATGTGCCTGATCAAGGCGCTCGAGGACGCCGAGGCGGACTTCGAGCCGCGCGTCCACCTGGCGCGCAAGCACCGCCCGACCTCCGCCGACGTCCCCGCGCACTGGCCGGTCGAGGTGACGCTCCCGCCCGACTACTTCTTCTACATGACGCCGACGCGCTTCTGGGCGAGCCTCGTCCAGTCGACGCTGAAGGTGGCGCGCGCCGCCCGACACGCGGACCTCGTCCACGGCATCAAGGACTATCCGCACAACCTCGTCGGCCTCTTGGGCGCGCGGCTCGCGCGCAAGCCCTTCGTCGCGACGGCGCACGGGACCTACACGGTGCAGCCGCTGCTCGATCCGCGCCATCGCCGGCTGGCCGACTGGGCCTACCGCCGGTTCGACGGGATGATCACCGTGTCGCGCTACACGGCGCGGCGCCTGGCCGAGACGCTCGGGCAGTCGCCCGACGCGGCCGAGCTGCGCGTCGGGCGGGCGCGTGTGCACACGGTCCCCAACTGCGTGGACCCCGCGCCGCTCGAGCGACCCGCCGAGGTGGGGGAGCGGCCGTGGCACGCGTGGCGCTACACGCTGGGGATCGGCGAGCTCAAGGAGCGCAAGGGGCACCACGTGGCGCTCGCCGCCTGGGCCCAGGTGGCGCGCGAGCGCCCCGACCTGCACCACGTGCTCGTCGGCAATCGGCCCGGCGACGACTACGAGCGCTCCCTGCTCGCGATCGCCGAGGCGGCCGGCGTCGCGGACCGCCTGCACCTGGTCGGCAACGTGACCGAGGACGAGAAGCGCGACCTCTTGCAGCGCTGCGAGGTCTTCGTGCACACGCCGGTGCGCGCGGCGGACGGCGGCTTCGAAGGGTTCGGCATCGTCTACCTCGAGGCGTCGGCCTGCGCGAAGCCCGTGCTCGGGACGCTCGACTGCGGCGCAGAGGACGCGATCGTCCACGACACGACGGGCCTGCTCGTCGAGCCGACAGTCGACGCGGCCGCGGCCGGCGTCGCGCGCCTCGTCGACGACGCCGACCTGCGAGCGCGACTCGGTGCGGCGGGGCGTGAGCACGCGCGCGCGAACACCTGGGCGCGCAACGCCGAGGCGGTGCTCGCGGTCTACCGCGAGGCGCTCGCCGCGCGCGCGGGAGGCCCGCGCTCGTGATCAAGAAGCTGCTCAACAGCCGCTTCGTCAAGGACTCCGCGATCCTCCAGGGCTCGGGGGCGATCCTCGCCGTCCTGGGCGCCCTGTCGACGCTCGTGCTCGCGCACGTCATCGGCGACGAGCTGCAGGGCCGCTACATCCTGGCCACCTCGGTCTACGCGCTGGCCTTCATGCTGTTCAACACGGGGGTCACGCAGGCCGCCGTGAGTCAGCTCGGCATCGCGGTCGCGGAGAACCGCGTCGAGCGCGTCGCGGCGTGGCTGGCCTTCCTGGTCAAGGTCTACGCGGCGGGGGGCCTCTTCCTCCTCGTGGTCGTCGGCCCGTTCCTGCCGTGGCTGTGCGAGGTGCTGCTCGACAGCCGCACCATCGGGCAGCTCGGTTGGCTCCTGTGCCTGATCCCGCTGCTCGACCTGCCGCGCGTCGTCGCCGTCGCGATCTTCCAGGCCGGGCGACGGATGAAGGACGTGGCGCGGATCGAGATCGCCGCCGAGGTCGCCCGCTTCGTGTTGGTGATTGGCGGCGCGCTGATCACGCGCGACGCGACGGGTCCCATCGTGGGTCTGCTCGGCTCGACCGCGGTGGGCTCGGTGTTCGCGGCCCTGCGTTTCCGCACGGTGTCGCTCGGCACCGGGATCAAGTTGCCGAGCGTGCGGCGGATCCTGGGCGGTGTGCGCGACGTGCCGGTGCGGCGCGGCCTCGGGCTCGGCCTGCGACTGGGCCTCCTGCGCAGCCTCGACGCCCTGTCCTACGACATCGTGCCGCCGCTGATGATCAAGGCGGCGGGTCACGCGGCGGGCTTCCAGAACGCCGAGGCCTGGGTCTCGCACTTCCGGATCGCGCAGCGGTTGATGCGGCTGCCGGTCGTCTTCATGCAGGGCATCAGCCGCACGGCGCTGCCGGCCCTGTCGCACTTCGTCGGCAAGGGGGACGGACCGGGCTTCAAGCGCGCGTTCGTGCGGGTGACGCTGGGCTCGACCGCTCTCGTCGCCGTGGGCGTCGGCGTGACGACCCTGATCGCGCCGTGGCTCGTGCAGGTCGCGCCGGCCGAGTACCGCGAGAACGTGGTCCGCCTCGTGCGCATCATGGCCATCGGCTACTGCGCGATGGGCTCGATGGTGGCCTACGACACCTTCTACATCCTCACCGAGCGGCTGAAGGTGGCCATCGCGATCATCGGCACGCAGTGCACGGTGACCTTCACCGCGTGGTGGTTCATCTGCTACCACCTGCCGGCCACGGGCGGCGGCTGGGGCATGGTGCTGACCATCTCCTGGACGCTCGCGCACCTGGTCTACATCACGAGCTACTTCGCGCGCGGTTTGCACGTCGAGTCGTTCGCGAAGCGCCGGCGGAGCGGAGACGAACCAGTCGGTGACGCGCAGGGCGACGACGAGCCCGGGGAGGCGTCGCCCGACGAGGGACGGCGCGGCGAGGAGGCCCACGACGCGAGAGCGGGCGGCGCGAGCTCGGGCGACGCGAGCTCCGGTGGAACGAGCGCAGCCGGCGCGGGCGGTGACGGGCCGCCGCCGCGGCGCGGCCTCCTGGCCCGCGTCCGGGCGAGCCGTTTCGCACGCGACGCAGGACTCCTGCAGGTGTCCGGCGTCATGGTCGCCGGTGGCGCGATGCTCGCGACCGTCGCGCTCAGCCACTTCATCGGCTCCGAGGAACAGGGCCGCTACTTCCTCGCGCTCGCCGGCTACGGCCTGGTCTACATGCTGCTCAGCATGGGCGTCGTCCAGGCGACCGTCGGTCAGGTGGCGGCGGCGCGCGCGCGCGAGCAGTGGGAGAAGGTCGCGGCGTGGCTGGCCTTCTCGCTGAAGATCCAGGTCCTCGTGGGCCTGGTCCTGTTCGGCATCGGCTACTTCACCGTGCGCCCGCTCGTCACCGCGATCACCGGCGACGTGGAGATCGCCAAGTGGGCCTGGTGGCTGTGCCTCACACCGCTGTTCGAGGCGCCGAAGACGATGGTCACCTGCGCCCTCCAGGGAGGGCGCCGGATGCGCGCGCTCGCGACGATGGACGTGGGCATCGAGATGCAGCGTGTGCTCTGCGTCGTCGGCGCGGTGCAGATCCATCCGTCCGCCAGGTCCGCGGTCCTCGGCGCGCTCACCGCGTCGTTCCTGACCGTGTGGTGGTCGCTCTTCGTCCTGCGCGCCGAGGCCCGGCGCAGTGATGCCTACATCCCGTCGGTGCGCGGCGTCTTCGCGCGCGTCGGCGACGTCCCGCTGCTCCAGGGCGTGCCGCTCTCCTTCCGCCTGGGCATGATGCGCGCGATCGACGCGCTGGGGGTGAACGTCCTCCCACCGCTGATCCTCAAGGGCGTCGCGTACTACCAGGGCGTGCCGGGTGCGAACGAGTGGGTCGCCTACATGCGGATCGCGCAGCGGATCATGCAGATCCCGGTGATCCTCCTCCAAGGGCTGTCGCGCACCGCGCTGCCGAGCCTGACGCAGCTCGCCGGCGCGCGCGACCCCGAGCGCTTCCGGTCCTTGTTCTTCAAGATCTCCGGGCTCGGCGGACTGCTCAACGCCGTCGGCCTCGCCTGCGCCTATCCGGTCCTGCTGCTCGCCGTGCACCTGTTCGAGCCGAGCTATCGCGAGCCCGTCGCGCAGCTGGCCGCCATCCTCGCGATCGGCCTCGCGCTGCAGGGCTTCGCGGGGGGCCTCGACGGCTTCTACCTGACGGCGAACCGCCTGCGCGTCGCCATCCTGCTGGCGTTTGCGGGCCTGTTCGTGACGATGCCGGCGCTGGCGTACTGCGTGTCGGTGATCCCGCGCACCGGGATCGCCTGGGGCCTCGTCGCGACCTATGCGTGGGCGACCGCGCACTACGTGTACGTCGTGATCTACTTCGGACGCGGGACGCACCTGCGCGAGATGGGCGGCGCGCGCCCCGCACCGGCATGAAGGTCCTCTTCTTCAACGAGCTGTCCGACCCGCGCATCGGGTCCTCGGTACGGCAGATGTACCAGCACGCGGAGCGACTCCGCGAGCTGGGACACGAGGCCGCCGTCGTGACCTGCACGCAGGACGCCGGACGCGCGCGTCCGGGCGAGGTCGCCGAGGAGGAGATCGAGGGCAGTCGCGTGTTCGTGATCCACAGCGACTACCCGACGCGGTGGCGCGCGTGGGTGAGCCTCGACAACCCCCGCGTGCGCGCTCCGCTGCGCGCGGTCCTCGAGGACTTCCGCCCCGACGTGGTGCACGCGCACCTGATCCACACGCACCTGGGGTACGGAAGCCTGACCGCGGCGCGCGCCGCGGGCGCCGCCGTCGTGCTCACGGCGCACGACGTGATGACCTTCTGCTACCAGAAGCTCACCTGCTTCCACGGTGGCGAGGCGGCCGGCGGCACGAAGCGCGACTACGCCGCGCACTGGAGCAAGTGCATCCCGTGCCAACGGCTGCGCTACCGACCGGGGCGCAACGCGGCGATCCGCGCCGTGCTCGAGCGCGACGTCGACCGGCTCACGACGGTCAGCCACGAGCTGGCCGCGGTGCTGCGTGCGAATCGCATCACCGTGGACCGCGTGGTCTGGAACGCGGTGCGCCCGCAGACCGACCTGCCCGGCGCGGACGAGGCCGAAGGATTCCGCGCGGCGCGCGGGCTCGAAGGCGCGAAGCTCGTCGCGATCGGCGGGCGCCTGCACGAGCAGAAGGGGGTCGGCAAGCTGCTCGAGATGCTCGCGCTCCTGCGCCGCGACCTGCCCGAGGTGCGCCTGATCGTGATGGGCAAGCGCGACGTCTACGACCGCGAGTTCGCCGGCCGCGCGCGGGAACTCGGGGTCGACGACCTGGTCGTGCCCACGGGCTGGCTCGACGGACGCGAGCTCCAGCGCGCCTACGCCGCGGTCGACGTCTTCGTCACGCCGTCGATCTGCTTCGACACCTTCGGCCTCGTGAACCTCGAAGCGATGGAGCACGGCAAGCCGGTGGTGGCGACCACCTTCGGCGGGAGCCAGGAGGTCGTCCTGGACGGCGAGACGGGTGCCATCGCCAACCCCTTCGACGTGCCGGACTTCGCGGCGCGGATCCGCGAGTTCCTGGTGGACCCCGAGCGCGCGCGGGCGGCGGGGGAGGCCGGCCGACGGCGCGTCGCTGAGCACTTCACCATCGAGCGCCTGGCCGGAGAGTTCCTCGAGGTGTACGCGGAGGCTTTGCGGACACGGGGGTCCTTTGCCCCCTCCCAGAAGGCGAGATAGGGTGAATTTCCAACCGGTCCGAGGATCGGCCGGCACCATGTTCGATGAAGCGGACGGGATCGGCGCGCGCGAGGGAACCAGCGCCCGCACGGACCGTCCACTCCCTGGCGCCGGACCCACCACCTCGGCCGTCGGACTGCCCACAGCCGGAGCGCGCCCCGCGCGCCTCCACCGACCGAACACCATGCGCAAGACCCTCCTCACCTACGTCAAGCCGCACGTCCAGGAAGACCCGCTCGCCATGATCCTCGGCATCGCCTACCTGGGCGGCGCCATGGAGCAGGCCGGACTGCCCGTCGAGCTCGCCGACGAGCGGATCCTGAACGACTCCGAGATGAAGGAGACGATCGAGCGCAACGACGTGATCGGCTTCAGCGCGCTGACGCCGAACATCCGCCGCGCGATCGCCTGGGCGAAGTACGCGAAGGAGAAGGGCAAGATCACGGTCATGGGCGGACCGCACGCGTCCGTCGACCAGGGCATCTTCCTCGACTCGGGTCACTTCGACTACGTCATCAAGGGCGAGGCCGAGGAGACGCTGCCGCAGTTCATCAAGGCCATCGAGGGCGGCCGCGACGAGGACGTCAAGGAAGTGGCCGGCGTCGCCGGCGTGCGCGACGGCGAGATCTGGGTCGACAACCCGGCGCCGCCGCTCATCAAGAAACTCGACGACCTCCCGCTCCCCGCGCGGCACCTGATGCCGATGGAGAGCTTCTTCAAGATGAACCCCGAGCGCCTCGCGTACATCTTCACGACGCGCGGCTGCCCCTTCAAGTGCATCTTCTGCCAGAAGGAGCTGACCGGCCGCGGCTTCCGCGTGCGCTCGACCGAGCTCATCGTCGACGAGCTCGAGCACATCGTGAAGACCTACAACCCGGGCGTGGTCCTGTTCGTCGACGAGATCCTCACGCTCCGCAAGAAGCGCATCCACGAGATGTGCGACGAGATCCTGCGCCGCGGCCTGAAGTTCGAGTGGATCGCGAACACGCGCGCGGACTGCGTCGACTACCAGCTGCTCAAGCACATGCACCGCGCCGGGTGCCGCCGCATCTACTACGGATGGGAGTCCGGCAGCCAGCGGATGCTCGACGTGCTCAAGAAGGACCTCACGCCCGAGGTCATCGTCGAGGCCGCCAAGATGACCCGCCGCGCGGGCATCTGGGCGAAGGTCTACCTGATCGTCGGCAGCCCGGACGAGACGCCGCAGGACGTGGAGGAGACCCAGCGCGTGCTGAAGATGGCCTCGCCCGACCTGGTACGCGTGTCGGTGTTCAACCCGCTGATCGGCACCGAGTCCTGGGACAACTACCAGGCCAACATCGACCTGACCGACCTGCGCGACAACTACGTGTCGTCGAACCGCTCGGCGTACGTGCACGAGCACTTCACGCAGATCGAGCTGGAGCAGATCCGCAAGGACATGGTCCGCAACTACGAGAAGTGGTACTACGCCTACCCGCAGCGCGCGCGGCGCCTGGTCGAGCGGACGATGTACTACCTCGAGAACCCGACCTTCGCGAAGAAGCGCGTCGGTCGCGCGCTGGGCCTGGTTCCGCCGCCGAGCAACAAGGTCGACCACCTGCACGCGGGATGATCGCGAGCGCGTGACGCGGGGCGGCGATCGCCCGGCCCGCGAGGACGAGAGCGACGAGCGACGGCCGCGAGCGGCGGCCGCGATCCAGGAGGGGCGCCCCGGGGCGCCCCTCCTCGTGTTCCCGGGGTGGATCCGGCGCGGGGGTGGCTCGGGTGCGCGTCCGGAGGGAAGGCCGATGTGGTGGCCCCCTGGTCGCTCCAGGGCGCGAGACTCCGAGGCGGTCGAGGGAGCGCAGAGGTTCGCGGAGGTTCGCGGAGGTTCGCAGAGGGCAACGGTCACGACTCCGACGCGACTGCGGAGCGTCGCGACGCTTCGCGTCGCTGCGTGACGATGCGATCGCAACGGCGGCGCGAAGCGCCGCCGCGTTGCGCTCGCAGCGCCGTTGCGCGTCGCGCCGCAGGCGCGTATCGACTCGCCAGTTGCCCTCTGAGGCTGTGCAGAAATCGGCTCAACGGCCGCCATTCGCTGGACCGCGGCTTCGGACGGGGCTCGAATCGGCGCATGAGCAGCAAGGACCTCTTCGGCAGTACTTCTCCCGAACCCTCGAAGTCCAGCGAGCGCCGTCGCAGAGGCTCGCGTCGCGTGGTCCGAGTGGTGAAGGCGGAACGGGAGCAAGCCCGTCTGGAGCCGTCTCGGCTGGAAGACCTGCTGGAGGAGGGGCACCGTGCCCGGCTGTTCTGGGATGCGGTCGGTGGTTTGGATCTCTCGGACTTCTACGAGCGGATCGAGTCGGTCGAGGGCGAAGCGGGTCGCCCTGCGATCGACCCGAGGATCTTGATCACGCTCTGGCTCTACGCGACGAGCGAGGGTGTGGGGAGTGCGCGTGAGGTCGCCAGGCTGATCCGCACGCACGCGGCGTATCGCTGGATCTGTGGTGGAGTGGAGGTCGGGCATCATCGTCTGAGCGACTTCCGCGTGGAGAACGAGGCCGCGCTCGACCGACTGCTGACCCAGCTCTTGGGCGTCCTTGCCCACCAAGGCGTGGTGACGCTGCGCGCGGTCGCGCAGGACGGGACGAAGCTTCGTGCGAACGCGGGTGCTTCGTCGTTCCGGCGCAAGCCGAGCCTCAAGAAGTGCTTGAAGGAGGCCAAGCACAAGGTGGAGAAGCTCAAGAAGCGGCTGGATCGCCCGGAGGCGTCGACCGACGCGCGCCGCGAGGGGGCCCGCCTGGCGGCCGCGAAACAGCGAAAGAAGCGTGTGGAGCAGGCTCTGGCGGAGCTGGAGAAGATCGAGGAGGAGGATGGGCAGCGCCCATCTTCCAAGCGCAAGAAGGAGCCTCGAGTGTCGACCACGGATCCGGAGGCACGGGTGATGAAGCAGGCTGCGGGGGCGTTCAGGCCGGGCTACTCGATACAGGCATCCTTCGACATGGACTCCCGAATGGGCGTCGGGGTCCTCGTGACGAACAGAGGTGCGGATGCAGGGATGATGACGCCGATGCTCGAGGACATCGAACGACGCCTGGATCGGCTTCCGGGGGAGTGCTTCGTCGACGGTGGCTGAGAGAAGCACTCAGACATCGAGGCGGTGGAGCGTAGAGGCGTGCGGGTGATCTCGCCCGAACCCAAGGTGTGGTGCAAGAACAGGAGGCGAGGGCGACCTTCGAAGTCCGAGTCGGCCGAGATCAAGCGCTGGCGTCGACGTACCGCACGCCCGGCGACGAAAGCGAAGTACCCACTGCGAGGTGCGACCGCCGAGACTCCGTTCGGGGACCTGAAGCAGCACCGCGGGCTGCAACAGCTACCCGTGCGAGGTGCGAGCAAGGGGCTCTGCGTCGTGCTGTGGGGTTTGCTCACCTACAACCTGATGAGATGCTTCACGCTCGGAGTCGCACTGTGAGCGGCGACCGAGGGCGGATCGGCATCCGTCGTCGGTAGCGAGCGCCGTGAACGGGCTCGCCGGGGCCGACGCCCGGTGACCTGAGGACCGGGCGACTTGGCGCGACTCGCATCGAATCGCGCCAATGAGGGCGCGACGGCGTCGAGCGAGGGAGGCGAGCTGTCGGGACGCCAATTCCTGCACAGGCTCTCAGCGTCCTCTGCGTCCCTCTGCGCCCTCTGCGTCCAAGATGAAGCCACGACCCGACCCCACCCGAGCGGCCTCACACCCACCCGCGCGACTCAGCGCGTCGCGCGGCCGCGGTACATGAACTGGTGGATGCGCGGCGCGCCGTCGAGCAGGAACGTCTCCACGTCGAGATCGGCGAAGTCGGCGCGCTCGAGCACCGCGCGCACGTCCAGCAGCAGCGAGCAGTCCGCGTACAGCCGCTGCAGCCACTCGAGGCGCCGCTGCCAGCGCCGGACGCCCGGGTCGTCGTGCAGGCCGTGCTCGAAGAAGACGAACGTCCCGCCCGGTCGCAGCACGCGACGGATCTCGGCCACCGCGCGGTCCACGTCCGCGATCGAGCACAGCGTCATGGTCGAGACCGCGTGGTCGAAGCGCCCGGCGTCGAACGGCAGCTCCTCGCCCGACATCGCGTGCCGCTCGACCGGCATCCGCGCCGCGCGGGCCCGCTCGTCGAGCCGGCGGTTCATGCCGGGGTTGGGCTCGACGGCGTGGACGCTCGTCACCTCGTCGGGGTACCCGGGCAGATTGAGCCCCGTCCCGATCCCGATCTCGAGCACGTCGCCGCTCAGTCCCGCCAGTTGCCGACGCCGGTGCTCGGCGAGCTCCGGTCGGTCCATGACCTTGTCGTAGAAGGCCGGTAAGATGCGATCGCGGTAGAGTCCCACCGGCGCAGCCCAGCGTTCCGCCGCGACGGAGCGCGCTCCACCGATCCCCATGCCCACGCGACGCGCGACCACGAGCTCCGACGACGGATCGCGCCCCGTGCGCCGCGCGCGTTCGGGTCGCCGCGTCGCGTTGGCTCTCGGGCTCGGCGTGCCCGTCGTGCTGCTCGTCGCGCTCGAGTTCGCGCTGCGCGCGGCCGGGTACGGCCCGGCGCCGCGGGTGCGCGCCGGCGCGACGCCGGGCGGTGCGGCGCCGGCGGTGATGGGGGAGGCGGCGCTCAAGCTCGCGCCCACCCACCCGGTCCTGCGCCCCGATCGCGACCTGGGCTTCGCGCTCGCGGCGGGCTTCCGCGCCGCGCCGTGCTACGCCGGTCCGTACGCGCTGTCGTCCTGGCCCTGGCGCGGGCGCCCCGCGCTGCCGGCGCCGGACGACGTGCTGCGCGTCGTCGTGCTCGGCGACAGTTGCGCCTACGGACTCGGTCTCGACACGGCCGACACGCTCGCCCACCGCGTCGCGCTCCACCTGGAGGAGCGCGGCCTGCCGCGCGAGCGCGTGCAGGTCCTCAACCACGGCGTACCCGGCCACAGCCTGGCGCAGACCGCGCGCGTGCTCGACGACTTGCTCCAGCGCTTCGACGTCCACGCCGTCGTGCTCTACGTCGGTGCGTGGAACGACCAGGTCCTGGGGTCGGGCGGCACCGACGACTCGGTCCTGGCGCGCATCGCCGCGCGCACCTGGATCGACGACACGGCTATCGCGGACCTCGTGACCGACTGGCGCGACGGTGGCCGCGGTCCCGACCGCAGGACGCGCCGCGTCCCGGCGTCGGAGGTGGAGCCGCGCGTGCGCGCACTGCTGGCCCGCGCCCGCGCGGCGGGCGCGCAGCCCGTGGTCGTGCTGCCGGCCCATCGCGCGTCCACGACCGCCGAGCGCCCCGCGCTGCTCGAGGACCGCGCGGCCGTGCGACGCGCCGCGCTCGCCGACGGCGCCGCGCTCGTCGACGCGCAGGCGTGCGCCGACACGAGCGGGCTGCCCGAGCACGCGCTGTTCGTCGACTTCGTGCATCCCTCGCCGCTCCTGTGGGAGCGCGTGACGCCGAAGGTGGCCGCGCGCCTGACGGAGCTGTTGCCGCCGGTGCGCGCGGCGCGGGACGGCGGCGACGCGGCGTTGCGCGTGGTCGACGTCGCGCCGCGCAGCGTGACGAGCCTGGGCGGCGAGCGCGTGCGCGTCGCGCTCGCTGGCCTCGCGCCCTCGGACCCGCCGCCCGTGCTCGTGGTCGGCGGCGCCGCGCTGCTCGACGTGCGGCGCGAGGGCGACGCCGAGGTGTCGGCGCTCGTGCCCACGAACCGACCAGGGACGCACGACCTGCTCGTCCAGACCGCCGCGGGGACGAGCGTCGCGCGCGCGGCGCTCACCCTCGCGCCGCCGCGGCTCGAGCGCACGGACGCGGGCCTCGTCGTCCACGCCCGCGCCGGCGACCGTGCGGACGTCTTCGTCGCGCGCGGTCGCGTCGCAGGGCCGATGTTCACGCTGCCCGGCGCCGGCGAGCTGGACCTGGCGACGCTGCTCGCCGCGCCGATCCAGGTGGCGATCGGTGCCGACGGCAGCGCGAGCGTGCCGCTGCCGCCGGGAGCGTCGGGCGCCTTCGCGCAGGCGTTGATCGTGCCGTGCGGCGACGAGGCGTTGGTCGTGCAAGGCCGCCTGACGGCGGCGATCGAACTATGAGCGGCTCGTCGCGGGACCGGGGCCGGGGTCGGAGCCGGGGGCGACGCCGCGTCGTCGCCGCTGCGGTGGGCTGCGCCGTCGCGCTCGCGCTGGTGGTCGGACTCGAACTCGCGCTGCGTGCGGCCGGCTACGGCCCGCGGCCCGTCGTCGACACCGGCGGCGCGTCGCCCCTCGCGGACGCGGGGGTCGCGGCCGGTCCGCTGCCCGCGCCGGCCGGACCCGATCCGGACTCGCTCTCGCCGTCGCACCGGATGTTCGAACGCCACGACGTGCGCGGCTTCGCGCTGCGCGCCGGGTACCGCGCGAGCGACGCCCACGCGGGGCCGTACGCGCTGGGCACGTGGCCCTGGCGCGGTCGGCCCGCCGATTGGCGCGACTCGCATCGAATCGCGCCAATGAGGGCGCGACGGCGTCGAGCGAGGGAGGCGAGCTGTCGGGACGCCAATCCCTGCACAGGCTCTCTGCGTACCTCCGCGAACCTCTGCGCTCTCTGCGTCGAAGAGGGAGAGCCCTTCTTCCGCCCCAGTCTCGCCTCACGGCTCGAGGGGCTCGACGAGCTCCGGCCCGCCCTCCTCGGCCCCCGACCCCACGACAGCACCCCTCTCCGGACGACCACCGCGAGCTAGACTCGTCTCCTCATGACCTCCGCCGCCTACCGCACGCGCACCTGCTCGCGCTCGGACCGGGACCTGCAGGCGGAGCTCTTCAACGCGAGCTTCACCAAGGACCTCGAGGCGCCCGAGCTCGCGTGGCGGTACGACGAGGGCCCGCACGGGGCCTCGGTCACGCTCGTCACGGAGGAGCTCGCGGCCGACGGCGCGGTGCGGCGCGCGGTCAGTGGCTACGCCTGCAACCCCCGGCGCGTGCTCGTCCGCGGGGAGCACGCGGCGAAGGTGGGGCAGACCGGAGACGTGATGACCCACCCGGACGCACGCGGCAAGGGGCTCTTCAGCGAGCTCGACCGCGCCTGCATGCGCGCCACCGCCGAGGCGGGTTGGAGCGCGGTGTTCGGCCTGCCCAATCGCAAGAGCGCGCCCCTGTTCGTGGGCAAGCTCGGGTGGAACGAGATCGGCGCGATCCGGCCGCACACCTTCCTGCTCACGGGCGACGCGCGCGCGCGTCGGGCGCGCACCCGCGAAGGCCGCCTGGCGGGGCTGCGCGCGCCCCTCGACGCGCGGCGCTGCGCCCGGGCGCGCCAGCGGCTGCTCGCCGAGGCCGACGGCCTCCTCGTCCGCCAGGTGGACGCCTTCCCCGAGGCGACGACGGCGCTGGCCCGGCGGGTCGCCCGCGACTTCGACTGGATGGTCGACCGCGACGCCGCGTACCTGAACTGGCGCTTCGCCGCGAACCCCTCGGGCCTGCACCGCATCCTCGTGGCCGAGCGGGACGGCGCCTTCGCGGGCTACGCCGTCGTCCAGGTCCCGCGGCGCGAGCGCCCCGAGCTGGCCTACCTGGTCGACCTGCTCGCGCCCGACGCCGCGGTGCGCGCGGGCCTCGTGGCCGCGGGGCTGGGCGTCTGCGAGCGCAGCGGCGCCGCCGCGGTGGAGGCGACCGCGATCGACGGCGGTTGGTGGCGGGAGCAGCTCGCGGGCTTCGGCTTCCTGCCGCCGAAGCCCGAGAACCACCTGATCGTCATCTCCTACCTGCACCGCGCCGACGACCCCGTCGCGCGTGCCATGCTGGACGCCAGCCGCTGGTACCTGACCGACGGGGACCGCGACGACGCGACCATGGGTTGATCCGGGCGCCATGTCCTTCAAGCACACGCTCAAGCTCAAGCTGCGCGAGGCCTACGCCCGCGTCCTGTTCCACACGGGCCTGCACCGCCTGGTCGACCGCCTCATGCCCAGGCGGCTGACGATCCTGTTCGGGCACTGCATCGAGGACGACGCGGTGAACGGCTTCCTGCCGCGCGACATGACGATGCGCGAGGAAACGCTGCGCCGAACCCTGGGGTGGTTCAAGGCGCGCGGGTACGCGCTCACGAACGTGGGGGGCGGCCTCGACGCGCTCGAGCGCGGCGCGGGCCGGTCGCTGATCGCCCTGTCGATGGACGACGGCTACAAGGACAACCGCACGCGCCTGCTCCCGATCCTCGACGACCTCGGCGCCTCGGCGACCGTCTTCCTCGAGTCCCGCCCGCTCGACGAAGGGCGGGTCAACTGGACGCACAAGCTGCACTGGATCGTCCGCGACGGCGGCGAGCGCGCGTTCGCCGAGGCCCTCGTCGCGCGCCTGTCGAACGCCGAGGACGCGGCGAAGGTCCGCGCCGCGATCGAAGGCGACCCGTCGCGCCTGGTCTACCGCGTGAAGCGGGTCCTGAAGTACGAGACCGACACCGCCGAGCGCGACCGCGCGATCGACGCCCTCTTCGTCGAGGCCGGCGGCGACGAGGCGGCGCTGTGCCGCGCGCTCTACATGGACTGGGACGACGCGCGGGCGCTACGCGACGGCGGCGTCGAGCTCGGCGGCCACACGGTCAACCACGTCATCCTGTCGCGCCTCGACGCCGCCGGCGCGCGGGAGGAGATCGGACGCTGCCGCGAGCGCTGCGTCGCGGAGCTGGGCGACGGGGCGGGCCGCACCTTCGCCTACCCCTTCGGGCGGCGCTGGGACTACGACCGGGGCTCGATGGAGGCGGCGACGGCCGCGGGCTTCAGCTACGCGGTCAACACCCACGCGGGCACCAACACGAAGGGCGCCGACCCGCTGCAGCTGCGGCGCCTGCCCGTCGACGACACGACGCGGCTGCACCTGTTGGTGGCCGAGGCCTGCGGGGGCTTCGACCTGCTGCGACGCTTCGGCGTGGACCTGTCGGAGTGAGCCGGCGCCGCGGCGACCGATCAGAAGCCGCCGTACTGGAACGGCGCGACCTCGCCGTCGCCGGTGAGGAGGAACCAGGCCAGGACCGCGACCACGCCGAGGGCGGGGAGCAGGATCCAGGGCCAGTTCTCGCGCAGGAAGCCGGGCTCGTCGTCGTTCGTCATGGGAGGCGCTCCGGGGCGGTGAATGGTACCCCGCTCGGGATGCGCTAGCATCGCTCCATGACCGGCTCCAGCAGGTCGAGGAGGATCGTTCGGCGACTGGCCGGCGCCCTGGCCGGCACGCTCGCGGCCCTGCTCGCCACCGAGTTGGTGTGGCGCGCCGTCGAACCCGGGCCGATCGCACCCCCGACGATCCGCGCGTCCGACGGGGCCGAGGTCCCCCTGTCGACGGTCGGGACCTACCTCGGTCGGGACGCGCCCCCCGCGCCCGGCGCGCCGGCGGCCTCGCGCTTGACGCCGAACCTGGACCTGCGCTTCTGCTACGCGGACCTGGGCCTCGACTACCTCGACGCCGACGGGTGCGTGCGCGTCGCCACGAACGACCTGGGCTTCCGCGACGAGCCCTTCACGCGGGAGAAGCCGCCCGGGCAGACGCGCGTGCTCGCGATCGGCGACTCCTTCACCTTCGGCAACGGCGTGCGCCTCGAGGACACCTGGGTCCAGCGACTCGAGGGGCTGCTGGAGGAGCGCCTCGGCGACGCCGAGGTCGTGAACGGCGGCTTCGCGACGGGCGCCACCCGCGTGGGCGACTACCTGGACTGGATCGCGAGCGACGCCTTCGCGTTCGAGCCCGACCTGCTCGTCATCGGCCTGTGCCTCAACGACCTGGGCGACGTACCGATGGCGGTGAAGGCCCCGCCGGTCGAGCGGCGCTGGCTGGGCGGCACCAGCCGCGTGCTGAACGCGCTGCAGGACCGTCGTCAGCGCGCGCGCTTCGAGCGCACGCCATTGCCCGACGCGACCGTGCTGCTGGACCTCGTGCCGGAGCCCTGGGAGGCCGCGCGCGCGACCTTGACCGCGACGCGCGACCTGTGCGCCGAGCGCGGCGTGGGGCTGCTCGTCGTCGTGTTCCCGATGTTCTTCCGGCTCGAGCGCGAGCGCTACCCGCTGCTCGGCGTCCACCAGCGCGTCACGGAGTTCTGCGCCGCGGCCGAGATCCCCTGCGTCGACCTGTTCGAGACCTTCGAGGGGATGGACGGCCCGTCGCTGTGGGTGCATCCGAGCGATCAGCACGCGAACCCCCGTGGGCAGGCGATCATCGCCGACGCCCTGCTGGGGCCGGTGCTCGAGCGCCTCGGGGAGTGAAGCGGCGCCCGGCGCTCAGAAGAGCGTGTAGACGAACGGCGCGACGATCGGCGACGACGCCGCGACGATCAGGAGGCTGCCGAGGCCGATCAGGACCACGAGCGTCGGCATGAGGTACCAGTGCCCGCGCCAGGCGAAGCCGCCCACGACCTCGGCGATGGTGTCGAAGCGGTCGCGCAGGTGGTAGAGGACGAAACCCAGGATCACGAGCACGATCACGGCCCCGAGCAGCGTCGAAGCGGCCTGGGGGAGCGTGTCGAACAGCGCTGCCGCGCCGAGCGCGATCGTCATGACGAGCGCGACCATCGCGCCCGCGCCGAGCAGGTCCACGGCGAGGTTCCCCCGCCGCGGCTGACGCTGCAGCACGAGGCCCACCAGAGCCGTGGCCACGAGCCAGAAGAGACCGCGCGCGGCCCACGGCGACCGGCTCGCGGGCGCCGCCGGTTCGACGGGTGCGACCACCGGCGCGTCCACGCGGTCGGTGAGGTAGGCGGCCACGGCGCGCGCGACCACGTCGTTGCCCGTGGGCGTCAGGTGCCAGTCGGTGCGCCAGAACAGGCGCTCGCCCTCGTTCTCGCTGCGGTGGGAGCGCAGGGCCGCCGTGGCGTCGAGCGTCGCGATGCCCGCCTCGTCGGCGAGCCGCAGGAAGCGCTCGATCGGGCGGTGGCAGGACCAGTCCAGCCCCTCGAGGCCGCGCGCCCGGGCGTAGGCGCGCTCCCAGTCCGCTTCGAACAGCGGCGCCGCGGGGAGCGTGACCAGCAGCAGCTCGGCGCCGCAGGTGTCCGCCGCGGTCCGCAGGCGCGCCAACGCCGCGCCGGTCACCGCGTCGATCTCGGCGTCGAGCTCCGCGCCGCCCGCGTTCGGTAGGAGCGGGGCGAGCTCGGCGTCGATCGTGCGGCCGCCCTCGACCTCGATGCGCGGTCCGGCGTGGCCGCCGCCGACGAGGCCGCCGAGCGCCGAGCCCACGGCCGTGTGCTTCCACCAGGGCAGGTCGCCGCTGCGCGGCACCCGCGGCTCGGGGGCCCGGGCCGAGGAGGCGGGATCGATGCGCAGCTTGGCGCGCGGGCCGTCACGGGTGACGTACGCGTCCTGCGTGTTCCAGAAGAGGTCGTTCTCGTAGGCGAAGAGCACGACGGCGGCGGGGGCGTCGTCCGCGATGCGCGCCTCGAAGGCGCGCACGGCCTGGCCGGTGTCCCAGCCGAGCGCGCCGGCGTTCACGGCCACGAGGCCGCGGCCCGCGTCGTCCCAGGCGGCCTGCAGGCGCGCGGCGATCGTGTCGTGCGCGTCGGCGGCCGTGCCGAAGACGAAGGAGTCGCCCAGCAGGACCACCTCGGGTGCGTCGGTCGTCGCGGAGGCGCGGGGCGTGACGCGATGACCGCGCGCGTCGGTCTCCCAGCGCGCCTCGAACTCGGGCCCGTGCAGCACGCCGCTCGCGGACGGCCGGTTGCTCCACCCGAGCAGGGAGTCGTAGGCCACCGGCGACGGATCGGGCGACTGGCCGAGCAGGCGCAGCCCGCCCTCGACGACGAGCAGCACGGTGAGCAGCGCGGCGGCCCACGCAGCGATTCGAGCGAGGACGCGCATCAGCTCACCATCTGGGCCACGGAGTCGCCGCGGTGCCGCAGCTCGAACGGGACCTCGTCGAGGATGCGCTTCGCATCCGCCTCGACGATGCAGTTGCCGACGGCGAGCGCGTCCATCCCGGAGCGGCTGAAGGTGTTGAAGGCGTGGCCCGGGTGCTCGACGATCGACTCGCCCTTGAGGTTGAACGAGGTGTTCATGATCACCGGCACGCCCGTGCGCTCGCCGAAGATCTCGATCATCCGGTGGTAGTCGGGATTGGTCGCCTTGCAGACGGTCTGCAGGCGGCCGGAGCCGTCCACGTGCGTGATCGCGGGCAGCACCTCGCGCTTGTCCTCGCGCACGGGACACACGTAGAGCATGAAGCGACCCGGCAGGCTGTCGCGTCCGTCTGCGCGCTGCGCGCTGCCCGCCTCGTACTCGAAGAAGTCGCAGGCGCGTTCCTCGAGCACCGACGGCGCGAACGGGCGGAAGGCCTCGCGGAACTTGATCTTCGCGTTGAGGCGCTCCTTCATCTCCATCCGGCGCGGATCGGCGATGATCGAGCGCGAGCCCAGCGCGCGCGGGCCCCACTCGAAGCGGCCGCGGAACCAGCCGAGGACCTGGCCCCGTTCGAGGCGCTCGGCGACCGCGCGCAGGTACGCCTCGTCCTCGGGGTAGTGCGTGTACGCGATGCCCTGGCCGTCGAGCCAGGCGCGCACCTCGTCGTCGGTGTAGCTCGAGCCGAGATACGCGTGGTCGAGCGCGGGCAGACGCTCCTGCCCGAACACGTGGTGCCGCGCCCACAGCGCCGCGCCGAGCGAGGCGCCGTCGTCACCGGGCGCGGGGTTGATGTAGACGTCGTCGAACGGTCCGTCGCGCAACAGCTTGAAGTTCGCGACCGAGTTCAGCGCGACGCCGCCGGCCAGGCACAGGTACTTGGCGCCCGAGACCTCCTTCAGGTGCTCGACCATCGCGAACAGCACGTCCTCGGTGACGCGCTGGATGCTCGCGGCCATGTCGCAGTAGAACTCGTCGAGGTGCGTGTCGCCGCGCGAAGGGTCGCGCGCGGGTCGGCCGAAGTGCTCCTCGAAGGCCTTGGTCAGGCTGCGGTTCGGGCTCGCGTGGTACGCGAAGTAGCGCATGTCGTGCCACAGGCCGCCGTCCGGGCCGATGCGGACGAGCTCCTTGATGCGGTCCACGTACTTGGGCTCCCCGTAGGGATGCATGCCCATGAGCTTGTACTCGCCCTCGTTGATCTCGAAGCCGCAGTACGCGGTGAACGCGGAGTACAGGAGCCCGAGCGAGTGGGGGAAGCGCAGCTCCTTGTGGATCTCGATGCGCGTACCGCGGCCCACGCCGAGCGTCGCGGTGCTCCACTCGCCCGCGCCGTCGACCGTGAGGATCGCCGCTTCGTCGAAGGGCGAGGTGAAGAACGCCGACGCGGCGTGCGACACGTGGTGGTCGCAGAACAGCACCTTCTTCTTCGGCAGCTCGAGCGACCGTCGGATCAGCGACTTCACCCACAGCTTCTCGCCCAGCCAGCGGTGCATCGCGTGGCGGAACACGGCGGACGAGCGCGGGAAGGTGGCGACGCTCGTGAGCAGGATGCGCTCGAGCTTGTGCAGCGGCTTCTCGTAGAAGACCGCGGCGTCGAGATCCTTCTCCGTGATCCCGGCCGTGCGCAGCGCGAAGTCCGTCGCGAGCCGCGGGAAGCCGTTGTCGTGCTTGCGACGACTGAAGCGTTCCTCGGCCGCGGCCGCCACGATGCCGTCGTCCGTCACGAGCGCGGCGGCCGCGTCGTGGTAGTGGAAGGAGAGGCCGAGGAGGTTCATCGGACGCGAGCGGGTACCGGCGCGGGCCTCAGCCCTGCCGTCGGGCCCGGGCCAGGACCGCGGCGCGTGCGGGCGCGGACCCGGTGCCCGCGGTGGGGTCGCGGCGCTCGGCCGGCCAGTCCTGCCAGGCGCTCTCCTCGGGCCCGCGGCGCAGGCCGAGGGGGTCGACGACGAGCCGGGCGAGCAGGGCGAGGGGCCCGAGCACGACGAAGTAGACGAGGGTGAGGATCACGCTCGCCACCGCCTCGCCGAAGCGCTCCACGAAGGCCGCCGCCCGTCCGAAGGAACCCGTCATCTCAGAAAGACTACCCCACCCCCGCGACGCACTCCACCGCGCGTGCACCCGCCCGCGCGCGCGACCGGCCGGGCCGCGTAGCATCTGAACCGCCCGCCCTCCCGCGATGTCCCGCCTCCTCGTCCCCGCCCTGCTCGCCGCGATCGGTCTCGTCCTGTGGCGGGGGACCTGGGACGCGGGCTGGATTTCCGAGGACGCGTCGGTCGTCCGGCACCTGTCGAACGAGGGCGCGCTCGCCGACTGGTGGCGCAGCCAGTACGGGATGCGGACGATCCTGTTCTGGCGGCCGCTCGTGTCGACGACGCTGTGGCTCCAGCTCGAGCTCTTCGGACCGGACCCGTTCGCCCTGCGCCTCTTCAACGCGGCGTGCCAGGTGGCAGCGGGAACCCTCATGTTCCACCTGGCGCGGCGGATGGGCTGCCGGTGGTTCGCCAGCCTGGCGGCGGCCCTCCTGACGCTGACCTTCCCGCACCAGGGCGGCACGGTGACCTGGGTCGTGGGGCGGGTCGACTCGTTGTGCTGGCCGCTCATGCTCGGCGCGCTGCTCGCGGTGAGCCACGGGCGCGGTCGCACGGCGGCGGTGTGCGCGGTGCTCGCGCTGGCGACCAAGGAGATGGCGGCCGCGCTGGCGCCGATCGCGATCGTGCTGGCCTGGACCTGGCCCGAGCGCCCCGAACGGCCCGAGGTCGTCCGCGCCGCGCGGACCCTCGTGGTCGCGCTCGTGCTCGCCTGGCTGTGGCGCTGGATCTCCGTGGGGGAGTTCGTGGGCGGCTACCCGGGCTCGGTGGACTTCACGAGCCCCCTGGCGAGCCTCGCCGCGGCGTTCGTGGTGCTCGGTCCGGTGGCCTTCGCCCTGCCCTTCGCAGCCGTCCTGGGGCGCACGAGCCACGTGCTCGAAGTGCGCGCGATCCAGGTGGGCCTGTTGGGCGCTGCGGCCGCGCTCTTCGTCCTCATGCCGCTGCTCGTGGGCGGCATGCAGCCCGAGCACCTGCGCTGGCTCGCGGTCCCCGACGGGCTCGTCTGCCTGGCCTGGGCCGGGTGCTGCGGGCGCGCGCCGTGGACCCGGGAGGCGCCGCGCGTGCTGCCGATGGGCGTGCTGCTCCTGGGGACCGCCGTGTTGATCGGCGTGCGTTCGGCCCAGGCGCGCGACTCGGTGCGGACCTGGGCCGCCGCTGCGGGCGAGGTGGCGGACTTCGTCGAGCGCGTGGACACGGGACGCGCGGCGCTCGGACTCGACGGACCGTCCGACCTGCCCGTCCTCGTGGGCGCGGTCCCGAGCCTGGACGCGAGCGGGACGGCGTACACGCTGCACTTCGGGCTGCCGGACCACTTCACTTCTCCGATCGGTGACCGGCGCCGCGGCGCGAACGCCGACGACACGCGCGCCGTGTGGGCCTGGAAACCGCTCTACCCCGCGGCGCGGGTCGATCCGCCGCTGGGCGGCCCCGGCGCCGGCTTCGACCCGCCGCTGCTCGATCCCGCCGACCTGGTCGCGACGCTCGAGGTCGAGGGCCCGCGATCCTTCTTCCTGGCGGGGGAGGAGGTGCCCGACGTGCGCTGGCGCTGTCCCGACGACGCGGCCTACGCACTGCTCGTGACGCCGCTGGGCTACGACCTGGCGACGCTGCCCGAGCAGGGCGTGCGCGGGTACGCGCCGCGCGCGATCTTCGCCGAGGCCGCCGCCGCCACGCCGCTGTGGCGCTCGCTCGCGTTCATCACCGACTTCGGCGGACGCGAGGCCCTGCTGCTCTTCGCGACCGCGGACGGGCGCGTGAGCGAGTGGGTGCGCGTCGGCTGGGACGAGGACGCGGCGCGGGCGTTCCGCGCGAACGTGCGCTGAGCGGCAGCGGTCCTACTCGAGGACGAGCGTGCCGCGCAGCAGCTCGGACACCTGGCTCGTGTAGTCGAGCACGCGGTTGCCGTTGCTGTCGCGCCACACGTCGAGGTCGACGCGCGTGCCCGGTTCGACGCTGTTCAGGTACAGCGCGAGGATCTGCGGCGAGTTCGGCACGAGCACCTGACGGCCCGCGGCGCGGAACGACTCGATCAGGTCGCCGGGCGCGAGGCCGAGCGCGTCGGCCGGGCCGTCCGGGCGCACGGCGGTCACGCGCGTGAACCACTGGCGCCGCATCTGGCTGGTGAGCACGACCGTCTCGGTCCGCAGGCCCGCGCGATCGAAGATGAGGCCCTCGTCGCGGCTCCAGCCCTCCATCGTCACGATGCGCTCGCCGTCGTCGTCGCGGACGAGGAAGCGCACGGCGCGGCCGGGCTCGAGGGCCGCGCGCTCGAGGCGGAAGGCGTCGGCCGACTCGAGGCGGCGGTCCTCCCAGCCGAGGATGCGCGCGCCGACCGCGAGGCCCGCCGCCTCGGCCGGGCCGCCGGGCGTGATCGCGGTCACGGGGAAGCCGCCCTGCCCGCCGACCGCTTCGCCGCCGGCCGCGGTCGGATCGGTCGCCACCTCGAAGCCGTACCAGGACGCGGCGCGCGACGGCGCGAGGAGGCTCTCCTCGAGCACCTGGCGCACGCGATCGACCGGGATCGCGAAGCCGATGTTCTCGGCTTGACGGTTGACCACGGTGTTGATGCCGATGAGACGACCGTTGATGTTGAGCAGCGGCCCGCCCGAGTTGCCCGGGTTGATCGACGCGTCGGTCTGGATGAGGTTCGAGAAGCGCAGGCCCTCGGTCGGGATGTCGACGTTGCGGTGCAGGCCGGAGATGATGCCGCGGCTCACGGTCAGCGTCTGACCGTAGGGATTGCCGATGGCGATGACCGGCTCGGCGATCATCAGGTCCGAGCTCGTGCCGAGCGACACGGTCGAGAAGCGCACGTCGTCGGGGGCTTCGATCTTGAGCAGCGCGAGGTCCTCCTCGGCGACCGCGCTCACCAGGCGCGCGGGGTACTCGACCGGCGGCTCGCCGATCACCGGCTCGAGGCTGACGACGATCTGGTCGGCGCCGCGCACCACGTGGTTGTTCGTCACGACCCAGCCGTCGTCGTAGATGACGACGCCGGTGCCGCTGCTCGTCGAGGTGCGCTCGAACTCGCGTCCGAAGATGTCGCGCACGACGCCCGGCACCTGGGCCTGGATCGACACGACGGCGGGCCGCGCGTTGCGCGTGACGATCACCTCGGGCGTGATGCGCAGCGCGAGGTCCTCGGACGCGTCGTTCGAGGTGGCGGGCGTGAGCTGCGCGAGACTGGCGAGAGCGAGTGCGGCGACGATCGACATGGTGACGGCTGCGGTGGTGCGACTGGGCCGCGTCGCGCCTCTCGCGACCCGGACCCCGTGCACCCTACGCGCCCACCGACCCCGCGTTGGCCCCGCGCTCGTTCGCGCGCCCCGTCCGGGCGCCCCCTCCGGTCGTCCTCCCGCAGTGCGGCGCTCGCGTCACGCGCGGTCCTCGGATCCTCGCTCGCTTCGATGCAGCACTCTCGGAGCGCGTCCAACGGCTTCGACCGTCCAGCCGGCCCTCGCACTCGGGCCAGCACCTCGCACGCCCCACGGCGCCTCGCGCTCCCTGCGGTGCCCGTGCTCCCGGCGGTGCCCGTACTCCCGGCGGTGCCCCGTGCTCTCGGCGGCACCGCGCTCCCTCGTTCGCGCTCGCGCGCGCCCGTCACCCGGCTCGACTCGCCTCGCCTCGACTCGCGGGGGCGGGGGGGGGCGGGGTCGGGTGGGGAATGATGGTGGGCCATAGTGGACTCGAACCACTGACCTCCACGATGTCAACGTGGCGCTCTAGCCAGCTGAGCTAATGGCCCCCGGTCTCGACCGCCAGGCGATCGAGGGGCCGGAAGATACGGAGGCGGGTCGGTCCGGACAAGGCTTTTCCGGGACCGGGTGCTCGCTACACTTCCGCGCTTCGAGCGGCGTCGTGGAACGCTGCGCACCCACGACCGAGGCTCCCGCCGACCATTCCGGGGCGAGCCGTGCCCCCCACGCGCGTTGGCGCGCCCACGAACCGTGAAGATCGGCGTCCCCACCGAGATCAAGCCGCAGGAGAACCGCGTCGCGCTGACGCCCGCCGGAGCCGACGAGCTGGTCCGGGCCGGCCACCAGGTCGTCGTCCAGAAGGGCGCCGGTCTGGGCAGCGGCTTCGGCGACGACCAGTACGAGGTGGCGGGCGCCGAGATCCTCGGCTCCGCGGACGACGTGTTCGGCGCCGCCGACATGATCGTCAAGGTGAAGGAGCCGCTCGCGGAGGAGTGGCCGCGCATCCGCCCCGGGCAGATCGTCTTCACCTACCTGCACCTGGCGGCGAGTCGCGAGCTGACCGAGGCGCTCGTCGCGACGGGCGCGCACTGCTTCGCCTACGAGACGCTCGAGGTCGGGCGCTCGCTCCCGCTGCTCACGCCCATGAGCGAAGTGGCCGGTCGCATGTCGATCCAGGCCGGCGCGACCTTCCTGCAGCGCCCCAACGGCGGCCTCGGCGTGCTGCTCGGCGGCGTGCCCGGCGTGAAGCGCGGGCGCGTGACCGTGCTCGGCGGCGGCGTGGTCGGTATCAACGCGGCGCGCATGGCTTGCGGGCTCGGCGCGGACGTGACGATCATGGACGTGTCGCTCGACCGCATGCGCTACCTCGACGAGGTCATGCCGCGGAACTGCCGCACGATGTTCTCGTCGCCCTACGCGATCCGCGAGATCCTGCCGCACACCGACCTGCTCGTCGGCGCGGTGCTCGTGCCCGGCGCGGCGGCGCCGAAGCTGGTGACGCGCGAGGACCTCGAGCTGATGCAGCAGGGCTCGGTCATCGTCGACGTGGCGGTGGACCAGGGCGGCTGCGTCGAGACCTGCCGTCCGACGACCCACGCCGAGCCGGTCTTCGTCGAGAGCGGCGTCGTGCACTACTGCGTCGCCAACATGCCCGGCGCCGTGCCGCAGACCTCGACCGCCGCGCTGACGAACGCCACGACGCGCTGGATCGGCGAGCTCGCGCGCCTGGGCGTCGACGGCGCCGTCGAGCCGAGCAACCCGCTGTCGGGCGCCGCCAACGTGATCGGCGGCAACGTGACCTGCCAGGCGGTGTCCGAGGCCTTCGGGATGGGCTACGTGCCTGCAGCCGAGGCCCTCGCGCGGTCGAAGTAGGGCCGTGGCCCTCCCCAGCCCGATCGCGTTCGTCCTCCTCCTGCTGGAGCAGCTCGGCTCCGCCGGAGCCGGGGACTCGCCGTGGCTGGGGGTCACGATCCTCGCGCTCGTCCAGGGGCTGACGGAGTTCCTGCCGGTCTCCTCGTCGGGTCACCTGGCGTTGACCAGCGAGGTGCTCGAGCGCTCGGGCAACGCGGTGCCCGAAGCCGGGCTCGCGCTCAACGTGGTCCTGCACGCGGGCACGCTCGTGGCGGTGGCCGTGGTGTACGGGCGCGACCTCGTGCGGATGCTGACGGAGGCCGTGCGCGGCAATCCGCGCACGCTCCTGCTCGTCGGCGTCGGCACGGTGCCCGCCGGGCTCGTCGGCGTGTTCCTGAAGGACCGCTTCGAGGCGCTGACCGAGGACGCGACGGTGTCGGCCGTGTGCCTGCTCGTCACGGCGGCCCTGCTCATCGCTGGCGAGCGCGACCGGCGGGCGCGGATCGAGGCGCGCGGTGGACTGGCCGACGCGAGCGGCGGGCGACGGGTCGGGTTCACCGACGCGATCCTCATCGGGCTCGCGCAGGCGCTCGCGATCCTGCCCGGCATCTCGCGCTCGGGCGCGACGATCGCCACGGGGCTGTTGCGCGGGCTCGACGCGCGCGAGGCCGCGCGCTTCAGCTTCCTGCTCGGCTTCGTGGCCATCTCCGGCGCGGCCGTGCTCGAGGTGCCCGACGCCCTCGCCGACGACCGCTCCGAACCGCTGCGTCTGCTCTTCGGCTTCGTGCTGTCGGCCGTCGTCGGCGTCGCGGCGCTGCGGCTGTTGCTGGTCGCCCTCTCGAAGGGCGCGTTCGTGTGGTTCGCGCTGTACTGTGCGAGCGTCGGGACGGGCTGGCTCCTGTTCTTCGACCGCGCCTGACGCATGAGCAGCACGACGAGCTCCGACGCGCGCCGCACGGCGCTGGTCACCGGGATCACCGGACAGGACGGCAGCTACCTGGCCGAGCTGTTGCTCGAGAAGGGCTATCGCGTGGTCGGGCTCGTGCGGCGCTCGAGCACCGAACGCCACGAGCGCATCGCGCACCTCGTCGATCGGCTCGAGCTCGTGCAGGGTGACCTGCTCGACTCGAGTTCGCTCATGCGCACGGTCGACGCCGCGCAGCCGGACGAGATCTACAACCTCGCGGCGCAGTCGTTCGTCCCGACCTCCTGGGCGCAGCCGGTGCTCACGGCGGAGTTCACCGCGGTCGGCGTCACGCGCCTGCTCGAGGCGGTGCGCCAGGTGAAGCCCGACGCGCGCTTCTACCAGGCGTCGAGCTCGGAGATGTTCGGGCTCGTGCGCGAGAGCCCGCAGAAGGAGAGCACGCCGTTCCACCCGCGCAGCCCGTACGGCGTCGCCAAGGTCTACGGGCACTGGGCGACCGTGAACTACCGCGAGAGCTACGACCTGTTCGCGGTCAGCGGCATCCTCTTCAACCACGAGTCGCCGCGGCGCGGCGCGGAGTTCGTGACGCGCAAGATCAGCCTGGGCGTCGCGGCGATCGCGCAGGGGCGCGCGAGCGAGCTGCGCCTCGGCAACCTCGACGCGCGCCGCGACTGGGGCTTCGCCGGCGACTACGTGCGCGCGATGTGGGCGATGCTCCAACAGGACGCGCCGCAGGACTTCGTGATCGCGACGGGCGAGACCCACTCGGTGCGCGAGTTCTGCGAGATCGCGTTCGCGCGCGCGGGGCTCGACTGGCGCGAGCACGTGGTCACCGACGCCGCGCTCCTGCGACCGGCCGAGGTGGAGTTCCTGTGCGGCGACGCGAGTCGCGCGCGCCGCGAGCTGGGCTGGGAGCCCGAAGTGGACTTCGAGGGACTCGTCCACCGCATGGTCGATGCGGACCTCGACACGGGCCTCGCGGCCGGTGCGACCGGCGCGGGCGCGTGACGGTGGCGCGCACGGTCGCGGTGACCGGCGCGACCGGCTTCGTGGGCCGGCGCGCGGTGCGAGCGGCCGCGGACCGCGGTGACCGCGTCGCGGCCTGGTGCTCACGCCTCGACGCGGAGCGCCTTCGGGACCTGCGCGAACTCGGCGCGACGAGCGTCGAGGACTTCGACGTCACCGACCCGCGAGCGCTGGCCGAAGCGCTCGAGCGCGGTGCGCCCACCCACGTGCTGCACCTGGCCGCGGTCGCCGATCCGCGCGTCTGCGAGCGCGATCCGGACCGCGCTCGACGCGTCAACGCCGAGGCCACGGCGAGACTGGTGGACGCGCTCGCCCCCGGCACGCGCCTGGTCCTCGCGAGCAGCGCCGCCGTCTACGCGCCGTCCGAGCACGACCTCGCCGAGGACGCGCCGCTCGGGCCCCGTTCGGTCTACGGCGCGACGAAGCGCGAGGCCGAGGCGCGCGTGCTCGCCGCCGACCACGTGGAGACCGTCGTCGCGCGCGCGTTCAACCACAGCGGCCCCGGCCAGAGCACGGCCTACGCGCTACCCGCCTTCGCCGCGCGCCTGGCGGCCTTCGCGCGCGGCGAGGAGGACGCGCTGCGCACGGGACCGCTCGACGCGGTGCGCGACTTCCTGCACGTGGACGACGTGGTGGCGGCGTACCTCCACCTGCTCGAGCACGCGCCGAGCGGCGCGGTCGTCAACGTGTGTTCGGGGCGCGCGCTCGCGATGCGCGACGCGTTCGGTGCGCTGGCGCAGCGGATCCTCGGGGAGGAGGCCGCCGCGCGCGCGCTTCAGCGAGCGACCGAGGACGACGCGCTCGCGTCGCCGAACAGCAGCTCGAAGGCGTCCGCCTCGTCCGCGCCCGACCGCGTCGTCGGCGACCCGTCGAGGCTCGCGATCCTCGGCTTCGCGCCGGGCGTCCCGCTGGGCGCGCTGTTCGACGGGATCGTCGCCGCGCTCCCGCCGCGGTAGCTCGACACCCACGACATCAACACGTCGCCCGGGCAGGCGGTGTTCTTGAACTCGCGGTGCCCGTACACCGCGCTGCGCGCGATGCGGTAGCGCCGACGGAAGTCGTCGAGCGTGGCCGCCAGCGTGCGCAGGGCTGCCTGACTCGGCGAGCTGTTCTCGAAGTTGCCCATCAGGCTGATGCCGATGTTCTCGAGGTTGTTGTTCTGTCCGCCGCGTCGGCCCACGTGCGCGCCGACGTAGGAGAGGCCGCGGCCCTCCCACAGGCGACCGTCGGCGTCGATCACGAACTGGTAGCCCAGGTCGGCCCAGCCGTTCGTCACCTGGTGCGCGCGCTGCAGGCGCCGCATGTAGCTGGCGTTCTGCGCCTCGCCCGCTCCCGGCCGCGGCGCGGGCAGGCCCTCCATGTTCGTGTGGTGCACGGTGAGGCGCGACCAGGTGCCGCTGGCGCGCGTCATGTCGCTCGTGTCCGCGCGCTCGGGGCGCCAGCGCGAGCGCGGCAGCACCTGGACGCTGCCGGTGCTCGCGGGCGTCGCGCCGGTGCGGTCCTCGAGCGCCTTCACGCGCTCGAGTTGCGCGAGGCCGTACTCGGCGCGGCGCAGGTGCGAGTCGGTCGCGAGCGACGAGCGCTCGATGCGGCGGAAGCCGTCGGCCGCGGCCTCGAGGCGGGTGGCGACGCGGGCACTGGGGTCCTGCTCGAGGTCCTGGCGCGCGAACTCGAGGCGCCCCTCGGCCAGGGCCAGCTCGGCCTCGAGCCGCAGGCGCGGGTCGTCGCTGGCGCCGCTGCTGTCGAGCCAGGTCTCGATCGCGCTCAGCCGCGACCACGACAGGGGCATCGACACCCAGTCCGGCTCGTCCGACGGCGGCGGCGGGCCGCCGACGCAGCTGGAGAGGCTCGCTGCGAGCGCCAGACCAGCGGCGAGCAGGGCGGTGGACGCCCGGTGCCGGACCCGCGCCGGCGCGGAGCGAAGCGGGTCGAGGCGGTCGTGGCGGCGGTGCTGCGGCGTAGGATGCTCGGACATGGACCCCGTGGTTGGTCCGACCGGGGCGGGAGCGCCCGGGCGGAGGGCCGCGACCGGTCGGGGACGGATCCCCGGGCGGCGGCCTGGATGGTGAGTCGCGGACGGTTGAACGCGGACGGTTGGACGCGAAGGGTGGGTCGCGACGCGCGGAAGCGCGGCGCGCCGGCACCCGGCGACGCCCCCTCGCGCCGCCCGTCCCGACGGACCCGGAATACCGCAGGCGGGCGAGTCGAACCAAACGCGAAGCAGGGCGAACACGATGCTGTGGAACAGTCGGGAACGGTGGGGCGCCGGCATCGCCCTCGTAGCGGTCCTCGCGGCCGCCCCGTGGAGCGGCGCGGCGCCGTCGAGAGCGCCCCTGCCGGCGACCCAGGACGAGGACGACGAGCTCGAGGCCCTGCTCGCCGGCGTCCGCGACGAGGCCGACGCGGCCCGTCGCCGCGGCGACTGGCGGGCGGCGGAGCGCGAGCTCGACACCCTGGTCCTCGAGGCCGCCGAGGAGGGCGAGGTGGACTGGCGGAGCCTGGCGGTCCGCGCGCGCCTGTACCTGGACCAGGGGCGCTTCGAGGAGGCCGAGGACGACGCCGCGCGGGCGGTCGCGGCCCGGCCCGAAGGACCGCCCGAGCGCCACCTGGCCGCGGCCCACCGCGTGCGCCTCGACCTGCGGGCCGAGCTGGGGCGCACGGACGACCTCGAGGCGCGGTTGGCCGAGGCCACGGCAGCCGGCTTCGCGACCGGCGTCGACGCCGGCGTCGACCGCGCGGCGGGCGAGCTGTTGATCGAGGCCGGCCGCCGGGCCGAGGGCGAGGCGCGCCTGGCCGGGGCGGTGCGCCGCTCCGGCGAGCTGTCGGAGGCGCGCGAGTCCGGCCCGCACGCGTGGCTCGAGCTCGTCGAGGGCGGCCGGGCCGCGCGGGCGCTGGGCGACCTGCCCGGCGCGTCCACCCGCATGGTGCGCGCGGCCACGCTCTCGGCGCGCGAACCGCTGGCGCTGGCCGAACTCGCGGCGCTCTACATGGAGGCGGACGGCGAGGTGGCCACGGCGGCCTCGGCCCAGCGCAACCCCGGCCCGCTCCTGCGGGAGGCCCGGCAGCGCAATCCCGTCTCGCAGCCCGCGCTGCTGGCGCTCGTCGAGCTGTACCGCCTGAACTGGCGCCGCTCGCACCTGGAGTCCGACGCGCTGCTCGACGAATTGCTCGCCGCGCGCCCGACCTCGATCGACGGGCTGCTCGCGCGCGCGGAGGGCGAGCTGTTGATCGGCGATCGCGCCGGCGCGCGCGCGAGCGTCGCCGCCGCGGCCGAGCTCGCGCCCCAGCGTCGCCTGGTCCGCGCCTACGAGGCGTCGCTCGCCGCGCTCGCGGGTGCCCCCGACGACGCCGCGCCGCTGCTCGACGCGCTGCTGGACGAGGACCCCGCGGACTCGACGCCGCACCGGGTGGTGGGCACGCACCTGGTCGACCTGTACCGCTTCCGCGAAGCGCTCGGCGTGCTCGAGGTCGCGGTCGCGACGGACCCGGACGACTGGATCGCGTGGACCTCGCTCGGACGCGCGCGCGCGAACACCGGCGACGTGGGCGGCGCGCGCGAGGCGTTGGCCGAGGCCGAGCGCGCGGCGGGGCTGCGCGGCGACGCCGTGCGGAACAACCTCGCGCGCGTGCTGCGCATCGTCGACGAACGCTTCGTCGAGCACACCGACGGCGAGCTGACCTTCGCCTGGCGCGAGGAGGGCGCCGACGTCCTCGCGCTGTACCTCGTGCCGTTCTACGCCGATGCGCGGCGCGAGCTGTCGGCGCGCTACGGCTACACGACCGGACCGGTGCGCATCGAGGTGTTCGACGTGCACGACGACTTCTCGGTGCGCTCGACCGGTTTCCAGGGCTTCCCGGCACTCGGCGTGTGCTTCGGTCCGGTCGTCACCGCGGTCTCGCCGCTGTCCGACCTGATGGGCATGTTCTCGTGGGCGCGCACGGGCTACCACGAGTTCACGCACGTGGTGCACCTGGGCCTGTCGAACAACAAGTGTCCGCGGTGGGTGACCGAGGGCCTCGCGACCTGGGAGGAGGTGCGCAAGAACCCGAGCTGGACGCGCAACATGCGTCGCGAACTGATCGACGCGCGCGCGAACGGCACGATCTTCCCGGTGCGCGACCTGAACGGTGCGTTCCGCGGCCCGCGCGTGATCTTCGGCTACTACCAGGGCGGGTTGTTGTGCGACATGTTGATCGCGCGCTACGGGTTCGAGTCGATGCTCGACCTGCTCGGCGCGTTCGATCGCGGCGCGGACCTGGACACGGCGCTCGGCGAGGTGTTCGGCCGCACGCCCGAGGAACTCGACGCGGAGTTCGCCGAGCACGTGGACGCGAAGCTCGCGCGCGTGGCGATCGAGCCCCTGTGGGACGCCGGGCGCCTCGAGGCGCGCTGGCTGACGCTGCCGCGCGAGGCGCCAGTCGAATCCGATGCGGCGGAGCGCTGGCGCGAGGCGTGGCTCGACCTGGGCTTCGCGGCCTGGCAGTCGGACCGGCGACCGGACGCGGAGGAGGCCCTGCGGATCGTGGGCGCGCTGCGGGACACCGACGGCGTGCCGCCCCGGGCGCTGTTCCTGCGCGCGCAGTTCGCCCTGTCCGGCGGCGACGTCGCGCTCGGCGGCGACCTGCTCGAGCAGTTCTTCGCGAGCGGCGGCGAGGACTTCCGCGCGCGGCTCGCGGCGGCCGAGCTCGCGCGCGGACGCGGCGACGACGAGGCCGCGCGCGACCACCTGAGCGCGGCCGAGCGCGCGTTCCCCGGACACCCCGATCCGTCGTTGGCCGCCGAGCTGGCGCTGGCCACGCTGCTCGACGAGGCCGGCGAGACCGATGCGGCGATGCGCGCGCGCGAGCGCTGGATCGCCTACAACGCCGACGACGTGTCGACGCGGCTCGACCTGGCGCGTTGGCACCAACGCGCGGGGCGCCACGCGGAGGCCGCGCGCCTGTTCGGCGAGGCGAACGACGTGCTGCCTTTCGACCGTCGCCTGCACCTGGACTGGGGCGCGAGCCTCGTGGAGCTGGGCGCGTTCGAGGAGGCGCTGCGCGAGGCGACCGCCTGGGAGTTCGTGGAGGGCTGGATGGCGGCGCGGCGCGCGGAGGCCGAATCGGACGCCGCGGCCGCGGGCCTCGAGTCGGCGCCGACCGACGCGGAACGGGGCGCGGTCGAGGCGTTGCGTGCGCGCGCGCTCCACGGTCTGGGTCGGATCGAGGCGGCCCGGGCCGCGGCCGAGCGGGCGCGGGCCCTGGCGCCGCGCGATCCGCGGGTGCGCGCGCTCGAGGCGCTCGATCTGGAGGCCGGCTCCGAGTCGGACGGCGCCGACGCCGGCGACGCGGGGGCGGAGCGATGAGCCGCACCCTCGGAGGCGGCGGACGCTTCGTCGTGCTCGACGGGGTCGACGGCTGCGGCAAGACCACCCAGGCCCGGCTCCTCGTCGAGGCCTGGACGCGGGAGGCGGGCGGCGACGCGGACGCGGTGCTGCACGTGCGCGAGCCCGGCTCGACCGGCGTGGGCGACGGGGTGCGCGGGATCGTGCTCTTCGGGCGCGACGACATCGACGCCGCCACCGAGGCCCTCCTGTTCGCCGCCGCGCGCCGCCACCTGCTCCGCGCGCAGATCGCGCCGGCGCTCGCCGCGGGCCGCGACGTGGTGTGCGAGCGCTTCCACGCCTCGACCTACGCCTACCAGGGCGTGGCTGGCGGGCTGGGCGGGGAGGCGGTGCTCGAGCTGCTCGGACGCTTCGCCGACGACCCCGCGCCCGACCTCGAGCTCGTGCTCGACCTGGACCCTCGGGCCGCGCGCGAGCGGCGCGGCGGCGACAGCGATCGGATCGAGGGCAAGGGCCTGGCCTTCCAGGAGCGCGTCGCCGAGGGCTACCGTAGCTACGCGGCCGGTCGCGACCGCGCCGTCGTCGTCGACGCCAGCGGCGACGCCGAGGCCGTGCACGCGCGCGTGCTCGCGGCGGTCGCGCGCCTCGCGACCAGCCGCTGACCGCCGCAGCTCCCCGCGCTCCCCGATGCAGATCGTCCGACCCATCCAACACGACGCCGTGGTGCACGGCCTGTGGCGCGCGGCGGCGAACGAGCGCCTGTCGCACGCCCTGTGCTTCGTCGGACCGCGCGGCGTGGGCGGCTTCGTCGCGGCCCTGTGGTTCGCGAACGGCCTGTTGTGCGAGCGCGGGATCCCGACCGGCGAGGACGCGGCGCCCTGCGGCGTGTGCGGCGGGTGCAAGAAGCTCGCGAGCGGCGGCTGGCGCGGCAACCACCCCGACCTGATGCGGATCGATCCGGTCGAGTACCTGAACCCCGAGGGCGAGCACGAGTCGTCGCTCTCGATCCACTGGGTGCGCGAACGCCCGAACGGCCGCGACTCGCGCAAGGATCCGCCGGACACGATCGAGGGATTCCTCACGCTGCGTCCGGTGGAGGGCGAACGCCGCGTCGTGATCGTGCGCGAGGCCGAGCGTTTGGGCAACGAGGCGCAGAACGCGCTGCTCAAGACGCTCGAGGAGCCGCCCGACGGCACCACGCTCGTCCTGCAGACCTCGCGCATCGAGGCGCTCCTGCCGACCGTGCGCAGCCGCGTCGTGCGCGTGCCCCTCGCGCCGCTCGAGCGCACCGCCTCGCGCGCGGTGATCGACCGCTTGGGCGAAGAGGGCGCGATCGCGGCGGGGGTCGACGTGGACGCGCTCGCGGCGCTCGCCGAGGGCGCGCCGGGCCTGGCGGTCGAAGCCGCGCGCGAAGGGCTCGTGCCGCTGCGCGGTCACCTGGTCGACGTGCTCACCGGACGGACGCGCGCGTACGCCGCGCTCGAGGCGATCTGGAAGGTGGAGGGCGAGTACCGCGCGCGCACCCAGCGCATGCGCGACGGCGAGCGCGTGCGCGTGGCCGCGCGACTGGCCGGTGGCCTGCTCCTCGACGCGCAGCGCGTGGCCGAGGGCGTCGCGCCCGCGCGGCACCCCGACCTCGAGGCGCGGTTGCGCGACGAGCTCCTCCCGCGCTGGTCACCGACCGCTGGCGCGGCGGCGCTCGACGAGGTGGCGCGCGTCACCGGCGACCTCGGCCTGCAGATGGATCCGCACGGGGCGATGGAACGCCTCGTGCGCGCGGTCGGCGACGCGGCGCGCGGCGGGGCGTCGGCCCTCGCGCCGCGCTGACGCCGGACCCGCGCGGCGTGCTATCGTCCGCTCCGTGGAGGACCCCCTGCGCAAACTCGCCCTCGCCGACGGCCGCTACGCGCCCGAGGCCTTCCGCTTCCTGCTGGAAGGGCTCGAGGTCGCCATCGAGCACACGGGCCGCGCGGAGAAGGAGGGCCCCGACCGGCACGTGACCGGGCGCGAGGTCCTCGACGGTCTGGTCGTGCGCGGCCGCTCCACCTTCGGGCCGCTGACGCCGCGCGTGTGGCGCAGCTGGGGCGTGCGCCAGACGCTCGACTGGGGGCACATCGTGTTCCTCATGGTCGAGGGCGGGATGCTCAACCGCCGCGAGTCGGACTCGATCGACGACTTCGCCAGCGATCTCGACTTCGAGCACGAGTTCGTCGAGGCCTACGAGCCGCGCCTGCCGGACGCGCTCTGATCGGCGTCCGCGCGCCGCTCGGCCGAGCTTCGCGCCGCATTCGCGGGACTGCCGGGCGGACGAGCTTGATCGCGTCGCGCGCGGGCCCGTGCGATGGGCGCCATGCTGGAGCGTCTCCCGCGCAACAAGCGCAACATCGGCCTCGCCGTGCTCGCCGTCCTCGTGCTCTGGTTCGCCTGGAGCATCCGGTCGGTCATCAACCCGCTGATCCTCGGCTACATGCTGGCGGCGATCGTCGTGCCGATCGTGCGCGGCCTGACCAGGCGCGGGTGGAGCCACCGCACCGCGGTCGTCGTCGTGTTCGCGTCGGCGACGCTGCTGACGCTGATCGTGGCCGTGGGGATGGCGATCCAGGTGCGCTTCCTCGTCGCCGACCTCGTCCCGAGCGTCGCCGAGCACGACGCGGAGGCGGCGGCCGAGCAGGTCGAGGGCGAGCAGGTCGCCCGCTCCGGTGGGGATCGGTCCAGCGGGGACGGTTCGGCGGGTGACGGAGCGGCGGACCCGGGCGCTTCGACGGGCTCTTCGACGGGCGGTGTCGAGGTCTCCGACGGCGTGACCGAGTTCCCGCGCGACGGCGCGCCGACGGGCGAGGGCTCGACGGAGGGGGACGGCGACGCCGGCGACGGGCAGGACGCTCCGGGCGCGAACGCCGAAGAGGGGACCGAGCAGGACGCAGAGCTGGTCGTCGACCCCGACCGGCCGCTCTCCGCGCTGCTCCGGAACGTCAACGACTGGGTGTTCGACGCCACCGGCACGCAGCTGTTGTCCGAGGAGGACCGCGACGAGCTGCTCGCGCTCGCGGCCGAGAACGAGTCGAAGCTGGCGGGCGCGGGCGGGCGCGTCGCGATCGGGCTGTGGCAGCGGACCCAGGGCGCGCTCGAGACGATCTTCGGCCTCTCGACGCTCGTGCTGCTCGTGCCGCTCTACGCGTTCTTCTGGATGTTCGAGATGGACGCCATGCACGCCTGGATCCGGCGGCACATCCCCGTGCGCGAACGCGGGCGCACGACGCGCATGGCGACGCAGATGGGCGACATTCTGTCGCGGTTCTTCCGCGGGCGCCTGACGATCTGCCTGGTCAAGGGCGTGCTCATCACCGTGTGCCTCGCGATCGCCGGCATCCCGTACTCGATCCTGCTCGGCATGTTGGCCGGGTTGCTGTCGCTCGTGCCCTTCGTCGGCAGCGTCGTCGCCTTCGCGCTGGGCGCCGCCGTCGCGCTGGGGACGCACGACCCCTGGTGGGCCGCGCTGCTCATCACCGGTGCGATCTACGGCGCGGCGGAGCTGATCGAGGGCTACGTGCTGATGCCGCGCATCCTCGGCGAGAGCCTCGGCCTGTCCGAGGTCGCGGTGCTCTTCGCGGTGACGGCCGGCGGCGCGGCGCTCGGGCTGTTCGGCGTGCTGGCGGCGCTGCCGCTCGCGGCCGCGGTGAAGGTCGCCTTCACCGAGTACGTGGACCCCGCGCTCACCCAGTGGGCCGAGGAGACGAGCAACCGGCTGGCGGACGAGCAGGCCTGAACGCGGCGCGGCGGGCCCGCGACCGTGTCACCGGTCGCGAACCCGCCGCGCGTTCGAGCGTGCGCTACGCGTTCGAGCGCGTCGCGCGCTTGGATCAGTTGCCGGCCGGGTTGCCGCCGAGGCCGCCACCCTGAGTGCCGGGGCAGCCGATGCGGACGATCAGCGAGTTCGAGAAGAAGTCCGGGAAGGGCGCGAACGGCCCGACGAACTGGCTCCCCGGAGCGCAGACACGCGCCTGGATGACGAACTCGATGCCCGCGAACGACGGGCCGAGGAGCGGACCGAGCTCTTCGTGGTCACCGTTGGCGTCGGTCGTGAAGAACGAGGTGATGCCCAGGCCGAGGGTCGTCAGCCAGAAGTCGCACCCGTTGTAGTTGAAGGCTTGCGCGGCGGGCGCGCTCACGTAGAACCAGCCCGGGACGTTCGGGAACTGGCTGTCGACGCGCAGCGTCGGCGCGGTGAACAGGTGGAACGGGTCCGCGGTGAGCACCGGGTCGAGCGGGCCGAAGCCGCAGGGCTTGCTGACCATGGTCGCGGTCGGGCCCGGGCAGGGGCGGACGAGGTTCGCCCAGACGCGCGCGAACTCCACGTCCGGGTCGACCGGACCGGCCTCGACGCACAGACGCAGCGCGTCGAACACGAGCGTGCCCGGACCGTTGCCCGGGGCGTAGAAGTCCACGTCCCAGTTCTGGTCGCCGCACTCAATCAGGCCGAACGGACGCCAGAAGCCCTGGCCCACGTCCTCCCAGCCGGCGTTGATCAGCGCCTGCACCGTCAGCGCGTCGACGGGGCGCAGCGCGATCTCGTAGCAGTCGTTGAAGTCGACGACGTCGACGCCCACGTCGGAGAACGGCGTGCCGTCCTGCGTGAAGGCCCCGCCGAAGGTGACGGTGAGGCAGCCGCCCGCGCCGATCGTGGTCGCGGTGCCCGGCGTGTCGCCGAGGACGTCCGTGGCGGGAGCGCCGGCCGGGTCGACCACGCCCGTCGCGGCGACGACGGCCTGGCCCTAGGCCTTGTCGCAGGTGTCGAGAGGAAGACCTTGGCCTTGAGCGGCGGCCGTGGCAGCGGCGGTCCCGAGGGCGAGGAGCCCGAGAGCGATGGAGCGCATGTTGGAGCGTGGAACGAGAGTCGTCCGTGCGGTGGTGCGTCCGCACGGCGTTCCGCGCGGTCGCGGGGGGATCCGGTCCGCTGACGATCGCGGACTCGACCCCGCCAAGGCCACCCCGTGCGCCGGCGCGGCACACCACCTAGGAAGTCGCATCGGTGCGCGTTGGAACGCTGGACCGGGCGCGGCGCCCCCTGGCGAACCGCAGAGCGCCCCGCCCGGAAACGATTTCCGGACGAGGCGCTGTGTGAATTCGACGGATCGTTCGCGGAGCGAACGCGGTCGGGCCCGGTCGGTCCGAGTGGGCCGGGCGATCAGCGCTCGGCGCGGGCCTCGATGAGCTCGATCATCTCGCGCACCTGCTCGGCGTCGAGGCCGGCGTCGCCCGCGGCGCGCAGCCGGTCGAGCAGGCGCTCGAGCGCCCGGTCGGCCGCGACCCGGGCGAGCAGGTCCTCCTCGCCATCGTCGGCCGCTTCGTCGGCGGACACGCTCGCGGCGTACTCGGGGACCTCGGACCAGGAGCGACCGGCGCGCTCGTAGAGCTCGACGATCGCCACCTGCACCTGGCTGTCCTCCTGGAAGTCGCCGAGCGGGAAGGCGGCGCCGCGCTCGTCCTGGACGCGTCGGCGCACCTCCGAGCGCAGCAGTCCGCGCAGGTCCTCGCGCGACAATGCCGACGAGGTCGAGCGGTAGACCTCGTCGAAGTCCGGCCACAGGTTCGGGTCGTGCAGGTCGGTCGCGGCCAGACGGGTGAACAGCTCGCGATGCTCGTCCCAGCGCGCGTCGACGTAGGTGCGCGGCACGCGCAGATCGTCGCGCACGCGGCGCAGCTCGGTCCAGCGCCAGCCCTCGATCAGGTCCGGATCGACCTCCACATCGGGTCGCACGCCGCCCTCGGACAGGATCGTGCCGTCGCTGTCCACCTCGCGGTGGATCGAACGGCCCGACGGCAGGAGGTAGCGCGCGATCGTCAGCTTCACGCGCGGCGCGAAGTCGAACTCACCGTCGTTGTCGTGGTCGACGGTGATCGTCTCCCACGCGTCGAACAGGCCGTTGTTGTTCTCGTCGCGCCAGCGATCCTCGGGGCTGTTCTCGAGCGGCAGTAGGTTCTGCACCGAGCCCTTGCCGAAGCTGCGCTTGCCGACGAGCACCGCGCGCTCGTGGTCCTGCAGCGCACCGGCGACGATCTCGGACGCGGACGCGGTGAAGCGCCCGATCAGGACGGCGACCGGGACGTCGTCCGGCACGGAAGCCGGGCGGCGGGTCTCGAGCGTCTGTCGCGGACCGTCGCGGTACTCGGTGTGCACCACCGGCAGACCGGCGGGCAGGAACACCTCGGCCACCTCGACCGCCTCGGACAACAGGCCGCCCGAGTTGCGCCGCAGGTCGATGATGATGCTCGTCGCGCCGCGATCGAGCATCTGCGCGCAGACCTCCTCGAGCTCCGCGCCGACGCCGCGGCTGAAGGTCGTCAGCTCGATGAGCGCGACGCCGTCGGGCAACAGGTCGGCCTGCACCGCCGGCACCTGGATGCGCGCGCGCGTGATGCGATGGAGCATGTCCTCGGTCGGACGGTCGATCAGGTCGGCGTCCATGCCGCGGCGCCAGATGTACAGCTCGACGTCCGTGCCCGGCTGACCCTTGAGGCGCTTGATGACCTCGTCGGCGGGGTGCCCGAGCGTCGGCCAGTCCCCGACGCGCACGATCTTGTCGTCGGACTGCAGACCCGCGTCGTAGGCGGGGCCCGAGTAGATCGGCCGCGTGATCGTGAACAGGTTGTCGACCGGGTCGACCTGGACGTAGGCACCGATGCCGCCGTACTCCGCCTCGAGCTCGCCGATGAACTTGCTGAACGCGTCGGGCGAGAAGTAGCTCGAGTGCTCGTCGAGCAGGCGCAGCATGCCGTTGAGCGCGGCGTCGACCAGGTCGTCGCGCTCGAAGCGCCCGCCGTCGAGGTGGCGCGTCTCGATCATGTCGAGCACGTCCTGGAAGCGCGACAGGTCGTCGGGCAGGAGGCTCTCGTTCAGGCGCTTCTGCATGTCGGAGAGGCGCCGGCGGTTGACGCGCACCTCGTCGTCGAAGCGCAGGTAGGCCTCCGCCAGGCGACCGTTCGGTCCGGGCAGGCGGCTCAGGGCGTCGAGCTCCTGGAACAGCGTGCCGGTGACCGACTCGCCGGCCCAGGCCAGGGCGAGGGCGGCGTGCCCGCGGACGCTGGGTTGGGTGGAGCGCAGGAACTCGCTCAGCAGGTCCTTCGCGCGGCGCCGCTCGGTGCCGCCGCCCAGGTAGTGGGCCGACTGGGCCGCGGCCACGCGCACCCGGGGCACCTCGCCCGCGTCCTCGGCGATCGCGAGGAGGCGCCCGGCCACCTCGAGGCGTTCGGGACGCGGGTAGGCCGCCGCGAACAGGCGCTTGGCCAGCATGCCCGCCGCCGACTCCGCCACCGGCGGCTCCGCCTCGGACACGAGCGTCACCAGGCGCTCGGCGAGCGCGGGCAGGTCGGGCGCGTCGCCCTGGGCGCGCGCGGCGACCGCCAACAGCTCGGCGGCCGGGTCGAGCGCGGCGGCCAGGCGGGCGTCGAGCAGCGCGTCCACCTCGCCGGACTCGAGCGCGTCCGCGGCGGCCCGCAGGGCCAGGGCGCGCTCCCAGAGGCTGCCCGGGTCGTCGCTGGACGCCTCGGCGAGCTGGCGCTCGACGAAGGCCGTCAGCTCCTGGGTGGTCTCGTCCTGGGCCCCGGACGCGCGGAGCTCGGCGACGGCCGGGTCCGCGGCGGCGTCCGCGCTCCAGCCCGCGGCGAACAGGCCCAGGGTGGCGACCCCGAGCAGCGAGAGGCGGGCGGCTCCGCGGCGCAGCGGAGCGGAGGACGGCGCGGGATGACGGTCGTGGCGCATGGAGTGCAGCGAACGGTTGGCGGAGGCGTGGTCGGATCGACCGGGGCGGTCGCGGGAGGGGAGCGTAGCGGATGACGGACCCCGGGGGCGTCTATCGGCCGTGGGGCCGGTGGGCGACACCCCGGTGCGTGGAGCCGGGGCCGGCGCGCCGCTCCGCCCCTGGGGAGGGGCCCGAGCTGGGCGGGGGTCGGAACTGGCGCGGGCCCGGAGCAGGGGGAGGCGCGCGCCGCTCGCTACCCTGGCCCGTTCCATGGGAGCCGAGGATGCGAACGAAGGCGCGAACGAGGGCGGCGCCGCGGCCGAGCGGGGCGAGGCCGATGGCGGCCTCAGCCACGTCGAGCACGCGGCGGACGGCGCGTTACGCGCGGTGATGGTGGACGTGTCGCACAAGGAGCCGGGTCCACGGTCGGCCACCGCGCGCGCCCGGGTGCGCTTCCCGGCCGGGCTCCTGGATCAGGTCCTCACCCAGGGCGGCCCCAAGGGTCCCGTGATCGAGGTCGCGCGCATCGCCGGGATCACCGGGGCCAAGCGCACGGCCGAGCTCGTGCCCATGTGCCACCAGATCGCACTCGACCACGTGGCGGTGGAGGTCGAGCGACTGGACGCCGACCGGCTCGAGGTGCGCTGCACCGCGCGCTGCACCCGCGCCACGGGCGTCGAGATGGAGGCGCTGACCGGCGCGTCGCTGGCGGCGCTGACGCTCTACGACATGACCAAGGCGCTCGATCCGGCGATCCGCATCGAGACGGTCGAACTGGTCGAGAAGCTGGGGGGCAAGCGCGGCCACTGGCGCGCGGACGGCGCCGCCTCGGACGGCGCCGCCTCGGACCCCGCCGACTGAAACCGGATCGCGACGGAGCGGGATCGGATCGCGTCGCAGCGGGCCCCGTCGGTCCCACGCCGCCGCGAACCTGCCCTCGGGGGCCTCTTTGGGGGCGAGAACGGTCCCCTCCGTCGCTATCCTCGCCACCGCGCCGTGCCCCGCCGGGGGGCCGACGGCGCGCCCGACCCGGTCGGCCGCCCCGCGAGGGCGCCACCCCGCCCAGACTCCCCCCTCACGATCGCCGAAGAGGCGGTTCCATCGCATGGAGATCAAGCTGGTCCACGCGCTCGTGCGCATCATGAAGCGCGCCGAGCTCACCGAGCTCGAGATCGACGACGCCAACGCCGGGCTGCGGGTCCACCTGAAGCGCGGGGGCAAGGGCGAGTCCGGCTCCCCGCTGGTCAACGTGATGCAGGGCTCCGGCGTGCCCGCGTCGGCCGGCGCGCTCCCCGGCGCGGCGCCCGCGGCCGCGAGCCACGCGCCCAGCGGCGGCGAGGGCGCCGCGCTGCCCCCGGGCGCCGTGCACTTCACGAGTCCGATGGTGGGGACCTTCTACCGCGCCTCCTCGCCGGACTCCGCGCCCTTCGTCGACGTGGGGACCCAGGTCGACGAGGACACGACGCTGTGCATCGTCGAGGCGATGAAGGTGATGAACGAGATCAAGGCCGAGACGAAGGGCAAGATCGTCGAGGTGCTCGTCGAGAACGCCGAGCCCGTCGAGTACGGCCAACCGCTCTTCGTGATCGCGAAGAACTGAGTCGGGGACCCTTCGCTCATGTTCAAGCGTGTCCTGGTCGCCAACCGCGGCGAGATCGCCCAGCGCATCATCCGCGCCTGTCGCGAACTCGGCGTCGAGACGGTGGCCGTGTACTCCGAGGCGGACGCCGAGGCGATCTACCTCGACCAGGCGGACGAGACGATCTGCATCGGACCCGGCCCCGGTGCGCAGTCCTACCTCAACATCCCGTCGATCATCTCGGCCGCCGAGATCGCCGACGTGGACGCGATCGTGCCCGGCTACGGCTTCCTCGCGGAGAACGCGCACTTCGCCGAGGTCTGCCGCTCCTGCAACATCCACTTCGTCGGACCGGACCCCGAGACGATCGCGTCGCTCGGTCACAAGGCGCGCGCGCGCGAGATGGCGCTCAAGGCGAACGTGCCGGTCGTGCCGGGCTCCGACGGCCTGTTGCGCGACGAGAACCACGCCTTCGAGGTCGCGCGTCAGATCGGCTACCCGGTCATGATCAAGGCGTCGGCCGGCGGCGGCGGACGCGGCATGCGCATCGCGCGCAACGACCCCAGCCTGTCGAGCGGCTTCCACCAGGCGCGCTCGGAAGCCGAGAACGCGTTCGGCGACGGCTCCCTCTACATGGAGAAGTTCGTCGAGAACCCGCGCCACGTGGAGATCCAGATCCTCGGCGACAAGGAGGGCAACATCGTCCACCTGGGCGAGCGCGACTGCTCGGTGCAGCGCCGCCACCAGAAGGTCGTCGAGGAGTCGCCGTCGCCCTCGGTGTCGCCGGAGTTGCGCGAGCGGATGGGCGCGAAGGCGATCGCGATCGCCAAGGAGGCCGGGTACCACAACGCCGGCACGGTCGAGTTCCTGCTCGACAAGGACGACAACTTCTACTTCATCGAGGTCAACGCGCGCATCCAGGTCGAGCACACGGTCACCGAGATGGTGACGGGCGTGGACCTGATCCAGTGGCAGCTGCGCACGGCCGCGGGCGAGCCGCTCGACTTCCGTCAGAGCGACGTCGAGATGCGCGGGCACGCGATCGAGTGCCGCATCAACGCCGAGGACCCGGACAAGGACTTCCAGCCCTCGCCCGGTCGCGTCGAGCGCTTCGTGCCGCCGGGCGGCCCGGGCATCCGCGTCGACAGTCACGTGTACAGCGGCTACGCGATCCCGCCGTACTACGACTCGATGATCGGCAAGCTGCTCGCGCACCGACCGACGCGCATGGACGCGGTGCGCACGATGCTGCGCGCGCTCGACGAGTTCGTGATCGAGGGTCCGCGCACGACGATCAAGCTGCAGCGCGAGGTGCTCCAGCACCCCGAGTTCCTCGCCGGACACCACGACACCGGCTTCCTCGATCGCTACTACGCGGGCGCCGCCGCCTCGGTCCGTTCCAAGGGCTGAACGCGGGCGCCGGCCACGACCCCGCGCCGCAGCGGTCTCGCACCACGCCACGAGGATCCCGCCACGAGCACCCTGCCACCATGTCGCGCCGACGCCGCCGCCACTCCATCGACGAGGCCCGCCCACAGCTCCCCGACCGAGCGGTCCGGGGGCGTGGCGCCGTCGCTGCCTTCGCCGTCGCCGCCTGCGGCCTCGCGCTCGGCGGCTGCCGGACGCAGGTCTGGCCCGGGCCGATGCCCGCCGCGGTCGAGCCGCTGCCGGGCGGTCTCGAGACGGTCGCGGAGGGCCTCGACGAGGTGGTCGTCACGCGCCTGTCCGACCCGGTCCGCGTGCGCCCCGCCGGGACCGTCGGATCCGTGCCCCTGCCGTACGTGGACAAGCGCCGGCGACTGCGCGGCGGCTCGACGGTCCACCTGGCGGCCGGCGGACGCGCGGAGATCGCGTGGCCGGGCGAGGGCCTCCTGATCCAGCTCTTCGACGCCGGACACCTGCGGGTCGGCGTGCGCGAGCGCGGCGAGCCGGCCGCGATCCTCTACCGGCCCACGCGCGCGGTGGCGGAGCTGCCCGCCGGCACGCGGCTGCGCGTCCAGGACGCGGTCGACGTCGTCGCGCCCGAGGCGGCGCGGGTGGGGCCGCTGCGGTTCGAACGCACGCTCGGCGGCATCCTGCGTCTGTTCAACAACGGCGCCACCGAGGTCCAGCTGGACTTCGGCGACGAGCGCGTCGCGCTCGGGGCGAGCCAGAGCATCGACCTGGTCGAGATCGATCGCACCGCCGCCGACGCGCGCGCCGCCCGCCGCGGGCTCGACCAGAGCCTGCCCTTGGGCGACGGCACGGTCCTGCGCTGGAGCGGCCCGCTCTCCTTCGCCGCGCGCGCCCGCTCGGTCTGGATGGCCGCCGGCGAGTCGCCCTCGGTACTCGACGCCGGCGGATCCCTGTGGCACCTCGAGCCGGGCAGCGGCGTCCAATTCAGCGCGGATCCCTCGCTGCCGCTGCTCACCGAGCAGAATCGGGCCGAGCGCGAGGCGTCGCAGCCCTGACGCGGCCCGCTCCGCCGACCGACCGCACCGCTCCCGCCGCACCGCAACCGCCCTCCCGGCCGCGCCTTCGCGCGGGGAGGGGTTCACTTCCACCCGCGCGCCTGCCGATTCGCCTCCGGGCGCGCCCGTCCGACCGACGTTCACCCATCCTCCCCATGTCCCAAAAGACGGTCCTCATCACCGGCGGTGCCGGTTTCCTCGGCAGCCATCTGTGCGAACGCTTCCTCGGCGAAGGCGCGGAAGTCATCTGCATGGACAACCTGGTGACGGGTGACCTGCGGAACGTGGAGCACCTGTTCGCGGAGCCGCGCTTCCACTTCCAGCACCAGGACGTCACCGAGTACATCCACGTGCCCGGCAAGCTCGACGCGGTGCTGCACTTCGCGTCGCCGGCGAGCCCGATCGACTACCTCGAGCTGCCGATCCAGACGCTCAAGGTCGGGTCGCTCGGCACGCACAAGGCGCTGGGCCTCGCGCACGCCAAGGGCGCGCGCTTCCTGCTGGCGTCGACCTCGGAGTGCTACGGCGACCCCCTCGTCCACCCGCAGAGCGAGGAGTACTGGGGCAACGTCAACCCGGTCGGTCCGCGCGGCGTGTACGACGAGGCCAAGCGCTTCGCCGAGGCGATGACGATGGGCTACCACCGCTACCACGGCGTGGCCACGCGCATCGTGCGCATCTTCAACACCTACGGCCCGCGCATGCGTCTGAACGACGGGCGCGCGCTGCCGGCGTTCATGGGCCAGGCCCTGCGCGGCGAGGACCTGACGGTGTTCGGCGACGGCTCACAGACGCGGTCGTTCTGCTACGTCGACGACCTCATCGACGGCATCTACCGCCTGCTGCACTCGGACGAGGTGCTGCCGACCAACATCGGCAACCCGTACGAGATGACGATCCTCGAGTTCGCGCAGAAGGTGATCGAACTGACGGGCTCGAAGAGCACGATCACGCACAAGGAGCTGCCCCAGGACGATCCCAAGGTGCGCCAGCCCGACATCACGAAGGCCAAGCGCGTGCTCGACTGGGAGCCGAAGGTCATGCTGGACGACGGCCTCGATCGCACGCTCGCGTACTTCAAGGGTCGCGTCGAGGAGCAGCAGGCGGCCCGCTAGGCCGCGCCCCTCGTCATGTGCGGCATCGTCGGTGCCATCACCGTGGACGGCTCGGTCGTCCCGACCCTCGTCCAGGGGCTGAAGACGCTGGAGTACCGCGGGTACGACTCGGCGGGCGTGGGCGTCGTCGACGCCGACGGGACGCTGCACGTGCGTCGGCGCGCCGGACGGCTGAGTGCGCTCGAGTCGATCATCGAGGCCGAGCCGCTGCCGCGCGCCGCGATCGGTATCGGGCACACGCGCTGGGCGACGCACGGTGAGCCGACGGACGCGAACGCGCACCCGCACACCGACACCGACGCGCGGATCGCGCTCGTGCACAACGGCGTGATCGAGAACGCGGCCGAGCTGCGCAAGGAGCTCGTCGCCGCCGGCGTGACCTTCACCTCGGAGACCGACACCGAGGTGCTGACGCAGCTCGTGGGGCGCGCGATCGCGGCCGGCGAGGACGCGTTCGGTGCCGTGCAGAGTTCGCTCGCGCGCGTTTCGGGCTACTACGCGCTGGCGGTGCTCGTGCCGGGCACCGACGGCGCGCCGGCGCGCCTGCTGTGCGCGCGGCACGGACCGCCCCTGTGCATCGGGCGCGGCACGAACGCCAACTGGATCGGCTCCGACGTGCTCGCGCTGCTCACGCACACGCGTGACTTCCAGTACCTGGAGGACGGCGACGTGGCCGAGCTGACCACGGACGCGGTGCGCATCGTCGATCGCACCGGCCGCGCGGTCGAGCGCGAGGTGCGTCGCGTCGAATGGAGCGCGGAGGCGGCCGAGAAGGGCGGCTACCCGCACTACATGCTCAAGGAGATCCACGAGCAGCCCGACGTGCTCGCGCGCACGATCGAAGGGCGCCTGCGCCCGAAGGACGGCGACGTGGAGCTCGGCGGCGACGGCTGGGACGACGAGACCCTGCGCGGCGTCGAGCGCGTGCAGGTCGTCGCCTGTGGCACGGCGCTGCATGCCGGTCAGATCGCTCGCTACCTGATCGAGGGTCTGGCGGGCGTTCCCGTCGACATCGACTTCGCCTCGGAGTTCCGCTACCGCGCGCCGGTCGTGGTCCCGGGCACGCTGGCGCTCGCGATCAGCCAGTCGGGCGAGACCGCCGACACGCTCGCGGCCCTGCGTCTCGCCGGTGAACTGGGCGCGCGCAAGGCGAGCATCTGCAACGTGGTCGGCTCCACCGTGGTGCGCGAGTCGGACGCGACGATCCTCACCGAAGCCGGCCCCGAGATCGGCGTCGCCAGCACCAAGGCCTTCACGGCCCAGGTCGTGGCCGCGTACCTGCTCGCGCTCCGCCTCGGTCGCGCGCGCGGCCGCATCGACGCCGCGCGCGGTCGCGAGCTCATCGAGGACCTCAAGGGCCTGCGCCCGCGCCTCGAGACGCTGCTCGCGCCCGAGATGGAGGCGAGCCTGCGCGAGCTGGCGGACCGCCACCGCAACGTGAAAGGCTTCTTCTTCCTCGGCCGCGGGATCAACTTCCCGGTCGCGCTCGAGGGCGCGCTCAAGCTGAAGGAGATCAGCTACCTGCACGCCGAGGGCTACCCGGCGGGGGAGATGAAGCACGGCCCGATCGCGCTCGTCGAGCCCGACCTGACGACCGTCGTCGTGAACGCGGCGGGGGCGGTGGCCGAGAAGTCGCGCTCGAACATCGAGCAGGTCAAGGCGCGCGGCGGACGCGTGATCTCGGTCGGCTCCGATGCGGCGAGCCACGAACTCGCCGAGGAAGGGATCGTCGTGCCGGACAGCTCCGAGTGGCTGTCGCCGGTCCTCAACGTGATCCCGCTGCAGCTGCTCGCGTACCACGTGGCCGACCTGCGCGGCTGCGACATCGACAAGCCCCGCAATCTCGCGAAGAGCGTGACGGTGGAGTGACGATCGAGGGACTGAGCACATGAACGCGAACGGCACCACCATCCTCGTCACCGGGGGCGCGGGCTTCATCGGGAGCCACGTGTGCGAAGCGCTCCTCGCGCGGGGCGACCGCATCCGCGTGCTCGACAACTTCAACGACTTCTACGACCCGGCGATCAAGCGCGGCAACGCGAAGCTGCTCGAGGCCGCGGGCGCCGAGGTGATCGAGGGCGATATCCGCGACGAGGCCCTGCTCGACCGCCTGCTCGTGGACGAGGCGCCCGACGCCGTGATCCACCTGGCCGCGATGGCCGGCGTGCGTCCGTCGCTCCTCGATCCGCTGCACTACGAGGACGTGAACGTGCGCGCCACGCTGCTCATGCTCGAGCGGCTGAAGACCCGGCCCGACACGCGCTTCGTCTTCGCATCGAGCTCGAGCGTCTACGGCGCGAACGAGAAGGCGCCGTTCAGCGAGCGCGACGACATCCATCGCCCGATCTCGCCCTACGCGGCGACGAAGCGGGCCGGCGAGCTGCACTGCTTCACCTACCACCACCTGTACGGGATCCCGACGAGCTGCCTGCGCTTCTTCACGGTCTACGGACCGCGCCAGCGGCCTGAGATGGCGATCCACAAGTTCGTGCGCATGACGCTCGCGCGCGAGCCGATCCCGGTCTTCGGCGACGGTTCGACGCGGCGCGACTACACCTTCGTGGACGACATCGTCGACGGCGTGGTCAAGGCGCTCGACCACTGCGCCGGCTACGAGATCTACAACCTCGGCGAGTCGGACACGATCTCGCTGGCCGAGATGATCGAGGAGGTCGGCCGCGCCTGCGGCGTGGAGCCGATCATCGATCGCCAGGGCATGCAACCGGGCGACGTGGTCATCACCTACGCCGACGTGAGCAAGGCCAAGGAGCGGCTCGGCTACGCGCCGTCCACCGACATCCGCACGGGCATCACGAAGTTCGTCGAGTGGTACCGCGGGCCCGAGGGCCCCGGCGCCGCTTCGGCCTGATCCACTCGCCACGCACCGACGCGCACTCCCACGCGAATCACATGAAAGGCGTCATCCTCGCGGGCGGCCTCGGCACGCGACTCTTCCCGCTGACCAAGATCACGAACAAGCACCTGTTGCCGGTGTTCGACCGCCCGATGATCCACTACCCGATCGAGGCGCTGGTCAAGGCGGGGATCACGGACATCATGGTCGTGACCGGTGGGCGCAAGTCGGGCGACTTCCTGAGCCTGCTGGGCAACGGCAGCGACTTCGGGCTCAAGCACATCAACTACACCTACCAACAGGGCGAGGGCGGCATCGCCGAGGCCCTGGGCCTGTGCGAGCACTGGGCGGCGGGCGAGCCGGTGTGCGTGATCCTGGGCGACAACCTGATCGAGAAGAACGTCGTCAAGGCCGCCGCGGACTTCAAGGAGCAGCTCGCGAGCGGCGGCGGGGCGAAGATCATGCTCAAGCAGGTGCACGACCCCGAGCGCTTCGGCGTCGCCGAGCTCGACGGCGACAGCGTGACCGGCATCGTCGAGAAGCCCAAGGAGCCGAAGAGCGACCTCGCGGTGATCGGCATCTACATGTACGACGCGCGCGTCTTCGACATCATCAAGACGCTGAAGCCGTCCGACCGCGGCGAGCTCGAGATCACCGACGTGAACAACTGGTACATCGCCGACGGCTCGATGACCTACGAGGTGCTCGAGGGCTGGTGGACCGACGCGGGCACCTTCGAGTCGCTCCTGCGCGCGAGCAACCTCGTCGCCGAGGGCGGCGCGAACAACGACTGAGCCGCGTGGGGGATCGACGCGTCATCGTCACCGGCGCGGCCGGCATGCTCGGCAGCCAGGTGCTGGTCGACGCGCCCGGCGGCGTCGAGCCGCTCGCCACGGTGATGGGCGGCACGCTCGGCGCGCTCGAACGCCCCGAGGTCCCGCTCCTGGGCGGCGTCGACCTGGCCGAGGCCGAGGACGTGGACGCGCTCGTGCGCTGGGCGGGGGACTTCGACGCGGTGATCCACTGCGCGGCCTACACCAATGTGGACGGGGCCGAGTCCGACGAAGCCGCGGCCGTGCGGGCCAATCGCGACACCTGCGCGCGCCTGGCCGCGGCCTGTCGCGCCCGGGGCGCGCGCCTCGTCGTGGTCTCGACCGACTTCGTGTTCGACGGAACGGCGGACGAGCCCTACACCGAGGACGACGCGCCCGCGCCGCTCGGCGTGTACGGCCGCAGCAAGCTCGCGGGCGAGCGCGCGGCGCTGGCCGAGCACCCCGCGGGCACCGCGATCGCGCGGACCCAGTGGCTCTTCGGGCCGCGCGGCAAGCACTTCCCCGGCACCATGCTCGCCCTGGCCGCCCAGGGCCGCGCGCTGCGCGTCGTGGCCGACCAGATCGGCTCGCCGACCTCGACGGCGGCCCTGGCGCCGGCCCTGTGGGACCTCGCGCTCGCGCCGGCGGCGTCCGGCGTCTTCCACGCGGCCTGCGAGGGTCGGGCGAGCTGGTACGAGCTCGCGGCGGCGACCTTCGAGCTGGCCGGCGTGCGGGCGGACCTCGCGCCCTGCACGACCGCGGAATTCCCAACCCCAGCCCCGCGCCCGGCTTTCAGCGTGTTGAATTGCGCGCGACTGGCCGATCTGCGAGGGGGGCCCCTCCCGCCGTGGCGCGAGGCCCTCGCCGAGTTCATCGCGAATTCCGCGGCCGCCTGAGGCAGGGCGACCGCTCCTCCCCGCCTGCCGCCGGCCCCGAACGGGGTCGCTCATCCATGGACATCGCCAGCGTGCTGATCACCGGCGGAGCCGGCTTCATCGGCTCCAACCTCGTGCACCTCGTCGCTCGCGAGCGGCCCGAGTGGCGCATCGTGGTGCTCGACGCGCTGACCTACGCGGGCAACCTGGAGAGCATCGCCGAGCTGGTGGAGTCGGGCCGCGTCGAGTTCGTGAAGGGCTCGGTGTGTTCGCCCGAGGACGTGGAGCGCGCGCTCGCCGCCTGTGGCGACGCGAGCACGACCGCGGTGATGCACCTGGCCGCCGAGAGCCACGTGGACCGCTCGATCCTGTCGGGTCTGCCGTTCGTCGAGACGAACGTGGTCGGCACGCAGGTGCTGCTCGACGCTTCGCGCGCAGCCGGCGTCGCGCGCTTCCTGCACGTGTCGACGGACGAGGTCTACGGCTCCCTCGGCGCGACCGGGTACTTCGTCGAGACCTCGCCGATCAAGCCCAGCTCGCCCTACGCCGCCAGCAAGGCCGCCAGCGACCTGCTCGTGCGCGCCGCGCACCACACGCACGGCTTCGACGTGGTCATCACGAACTGCTCGAACAACTACGGCCCCTACCAGTTCCCCGAGAAGCTCATCCCGCTCATGATCGCGAACGCGGTGGAGGGCAAGGACCTGCCCGTCTACGGCGACGGCAAGAACGTGCGCGACTGGCTGTACGTGGAGGACCACTGCGAGGCGCTCCTGGTCTGCCTCGAGAAGGGGCGCTCGGGCGAGACCTACAACATCGGGGGCAACAACGAGTACCCGAACCTCGACATCGTCGAGCGCATCGTCGCGGCCACCGGCGCCTCCAAGGACCAGATCCGCTTCGTGAAGGACCGGCCCGGGCACGATCGGCGCTACGCGATCGACGCGAGCAAGATCGCCAACGAGCTGGGCTGGGAGCCGGCGCACACCTTCGAGGAGGCCCTGCCGCGCACGATCGAGTGGTTCCGCACCAACGCGGACTGGCTCGACCGCGTGCGCAGCGGCGCCTATCGCGACTACTACGCGACGCAGTACGGGGGCGAGCGCTCCAGCGTCGCGACGGGCACCAGCGACGCGGACCGAGGCTGACGGCGCGTGGACGGCGTGGGTCGCGTGAACGGGATGGGCCGGGGTCGCGGTCGCCGGACGCCCGCGTGGCGCGTCGGCGCGCGCGGGCTGGTGACTATCCTCGGGCGCCTCCGCGCCTCGGCGCGCGGCCGAACCACCATGAACGCTCGAGCCCTAGGTCGTCTCGTCCCCGTCCTCCTCGCCCTGTTCTGCGCGTTCGGCGCGACGGCCCTGTCGTCGTGCTCCACGCCGCCCGACAAGCGCATCCTCCAGCACCTCAACCAGGAGGGGTTCGGCAAGCGCTACGTGGGCAACATCCGCGAGGAGGCCTACATCACGATCGGCGACCTGATCACGGTCTACGACGAGTTCGACCTCGAGTGGCGCGTCGAGGGCCAGGTGGAGGTCGACGGCACGATCTTCATGCCGCAGCTCGGCACCGTGCCGGTCGCCGGCATGACCCGGTCCGAGCTCGAGTCGTACCTGACGCAGCGGCGCTCGGAGCTGTTCATCCGCACGAGCGTGAAGGTCGAGCGGATGCTGCTCCAGCCCCGCGGCTTCTACGTCATCGGTGAGGTCGGCGCGCCCGGTCTCAAGCCGCTGACGAGCGACCTGACCATCTTCGACGTGGTCATCGCCGCGCGGCCGGACCCGATCCGCGCCAACATCGGTCGGATCCGCCTCGTGCGCCCGGACCCGATCGATCCGCTGATCATGTACTTCGACCTGCGCGACATGACCGGCGGCACGCGCGGCGACTCGTCGCGCAACTACGAGGTCCGCGAGAACGACATCATCGTGATCCCGCCGACCTTCATGACCAAGGTCGGCAACTTCCTCGCCACGGCGGTGACGCCGGTGGGGCAGGTGCTCAATGGCCTGCTCGGCCCGCTGCTGCAGCTCGCGCGCATCGACCGCATCTCCTCGGGCGACACGCTCGTGCCCTTCTTCTGATCACGCAGCGGGCCTCGCCCGACGCCGGACCCTCCCCGTCCACTCGCACCATCCATGGCCATCCAGGTCGAATCCCCGGCACAGATCTCGGAGTTCTCCGCCGTCTTCAAGCGGAGGCGCTGGTGGTTCTTCGTGCCCGTGCTGCTGTCGATCGGGATCGGCGCGCTGCTCGCGACGCTGCTCCCGAAGAAGTACGAGGTCGACACCCAGGTCAAGCTGATCGAGGTCCAGTACGACGCCGACGAGTACTTCCAGACCCGCGGCGAACAGGGCGCGCTGCGCCGCGACCTCGAGAACGCCGAGACGGAGATCGAGGAGCCCTCGCGGATCCATCGGATCATCAGCGACCTCGGCTGGGTCGACTACACGGAACTCGACGCGCTGGGACGCGAGGAGTTCGTCGAGAAGGTCCAGGACAACCTCACCGTCGAAGTGGTCCCGAAGGCCAAGGACATCGGGTCGGACTTCGTCGACCTCGCCTACCTCGACATCGATCCGAACCGCGCGGAGCTGTTCCTCGAGCGCCTGACCAAGGCCTGGGTCGAGGAGCTGTTCCTGCGCGACCAGCGGATGATCCGCGACAAGGCCGAGGCCGAGCGCGACCGCGGCATCGAGATCAAGCGCCGGATCGACAACAGCCGCCGCGACCTCTACGCGCTGATCACGCGCCACCAGCTGCCGTTCGACGCCCGCTCGCGCAGCCGCGAGGCGGGGAACCAGGGCGACCCGGTGTACGCGCGCATCGCCGAGCGCGAGAAGCTGCTCGCGGACCTCGACGTAGAGGTGGAGGAGCTGCGCCAGGAGCTGGCGCTCGTCGTCGACGAGAAGAACGGCCTCCAGGAGTTCATCGTCGCCCGCGGCCTCGTCGAAGGCATCAGCAACGACGACGGATTGTTGGCGTCGATCCAGGAGGAGATCGCCCAGCTCCAGACGCAGCTCGACAACCTGCGCCCGCAGAACCCGGACTACCTCGCGCTCCAGGCGCAGCTGAAGAACCTGCGCCGCGAGGAGAGCGAGCGCCTCGGGGTAACGGCCGCGCAGGAGACGGTCGAGACGGTCAAGAACCCCGACTACGCGCCGCTCGAGGCGCAGGTCCTCGAGCTCGAGCGCGCGCTCGCGATCAAGGAGAGGCGGCGCGAGATCCTCACCGAGCAGCTCGTCGCGGACCGACGCGACCAGAAGACGCGCGTCGGCATCGCGCGCGAGGTGGTCGAGCTGGAGGCCGAGATCGAGAGCGACGTGGCCCTCTACGACCAGGTCGCGAAGGCCGTGGCGGGCTTCGAGGGCAGCCTCAACATGCTCAACAAGCTGGGGGCGAGCTACGAGATCACCAAGGAGCCCCTGGCGCCCGAGAAGCCGAGCTTCCCGAACGTCCCGCTCGTCATCATCGGCTCGATCCTGTTCGGTGCCGTGATCGGCGCGGGCCTGCTCGCCGCGCGCGAATTCCTGGTCGGCGGCTTCCGCACGCCCGCCGACGCGGCCTCGGACATCGCCGTGCCGATCCTCGGCATCGTCGACACGCTCACGACGCGCCGCGAGCGCGTCGGTCGCGCCGTCCTCGCCGGCGCTACCGCGACGGCGACGGTCCTCTTCCTCGGCCTCGTGTTCTGGTTCCTGTGGGCCTACCAGGAGCGGCCCGAGCTGCTCGGCACCGAGCTCGTCGATCGCATCGAGGGCATCCGCTACTCGCTGCGCTGAGCGCGCGCGGAGCCGTAGAGCGCGATGCGCGACGTCATCTTCACGCTGATCCTCATGGGCCTGTTGCCCGTGAGCTTCCTGCGGCCCTACATCGGGATGGTGGTGTTCTCGTGGCTCGCCTACATGCGGCCGCAGGACCTGACCTGGGGCTTCGCCAAGTACGAGCGCTGGTCGTTCTACGTGGCGATCATCATGTTCCTCGGGTACCTCGTGCAGAAGCGCAAGACGCCGCTGTTCGTCTGGGACCCACGAACGTTCGTCTTCCTCGTCCTGATCCTGCTCGTCGGCGCGGGCGTGTTGACCCACCCGCACCCGGAACACGCCGACTTCCAGTTCTCGCGCTTCGTCGAGTTCATCAAGATCATCGGCATCGCGCTGTTCACGACGGGACTGGTGCGCAACCGCGAGCAGATGCGTCTGCTCGTCTGGGTGATCGCGCTCTCGTTCGGCTTCTACGGCGTGAAGAACGGCCTGTGGGGGATCGCGACCGCCGGTCAGTCCCCGATCCTGCGCGGGCCCGGCGGCCTGATGCTCGACAACAACGACTTCTCGCTCGCCCTCTCGATGGCGATCCCGATGCTGTGGTGCATCGGCACGGCGGAGAAGCGCCTCGTCCTGCGCCGCGCGTTCCTGGTCTGCGTCCCACTGACCTGCTTCACGGTGCTGCTCACGCATTCGCGCGGCGGCCTCCTGTCGATGGCGGCCGCGCTCGGCGTGCTGGTCTGGCGCAGCAAGCACCGCACGGCGGCGATCGCGCTGGCCTTCGCCGCCCTGCCGTTCGCGATCGTCGCCATGCCGGCGGAGATGCGCGAGCGCTTCGCCTCGATCGCGGACTACGAGGAGGACGGCTCGGCCAACGCGCGCTTCCGATCCTGGGCGGTCGCCGTGCGTATGGCGACCGACAACCCCGCGCTCGGCGTGGGGATGTACAACTTCCGCGACCGCTACCTGGACTACCAGCCCGCGCC
>Ga0180436_10000121_pt1 | contig 80165 bp, 60 predicted proteins | sample SS_ome_2_FD_132434 | JGI IMG/M metagenome (GOLD analysis project Ga0180436, IMG submission 132434) | Hypersaline lake sediment archaeal communities from the Salton Sea, California, USA - SS_3_S_2 metaG | ecosystem: Environmental > Aquatic > Non-marine Saline and Alkaline > Hypersaline >...
ATGGATGTGGCGGCAGAACCCGTGGGCCATGCAGCAACTCGAAATGCGGCAAATGTTCCAGCAAGAGTTGCAGAACAACCGCGAGCAGCTTCGCAATGAACTGCGGGATGAACTGCAAAACGAGGTGCGCGGCGGGTTCCGCTGGTAGTTGTCATTGCTTCTCGATCCCCAACGCCTGGCGGAAGCGGTGGGCGTTCCCCTTCGCGGTGGCCTGGGCGGTGGCCTTGCCGCCCAGGCTCTTGGCCCAGCAGGTGCCGGCGACCAACGCGGCCACCGCACTCCCCAACCCCTGGCCGACGTAGAGCACCTTGCTATCCACGATCCGCACCACGCAGTACCACATTCCCGGCTCGTTGGTGTCGATCGTCCAATAGCCACGCCTCGTCCGATTCTCGCCACTCACAACGCCTCACCTTCCGCTGAAAGGGTCCCGCCTCGTGCCGCGAGGGCCCGCCGCGCAAGCCGTTCACTGGCAGGGACTTAGCGGCGACCTTCTCTGGAGTCCGAGTCCTCATCTCGTCCCGAGCTGCTGCCTTCAGCCGTTCGGAAGCAAGTCCTCCAAAATAGTTCAATGCGGCGCGCTTCGCGGCAGCGCGATCGGTGCGCCATCTGGCAAAGCTCCAAATCGCGCCCAGTGCCGGCGATTCGAAGGGCAACGCCTTGGATGTTTATCCAGTTGGATTTTCTTACCAGATTCGCCGTCGCGCGAGCGCAAAAGCCCTAAAAAAAAGGCCTCTTTCATGCCGCGGCCGGGCTGGCAACTTAGTATGAGACTCGTTTTCGCGCCTCTCGGGGATCGCGCCGCGCATTCTTTGGTATTCTGCGGGTGTTGGCGGGTGGACTTGACAGAAAGGAGTGAATCATGAGTGACCTAGTTACGGCAAAAACCCTGGCGGAGGAGTATGGCGTGAGGCGTGAAACAATTTTGCGGTGGGCGCGAGAAGGGCTGATTCCGTCGCTCCGCATCAGCCGCGGCGTCACTCGTTTTGATCCGGGTGAGGTTCGGAGGGTGCTGACCGAGGCAGGGCAAATGGCCACTGCGATTCAGGACAGGTGACATTGTGGCCGAACGACCTTTCATCCCGATCGACGCCGCCGCCATCGGGCCGCAGGCCTCCGGGGCATGGTCCGCGATCAGCGACGCCGCCTTTCGACTATACGTTTGCTTGGCGTCGCACCGAAACGGCGCGACGGACCAGTGTAATCCCTCGACGGCGACACTCGCCCGCGAAACGTCGAAGCACCGCGGAACGATCTATCGAAGCCTCGAATTGTTGGAGTCGGCCGGTTGGATCGGAATCGAGAGGCGGGCAGGTGGCAGGAACAGCTACACCTTCCCCCCCATTCCGACCTATAGCGCCAGCGCTACCGGTTGCACGGGCGCTACTAGTAGCGCCAGCGCGACAAAGCCTGTAGCGCCAGCGCAACAAAACCAGTCGCGCCAGCGCGAACAGAACAAGATGAAGAGAACAAGACGAACTAACAAGACGAAAACGCGCGCTGCGCGCGACGATCACGGCGAAGCATTCGCGGCGTGGTGGGAAGTTTATCCGCGGAAGGTCGCGAAGCCGGCCGCATTGAAAGCCTACGCCCGGGCTATCGCGAGTTTGAAGGCCGAGCACGACGGCACGGCCGATCAATGGCTCCTGGCGCGGACGCGACAGTTCGCCCAGTCACCGGCCGGGCAGGCCGGTCGCTACTGCCCGCATCCGGCCACCTGGCTCAACCAAGAGCGGTTCAACGATGATCCTCAAGAATGGGATGAACAAGATGGACATGAAAAGCACGCTGCCGGCCCCGGCCAACGCCACCCGGCCGACACACCGAAGTTTTGACCAAGCCGATCGACTGGGCGAGGGGGATGCTTTGAATCGGGCGATGGCCCAGAGCACACGAAAATGGGCCGATGCCGGCATGTTCGGCGCGGACACCGAGCCGGAGGCCGAAGGCCCGCCGGTTCCAAGCAGAAGCCCTCAGGGACCGAGCAACCAGAACACCCGCATGGATGCGTTTCGTAAAGCCGTGGGGAGCCGCTACAAGCATTGCAGCCTCGACAATTTCTGCTGCGATCATGCAGGGCAACGCGAGGTCGTGGAGCTGCTGCGGGGCTACATCGCCGCTTGGGAGGATCACCGACGCCACGGCCGCGGGATCATGGCCATCGGTGGCGTGGGAGGGGGGAAGGATCACCTGCTTGTCGCGACGGCCCGCGAAATCATCCAGGAGCACGGCGTGGCCGTGCGATGGGTGAGCGGCCCGCAACTGTTCAGCGCGGCCCGCGTCCACATGGGCCGCGACGAGGCCGGATGGCTCTCGGACTACTTCTATCCACCCGTGTTGATTCTCTCGGACCCGCTTCCGCCGCTGGGAGGGCTCACCGACCATCAAGCGGCAACCGTGCAACTGATCGTCGATGAGCGATACCGGAACCGACGGCCGACCTGGGTGACGCTCAACTGCAAGGATAGCAGCGAAGCCGACAAACGCATGGGCGCGTCGATCGTAGACCGGCTGACCGCCGACGCGCTCATTGTCAAGTGCGACTGGCCGAGCTACCGTCGGCCGCTCGATTGAAGCAGCGAATGCAAAGCAAAAACCAAGCATTTGGCAGGCGTAACCTTTAAGGATTACGATGTGAGCGTCAAATTGGAATTTGATCGAGACGCCCTCCGGCCACTGGTCGAAATGGCGGTAGCGGAGGCGCTGGAAAAGATCGAGGACGAGCGTGCCAAGTTCAACGGTCGTCTGGCCTACACCGAGCCGGAGGCGGCCGTCCTGCTGGGCGTGAAGCCGCACGTACTCCGCGACTGCCGGCGCCGGGGCGAATTGCAGGGGGCCAAGGTGGGCTCCAGAGTCCTCTACACGCGCGCCGACTTGTTGGACTTCTTGGAGCGGCGGAAAGAAAATCTGTGAAGCCCTCTTGCATCATGGACCGAACGGTCTATAATGACGTGTGGGAGTCAAATCATGGCGCTTCAAGATCAACTCAGGCAGGCTATCGAGCACAGCGGATTGACGCTCTACCGAATTGCCAAAGACGCAGGTATCGCTTATCCCGTCTTGCGTCGTTTCGCCAAGGGCGAACGAGACTTGACGTTGGTAACTGCCTCTCGCTTGGCCGACTACTTCGGGATGCGTTTGACCCGCCCGCGACGGCCCAAGAGGGGAGGGTAGCACGATGAAGGCGTGGCTTTTCCAGGACACTCGCCAGAAGCAGAAGTTGGGCGACAAGGCCCCGTGGAGCGTCGGCTGGTTCGAGGATGGCCGGAAGCGCAGCAAGACGATCGGCTGCCGGTCGATGGCCGAGAAGTACGCTCGCAAGATCGAAGCCCAGGGGGAAGCCGGCGTATTGCAGACCGCGTCCCGCAAACGGTGGAGTACGTTCCGGAAGGAGTGGGAAGCCCGGATCGGCGAGGGCATGTCGCCGCAGAGCAGGCGGTGCACCCTCGATGCCCTGGGCCATTTCGAGCGGATCATCAAACCTGGACGGGTGCAGACGATCAAGACCCAGACCATCGACGAATACAAGGCGAAGCGGCGGAAGGAGGAGGGCAAGAAGGCCGAGAGCAAGGTCTCGCCGGCGACGATCAACAAGGAATTGAGGCACTTGCGGGCCGTTCTCCGCACAGCCCACGAATGGGGCTACCTGCTGAAGATGCCGCGAATCCGCATGGTGAAGGAGCCCGAGAAGCTGGCCCGCTACGTCACGGCCGAGCATTTCGCCGCGATCTACGGGGCTTGCGACGCCGCGAAGCGCCCCACATCGGACACGTACACGCCGGGCGACTGGTGGCGGGCCATGCTGGTCTTCCAGTACATGACCGGCTGGCGTGTGAGCGAACCGCTGGCGCTGAAGTGGGACGACGTGTCGCTGGACAACGCGACGGCGATCACCCGGCATGGGGATAACAAGGGAAAGCGTGACGAGCTGGTCCCGCTGCACCCCGTCGTGGTCGAGCACCTGCGAAAGCTTGTGGACTTCGGGCCGACCGTGTTCCCCTGGCCCCACCACGAGCGGACGCTGTATGCGGAGTTCGGCCGAATCCAGAAGGCGGCCAAGGACAAGGACGGCGAGCGGATCATCGACCTGCCCTGCCACGAGGACCACGAGCACACGGACGCCTGCCACCTGTACGGCTTCCACGACCTGCGGCGGGCCTTCGCCACCCAGAACGCCCTGCGGCTTTCGGAGAACGCGCTGCAGGCCCTCATGCGGCACAAGAGCTACCTAACCACAAAGAAGTACATCAACATGGCCCGGCAACTGGACGGGGCGGTGGAGCAACTCCACGTCCCCGAGTGCCTGAAGGACGCCAGCGAGGAGGACGATGCGACCGAAACCGCCAAGGCCGGCTGAGCCCCGAAGAGCCCCTTCCGAAAGCAAAGGTGGAGTGTTTGTGGAGTGTTGGACTAGGTGCAATCGACGTAAGTCGAATAGGCCCGGAGGGATTCGAACCCCCGACCAAGGGATTATGAGTCCCCTGCTCTCACCGCTGAGCTACGGGCCCGATGGTCCCGATTCCGGCTTTCCGAGGTCTGCTTTCTCGGTTGCCCGAATGCGGGTCGATTCCGCATGATACGCGATTTGCCGGCAACTCGCCAGTTGCGGCCCGCCGACCGGTTGGGCTATGCGCGCATGGCGGCGGCAATCAGCGGACGGAGTTCGGTCACGATGAAGAACGAGCCGGTCACGCAGATCAAGTCCTCCGATCCTGCCCGATCGCGGGTCCAACGCCAGGCAGCGAGCGGTTGATCGAAGACCGGCGGGCGGCAGTCGGCGATCTCCGCGCACATGTCGGCCAACTGGCCGGGCGGGACGGCTCGCGGGTTGTCGACATAGCGGGTCAGGGCGACCGAGTCGAAATGCTTGAGCAAGGGGACGAGCATCCCGCGGGCATCCTTCTCCAGTGTGGCGGCGAAGATCAGGTGCCGCCGTCCAACATTGAAGCTCTCGCCGAGCAGCTCGACCAGCGCGGCGACCGACGCCGGGTTATGGGCCACGTCGAGCACCACGGCCGGGTTTCGGGCCACCACCTGGGCCCGGGCCGGCCAATCGAGGGCTGCCAGTCCACGCCGCACATCCGCCGTCGGTATGCGCCAACCGCCGCGGCGGAGGGCATCGAGCGTGGCCATGGCCACCGCGGCGTTGGCCGCCTGGTGGCGTCCGGCTAACGGCAGTTTGATCTCCTGCATCTCACTGGCGTCGTCCGCGGCACTCGGCTCATGATGCACCACCGGCTGCCGCCGCGCCTCCGAATCCCGATACGCCCCCGACGGCGAACGGCCATCCGCCGGACGCAGGTCCCGGATGAAGTCGAGCCGCGCGGGCTGATCGTGCTTTTGCAGATCGCGTGGCGGGAAGTAGCGGAAGTCGAAGTTGACGCCCAGTTCGTGGAGTGGCGCGCCAGCACGGCGACACGCCTGGCGGATCACCTCGCGCGGTTCATCCTGGGTAACGCCGCTGATCAGGGGGACGCCGGGTTTGACGATGCCCGCCTTTTCGGCGGCGATTTCGGCCAACGTGTCGCCGAGTTGCTTCATGTGATCGAAGCTGATGCTGGTGATGACAGCCACCCGGGGCGTGCAGACGTTGGTCGAATCGAGCCGGCCGCCGAGCCCCACCTCGAGCACGGCCAGATCGCAGCCGCGGCGGACGAAGTGCATCAGAGCCATGGCGGTGGTCAGTTCGAAGTAGGTGGGGCCGAACTCACCCGGGCCGACCGTTTCGCGGTCGATCACCTCGACGACCGGGCGGACGTGATCGACCAGAGCGACGAACTCGTCGGGCGAGCAGGGTTGGGCGTCGACGGCAAGCCGTTCTTCCACTCGATCGAGATGCGGCGAAATGAACTGCCCGACCCGATAGCCGGCGGCGGTGAGCGCGGCGGTGATCATCGCCGAGGTGGAACCCTTGCCCTTGGTGCCGGCCACGTGCACGATGGGCAGTTCCCGCTCCGGGTGGCCCAGCAGATCGAGAAGGCGGCGCATCCGGCCGAGCTTGAAGTCGCGGCCGGAGTAGGGGATCGTCTTCGCCCGCTCCCAGTCGATGCGGGCGTGCAGGAAGTCGAGTGCCTGATGATAGGCCGAGGGGGCTGATTCAGCGGAGCGCATCTTCTCACTGTCCGGCCGCGGACCGGTCAGGTCAAGGGGCCCGCGCGGCCCCAATCGGCCGACGTGTTTTCACCTGCCTTTTTCACGCGTTCCCCCGGCCGCTTCCCCCGGCCGACTACCCGCCCGAATGGACGGACGAGTAGTCCGCCGCCGCGACGGACGGCGTCGCAAGCGGCAACCCCGGCATCGGCGCGATGGGCCGCGGGGGCGTGGCGTCGGGGGTATGGAGCTGATGCACCACCTCACGAGTCTGCCCCGCCGTGTGGTGGTGCTCCCCGTCGCCTTCTCCTAGGACGCTGCGGTCGCACAGCGATCGCAGGGTAATCGTGGCGAGTTGCCGACGAGCGTTTCTGGTGATCCGCTCGAGGGTCTCGCGAAGAACCGCGCTGGCTGGATCCGGCAGCGCGACATTATTCGGCATGCTGGGTGCAATCGGGCCATCGATCACTTCGATCAGCTCCAGCAAGGTGACCGAATCGGCATCGCGGGCGAGGGTGAATCCGCCACCGCCGCCGCGCGTCGATCGCAGGATCCCCTTCTTGGTCAAATCGCGGAGGATCTGGAGGAGGAACCGCTCGGGCATATTGCCTTCACGAGCGAGTCGGCCGCAGGAGATTGGTCCGGAATCCGAGCACTCGGCGAGCCGCAGTGCGGCGCGAACGGCATAGGTGACACTTTGCGATAGCTTCATCTTCTGCCCTCTTTGAAGATCTTGGTTGCCCCGGGCCGCTCCATCCGCCGGTCTGCCAGGGTCATCGACCCTCCGCCCACATTGTCCGCGAGACCTTCGGTCTCGCGCGGGCTGGATGGTAGCCGCGCGGTATGGGGGTTTCCCCGATTGTGGTATTTACCGTCTTCGGTTTCCCGCAGGGGACCTCTTGAAAAGAAAAGAACAGACATGCGAAAACTATTATTTTCGGCAAGTACGCTTGTTGTTGCGGCCATTACTATCGGCAAAGGCGGGCTAGGTTTCCCAGGTGCCAGGTTTCCCAGTATTCATCCTGCGGATCGCCGCAAGACGGGAACTGGCGTCAACAGCGTCGGCATGCATTACATCGCGAACCCCGGCGGCGACGGCCGCGACGCGCTGGTCGTGGGGCTTCGTTTCGAGATGCTGCTCTGATGGGATGCTGCCCGTCACCCCGGCCCTTTCAGTCCTTCATCTATTCCAGCGTCACGCGGGGATCGAGCAGGGCGTAGCTCATGTCGACGATCATGTTCATCGTGTAGAGCAAGATGGTGAACAGGAGCACCAGGCCCATGGCCAGGGTGTAGTCGCCCTGGCTGGCGGCTTCCACGAAGTGCATCCCCAGCCCCGGAATGGCGAAGATCTGCTCGATCACCAGCGAGCCGGTCACAATGCCCGCCGTGGCCGGTCCGAGGAACGACACCACCGGCAGCATCGACGTCCTTAGCGCGTGCTTGAGAATCACTTTGCGCGGCGACAGGCCCTTCGCCCGCGCCGTGCGGATGTAATCCTGCGAGAGCACTTCGAGCATGGCGGTGCGGGAGAGTCGGGCGACGTAGGCGGCATAGGGCGCGCCGAGGCAGAACGCCGGCAGGATCAGTTGGCCGAGACTCCCCCAGCCCGCGGCGGGAAAGATCGGCACGATGAAAACAAACAGCAGGATCATCACGCCGGCGACGACGAAGTTCGGCAGTGCAATCCCCACGGTGGCCGCAAGCATCATCGAGCGGTCCAGCCAGGAACGGCGGCGCACCGCCGAAGCCACCCCGGCGCTCAATCCCAAGGTCACGCCGAAGGCGAGCGCCGTTAGCCCCAGCGACGCCGACACGGGGAAACCCTGGGCAATGATTTCCGTGGTGGTGTAATCCTGCCGCGTGTAGCTGCGGCCCAGGTCGCCTTGCAGGGCGGACCACAACTCCTGGCCATACTGTTGCCAGATCGGCTCATCCAGGCGGTAGCGCTGCCGCATCAACTCTTCAATCGCCGGATCGAGTTCCCGCTCGCGACTCAAGGGGCCGCCGGGCACCGCCCGCATTAGCATGAAACTCACGGTGAACACCACCCACAAGGTGATGGCCATCCAGAACAAGCGGCGAATGAGGAATGCGAGCATGATTTGGCGGCTCTCCAATTGCCGGAGCTTCTGGATACCGGCTACTGGGTATTGGGTATTGGACGCTGGGTTGTTGCCAGGGCAATCGCCGGCGTCAATAAATCGTGATCCCGCTTCACTCCGCGCCTTGCAGGATTCGTTTTTTCTCGGCCTCGTCAATCGACAGGGCCCACAACGGATGGACGTCCTGGAGGTTTTCGTGGAACCCCTTCACGTAGGGTCGCACCATGGCTTGCGAGACATAGCCGTAGATCGGGATCACCGGCAACTCGCGCATGAGTATCTCTTCCGCCTCCTGATAAACCTTCATTCGTGCCGCCGTGTCCGAGATGTCCTGAACGTCGTGCATCAGTTGATCGTAGCGGGCACTCGACCATCGCGCGTGGTTCTGCGGATTGTCGCTGGTGAACAAATCGAGGAAGGTGCGGGGTGAGGCGTAGTCGCCGATCCAACCGGCCCGCGCAACCTCGAAGCGGCCTTCGCTTCGGGCTTTGAGATAGGTGCCGAACTCCTGGTTGGCCAAACGCACATTCAGGCCCAGGTGTCGCTTCCATTGCGACTGGACCAGCTCGGCGATGGCTCGGTGAGCGTCGCTGGTGTTGTAGAGCAATTCGATCACCGGGACCCCTTCGCCTCCGGGGTAGCCAGCTTCGGCCAGCAGCCGTTGGGCTTCCTCGATGCGCAGCGCGAGCGTTTCCTCGGTCTGCAGTTCGGGCGGCACGAGCGTCGCCGGCTCGTAGGGCACGTGACGGCCCAGGTACTCCGGCACGATGCTGTAGGCGGGAATCTGCCCAGCCTTCAGCAGCCCGTCGGTGATCTCTCGCCGATCGAGCGCGAGCGTCATCGCCCGGCGGACCCGTGGATCGTCCAGCGGCGGTTTCTCGGTATTGAACAGATAATAGTAGATCGCGAGGAAAGGAGCCGCGCGGAGGTCGTCTGGAAACTGATCTCGCAGTTGCCCATAGACTTCCGGCGGCACGGTGGTGATCCAGTCGGCCTCACCGGTCAGGTAGAGGTTGAGCATGGTGGTGGCCGATTTCACGGCCAGCGCGTCAATCGACGTCAGCTTCACCTGGTCGCGATTCCAATAAGTCTCGCTCCGCGCCAGGCGGGCCCGGTCGCGCACGCGGCGAAACTCCAGCGTGAACGCGCCGTTGCAGATCATGTTCTCCGGCTTGGTCCAGTGGGCGTTGCCATGGGTCTCCACGCACCGCCGGTTGACCGGCGAGAAGGGATAGAACCCCACGAGGCTCAAGAAGTACGGCACGGATTGGTCGAGGCGGATCTCCAGCCGACGTTTATCCAACGCTTTGATCCCGACCTGCCGGAAGTCGTAGGTGACGATCCGGCAGGGCTCGACTCCCCGCGGGGCCTCGTCGTCGGCTAAGCCCGGCTGGAACAGCCGCCGACGGCCGTCGACCTCCACGAGGTACTGCGACGCCCCATCGTCGCCCTCCAGCTGACGCTTCTCGACCAGTCGCCCGTGCAGCACGACGCCGCCGGCGTGCGGCAGCGAGTTCGGCGGCCGCTCGTGCAATTCGATCTCCACCGGGTCGCCTGGTTCGATGCCGATCGTGGTGTACTTCTTCGCGCCGACGACGTACCACATCTCCTTGGCATAGTCGGCCGCCGTGGTGGGATGAAGCACGCGCCGCAACGAGTATTCAAAGTCCTCGGCCGTCACCGGCGTACCGTCCGACCAGCGGGCCGTGGGACGAATGTGAAACAGGTACGTCCGGCCGTCGTCGGAAACTTCCCAGCGCTCGGCCGAACCGGGGATCGGCTCCAGCGTCTTGGGGTCCCAGCGGGTGAGCCCCTCGAAAAGGGCCCAGATCACGCGTCCGTCCGGCTGACTGCTGGACTGAGCCGGGTCGAGCGTCTTCAACGCTTCGCCATTGCAGAAGGTGAACTCCGCCGGGGGCATCCGCCCGAACGAAACCGCCCAAACCATGGCGGCCAGCACTGCGGCGAGCAAAAGGTAGCCGGTCACCGTTCGGATCATGGTTCGCCAAGGGGTCGGGGGACGCGCGGAGTGGTTTCCTTCGTCGCTACATTGTGCCGCATTTGCCCTCGATTTGCCAGGATCACTTTCGCCCGCGCTCCCCCGGCGGGGCGAAATTCCCGGCGGAAATGGGCTGGCAGCCGGGGAGAAGGGAAGATGGGCCGGGGGGACGGGCCGAGCGCGGGGAGACGGCCCGGCCGGCTCGGGAGGCGGGACGGGCGGCTCGGGAGGCGGGACGGGCGGGTGAAGGCGGGGAGATTGGTGGCTGCGGGGGGAAATGGGCCGACGCGGGGGCCGTTCACGCCGAGAATGGCCCCCAGGTGGCCGGGGAAAAGATGAAGTACGCCCGGGAGGATTCGAACCCCCAACCCTCGGTTCCGAAGACGGAAGAGCCGCCGCCCGAACGCTAGAGCCACGAAAGGAGTTACGGCACGGCGAGAAATCGAGGTGCCCACCGTGGTCCCATCGAGTTGTCGCCGCACGGCGCCAGTTGGCATCGATTGGCAATGAAGGTGTGATCTGTAGGGCCAAAGCGGCCAACCGTTCGCCTCGGTTCGAGCCTCGGCACAGGTGGCCACGTGGGGCGCCCTGTGCCCGGCCGTGGGCGCTGGTTCGTGGCTCGCCGGGGGCTCGGGTTGAACTTGACCTCAACTACCTCGACGGCAAGAGCCACCTGCCGATTGTGAAGCTGAGAAAGGCGGCTTGAATCCGTTGCCGAAGCTTCTGCGCTCAGGGTGCACGCTGAACCTGAGCTTTGCAGCTTCGTGCTCGTTCAAGTTTCCAAAGATCTGCATCAATCGGCCTTCAAGCACGACCGGGTGGCCAATTTATCGTTTCGGATCGCTCGAATCTGGTTGACAGGTGTTCATTCGAAAGACGGTGGGCTAGGCACCCGTGGCCAAGCGCCTCCCATGCCTGGCGGCACACCGATAGCCAAGCTATCGGTGCCACCCGCGAAGCGGCCAGTTCGATATGTCCGTAGGCCACGCTACTCATGTCGGCCCCCCTGGTTTGCGGATTTCGGTTCGTGGCCCGTCGGCGGGAACCTTACCCTCCCCGACGCACAAATGCCGTGTTTGGCCCACCAACGCGTCAGCAGGGTCAGTATATCACCGAGGGAGTCGCCCTGGCCAGAGTGAGCGGTTCGCCACTGGCGAGGGAACCCACCAAGAAATAAGTGATCCTCATGTCCTCCAAGACGTCGATGACATGCCGCGGTGGTTCAGCTTGATCCACCGCTCATCCTCCGCGCGATCTCCCGCCCGATCGTCTCTTCGTCCCAATCGGGATGGCGTGAACGTAGGTACCCCGCGACGCGCAAGCGCATCGTGCGATTGGCCTCGAAGCACATGGCCATCCGCTCCGACACCGTCTTCCCACGGAACACTTCCACCACGGCCGGGTCCAGCAACTCCACGCGCGGTTGCCCCGGGCGGCCGGTTGTTGACGGGCTCGGTCGGCTCGCCACACATCTACCTCCCCCTCCTACACATCCAAATTCCGCGCCTCCAGGGCGTGTTTCTCGATGAACTCGCGGCGGGGTTCCACCTTGTCGCCCATCAGCACCCGGAACAGGTCGTCCGCCGCGGTGGCGTCGTCCATAGTGACCTGCATCAACGTCCGGTTGGCCGGGTCGAGGGTGGTTTCGCGCAGCTCTTCGGCGTTCATTTCACCCAAGCCCTTGAAGCGGGTGATCTGCAGGCCCTTCTCGCCGGCGGCACGGATGGCGGCCAGCAGCCCGCGGAGGTCGTCCAAGCCAGTTTCGTTCTCGCCGCGGCGGAGTTTGTAGCGCGGTTCCTCGATACCGGTCCGTTCTTGTGGGATGAGCGCGTCGAGCCCGAAACCCATCTCTTGCAGCGTGGCCAGTTGGGTGTTGATGGAGCGGACTTCGTGGAACTCGACGATGCGGATTCGCTGCGTCTGCGGCTCCTCGGCTTCGGGGGTGGGCGCCTCGGCCGTGGGTTCGTCCACCTTGAGTTCCTCGCCGGTGTTCTGTTCGCGCTGCCGGAGGAAGTCTTCCATTTGCTTGCGATTGACGAACCACTGGTCCTCTTTGTCGACGAACACGTGGAAGACGGGCAGGCGTCCCGACACCGGATCGCGGCGTGCCCCGTGCATCTTTAGCGAGATCCCACGGCGTTCCAAGGCGATCAGGGCTTCCTCCAGCGCGGCCAGCGCTCGGCAGAGGCGTTCCATCTCGGCGCCTTCGATGAGACGCCCGTCGCCAGGATCGAAGACGGCGTCGCCCAGGCCGTTCTCGAGCAGTTGCGTCTTCATTTCTTCCTCGGTCTGGACGTAGTAGACGCTCTTCCGCCGGCGGACGCGGAACAGGGGCGGCTGGGCCACGTAGACCATGCCCGCTTTAACTAACGGATACATCTGCCGGTAGAAGAACGTCAGCAGCAGGGTGCGGATGTGGGAGCCGTCCACGTCGGCGTCGGTCATGATGATGATCTTGCCGTAGCGGCGCTTCTCCAGGTCCATTTCCTCGCCGATGCCGGACCCCAGCGCGGAGATGATGCTCCGCACCTCCTCGTTGGCCAGGACCTTATCGTCGCGCGATTTGTAGGCGTTGATGATCTTGCCGCGCAGCGGGAGGATGGCCTGGAACTCGCGTTGGCGTCCGCCCTCGGCGCTGCCGCCGGCGGAGTCGCCCTCGACCAGGTAGAGTTCGCTCCGCTGCACATCGCGACTGGTGCAATCGCGGAGCTTGCCCGGCAGTCCGCCGCCGGAGAGGGCCCCCTTGCGCTCGCGGACGAGCATCCGCGCCTTGCGGGCGCTTTCGCGGGCTTCGGCGGCGACCAGTCCTTTTTGCGCGATGGTTCGCGCGCTCTTGGGGTTCTCTTCCAGGTAGTTGGCCAGATGATCGCCGACGGCCGAATTGACAATGCCCTCGATCTCGCTGTTGCCCAGTTTGGTTTTGGTTTGGCCTTCGAACTGCGGCTCGGGCACCTTCAGCGAGATGATCGCCGTGAGCCCTTCGCGGAAGTCGTCACCCGAGGGGACCAGATCCTTAAAGAGGTTCGCCTTCTTGCCATAGGCGTTCAACGTGCGCGTGAGCGCGGTGCGAAAGCCCGAGACATGCGTGCCGCCCTCGGTGGTGCAGATATTGTTGACGTAGGAGTGAACGTTCTCGGTGAATTCGGTGGAATACTGCAGGGCCACTTCCACGCCGATTCCCTGATAGTCGCCGGCGATGTAGACCACGTCGTCGTGGATGGCCTCGCTCGCGCGGTTGAGGTGCTGAACGAACTCGATGATGCCGTTTTCGTAGAAGAACGTTTCACCCTCGTCGGTGCGCTCGTCGTGAAAGATAATCTTCACGCCCCGGTTGAGGAAGGCCAACTCCTGCAAGCGGCGAAAGAGCAAACCATATTGGAACTGGGTGATGGGGAACACGTTGGGATCGGGCTTGAACGTGGTTTTGGTTCCCCGGGCGTCGGTCTTGCCGATGCGCCGCGCATCGTCGCAGGGAACACCCCGTTCGTACTCCTGCTGATAGACGTGCCCGTCGCGGCGGACCTCGACCTCACACCATTCCGAGAGGAAGTTGACCACCGTAACCCCGACGCCGTGCAACCCGCCCGAGGTTTGGTAGGCGCCCTTTTTGAACTTCCCGCCGAACTTCAAGACGGTCATCACGCCCTGGAGGGTGGAGAAGCCCAGGTCGGGGTGCGGCTCGACGGGGATCCCGCGGCCGTTGTCCTCCACGCTGATCGAGCCATCGTTGTTGATCTTCACGGCGATGCGGTCGGCATAGCCGGCCATGGCTTCGTCGATCGAGTTGTCCACGACTTCATACACCAGGTGGTGCAAGCCGCGGACGCCCGTGTCGGCGATGTACATGCTGGGCCGCTCGCGCACGTGCTGCAAATCGCTCAGGTGCTGCAAGTCGGCCGCTTCGTACTGACGCTCCTCGTCGCCATTGGCTTGAAGCTCGTAGCCTTCGATTTCCGGCTGGGTGGCGTCTTGCTGGTTCGGCTGCTCGGCCGGCTCGGGCTTACCGGTGTCCGGACGCTGGGGTTCCCGTGATTCGCTCATCGATGGTCCTCGGGGAGAGGTGTTGTTTGTGGGATGCTCTTTCCGGCCAGCCGTTTGCGTCAGCTGCCGGGTGTGGGGGGCTGTCCGAAGACGCTGCCCAATAATTGGATTGTGGTCCGGTAAGGGGCCCGGCCGACCCGTGAACGGTGACGTATCAACCAAGCGATCCAACGCGGAAACGCAAATCGGTCACCGCCGCCTTGGGGAGCTGTTCGTTCAGTCGCTTGATGATTCCTGGTTTCTGAAACGTGAGTTCCTGCACGAGCGTCGAGTTAGCCACGATCACCTCCAGCCGACCGCGGCGGATGTCGCCCACCCGCGTGTGCTGGGCGATCAGTTCCCCGGCCGCCTCGCGCCACGCACGCTCGAAGGCCTCGACGTCGCGCACCCGGCCCAGCCCGCGTCGGGCGGTCAACTCGCTTAGCACGTCGGCAATGGGCACGGGGCCGCGTTTGTTCATGGTATGCTCGCGATTCGATGTTGAGACCCAAGGCGAGAACTTGTTATCGCTCCGACCCCCGGCTCCGCGGGTCGCACGGGTCCCCCGACTCCGCGTCTCCCGCGTCTCCCGCCGCTCCCTCGGGTCCCTCGGGTCCCACGGGTCGCACGGGACGGTGCCCGTGGGCTTGGGCATCGCCGCTGGGCCAATAGCCGAGATCCGCGATCCTCGTCATCGCCGTTCCCGCGCGAGGGGCATGATCACGTAGCCGTAGCCGTCGTCGGTGACACAAACAGCCGCGCTGTCCGATCCGCGAAGCTCCATCGTGAACGTCTTTTCCTGATCGAGCACGCGGAGGAAATCGCTCACGTAGCGCGGGTCGAGGTCCACGGCCTGCTGCTCGCCGTCGTAGGAAATGGGCATCTCGACCAGCGACTCACCCCGTTCGGCGCCGTGCGCGGTGAGCGTCACCTTCCCATCAGCGAAGTTGAACTCCACGCCCCGACGCTCCTCGCTGGTGACGATGGCCGCCTGCCGCACCGCGGAATGGAACGCCCCAACGGGCAGCTCGATCCGCGCCCCGCCAGGATCGCGGGGGAAGACGTCGCGCCAGCGGGGAAAGCGCCCCTCGACCAGCCGGCTGTAGAGCGTGGCCCCACCGGCCCGGATCAACACGTCGTTCGCTCGGGCGGCCACCTGCGCCGCTTCCTCGTTGTCGCCCAAGGCGCGCTCGATGACCGTCATCGCGCGGGCGGGGATGATCGGCATCTGCTCGTCGCCGGGTTCGCCCACTCGCTCGATGGGACCTTCCTGCCGCGCCAAGCGTCGTCCGTCGGTCCCCACGGCGGTGACCGTCTTTTCGGCGAACTCCAAGAGCACGCCGCCGAGCGCGTATCGGCTACTCTCGGTCTCGGTGGCGAACACGGTGCGGCGAACCAACTGACGCAACAAGGGGGCTGAAAGCTGGAAATAGCTTTCCTCCTCGAACTTCGGTACCGGGGGATATTCATCCGGGTTGGACGAGGGCAACTGGAACTGGCTGCTCGCCCCGCAAATGCGGATGGTCTGGCCGTCGGACTCGATCTCCAGGGCGTCATCGCCACACTCACGCAGGATGGAGCCGAAGCGGTCGACCGGCAACAACACCGTTCCCGGGGCTAGCACTTCCACCTCGCCCAGGGCGACCTGAATACCCACTTCAAGATCGGTGCCGCTGATGTTGCCGCCATCCTCGGTCACCTCCAACTTGACATTGCGGAGGATATCCTTGGTGCTACGGCTGGGCACGACCGCGGCCGCCACCTGGAAGGCCTGGAGGAGATGTTCGCGTGGGGATCTGACTTTCATGACAATCTTCGTTCACCTTTCCGAGAAGGAGCGACGCATGCGCCCATGCTGAAACACTCACGTCGCGCTGGATCGTTCTTCCTTCTTCTTTTCAATTGATTTAGTAGTAGTATGAGGTGCACGGGGCCTTCAACCTGGCCGGGCACGGTGAACTCGGCACAAGTCTTCGCTACCGAGGGGCTTAGGATGATCGATCGGGGTCCATTTGGTGTGGATAACCAGTTGCTTGGCTGTCGGTATCGCGCCGAGTGGGTGTTCATCTCGGGCATGGTTCGCCGGTGGTGGGCGGCGGCTGTCGGTAACCGGTGACAAACCAACACCGGACCGACAATCGACCGACAGGTTTTGCACCCAGGTTGACATCAGGTTCGGCACCTCTCCCCGTCGGCCGTCCGCCCCGGGTAGTGCCCCCCTACGAGTTCTCCTCCAATTTCAATTGCAACTGCTCCACCGCCTTGCGGATCGCCGGGTCGGTCTTCACCATGCCCTTGATCTTGCGGCAGCCGTGGATCACCGTCGTATGGTCGCGGCCGCCAAACTCGCGGCCGATTTCCTGGTAGTTGGCCTTGCTCATCTCTCGGGCGAGATACATGGCCACGCCTCGTGCGGTGACAATGTTTCGCTGCCGACTGGGGCCGCGAAGATCGCCCACCTTCAGCGAGAAATACCGCGCCGTATGGGCGGCGATTTCGCGAATCCTTGGGCCGCGCCGCGTGGCTCGAGTGTCCAGGTAGGCACGGGCCACCTCCGCGTCGATCACGCCACCGTCGCGTCGAGCGGGACCCTCCATCTCCAACAAGGCCTCGATCAGCCGCGGCACCGTGCCGGTGATCGACTTGGCCAAGGTGGCCGCCGCAGTCGGTCGGAGTTCGATCCGTCTGAGCCGGGCCAGGCGTCGGAGCAAGACCGCCCGTACCTCCCCGCCAGGGGGGAGCAGTGGGGCTGTCAGCCCTCCGACCAGCCGGCTCTGCAACGCCGCCGACAGCATCCGCAAATGCGTCGGGTGGTCCGATGCGGTGATGATCACCCGCGCGCCGGCGTCGAGCAGGTCGTCCAGTGTGTGAACCAGTTCCTCCTGCGCGGCCGCCTTCTTCTCCAGTTGTTCGACATCCTCGAGCACCAATAGTTCGCAACCGCGATATTTCTCCCGGAATTCCTCAACCGAGTGAACCTCAAAGGCGTTGGCAAGCTCTTTGTAAAACGTGCGGGCCGTGGCGTAAACCGCCCGCTGACTTCCTCCGTTGGAACCATCGCCGCCAAGCCGTCGGGAGCGGCCGTGGCGGCGAGTCCAGTAATCGGCCAGGCCGTGGGCCAGATGCGATTTGCCCGTCCCGCGAGCCCCGTAAATCACCACCGGGTTGTAGCGGGCCGTCTGACCGTCCAGCACGCCACGCACGGCCACTTCGACCAGCCGGTTCTCCGGGCCCGCGAGGAAGTGATCCAACGCGAGCGGATTGTCATCCCGGCCGCCGTCCGGTACGTTCGAGAGGGGACGCCCGGGTAGCGGGATATGGATCAAGCCGTCGACCATGGTCGGTCACGCTTTCGGTCACTCGGGAACAAGCCAAGCCGCTTGGTTGCCGGGGTTTTGGCGAAAAACGTCGGACCCCGCAGAATCGGGAATTATAGCCGTTTTCCCCATTGGTTGGGAGCCCTCCCGGCGGAGTATTCAGGAGAAATGCAAAGTCGGTTGCAGCTGGTGTTGAGCCACCACACGTCATTCCCGCGCACGCGGGAATCCAGGCGTTTGCAGCGTTTCGCTGGATTCCCACTTTCGTGGGAATGACGAAGAAGCCGACTTTGTAATCGTCCTGGGAGGCCTCCCGGTGGAGCATTTCCGTGCCGGCGGGCGGCCCGCCCCCCGCCAAGCCGGCATGGCGAAGGAACCAAGCCCCCGGGTGCCGCTCCGCGGGAACCGTTACTGGGCAGACGCCCCTGGCTCCGGCAGCTGTCGGGCAGCCGGGGCGCGAACATCGATGTTGACCCACCCCCCACCGCTTGCCTACATTGTCCCACGCTCCAGAATCGCCAAATGACCACCGATCACAGCAGCATGCCCCGACCGATCCACTCAGTCCAGCTCAGCCGCCGGGCGCAATGGGCCGCTGGCGACAACGTCGTCAGTCTGCTGATGGCCCGTACCCTGGCCCAGCCGGAGCTGATCTCGCTGGCCGCCGGGTTCGTCAACCCGGACACGCTGCCGGTCGAGCCCACCCGCCGGGCGATGGATCGCTTGGCCGCCCAGCCGGCGATGGCCCGCGCCGCGCTGCAATACGGCACGACGATCGGCTACCTCCCGCTCCGCGACGCGCTGCTCGATCGCACGCTGCGGGCGGAGGGGAAGACGGCCCACGAACTGCCCCTCTCGGTCAATCAGGTGGTGGTCACCGCCGGCAGCAATCAACTGCTCTATCTGGTCAGCGATACCCTGTTCGATCCCGGCGACGTGGTCCTTTGCGGCGCGCCGAGCTATTTCGTCTACATGGGCACGCTGGCGAATCTCGGAGTCCGCGCGGTGGGCGTCGCGGTCGACGACGACGGCATGATCCCCGAGGCCGTCGAGGAATCGCTGCGGCGTTATCAGGCCGCCGGGGAGTTGGAGCGGGTCAAGGCGATCTACGTGACCAGCTACTACGACAACCCCACGGGCATCACCCTGGCCGCCGAGCGGCGGGCGGAGTTGGTCGACTTGGCGCTCCGCTGGTCGCGCGATCGCGGGCAGCGGCTGCACCTGATCGAGGATTGCGCCTACCGCGAGCTCCGCTATCGGGGCGACGACTTGCCCAGCCTCCGCTCGTTCGATCCCGAGGGCGAAACGGTCATCCAGGCCGGCACGTTCTCCAAGTCGTTCTCGCCGGGTATCCGCGTCGGCTGGGGGATCCTGCCGCCGAAGATGGTCGAGCCGGTGCTGGCGCAAAAGGCCAACATCGATTTCGGCTCGCCCAACTTCAACCAAATCCTCATGGCCACCGTACTGGAAGAAGGACTGTTCGACGAGCACGTGGAGACCGTCCGCCAGGGATACCGCGAAAAGCTCGATGCCATGCTCACCGCGGCCGACCGGCATCTGGCGCCCCTGGACGACGTCCAGTGGCTCGCCCCCGGCGGTGGGCTCTACGTCTGGCTGCGGCTGCCCGAACACGTCGACACCGGACTGGACGGCCCGCTGTTCGATCGGGCGGTGGACGAGGGCGTGCTTTACGTGCCCGGCGTGTATTGCTATCCGACCGAGGGTGAACAGCCGGCCAACAATACCCTGCGACTGAGTTTCGGAATCCAATCGTGCGAGAGCATCCAGCAGGGCATCGAGGCCCTGGCCCGCGCGATCCGGAAAGTGCTTTGACGCCATGGGCAGGACGCCATGAACATCAAGATCATCGATCGCTATCTCTTGCGGCAGTTCATCAAGACGTTCATCGTCTGCTACCTCAGTCTCACCGGGCTGTACATCGTCTTCGACGCCTTCACCCACCTGGAGGAGTTCATCCGTTGCGGCGAGAAGTCCGGGGGGTTGCTCCCGTTGATGGCCGAGTTCTACGGCTACAAGGCGATCCTCTTCTTCGACCGCACGGCCGGCCTGCTGGCGCTGGTCTCGGCAATGTTCACCATCAGTTGGATTCAGCGGCACAACGAGATGACCGCGCTGATGTCGGCTGGCATCTCGCGCGTCCGCGTGGCCGCGCCGATCATCGCCGCCGGTGTGTTCGTGGCGTTGGTGGCCGCCGGCAGCCGGGAAACGCTGATCCCCCGATACCGCAACGAGATGGCCCGCACGCCGTTCGACCTGATCGGCGACAAGGGCCAGCCGCTCGAAGCCCGTTACGACAACCAGACGGACATCCTTATCCGGGGTGATCGCACGTTCGGCGACGGGCAACGAATCGACGGGCCCAACTTCCTCCTGCCCCGCGGCATGCGCGATTACGGCAAACAGATCGTGGCCAAGGAGGCCTTCTACCATCCGCCGGAAGGCGAGCGGCCCGGTGGCTATCTGTTCGACAAGGTCCGGCATCCGAAACAACTGACCGAGCGCGAATCACTCACCCTGGACGGCAAGCCGGTCGTGATCATGCCGGCCGATGCGCCAGGGTGGCTCAAACCGGATCAGTGCTTCGTCGTCAGCGACGTCACCTTCGACCAGCTCACCGGCGGTCGGGCGTTCCGCGAGTTCTCCTCCACCAGGCAACTCGTCAGCGGACTGGCCAACCCGAGCCTCGACTTCGGTGCCGACGTGCGCGTGGCCATCCATGCGCGGCTGGTGAACCCGCTGCTCGACGTGACCCTCTTGATGTTGGGTCTGCCGCTGGTCGTCACCCGCCAAAGCCGCAACGTGTTCATCGCCATCGCGATGTGTGCGGGCGTGGTGACGCTGTTCCTGCTGGTGGTGATCGCCTCGCAGCACCTGGGCACGATGCTGGTGATCAGCCCGGCGATGGGGGCCTGGCTGCCGCTGATGATATTCGCCCCGGCCGCGGTGGGCATGGCCGGCGCGATGTGGGAATAGCCGAAGGTCGAAGCCCGAGGCATGCCCTACCCACGGCCACCCTGCACGTCATTCCCGAGAAGCTTACCTCCTCCCACGGTCGCCGCGGGGTCTCTTGACGCCACCCCATCCATGGGGGAGGATGGAACGCGCTGGCGGGAGTTTGCGTCACTGTTCGTGGTGCGCTCGGCCACACGACCGCACCGTGGTCGCATGGTTAGACCATGCACCAAGCTTTCGCCTGAGCAACTGAACCACTCTTCCCGAAAAGGAGCCCCCCGATGCAAGCGATGTTTTTGGCTGGTCCACTTGAACTTCTTTTGATCCTAAGTGGCTTCGGAGTCGGTGCGCCCACCGGCATCCCGCCCGCCCCCGAAGATCCGGTGATGTCGAAGCTGGCGCCCGAGGAGTGCCTCTTCTACACCACTTGGTCGGGCGTGGCCGAAGCCGATCCCAATAGCCCCAACCAAACCGAACAGTTGATGGCCGAACCGGAAGTTCGGCTGTTCATGCAGCGGGTTACCGACGAAATTGTCAAGGCGATCCGCAGGCAATCCGGCTCGCCCGGCGGACCGGCCGAGGCGCTGGTCGGGGATGGCGTCCGCTGGGGTCGGCAGTTGCTGGGCAATGCGGGTGCCCTGTTTGTATCCCGAGCGAATGTGGGAGCCGGTGGGGTGGAAGTCGACGCCGGACTGGTTCTTCGCGCGGGCGATCAAGCCAAGGAACTCGAAACCTGGCTGCTGGACGTGCAACGGAATTTTCTGCCCGAGAACAGCGACCAGACCGACGTGGACGACGACGCATGGCATCACGTGCGTGTACCCCAGCCGGGATTCCCGCCGATCGCATGGGGCGTGAAGGGACCGTATCTGCTGGTTGGCGTTGGCGAGGGGGCCGTGGAGCGAATCGTCGAGCGGGCGCGCACCGAGCCGCCCGGGTGGCTCCAGGATTTGCGAAAGCAGTTGCCGGTCGAGCGGATTGGCGGCGTGTCGTATCTAAACGTGAAGCAGTTAGTCCGCAGCGTTGCCCCCTTGGCACGCTCGGCCGGGGGACCGCCGCTGCCCACGATCCTCGAGGCCCTCGGACTCGACGACGTTCAGGCGGTGGGTTCGGTCGCCGGATTGGACGGTAAGACGTTCATCAGCCGCACGCTGGTGATGCTCGAGGGTGAACCGCGTGGGCTGCTGGCCTTTGCCGCCGCGCCACCACTCAGCGCCGCCGACTTGGCCATTGTTCCGCGCGACGCCACGTTCGCGGTGGCTCTCCGGCTGGATGCCGCCGCGACGATGGAAACCGCGATGGGCGCCGTTGCGCAAATCAGCCCGGATGCGCGCGAGGAAATGGAGGAAGGGCTTGGCGAGATGCGGCGCGAACTGGGGTTCGACCCGCAAACCGACTTGCTCGCGCCGCTGGGCGACCGTTGGCTGGTCTACAGTGCCCCGAGCGAGGGCGGGTTGGTCGTCACCGGGGCGACCGCGGTGGTCTCCGTCCGCGACCACGCCCGAGCCGTTGCCACGCAGGAAAAGCTGCTGGCCAAGGTGCGCGAGATGAGCGGTCGGTCGCCGCGCGCGCCACGCATCGAGGAGTTCGAGGCCGCGGGCCACAAGGCGTATTTCTTCAACGCGCTGGACGACGACTTCGTTGTCGCGCCGGCCTGGTGCCTGACCGAGGACGAGCTGATCGTCGCGCTATTTCCCCAGAACATCAAGGCCTATCTTTCGCGCGGCTCCGACTTCGAGTCGATCGCCGATGTGCCGGAGGTGGCCAAGGTGTTGAGCAACGGCGGCGGTCCAGTAGCGCTGAGTTATGTGGACACGCGGCAGGTTTTCGATTTGGTTTATCCGATCATGCCGTTCGTCGCGCAGATGATGTCGGAAGACCTCAATCGTGAAGGCTTCGACCTGAACACCGCAATTCTCCCCTCGGCCCCGGCGATTCGCAAGCATTTACGCCCGAGCGTCCAGGTGATACGGCGGCATCCGGCTGGGATCGAGTTTGTCAGCCGGCAGACGCTGCCCGGCGGTGGCGGTGTCTTGACCGTCGCGCCGTTGTTGGCCGGCGTCAGCTTGCCGGCCGTCACGTCGGCTCGCTCGTCCGCCCGCCGCGTGCAGTCGATGAACAACTTGAAGCAAATCACGCTGGCGTTGCACATGTACCAGAATGATCATCGCGACTTTCCTCCGGCCTACACCGCCGACAAAGAGGGAAAGCCGCTGTTGAGTTGGCGGGTGATGATATTGCCCTACATCGAGCAGCAGCAACTTTACGACGAGTTCCACCTCGATGAACCTTGGGACAGCCAGCACAACCAGAAGTTGCTTTCCCGGATGCCCCAGATTTACTCCTGCCCCGGCCGCGACGCTGGCCCGCCCAAGACCCACTACCTGACCGTCCGCGGCGAGGACACGGTCTTCCCGGGCGCGGAGTCCGTGGGGCTTAGGGATATTAGTGACGGCTCGGCGAATACGATCATGGTGGTCGAGGCAGACAACGCCCGCACGGTTCCCTGGTCCGCCCCCGAGGACTATGCCTACGACAAGAACAATCCGGCCCAAGGGCTGGGTGGGATGAGGCGTGGCGGATTTCTCGCGGCGTTTGCCGACGGCTCGGTGCAGATGATTCCACCTTCGATCGACCCCGAGATGCTGCTGCGGCTCTTTCAACGCAGTGACGGGGAACGCATCGATCGTTCTGGGTTCTGAGCGCGGACGCGGCACTTGAGGGATGCCCGCGGCAGTCACCATGGCGGATACCGCCAAAGACGTCGGCGGCAACCAGGCGGCTGCTCGCGCGGGGCGGGCAAGCGCGAATCACCCCCAACTCCAACCACGGAAGGCAATCATGGCCAAAACCACCTGGACGCTCACCGATCAGCGGCATGGGCTCGACGTGGCCCATTGGACGCTCGACCCGTCGGCCATCGGCACCGGCGGCGGCTATTCCGTCACCAAGCGTACGCTCACGGCCGGGCGGAGTCGCGGGATGGACGTGGTCGAGGTGGACAACGGTCGGCTACGGTTCGCCCTCCTCCCCACCCGCGGCATGGGGCTGTGGCGGGCGGCTTGCGGCTCGTTGCAATTGGGCTGGCGCGCGCCGGTGGCCGGACCCGTCCATCCTAGCCTGGTCCCTTTGGCGCAGCCGGACGGCTTGGGCTGGCTCGCCGGGTTCGACGAACTGATGTGCCGCTGTGGCTTGGAGAGCAACGGGGCCCCCGAGTTCGCGCCCGACGGCCGACTGGTCCACGGCCTGCACGGACGAATCGCCAACCTGCCGGCCCATCACCTGGAGGTGACCACCGACCAGGACGCCGGCGAGATCGTCGTCCGCGGGGTCGTCGACGAATCCCATTTGTTCGGCAACAAGCTGCGACTCGAAGCGACCGTCACCACGCGGTTGGGCGAACCTCGGCTGACGATCGCCGATCGGATCACGAACCTTTCGGCTGAGCCGGGCGAGCTGCAACTGCTCTACCACATCAACTTCGGCTCGCCGCTGCTGACGCCCGGCGCGCGGGTGCGGTTGCCGTTCGAACGACTGGCGCCGCGCGACGCCGTGGCTCAAGAGGACGTGCCCACCTGGGATACCTATGGTCCGGAGACACCCGGTTCGGTCGAGTCGGTCTTCTTCGCGCGCCCGGCGGCCGACGCCGACGGCAACACCCTGGCCGTGCTCGGCGCGGCTTCGGGCGAAGAGGGCGCGGCCGTGCGGTTCAACATCGATCAGCTCCCGCTGTTCGCGCTGTGGAAGAACCGGCAGGCGGCGGCCGACGGCTACGTGACCGGCCTGGAACCGGCGGTGAACCTGCCCAATCCCAAGTCGTTCGAGAAACAGCACGGTCGGGTGATCGTCTTGCAGCCGGGCGAAACGCGGCAGTTCGCGGTGACCATCGAAGCCCTGCCCGACGCGGAGGCGGTGCAACGCGCCGCGGATGAAGTGGCCGCCATCCAAGGCGATCGGCCGAGCGAGGTGCTCGATCGGCCCGACCCCGACTGGTCGGCCACCTAGGGACGATCACTCGGAGATTCATGCCCGTGCAGTGTCTGATCTCGCTTGGTTCGAACGTGGGCGACCGGCGCGACGCCATCCTGTCGTCGGCCGCGATCTTGGCCGCCGATCCTCGGATCGAACACCTACAGCTCAGTCGCCTGCATCAAACGGAACCGGTCGGTGGGCCGGGCGGGCAGGACGCCTTTCTTAACGCGGCCGCGCGGTTGGAGACCTCGCTCTCGGCCGAGGGGCTGCTCGCCCTGCTGCATCGCGTGGAGAACGAATTGGGGCGGCGACGCGACGAGCGCTGGGGCCCGCGCACCTTGGACCTCGACCTCTTGCTATACGGCGGCGAGGTACGCAAGTCGGCCGAGTTGACTGTCCCGCATCCCCGGATGGCATGGCGACGCTTCGTGCTGGCGCCGGCCGCGGAGGTGGCCGCCGAGATGACGCATCCTACCACCGGCTGGGCCGTGGCCGATCTGCTGGCCCACCTCGACGCCACGCCCTACTACCTGGCGCTGACCGGCTCGATCGGCGCCGGCAAGACGGCCTTGGCCGAACGCCTGGTGAAACTGACCGGAGGAAGCCTGATTCGCGAGCCGATCGACCCGCAAGGGCTGGCCGAGTTCTACGCCGACCCGGCTTCGCGCGCCTGGGCCACGGAGCTAGAATTCCTCGCCGCGCGGCGCGAGCTGCTCGACCGCGACCGGATCGAAAAATGGTCGGCCAACTCAACTGCCCCCATTCCCCGGCCCGCGCGGCGGGATAGCGTGGAAAAGGCTAGGGTGGGAGATGGCCGGCGCGAATCCACCGTTCGCCAAGGGACGCTCGATCCGACCCCGGCGAGTGATCTCCTGCTGAGCGATTTCTGGTTCGACCAGTCGGCGGCATTCGCCCGAGTGTGGCTCGCCACGGAGGACTACCGTCGATTCGCCGAGCGATTTACCGCCGCGCGGCAGGAAGTCGCCCGACCGCGGTTGGTCGTGTTGCTGCAAGCGGAGCCGGCGGAGTTGCGGCGGAGGGTGGAAGAGCGGGGTCGGCGTTGCGAGCAAGGGTTGCCGACCGACGTGCTGGGACGGATCGCCGAAGAGATCGCTCAACAAACCCAGCGGCCAGACGTGGGTCCGGTGCTGCGGATCGATAACGGTGATCTGGACCATGTCGCCGAGGAAGTCCACGCCGCGGCGCTAGCCATGCGCTGACCAAGCCCACGGGCGCCGCCCCGCGGGACGCGGGCGACGAAACCGGAGGATTCCCGTCATTCCCGCGCACGCGGGAATCCAGTGGGTTGCGTCAATCGGCGTCATTCCCGCGCGTGTGGGAATGACGTGCTTCAGACGGCTGAAGTGTTCCCTGAACCATTACCACCCGAGTAGCTCGGACGAGTCAGGCCCATCCAACGATGCCCCAGGTTATTCGTCAGATCGACCCACTGCGTGCTGCCGTTGGCCGGCAGCGTGCCGCCGGCCGCCGCATCGGTCTGGTGCCCACCATGGGCGCGCTGCACGAGGGGCATCTGAGCCTGATCCGAGCCGCGCGGGCGGAATGCGACGTGGTCATCGCCACGGTTTTCGTCAACCCCACGCAGTTCGCGCCGGGCGAGGATTTCGATCAATATCCGCGCACACTGGAGGAGGATTTGGCGGCCTTGGATGGCGAGGGCGTGGCGATCGCGTTCGTGCCGCCGGCGGATGAAGTCTATCGGCCGAACCACGGCACCTGGGTTGTCCCCGAGGGCGTGGCGGAGCCGCTGGAGGGCGAACATCGGCCGGGCCACTTCCGCGGCGTGGCCACGGTGGTGCTCAAGCTGTTGAACATGGCCCAGCCCGACGTGGCCTACTTCGGCCAGAAAGACTTTCAGCAAGCGGCCGTCATTCGGCGGATGGTCGAGCAATTGGACGTGCCGGTGGCGATTCGCGTTTGCCCCATCGTGCGCGAGCCGGACGGGCTGGCCATGAGTTCCCGGAACCGCTACCTGGATGCCGACGCCCGCCGCCGCGCGCTGGGGCTGGCGGCCGCCCTGCGCGCGGCCGAGACACTGGTCGCCGGCGGCGAGACGGACGCGTCGTCCGTGGCCGCACGAATGCGAGAAGTGATCCTGGACACCGAGCCGCGCCACGTGCCCGTGGCGATCGATTACGTCGCGCTCCGCGACCCGGAAACGCTGGAGCGGGTCGAGCGGATCGATCGGCCGGTGGTGGCGCTGATCGCCGCGCGGGTGGCCGAGACGCGGTTGATCGACAACGCGATCGTTCAGCCACAAGGATGATTGACGCTGCCCCGGCGGACCATCATGTCGATCCGCGGGGCCGGCCTGGAGCACGGCGGTGGCTCCATCGGGGGAGGTGGGAGAGGTCGTCTGTCCTTGGGCGGCGGCGGCAGCGGCCGCTTCTCGGCCTTCTCGGCCGGCTGGTCACTCACGATGCCAATCATTCGGTCGAACCAGGTCGGGAAGAGGCCGACAGTGACCACCGTCGCGCGGAGGAATCCGCGCCGGCTGATGGGCATGTCCGTGCTCCTTCACGATGCCTTACCAGACCCGACACCGGTCCAGCCGTCCGCCTCGCCAGGCACCTCCGCGCCGAATGACGACGCCTCGCCTGGCCGGAAGCCGACACCCGATACGCCGGGTCCATGTGGTGCTTTCCACATCGTCAGCGTCAGCGGGCCCCTTGGCACGCCCCGGGCGACGGCTTCCTGCCGTTATTTTCAGCCCGAGCTGATGTGGAAAACCGTAGGTCGCAAGATATTACTTCGGCGAGCCGGCGGGCGGAATGCCAGATTTTCCTGGGATTTCTCGCGCCCGGTTTGCGCGTGCGGCCTGCGGTTGGGGCGGACAGCCCATCCACCGCTTCCGTCGGCGAGTCCGTCGTTTCAGCGACCGCTCGGGCCGAAGTCGAACTCGACGATTCGGGCGAAGCCGGTGTCCAGCCCCGGCTCCACGTCATGATGCAGGGGGCTTTCGGGTCCCACGCGTCCACCCATGTCGTAGGTGAACTCCGCGAGGGCCTCGTGGCGCAGCCAATATCCCAGGCGGGTTGCCCCGGCGGCATTGTGTGCCGAGTGGAAGTGGAGATACTCGTCGCGCGGCTCCGGTCGGGTGTCGAGCCACGCCTCGGGGGCTTCATCGAAGAAGACCGGCCGGATGCGGCCGCCCTGCTCGGGAATCGTTCCTTCGTCCGGCAAGCGGCGAAGTTTGGCCTGGCCGGTGAATAACTTCGCTCCGGCGGGCAGGTCGGATGTGTAGAAGCCCTCTTCATTGAAGCAGATGAACTCGACGTCGGCCAACTCGGTTCCCGGCACCGGACGGAAGTAGTAACCGACGAATGGCCCGAACCGATACAACTGCCCGCCGCGCGTGATTAGCAGCCTTGGGGAGTAGCCGTGTGGCGGATTGACCGTGCCGCTTTCCGCGCCGCGGCTACCGGTGGTTGTGGGGGCCGAGTCGCGCTGGCAGCCGGGGCCGCAGGCTAGAACACACGCGGCCAGCAGAAGGGCCGTCGCCGCGCGGCGCATGGTGTCGTGGGCGAGGCGGGCGTAGGGTCCGATCGCGGCTGAGTTCGCCAAGCAACGGGTCGCCATGTTTTTCCGAGGATGCTTCAGAGGTTCGGCGGCTCTTTCCAAATACGACCGATCAGCAAGGCGCCGCCGCCGAAAAGCACGGTCAGCCCGAGCACGGCGGCCAAACGCGTCCCCAGCCAATCGCCCAAGGTCAGTTGCCCGACGTTCGTGGGATCGTAGAGTCGCGGGATGAGCCACTCATGCAGATGGGCGAAGGTTGCCGTTCCGAGCAATCCACCCAGTAGGGCCGCCACGGCGTCCATGCGTCCTTCCCCGGCCGCGGCCCAGGTGGTTCCCGGGCAATAGCCGGCCAGTCCCCAACCGATCCCGAAGATGACCGCCGCGCCTCCGGTGGCCACCAGGCTGGTCGGCAGGATGACTTCCTTTCCCGCGCCGTAGGAAACCAGTCCCCAAAGTCCCCAGGCGGAAAAGAGCACGGTCAGCAGCATGAACATGGGGATGTCCGGGTTGAGCATCAGATGCGCGCGGGCCATCCGATGCGGATCGGTCGCTCCAATACGCTGGATGATGAACCCGAAGACGATTCCGGAGAACAGGCCTACCCAAATCTCGGTCATGACTCTTCTTTCCCTCGGCCGGCACGGCCGTAAACGAGGCGGGCGGTGATCATGGCCATGGCGAAGATCACCACGCCAAAGTACAACCCGCTAATCGCCAGTTGTGTGCTTCCAGAGATGAACAATCCAAGCGTGCATCCGCCCGCCAGTCGAGCGGAAAAGAGGATCAGGAAGCCGCCGATGAAGGTGGCCAAGTACCGCCAGAAGCGGCTCGGGCCAAAGCGCTGCTTCCAGATTCTCGGCACGTCGGCGACGCGGCGGGGCCAAGTGCGGCCGGCGATGAAGCCGCCGACGGCCATGCCCACCACGAAGGCGAACAACCAGGAGCCGGGCCCGGGGATCGCCTGGTAATGGGCTTTGCCCTCCACGTACTGCGGCGCGAATTGCTCGGTGATCCCTTCGACCAGCGAGACGAAGCCACTGGACGAGGCCGGCGGGCCGTGGGTGGCGAAGATGAACACGATCACCCCCGCCAAGGCCAGCGAGGCCGGCAGGATCCGCCAGTAGGGGTTGCGGCGTCGATTGCCAGATCCGCGAGCCATGGTTCACCCTCCACAGGAGATGTAGCCTGATTTTCCGCCGCCCCCGCCGCCGCTTGTCGCGCCACCACCGCTGGAGGCCGGCGAGGACACTCCGCCCGAGGTGCCGGACGCACTGGGTCGGGCACCGCGGTCGCGGATCCGGCTCATCGAGACGGCCTCGACGGCCGACCCTTGCAGCGGATTGGCCTTTCGTTCGACGGGATAATAGAGCGACTTACTACCCCACTCGTTCCAGGAGTAGTCGTAGAGCCGCGGATCGGAGAAACCCATCAGCCGCAGCACGAAGTAAGTGTACGAGCTGCGCCGGCCGCTATGACAGTAGGTGACCACCGCCTTGGACGGATCCAGTCCGGCGTACATCCGGCGCAGTTGGTCGTAGGGTTTCAACAGTTTCTCTTCCGCGTTGGTCCAGTTTTGCTTGTAGTTGATGTTGTAGGCCCCGGGGATGTGGCCCAGCTTCAGCGCCTTGCCCTGCCAGTCGGCGTTGGGTGCTTCGCCCGTGTATTCATCCTCGCTGCGGACGTCGAGCACTTGGTAATAGCGGTCGCCGAGCCGCTCGCGAATTTGCGGCCCGCGGATCACGTCGTTCGGCGCCATTTCCTCCGGCGGGGCCTGATAGGTAACCGGCTCGGGTTTGACCGGCTCCTCGCTGGTGGGTACGTCGGCTCGTCGCGCGGCCTCAATCCCACCGTCGAGCACTTTAATCTCCTCGTGCCCCAGGAGGTCGAGAACCCAGAAGATGTAGGAGGCGGTGGCCCCGCCGTCGCGCTCCACGTCGTCGTAGAGCACCACCGTGTCATCCCGCGCAATGCCGTGTTCGCCCAGCAGTTCTTGCGCCCGGACGACGCCAACGAATGCCCCGCCCACGCGGGCTAGCGGGTCGATCGTTTGGAATTGATTCCACGGCATCCGCACGGCCCCTTCCACGACCTCGCCGTCGAAGTGCTCGTCCGTGCGGACGTCGACGATTACCAACCCCTCGTCGTCGAGGTGCTCGGCCAGCCATTGGCCGGAGGCCAGCAATTCGGCGTTGGGGTAGTCCGACGTCTCCTGACCGGTCCCAACCGTCAGGGCCCAGCCGATGGCCGCGGCTAGGGCCAAGCCGAATACGATCGCTCGAATTGGTCGATCGATGTGCATCAGTCCTTGTCCTTGTCGTAATCGGGAAAGAAGGCAACCATCGACGGCGCGCCGCCGCCGTCTCGCGATGCGGTGCAAACAGCGTTCCGTGCGAGACGCCGAGTGATTCCGACAAGCCTTTGGCCAGACGGGAGGCGGGGGAAGGTTTTTCGCACCCCAGGCCCGCCCGTACGCTTTGCCCGAGCTAAAGCCCCGGGAAAACGAAGGCCTTTCGCCGGGGCGGGGCAGGGCGAAACACGGCTGCCGACAACCGCTAACTCGCTGATGCCGAGGGCGGAAGTGCGCAAAAATGCCGGGGTATAGCGCCAATTTGTCGTGGCTTTCCTCCCCCCGCTGGTGGTCGCGGGCGCGAAAGTCGGGCCGGTCGGCCATTGGACCCGCCCCGAAGGATGCGTTCCCGAGTTCAGTTAAACGCGGCGACGTGCCGATGCAGAACAAGGGCGTTGCAGCCCTGATATTCAGCAACACTTTTCCCGCGGTGTTCGCCCATGACCCAGGCTATCCCACGCGGCGCGGAGCTTGCGCGCCGACAGCCGTCGGCGGCAGTCCCCGTCGAGGCGGCGGTTTCCGATGCATCGTCCCGCCGGCCGCGGCACGCAGCCGACGATGGGCTGTCGGTCTTGGGTCCCTGGAAGATAGGCGGACTGGCCGCCGAGGGGGCTCTGGCGAGAGTTTATCGAGCCTGGCCGCATGCACGTGGCGAAACGCCAGCCGCCAACCAGTCGTCAGGCCATCCCGCCGGCTCGCCGATCAAACCTGACGAGACACTCAAGTCGGACGTAGGCGTGGGCACGCAGTCGGTTCCCTACGCGATCAAAATCCTGAGGCCCGAGTGGCGCGATCACCCCGAGGCGGTCCGAGTGTTTGCCCGCGAAGCGTTGGTCGGACGTCAGGTGGCGCACCGGAATCTGGTTCCGGTGCTGGCGTCGAACGTGGGCCGCCCGCCCCGCTACTTGGTGATGCCCTGGCTCGACGGCCGGACGCTGGGCGCGCTGTTGCGCGACACAGCGTCGTCCGAAACAGCGTCTTCCGAAACAGTGGCCCGGTCCGACCTGCCCTCGGTCCTCTGGTATGCCCGCCAGGTGGCCACCGCGTTGGACGCGCTGCACCGGAGCGGTTGGACCCACGGCGACGTGAAGCCAAGCAACGTGATGATCTCGGCGGGGGGCCATGTGACACTGCTCGACGCCGGCTTCGCCCAGCGCGAGGGCGAGTCCATCGCGGCGGTCGATCGCTGTGTGATGGGTACCTGCGCCTACATGGCGCCCGAGTTGCTGGCCTCGCGTCTGCGCGCCGACATTCGGGCGGACCTTTATAGCGTGGGCGTGATTCTCTACCAGGCCCTTTGTGGCCGTCTTCCCTACCAGGGCAGCAGTGCGGCCGAACTGGCCACGCGGCACCGCACGGCCGCCGCGCCTCCGCCTCGGCGGCTCGCGCCGCATTTACCCCGCGAGGTGGCCGAATTGATCGTGCAACTGTTGGCGAAGAATCCGCTCCGGCGTCCGCAATCGCCGGCGGAATTGGTCGAGCGGCTCGTGCGGCTGGAGATCGCCACGTTGCCGCTGACGGCCTCGGCGTGAAGGCCGCCCCGTAAGCCCGCCTGGGCCCTGCGTGCCCGCCGTCTCGGAAGTGGACCAGATGGAAAGGTCACCGCCGTTCAATCTTCGCGGTGGCGGAGTTGATCGCGGAGTCGGGCGGCCCGCTCGTATTCCTCCGCGGCCACGGCGTCGGCCAACTGCTCCGAGAGCGTTCGGCCGATGCGATACTCCTTGCGAAGCATCTCCTTGAGTTCTTCCAGTTGCCGGACGAGTTCGCTTTGCTCGAAGGTCTCGTCGGCCTCGGCCTCGGAGAACACCTCGCGCATGCGCTTCAACCCAATGTTGATCTCGCCGATCGCCCGTTCGGCGTCCTGGTCCTGGACGGCGAGCATCGCCCGCGCTTGCACCTGATGAAAGATGACGAACGGGCGATACTGCTGGTGCATCACGGTCCATTCGGGATCGGGCGAATGGGCCACGACGAAATCCATCATGGCCAGCGTGTGGTCGGCGTCCTCGATCGCCCGCTCGAACTCGCGCAGCGCAAGCCAGCACACCCGACGATGATAGAACTGCAAGAACTCGCGATCCAGCTCGAAGCACAGATCGGGCGTCAGGGCAAACTCCTCGCCCGCGGTGATCGCTTCCTCGATCAGGTGCTCCAGGTACGTCGGGGCGCCTTCGGGCTGGTCGCCGTCGGGGCGTCCGACCACCTCCATTTGCAGCACACCCAACTCGATCCGCATCTGGACCACCTCGCGGCCGTCGTGCGCCTCGACCAGCCGCGCGCTGATCACGCCCGGTTGGTAGGGCCACTGATCGAAGATGTGGTCGATGTCGTAGGTGCGGGTGGTCGGCATGCTGGGCTCTTTTTCTGAAGGGTTGGCTGCCGCTCCCATTATAGTCGAACGTCAACCGCCCGCCTACCCGCGTCCGGGGGTGGGTATTTCGCCAAGAACTTTGACCTTTGCAACACCTCGGCCGTCTGAAGCACATCATCTCCGCGCTCGCGGGAATGGCGGGAATCGCCCGATGTGGCCACCCGCTTCCGACGGCTGAAGTGTTACCGACCTTTCAGCTTCCCCCTGCGAGGCAAGGGCGCTTCGTCGGTGCTTATCTTGGTGGGAGCCTCGACCTTTGCGGCTCGACTCGTCCCCGACTGGACGATTGCAAAGTCGGTTTCTTCGTCATTCCCACGAAAGTGGGAATCCAGCGAAACGCTGCAAACGCCTGGATTCCCGCGTGCGCGGGAATGACCGATTGGGGCCCTTTCGCACGCAAAATCGACTTTGCAATCCTCCTATCGTCCCCGGCTGGTCAATGGCGTACAATGCCATTGTGACCGAACAGCCAGAACGACAACCAGAGCAGCGTGACAATGTGTCGGAGCCCTCGGCCTCGGGCCGCCGCGTGGCGGTAATCGGTGGGGGCATTGCCGGACTGGCGGCTGCGCATCGGCTGACGGAGTTGGCACCCGGCTGCCGACCGACGCTCTTCGACCCCCGTCCGCGGTTGGGCGGTGTGTTGGAGACGATCCACGAACAAGGGTTCCAAGTCGAGCGGAGCGCCGACAACTTCATCACCACGCTGCCCTGGGGGCTGGACCTCTGCCGGCGTCTGGGGCTGGAAGATGAGTTGGTGACGACGAATGCGGCGTATCGGCGGACGTTCGTCGTGCATCGCGGGCGGCTGCGTCCCCTGCCCGACGGCTTCCTGATGATGGCCCCCACGCGGATGTGGCCGCTGGCCGTCACGCCCCTGCTCAGCCCCTGGGCGAAGCTGCGCGCGGGGCTGGAATACTTCATTCCGCCGCGGCGCGACGAGTCGGACGAGAGCATGGCCCAATTCGTCCGCCGCCGGCTGGGACGCGAGGCGTTCGACCGGCTGGTCGAGCCGCTGGTCAGCGCGGTCTACGCGGCCGACATGGAGCGGCTGAGCGTGGCCGCCACCCTCTCACGGTTCCGCGACATGGAACGCGAACACGGCAGCCTCATCCGGGCCATGCGCCGGCAGATGGCCCAGCGTCGTCGGGCAGCCCGCGGCCGGACCGAAAGCGCGAAGAACGAGAGCGCGAAGAATGACAGCGCGAAGAATGACAGCGCGAAGAATGACAGCGCCAAAAGCGAAAGCGGCGCCCGATACAGTATGTTCGTCACGCTGCGGCGGGGATTGTCCAGCCTGATCGACGCCCTGGCCGACCGGCTGCCCGCCGGCAGTGTCCATCTCGGCAGGGAGGTGACGCAACTCCAGCGCACCGCCGACGGATGGCGGGTCGATTGGCGCGAGGATCGGCCGTCAGCCGGCGACGACGTGCCAACCAGCGACGTGTTCGATGCCGTCATCCTCGCCACGCCTTCGTATGTTTCCGCGCGATTGCTCGATTCCGTCGACGCCGAACTCGCCGGGCAACTCAACCAAATCGAGCATTCCGGCACGGCGATCCTCTCGATGGGCTTCGACTGCGGCCAGATCGCCCATCCGCTGGACGGCATGGGCGCGGTGGTGCCGGCCGTTGAGGGCAGCCCCGTGCTGGCGATGAGCTTCAGCAGCCAGAAGTATCCCCACCGGGCCCCGGAAGGGAAGACGATCGTCCGCGTGTTCGTCGGCGGAGCGCGGCGGCCCGAGATGGTCGAATTACCCGAGCAGCAGTTGCGCGACATCGTTCATGGCGAAGTCAAACGGGTGCTGGGCGTGGCGGGCGAACCCTGCTACGAAGACCTCGCTCGCTGGCCACGGACGATGCCGCAATATCACGTAGGGCATCTGGATCGGGTGGCCGGGATCGAGACGCGCGTGGCCGAGTTGCCCGGGCTGGAGTTGGCTGGCAACGCCTTCCACGGCGTCGGCCTGCCCGACTGCATTCACGGCGGCGAACTGGCCGCCGAGCGGGCGCTGAGCGAATAGCCAGGCGCCAGTGACGGGACAATTCCAAGGCGGCACGCGGCGTTATTGCTCTTCATTGCTCTTCATCGCGGTCGAGCACGCGGACATCGATAATCCGGTCGCCGCCAGGCGGTGGAGCGTCGGCCGAGGTGGGGCGGGCGTCTTCCCCCTGCGCCGCGTCGCTCGGCGGCCAGGGCTTCCCGCCACCGAAAGGCCTGCCCGCGCCAGGGTGATGAAAACCGGCGACATGCAAGCGGGCAGCGAAACCGCGCCGCAGCCAACCCTTGAGCCATCGGCGTGGCAGGGGGATCAACAGACTGAAGCCCACCAGATCGGTGAGCACGCCGGGGGTGACCAGCAGGGCCCCGGCCACGAGGATCATCAGTCCGTCCAAAAGTGAGTCGCCCGGGAGTTGCCCGGCAGACATCTCGCCACGAATCCGCTGCACGCAGCGGGTGCCTTGCCATCGGGCGAGCGTCGCCCCGACGATACCCGTCAGCAGCACCAGGCCGAGCGTGAACTGCCAACTGGTGTGATCGGCCACGACCAGCAACAGGACCAGTTCCACCAGCGGCACCAGGGTGAACAGCAGCAGCAGTCGCAGCAACATCGGACGGGCCTTGGGTCGGGGGTGAGATACCCCGGGAGGATTGCAAAGTCGATTGCAGGTGGCGTTGAGCCGGCCGCACGTCATTCCCGAGAAGCTTGTGCCCGCGAAAGCGGAGATCGGGAATCCAGTGATCCGTCTTCTTCCGTCATTCCCGAGGAATCGGGAATCCAGTAATCCGTTCCGATTCCCTGGATTCCCGCGTGCGCGGGAATGACGTGGGGAGACTCAAGGCCAGCTGAAATCGACTTTGCAATCCTCCTGAGTGATACCCATCCAGTGTATCACCGAGGTGCCGGCCGATGTAAGGTCGGCGGGACGGCGCGGCCGGGGCGGTTCACTGCCCGCAAGGTGAGCGTTGGCGATGCCGCACGCCTGCCCGCGAGGTGAGCGTTGGCGGGCGGCTCGGGCGGTCTGCCGCCGAGGGCTCGGCGGGGCGTGCTCTCGTGCTCGCCGGGTGGCTACTTGAGCGTGGGGCCGTCCGGGCGGTTGGCCATTTGCTCAAACTGCTTGGCCTTGTCCTCGGCGCCGACACTGCGGTGCATCGAGGCCAGATTGGCGAACGGTACTTGCAGGGCCTTCGGCTCAAGCGTGCCTCGTTCGACGGCGCGTTTCATCAGGGCGGCACCGCGCTGGGTCAGTTCGATGGCCTTCTCCCGCTGTCCGGTTTCCCAGTAGGAGACGCCCATGCTGACGAAGGTCTCGCCGTGGCGGCCCAGATCGGCGAACGCCTCGGCGGGGATCTTCTTCTCCAGGTGCGGCAACGCCTTTTCGAACCAGGCGATGGCCACGCGATGATTGTCGTCGCGGATGGCGTGAATGGCGCCCAGCCGAAAGTAGAGCCGGCCGATCAGGTAGCTGGCCGTGGGAAGCTGCTGCACCGCGTTCCCCTCTTCCAGATAGGCAATCGCCTGCTCGCCATGCTGCAAGGCCGTATCGTGCTCCGACCGCATCTGGTAAACCTGCAAGGCGTCGTACAGGGCCATGCCCAGGTCCCATTGCAGGCTCGCCCGGCGGGCGGGAACTTCCGCTTGCTCGATCAACTGGTTGCCCGTCTTCAGGGCTTGTTGGGTCCAGCGATCGGGATCGATCTTTCCATGCGCGCCCACGCAGGCGGCCAGGGCGCGGGTGGCCACGCGGAAACGGAGTTCCGAGTCGCCTTCTTCTTTTTCCACCACTTCGTCGGCCACGCGGGCCGCGCGGGCGAGCCACTTCGTCACGGCCGATTCCTTGTCTTTCCACTCGCCCCAGGCGATGTCGTGGGCCGCGCCCAGGTGGGCGTCGACCAACGTTTCCTTGGCTTCCAGCCGCAACGAGCGCTGTTCCACGCCGGCCACCGAATCGGCCACGCGAATGGCCGCCATGTGCGACTTCAACGCGCTGCCATAGTCGGGCGACGCACCCGAAGCCTGAAGATCGCCCAACATGCAAAGCGCGCGGGCTTGCAGTCGCGGCTGATCGGCGGCGAGGGTCGCCGCGCGCTTGGCGGCGGCGATGCCTTCCTTCAGCCGGCCAACCTGGCCAAGTAGTTTGGCGCGGGTGATCTGGAACTGCGGATCGTTCGGCGCGTGGGTCACGGCTGAACCGGCGGCCGCCAAGGCCTTGTCGTACTCACCCGCGCGGGCAAGCACCTGACCGAGCAGCCATTGCGCGCGGGCATTGGTCGGATCCAGTTCGACGGCCAACTCCAAATCGCGCCGGCCGCGGGCGGGCTGCTCGTCGAGGGTTTCCTCGGCACGGAGCACGAAAGCTTCGCCGCGGATCGGTTCGAGGATGATCTGTGAAACCTGCATCGACGGCCGCCCCGGCACGCCGCTGGGCTCGAAGGCGAACAGCACCCCGCGCTCCGGATACACCTGACCGAGCACGTTCCCCTCGCCATCGTGGACCAAGGCGGGGGCCACGCGGGTCAACTCCAGTTGTTCGGCCACGGCGCGAGCGGGGAAGACACGGTCGAGACGGATCACCACCGAAACGACCTTCCCGTCGACCGAGCTGACGTCGACATTCTCAAAGGGTTCGACGCTGTAGAGGTGGACCAACTCGCCGTCGCGCTTGGTCATCTCGCGCGGCGCGCCCCACGCTTGTTCCAGTTCGGCCGTGGTTGTCAGGCCCGGCGTCACGCCCTTGAAGCTGGCCACCTCGATGGCCACCGGGGCCCCGTCGATGGAGTCGGGGATAGGTTGCAGGTCGCCGTCGGCCGAGGCCGTATCGTCGGGCGCGGGTGCGACCGGGTCGGCCGCCAACTCCGGCGCCGCGGTGCCGGAATCGTCGAGATTCCGCGCGTCCGCGTCGGCCGGATCGATCGGCGTGACGCTCGACCCGGAGAACGAACGCTCGTTCGAGTCCAGGCCGTCGCCCGGTTGACTGTTGGGAGATTGCCCGGCCGGATTGCCCGGAAGCGGGGCCACCTCGCCGATGGGGGCCGCCGAGAGTGGCGGCTCCTCGGAAAACGCCCCACTGGTCAGCGTGCCAGGGTCGAACTCGCCGGTCGACGTCTCCTCGGACGTGATCGTCTCGCCGGTTCTGGCCGGGGGCGTCCCCTCGGGCGTGGTGATCGTGAGTTGTCCCCAGGCGGGAACAACCGTCGCGAGCAGCAGGGCGATCGCGCCCAACACCATCCGCCCGCGCGAAAGATTCAACGGAAACGAAGCTGAGTGATAAGCCTTCATGTGGGTTCCTCCTTGAACCTCACCCGGTAGCCTGGAATCAAATCCATCGGGCCGGCACTCGCGACCAACCAAGAGATGACTCACCCGCCGGGACCCCCGTCATTGGAGAATCTGCTGGGTCTTACCTGGACAAGAAACGCTACCAATCGCCACATTGGGCGATGTTGTCGCGCGAGTCTACCGAGTTGGTCGACACCGAGTCCAGACGGGATTGGGTAATTTTCAGGATTTTTGCCAAGATGACCGGGTTACCACGGCAGTCGAAAGCGGCCCCAGCCTTGAAGCTGGGTAATTTAAGCCCATGCAGACAAAACGCGCAATCGGAGTAAGCACGCCCGCCGCCGTCATTGCCGCGTGCGGGAATCTAGTGGGCCGGGAGCCTCTCCATGCGACGCCCCAGCCGTGCACCGTCATTCCCGCGCACGCGGGAATCTAGTGATCTGTCCCAAAGTCTCTGGATTCCCGCGTGCGCGGGAATGACGCGCCCATCCTCACCGGCCGTGGCCGTCCGCTGGATTCCCGCGTGCGCGGGAATGACGATTGTTATCACCGCCATTGTCGCCCCCTCCACCGGCCTGGATTCCCGCGTGCGGAGCAGTGACGTGTCGAGGCTCGACGCCAGCCGCAATCGGCTTCGCAATCCTCCTGCCCGGCACCCCCCTCCGCGTTGCTCTGGACATCCGTCGGTCGCCGCGCCATGATACAGCGCATGGCTACGCAGGATTTCGATATCGCCGAACTGGCCGCCTATCTGCACCTCACGCCCCAGCAGGTCACCCGGCTGGCCGAGCGCGAGCGCCTACCCGGCCGGAAGGTGGGCGGCGACTGGCGATTCGCCCGGGCCGAGATCCACCACTGGCTCGAAGACCGCATCGGGCTGAGCGACGAGCAGGAGCTGGTCGAGGTCGAGACCGTCTTGCAGCGCAACGCCCCGGTCGAGCATCGCGACGAGGTGTCGATCGTCGACCTCTTGCCCGAGGAGGCCATTGCCGTGCCGCTGACCGCGCGGACGCGCGACTCGGTGATCCGCGCGATGGTCGATCTGGCCGCGGGCACCGGCCTGCTCTGGGACCCGGAGGCGATGGCCGACGCCGTGCGCAAGCGCGAGGAGATGCATCCCACGGCGCTCGATATCGGCGTGGCCCTGCTCCACCCTCGCCGCCCCATGAGCAAGATCCTCGGCCAGCCGTTTTTGGCCTTGGGCGTGACGACCAGCGGCATCCCCTTCGGCGCCGGCGTACCGATGAGCGACGTGTTCTTGCTGATCTGCTCGACCGACGACCGCCGCCATTTGCAGGTGCTCGCCCGACTGAGCCGCGTGCTTGCCGCCCCGGGTTTCCTCAACGCCTTGCATCGGGCGGGCACCCCGGCCGACGTGCGCGAGCTGATCGCCGAAACGGAGCAGGACCTCGATTAGTGCTTCGTTACAGCTTGATTTTCCGGCTGACACTTACATCCACTGTTGGGTGCCATGCTTGCTACGCGAGCGTCAGCGAGTCAGCAAGCATGCCCACGCCAAGCATGCCCATGCCAAGCGTGGGCATGGCACCCGCCTTGTGCAACAGACCCTAATTCCTGGCGTAACGAAGCACTGGCCACGCCCGCAACTTTCGAACCGGGGATCGCCGAGTATGTCGCGGTTGCACATCCTGCTGATCGGCGACGGCGAGCGCGACGAGTTTCGCGCGGCGGTCGACGACCTGCCCCGCTGGGGCCGGCTGGCCGGTGTCGGCAATGTGCAGGCGGCCATCGCGCGGCTTGCGGCGGGCGCGGCGCCGCCCGACGTGATCGTCTTGGCCCAAACCCTGCCCGACGAGTTCCCGGCCGAGGCGGTCGAGCGCTTGCGGCGTCTGGCCCCGTTGGCCCGCGTGGTCGGGCTGTTGGGGAGCTGGTGCGAGGGCGAGATGCGTTCTGGGCATCCCTGGCCGGCCGCCATCCGCGTGTATTGGCATCAGTGGTTCGATCGGGCGGTGCCGCAACTGGCCGCCCTGGCCGCCGACGAACCCAGTGTGTGGACCCTGCCGAGCACGGCGACGGAAGAAGAGCGGATGCTGGCCGAGTGGGGCCGCAGCCCACGGCCGGCTGGCCATCCCGACTTGGTGACAGCGACGCGGCCCGGTTTCGCGCCGGCCCCTGGGCGGCTGATCGCCGTCGCCACGCCCGAGGCCGCCATGGCCGACTGGCTGTTGGACGCCCTCGCCACGGTCGGATATGCGGCCGTCTGGTGGCAACCCGGCCACCCGCCACGCGTCGAGGGGATCGCCGCCGGGCTGTTCGACATGGCCGACTGCCGCACAAGCGACCTGCGGCAACTGGCCAGCTTTCGCCGCGAAATCGGCGCGGTCGCCGCGGATGCGCCGACCGGCCGTCGCGCGCCGGCGAGCGTCTCTTCCGCCGACGCGACTCCGCCAAACCCCGCGCCGCAGCGCGCCCCGCCGATCGTCGCCCTGATGCACTTCCCCCGCCCGCATGAGATCGCGGCCGTGCGTCGGGCGGGCGCCGCGGAGGTGATCTCCAAGCCGTTCACCCTCTCGGCCCTGGTGTCTCGCCTCCGAGGGAACTGGAATCCACGGCCGTCTCAAGCTGCCGCTGCCGGCGATACTCGCTCGGACTGACGCCCAACTCCCGGCGGAACACCTCGTACATCCGCGCGGCCGCGCCGAACCCCACGGCGCGAGAAATGGCTTCCAACGAGCGATCGCCGCGGGCCAACTCGCGTTTGGCCCGCTCGATCCGCAACTGTCGGATCGTCGCCGCGATGGGCCGATCCAACGCCTTGCGGAACCGGTTCTGCAGGGTTCGCGTTTCGGCGTGCACGGCCTTGGCCACGTCGGTCTGCCCAATCTCCCGATGGCTGTTCGCCGCGATGAACGCCAACGCCTCGGCGACCAGCTCGTCGTCGCAGGCGAAGAAGTCGGTCGATTCGCGGATGATCAGCGCGCCGGGCGGGACGAATACCTTCCGGGGCGGACTCTCGCTTGCCCCGTCCGACGGCTCTCCTCCCGCTTCGCGCTGATCGATCAGTTCGTCCAGCAAGCGGGCCGCCTCGTAGCCAACCCGCTCGTAGCCCCGATCCACGCTCGTCAGCGCCGGCTGGGGATGCTCGCAAAGCTGCTCGTTATTGAACCCCGCCACGATGGCCACGTCCTCCGGCACACGCCACCCGCGCTCCAGGCACAACTGGGCGATGATACGAGCTTCGGCGTCGCCGTAAACATGCACGCCGATCGGTGGGTTCCAGCGGTCCATCCACGTGTGGATCCTCCCTTCCGATCGCCGCTGGACGGCGTAACTGCTTGTCATGTCCATTGGCAACTGCTCGCCGACGCAGTCGAAGCCGGCCTCGCCAACCGTTTGGCGAAAGGCGTCGACCTCGACCGATGCGCCGCGTTCCCGTCGCGACATGGCCGCGAAATGGCGCAGTCCCCGGCCCAGCAGGTGCTCGGCCACCAGCCGGCCGGTGGCCGCGAAGTCGGTGTACACGCCCGGCAACCGATCCAGCGCGGGCGAGGCGAACCAGACGTTCACCAGCGGCAGCCCCAGCCGCGCCGCGCGATCGGCGAGCTTCGTGTTGGCCCGGGCGATCACGCCGTCGTAGGGCAAGTCTTTGGCTGGTCGGTCGGGGAGGTTTTCGGCGACGAACTCGTCGATGATCGACCGCCAGCCATGTGGCTTGGCGTAGCGTTGCGTGCCGGCGAATACGCCCGCATGGCGTTCGAACGGCCACTTCAGCTCGAGTTGCAAGGCGACGCGGCGCGGAGTGGTCATGACAGGGCTCCCCAAAAACAGCGGGTTTTTTCCCGCACACCAGGGTCGCTTCGATTATAGTAAGAGATGCTGGAAAACGCCAACGCCCCCCCAAGCCCACGGGCACCGCCCCGTGGGAACGTCCCGTGGGAAGATTCGTGGGTGGCACGGACACTTCTCCGCAATCCGGTTGGCCATCGTCGGCGAGCCTGACCGGAGAAGTGTCCGTGTTGCTTTAGCAACAAGAGGTTCCAGGAGGTTAAGCCGTCCCGTCCCTCTTGTGGCTGCGCCACCCGGACGTTTTCGCGGCCAACTCGCCAGTGATGGTGGGCGGCAGCACGCGAGAACCGTCGGGTGGGCACCCCGTGAAATCGCCTCCCCTTCGCGGCTTCGCGGCTTTGCGTGAGGCCCGAACGGGCCACCCGCTGGAGGTATTTCGCAAAAACAGCGGCGTTTTTCCCGCACAACAGGGTCGCTTCGATTACAATAAGAGGGTGAATCGTGGGCGGCGTCGGGCTGCGGCGCGAGTCAACGGATCGAGGACAGGCAAATGTTGGGTGCGAGCGTTTCGCACCCCGGTATTGTTTCTCTTTTTTTGGAGGTACTCTCATGCGAGGGAAAACGAGTCAACTGTTTGTGATCGCCCTCGCCGCCACGCTCCTGATCGGACTGAGCGGGCCCGGCAACGCGGCGCTGCTGGTCTATGAAGGATTTGATTACGCGGACGGGACCATTAACGGCGTTTCGTCCTACAACGGCGGGACGGGGTTTTCGAGCGCCTGGGTGGGCAGCACAACCAACGTGCCATTCTCGATGAGCGACGGCTCAGGGCACAGTCACGGCGGCGCTGGTCAGCCGGGCCTAGCCTTCGGCAGCCTAAGCACCGTTGGCGACGTTACGCTGACGCGCAAGTCGGCCCCAGGCGGCGCGGAAGTGCATCGCACCCTTGGTGCCACCGAGGCCGCCACGCTAACGTCGGGCACAATGTATTTCAGTGCCTTGGTCCGCCTGAAGTACTATTCAATCGGCAACGAGAACCTGGCCATGACCTTTGGCACCAGTGATGTTTTTGATCCCAACGCGAAGCCGGTGACCTCCGCCGGTGAAGCCCTCGGGTTCGCCTTGAAGGGGGGAACCCCCACCAGCAGTTCAATTGATTTTCAAGCGCTTGCTGTCGACGATGGCAGCACGTCCGTTAGTGCTGTAGGTGGCATATCACCGGGCGACAATGTTAATGAGGTCTTCATGATTGTCGGCGAAATTGAATGGGGTGCGACAGATAGCATCACCCTGTATCAAAACTCCGGCGGCAACGACGGTTCCACCGGCAGCACCAACTGGGGCGACTTCTCGGAATTCGCCTCGCTGACTGCCAGCGTCGACGAGTCGCAATTCAACACCCTCCACGTTGCCGGCCAACAGGTCAGCAGCATCGACGAAATCCGCTTTGGCCAGTCGCTTGAAGACGTGGGCGTCATCCCCGAGCCTAGTGTGCTGACGTTGCTGGGCATCGCCGCGCTGGGCCTGATCGGCCTTCGGCGGCGGAAGTGAATCGCCAAGAGAAGTGAGAGGCGCTACGGGTGAAACGGGAACGGACGACGTAGCGTACCAGGCCCCGCCGGGAGGAGCCTCCCCATCCGGCGGGGCCTCTTCATGCGCACCCCGCGCCCAGTTCACTGGATTCCCGCGTGCGCGGGAATGACGGCACTGGCGAGACGCCAGTGGCACACGACGACTACGCAATCCTCCCGGCCCGTGGCCTTGAGGCTTGCTTGCCACTGCTGCGCCCGTCATACTGGAACCACCCGATCACCTCCCCGCCCGTTCGGCCGCTCATATTCCGCCCACCTCACAGTCCCGCCCGCGTCTTTGGAGGATCACCGCATGAAGTTTCTTGCCCGCGTTCCCCTTGTTGGTGCCGCGTTGTTGCTGGCGTGGCTGGTCGCCGCTCCGGTGGCGAAGGCCGCCGAGCGACGGCCGAACTTCCTCTTCGTCTATACCGACGATCAACGCTGGGACGCCATGGGCGTGGTGCAGCGCGAGCAGGGCGAGCGGGCCCGCTTCCCCTGGTTCCAAACGCCCAGCATGGACCGGTTGGCGGCCGAGGGCGTCCGTTTCCGCAACGCCTTCGTGACGCTTTCGCTATGCGCGCCCAGCCGGGCGGCGTTCCTCACCGGTCGCTACAACCATCTGAACGGCGTGATCGACAACGGCACGCCTTTCCCGGTCGACGCGGTGACCCACGCCAGCCAGCTCCGCGCGGCCGGCTATCGCACGGCCTATTTCGGCAAGTGGCACATGGGTCGGCAGTCGGGCAAGCGGCCGGGGTTCGACTACTCGGCCAGCTTCGTGGGCCAAGGCCGATACAACGACTGCCCCTTCGAGATCAACGGCGTCTCCCGGCCGACCGAAGGCTGGGTCGACGATGTCTCGACCGACTTCGCCATCGATTGGATGCGGAAGAACCGCGATCGGGCCTTCTCGGTGGTCGTGGGCTTCAAGAGTCCGCACAGCCCGCGCGGCGGCAAGAACCTGCCCCTGCGGCTGCGCGACCTTCATGCGGGCGAGACGAGCCGCCCGACGCCCAACTTTGGGGTCCCGCCCGTGTGGCGCAAGCCGCCGCCGCCGGGCAAGGAGCCTTCGCGTGGGCTGGCCGCCAACGCCATCCACCTCGACTATCTTCGCCACGTGAAGGGGGCGGACGAGAACCTGGGCCGCCTGCTCGACGTGCTGGATGAACTCGGTCTGGCCGACGACACCGTGGTTGTCTACACCAGCGACAACGGCTATTACCTGGGCGAGCACTGCCTGGGCGACAAGCGGTCGATCTACGAGGAGTCGCTGCGCATTCCGATGCTCGTGCGTTACCCGCGGCTGTTCGGCCGGGGTCGGGTGGTCGACCAGATGGTGCTGAACATCGACCTGGCGCCCACGTTCCTCGACCTGGCCGGCGTGTCGATCCCAGAGCAAATGCAAGGGCGGAGCTGGAAGGCGCTGGCGGCGGGCCGGTCGCCGGCCGATTGGCGAGAGTCGTTCCTGGCCGAGTATTTCAAGGAGCTGGGCGCCACGCCCACGCTCGTCGGTGTCCGCACGGCGGATGCGAAGTTGGTGACCTATCCCGGGCATCCCGAGTGGACCGAGGTGTTCAACCTGGAAGCGGACCCTTACGAGATCGACAACCTGGCCGACCAGCCGGAGCCCCGAGCCACGCTGGCCGAGGAGCTGCGTGAACAGATCGAGGCCACGGGGTACCACGTGCCGCCGGCGAGACGCGGTGATTGATTACTGACGCCGGTCCGTTTCTGGTCCGGCTTCCGCGGCGGGCGGATTGGGCCGGCTGAGCAGCGAGAGCAGATCGCGGGCCGCCGGGTCGTCGGGCATCTTCTTGGCCAGCGTGGCGTAGATGCTTCGCAGGTTGGCGGCCACGTCCCGTTCGATTCGTCGCTCGCGGCCGGACTGCGGCCGGTTGTGCGGCAATTGCCCGGCCATCATGCACATGGCCAGCGTGTTGAGTGCGTCGAAGCGGATCTGGAAACGACGGTCGTTGGCTCTGCTGCCGGTCATCTTGGGCCGCATCACGGAGAAACGCTCGTCGCTGTGAGCCGCGCCGAGGTAATGTCCCAATTCATGCACCAACAGTTCCAGCCGCTCGGCCGGAGTGACATGCTGCGACCATTCGCGGATGAGGATCCAAGGGTGCAGCGGTCCGCGGGTGCCGCCCAGATGCGTCCGCCCGCGGGGAACCCGATACTGGCTGGTGAATCCGATGGCGAGCATGGTCTGGCCGGGATCGACCTCGCGCTCGAACTCGGCGAGCGATTTGGGGAAGTCGTGTTGGCGGTCGTCGGAGTCCCAGGTATCGATCTGCGTCACCTTGAACGTGACGTTGCAGTAGCGTTTGAAGATGGCCGAGGCTTCGGCCAATCGGCGGCGGAGTCGGGGTTCCCAGAGGCGGCGGACCGCCGGCTCGTCGTCGTCGACCAAGAGTTTCACCGTCACCTCGCGCGGCGGCAGTGGGCCCAGCGGCCGGCCGTCGGCGATCGGGTCAACGCCGAGGTCGGCGTGGCCGCCAGCCGGGTCGGGCAGCAGCGGCACGGTGCGCAGGGCGACGGCCCGCGTTGCCGCAGCGCCGCCGGGAACGAAGACGTACGCCCGATTGGGATCGAGCCGATAGCGTTGCACCTTGCCGGCCGAGCGGAAGGCGACCTCGACCCGGCCGGTGACGTTGAGCGAGGCCAACTGGCCGGGGGCGAGTTGACCGTCGAGCGTTGCCCCTTCGGTGCCCAGCAGCCGGAAGATGACCGGCCACGTCGCGCGGTTCTCGATCACCACGACCGGCCGGCTCCGCGGCGTGCTTCGCGGCGTGCTTCGTCTGGGTGCGCTGGCCTCGGACGGGCTGGCAGCGGACGGTGTAGCGGCGGACGGGCTGGCCTCGGTCGGGCTAGCGGCGGTCGGGCTGGCGGGGGACGGGGAGTCGTTGTTCGCCTGGGATTGCGCCGGGGCGGGCTGCTGTTGGTTTGATTGCGCCGGGGCCGACCGTGTGGACGCCGGGAGCATCAAGAGCAGTCCGGCGAGCAACAGCGTCAGGGAGAATGGCAACCGCCGAAGCGCGTCGTGCCCGTTGCCAGCGCGGGGCACTTCATGCGGCGGGCGGATTGGCCACCGGTCCACGTCAAGCCGGCGGGCTGGCCGCGCGACCCTTCGGCGATGTCGGTGGGCAAGGGAGTACACGACGGGGGTCGGCTGACGGGCGTTGGAGGGCGAACGACCTGGCGAGGTGATGCTCTCCAGTAGCCCGGGTTGGGGGCTACCGCGGCCGGCTTTATTGCGTCCCAGGGGGCGCGTCCGGTTGTGTCTTTGGCGGCGTCTGCTGGCGGGCGGCGATTCGCTCGCGTGATTGCCGGATGAGCAGGTCGAGAAAATCGTTGCCGCTCAGCAGCACGTCACCCCGCAAGTCGGAGGCCATCGACGTTAGCGTCTTCTGCATCTGCTCGCAAGTGGCGATGATTGTTCGATAGTCGTCCACCGTGATCGCCGTGCCGTCCTGTTTGGCGCGGCGGAAGGGGCCCTCGATGACCGCTCGCGCCTCGTCGAAGCGGGAATCCTGGAGCACCGGCGGCCACTGGATCAAGTCGGTGCGTGCCTGGGGCGAAATCGACAACGCGGAGGCCGGCTGGCTCGTGGAGGCCAACATCGGCGCCCCAGCGGGGGGTAGCATCGGCGGCGGCATGCCGCCCGCAGCCGACATCGAGGCCCGTCGTGCCCGATCCTGGGCGAATTGGCGGTCCTGGGTTTGCAGCCACCAATCGCGATATCCCTGGGCGGACTGGCGAGCGGCTGCCGATTGCGCGTTGGCCTGAGCGAGCAGGGTTCGATCGATTCGTTGTTCGCCCGCGCGGCGCTGTTGTGCGGCCAGCGCTTCGCTCTGACGTTTGTAGCTTCCGGCAAGCTGGCGAGTGGTGTCGTATCGTTTTTCGGCCACCATGGCCGGCCAGGCATCCCAGGCGTAGCCACGGCTATAATACGGGCCGAACTGAGCGTGGGCGTTGTTGGCGGGCAGGATTCCCAGCAAGAGCATGCCCACGCCGAACGAGAGATTGGCTACTGATCGCATCGCGGCTCCTCCCTGCAAAAAGCTGGAAAAAGAACGACATCGGACGATACCGAGGCGGAGCCGCCCGGTGGCGGATCGTCAACCGCTTTCGGCGTCGTTGGTGGGTGGTCGCAACTGGCCGCGTTTGGTCGGCCCCACTATTCTAGGTTGCCGCCGCTCGGCGGGCAAACCTGGCGGGAAATTGGGAGCTGCGGCTTCTGTCCGTCGCGTCGGTGCGAAAAGGGGCGGCGACCCCGGTTTTGGTTCCGTCGCTCCGGGCACCTCAAAAAAGCTATCCTTTCCCGAAGCGGCTGCGTACACTAAGGATGCCGCCCGAGCGATGGTTGCCACCATCCGCCGCCCGGATTGAACCCCACAGTATGCCAGGAGACCGCGCCATGCGACGAATTCAGGTTCTTTTGCTGACGATTCCACTGATTGCTTTGGCACTACCGATGGCGATCTTAGCCGACGAGCCCGCATCGACCGTGGAAGACCGCACCGCGACGCGGCCATCCACTCCCGAGCAGGCGGTCGGTGGCGTGCTGGAGGAACTGGCTGCGCGGATCAATCGTGGCGATGGGCCGGCGATCGCGGAGCTATGGGCGCCCGAGGCGACCTACCTTGGGCCGCGCGGCGAACGTGTGGTCGGTCGCGAGGCGATCGGCGAGGGGTTTCAGCGGCTGTTGCGGGAGCGACCGGGAATGCGTGTCGAGGTCGAGTTGCTTTCCGTACGGCTGCTTGGGGAGGACGTGGCCCTGGTCGAGGTCACCCCCCATACCAGGCCCCGCGTCGACGATCTGCCCGGTGAACTGCGGGCGTCGGTCGTGCTGCGTCGCCACGACGGCGAGTGGCTGATCGAGCGTTTGGATGATCTATTGATCTATCGCCCCTCGAACGCCAATAAGATGCATCCGCTGGCCTGGCTGGTGGGCGATTGGTTCGCCCGCGGTCCGGACGGCCACCTGGTGTTGCTTAGCCACTGCGAGTGGACCGCCGACGGCAACGCGCTGAAACGGACCTTCACCGCGCGCCCGCCCGGGAAGCCGCCGGTTACTGGCACGCAACTGATCGGCTGGGATCCGCGTGGCGGCGGGATCCGCTCCTGGCTGTTCGACTCCAACGGCGGGGTGAGCGAGGCCGAGTGGCGTCGCGAGGAGGATCGCTGGATCATCGAGACGGAGGGGGCATTGCATGACGGTCGCGAGGTCCGATCCACGAACACCCTCACCCGGGAGGGCGACGATCGCTTCACCCTCATGTCGACCGATCGCCACGTGGCCGGCGAGCGTCAGCCCGACATCGGGCCGCTGGAGGTGCGGCGGGCCGTCTCGCCATCGGCCCAGGAGAGCGACCCGACCGGTGACGCGGAAGACCCCGGCCAGCCATCACCTGGGCCGAACCGCGACGGGCTACCGGAAATGGATTGACCGCTGCCCTTACCGGCCCCGCAAACAACTTCCCGCCGCCCGGTTCCCGAGAGCTTGTGCCCGGGGGCTTGTTCCCGAGGGCCCGCTTAGCGGTTCACTTCCACACCGATGTTCAACCCGTGGACGAACACCGTGTCGCGGTTGTTCGCCATGTTGATGCCCATGGTGGGCACTTCGTAGTTGATCATGGAGGAGGGTCGGGCGATGCCGTCGATCCAGAGTCCGGTCCACCCCACCTTGAAGGAGATGGCGCGGCTGAACTGGTAGTGCAGATCGAAGCGTGTTTCGGCCCCGGGGCTGAACTCGAGGGCGTGCTGATCGTTGCTGTAGCCGGTGGTGTCGAAGTTGGCCGGGCGGCCTTCGATCAGCGTGCTGGGGTCGAGGTCGGTGCCGAAGACGCCGCGCTGGCTGACGTTCTGGTTATTGAAGCCGGCGAAGAAGCGTCCCTGGGCCGACAGCCGCCAGCGACCGTGCTGACGGAACCAGCGGATGCCCAGTTGCGGACCAATGATGTTGTTCTCCACGCGGGTGTTCCAGTAGCTATCGCCCAGGGCGCGGATTTGCAGCCCGTCGCCGCCGGTGTCGATTTCGCCGAACTCCCACTCGCCCGTTTCGCGGTTGAAGAACCAACGCTCGATGGTGGTGTCGTCATCATCTTCGGTGGTCGCTCCCACGACATGCCCTCGGGCGTCGACGTTGAACTCTTCGTGAAACTCCATGTATCGGGCACCGGCGAAGAACTCGAGGAATCCGCCGTGATGGCGTCGTCGCGTGCGGTACATGGCGTTCAGCTCGACACTCCAGTGCTCGACCTTGTTTTCGATGTAGACATGATCGAAGGTGACGGGCAGGTTGCGCCGCACGGCCGTCGGCGGAGTGGCGGTGGGATCGGAGATGAAGTAGCCTTCGAGCAACTCCAAGCCGGAACCGAATTCGTCGTCGACGAAGACCACGTCCATCTCCGAGGTGGTGAGCCGGGAGGTCTGGGTCTTGAGATCGTAGACGCTGAGGAACCAGCCGAAGCGGTCGATCACCCGGCCGACCTCGAAGCGGTTACCCTCGACCATGTCGGTTCCCAGCATCCCCGTGTTGTGGGTGTTGGTTTGCACGACCATGTCGGAGTCTTCCGGGCCGAAGTAGACGTTGCGCGTGAGGTTGGGGAAGCCGATCGGCTGATCCTTCGGCGCGCCGATCCACCAGAACATGCCATCGAAGGTAAAGAAGAAACCTTCGGCCGGTTCGGGCCCGTCGCCGTAAGGACTTACTTCGGCTGGGGCGAAGAGCTGCATGTCGCGGATGTCTCGTCCCATGGCCCCGCTGGCCACCGAGAAGATCACCAGACCAATCAACAACCAGGTTCGCGTTTTATTCGGCGTCATGATGTTTGCCCGCTCCTCTGGGACGCTTGCTGCTAGGGGGGCCGCGCCGGCGTTGGTCATCCCACGAAAACCATGCCGCGCGGAGAAACCGTGCTTCGGCTGTGCCGGTAGTATCGGACGCGCCGGTAGTGCCAGTTGAGAAAGACTGGTAAACCTTGCTGAAAATGACGGTCCACCGGCCGGCATCGCGGCAAAATAGGGTACATGAGGGATGTGGGCGGTCTTCCGTGGGGCGGAATCGCCACCAGCCAGGGCTCGAAGCCGCTAAATAGCCGACTCAACGAGCCGCTACCGGGGCCGTTCGCGGCCGAAGCCGGCTCGCTTCACGCCGAAAATGATCGCGGAGCGCCTCCCGCGGGTTGCCCACGGCCAGCGACAGCCGCCGACTGAGTGGGACCGTCCGCCCGGAACGCGCGCCGGAGGGCCGGGCCGAGGCCTCGTCTTTCGCCGGGTGCCTTCGCAGATCGGCCAGATAGCCGCGCAACTGGCGGCCCGCCGCCTCGGGGCCGTTGAGCATCCAGTGGGTCCACGCCCAGGCTGCCCGGTATTGGTCCAGGTTCATCATGTCCGAGGGTCCAAGTGCCTCCAGATCCTCCAAGCGACCCCAACGCGCGTTCTCATGGCTCCCGCGGCGTAAGCGTTCTCCGACCAGCGGCCAATAGGGATGCCCCTGGAGGCGCTGCTCGCGTGGCATCTCGAAGTACTCGGCCAATCCCTCGTCCAGCCACGGCGGCACCTCCGCATGCACGGCGTGCAGCAGGGCGTGGGTTGTCTCGTGCCGCAAGTCGGTGGCCAGTTGTCCGTCCAGGTAGGCGAAGACCATGCCCGGACCGTCCCGCTTAAAGTAAAGCGCCCGGCGGGTCGGCAACTCGGGCAGGTGGCGACGCAGATATCGCTCATAAGTGGCCCGATCGCGCAGCAGGTAGATTTCGATCCACTCCTGGGCTGGCGGGATATCCAGCAACACCTGGAGATCGCGCTGGAGGTCGGCCAGTTCGCGGCAGACCGGCTCCACCTCTCGTAGCGAAAAGTCGGCCCGAATGACCAACGGTCGAGCCACCCGCACGTCGGCCCAGCCGCCGGCGGCCGATTTGGTGGCGCGGCCATGGGCCTCGGCAGCCACGGTGGTGGGCGAAAGGGCCGGGCATGCCAGCAATGCCAGCAGGAGGGCCTGATGTGGAATGCTCATTGACGACATCGTGCGAGTAGCGCTCCGTGGAGGCCGCGAGCCAGAGTACCAGCGGACAAGCAGTCCCCGGAGCCCGCACATTTCCCCTCATTGGCCCAAGACGAGTGAGGCCCGCGCGGTACGATACGTCGCCGTTCGACCGCGGGTCAAGTGCGGTTGACCTCCGGCGTCGGGGCGGTTATTCTCCGCCACCCTTTTTACACGCCGTATCCTCCGCCTCTTTTTGGTTTTGCAGACGCACGCGGAGCAGCCCACCATGAAATATGCCTCGATCGGTCCGATTTCCTGCCATTTGCCCGCGCGGTCGGAGGCGAACGACGTCATCGCTCGCGAACGTCCCGACTGGGACATGGACCTGATCTACGAGAAGACGGGCGTTTGGTCGCGGCACGTGGCGGCGGATGGTGAATGCGCGTCGGATCTGGGCGTGGCGGCGGCGGAGAAGCTGCTTACGGAGCACGAGATCGATCGCGGTTCGATCGACTTCCTGCTCTTCTGCACGCAAACGCCCGATTACCCCCTGCCGACCACCGCTTGCCTGGTCCAACATCGGCTGGGTCTGCCGCGGACGATTGGGGCCCTGGACTTCAACCTCGGCTGCTCCGGTTTCGTTTACGGGCTCTCGCTGGCCGACGGGTTGATCCGTTCCGGTGCCGCCCGCCGCGTGCTTCTGATCACCGCCGAGACCTACTCGAAATACATCCACCCGGAAGATCGGGCATTGCGCCCCGTGTTCGGCGACGGCGCGGCGGCCACGCTGATCGACGCGGCCGACGAGCCCTCGCTGGGCCAGTTTACCTTCGGCACCGATGGTAGCGGGGCCGACGCCCTAATGGTCTGCGACGGAGGCCCGTACGGTCGACGCGACGGATTGAAACCCCGTCGGCGGAAACGCTGGCCGAGTACGCTCTACATGGACGGGCCGGCGCTGGTGCAGTTCGCCCTGGAAGTGGTGCCGCCGCTGGTCCGGCAGTTACTCGAGCAGTCACGTTGGTCGCGCGAGCAGATCGACTTCTACCTGGTGCATCAGGCCACCGCCTTCATGCTCGACCACCTCCGCTCGCATCTGGATGTGGATGCGGACCATCTGCCCATCGGCCTGAACAACTACGGCAACACCGTTTCCTCGACGATTCCCATGCTGATGCACGATCTGCGCGCGGACGGGCGGATGCGCCCGGGAAGGCAATCGCTGATGATCGGCTTCGGCGTGGGCTTTTCCTGGGCGGGCTGCACGTGGATTGAAACCTGGCCCCAGCGCCAAGTGCTCCCCGCACCCGCGCCGAGCACGCTCTTCCGCCACGCGGCTTAACCTCGCAACAGCAAACTGCCGCGGAGGCGTTCGCCCGCTGGGCGAGGCCACGGCTCACGATTCGATCAGGCGGCCCAGCCGGTCGTGCGGTCCAATCGGGCAAGGCGGCGTTCCACCCAGGCTTCGGCGTGGGCGCGGGTGGGCAAATGCGAGGCCAGTAGCGCCAAGAGCACGGCCGCCGAGGCCAGGGCCAGCGGCGCTCCCTCGATCGTGTAGCTGACCAGCAGCATCAGCACCGGCCCTTCGACCAGCGCCGCGGCGATCACCGTGTGCTGGAGGAACAGCAGGCACATCCGGCCGGCGTCGCCGGTGGCGTCGGTGAACTCGCTGAAGGCGGCCTCCTGACCGGGGCGGCCCGGCGGGTTCCAGTTACCCTCGCGAATCGCCTCCAATACCCGGCGTTCCAGCATGGCCGGAAAGACCCAACGAACGAGCAGCGCTGTCAGGGCCAAGGCCACGGCGGCGTAGGTCATCACGGGCGCCTGCGGCGGCCGGTCCGGCATGACCGACCCGAGTCCGACCACCACGGCCATGAAAACCGCGCCTCCAGCGACCAGGGCCCCCACGATGATTTGGGCCCGTCGCAGCAAGGTCTTGCCAAGTGGCTGGTTCCAGGGACTGTCGCTGACGGTGGCCGGCACGTCGGCCCACGGATTGGACGTTTCGGAAAAACTCATCGGATCGACTCTCCTGAAAGAGGCTGAGAAGAACGCTTCTCTCAAGCATAGTGCGCCGCCGAGCAGGGTGCGCTGCCGGGGGCGCCCCGCGAATCGTTGCAACCGGCAGAAGTGGACGCCCGGGTGGTTGGGAATCGCCGACAATTGGCATGCAAGTCGCGCGGCGGCGGAGGGAGATTGCCGCGACGCGGGCCTCGCGCTGCGTCTCCGCTATTCCTTCGCCGGATGCAGGATCACCGTGAAGGTGGTGCCCTGACCCAGGGCGGTGTGGACGGCGATGCGGCCTCCCATCTCATTGATCAGCATGCGGCACAATCCCAGTCCCAAACCGGTGCCGCCGGCATCGCCACGCGTGGTATAGAAGGGCTCGAAGATGCGCTCCATCTCGCGGCGCGGGATGCCCACGCCGGTATCGCTCACGTCGATGGCCACCGAGTCGATCGGTTCTTCTTCATCGCGGGCCAAGAGGTAGCTTCGCAGCCGCAGCGTACCGCCCTCGGGCATGGCTGCCAGGGCATTGGTACACAGATTGAAGAGCACCTCCTGGAGAGTGTAGTAGTCGCCGAGGACGGGGACCACCTCGCCGAGATGGGTTTCCACTCGAATATCCGAGCGGTGGCTGGAGCCGAGCACCTGCAACGTCCCCTCGATGGCCTGATTGACGTCGACCGGCTCGAGGGTCATCCCCCTGGGGCGGGCGAAGGTTTGCACGCGTTTGGCCGTGCGCTCGATTCGCTCCAGGGCCTCGGTCATCATTTGCACGTATTCGTTCAGTCGCTGGTCGTCCTTGACCCGCTCGCCGATGCGTTGCAGGCAGTTCTGCACGCCGTCGAGCGGATTGGCGATCTGATGGGCGATGCCGGAAACCAACTGCCCAATGCCGACCATCTTCTCCTTTTGCCGGAACTCGGCGAACGCACGGTCCACGTAGCGGTGGATCGAAGTGGTGAAGTAGACGGCCATGCCCATCGTGCTGGCGAACGCGATCAGCAGTCCCAGCAAATAAATGGCGTCCAGCGAGCGGGTGGCCGGCGGCGGGGGGTCGCTGGGAAGATTCAACGGAAATGGGGGCAACACGCCAACGTATTCCAGGCCGATCACCAGCCCCACCAGCCCGATCGCCATGCCCGCCACCAGGTAGGGCATCCGCCCGTGCAGGTACATGCTGGCGATGATCATGTGGAACACAAAGAAGAACAGGAAGGGGTTGCGGGGCAGGTCGGTGAAGTAGAGCAACAAGGTGAGCGCGACCAGATCGCAAGTGATCTGCAAGAAGATGCTCTGCTCGACGTTCGGTTCGCCCGCGATCCGCCGCCGCTGACGCCAGCGAAAGGCGAAATTGTAGCTCACCATGGCCAGCCCAACGAGGTACAGCGGCGCGGGATTCGGCACCACGTTCAGCAACGTGGAGGTAATCCACGTGGCGAAAAACACGGCCGCGCATGCCAGCCAACGGACGCGGACAAACCATCGGGCGGCTTCGGGGGAGAGGCGCATCGGGGATCAACGGTGGAAAGGGCCGGACGAGGGATGGCAACGTCGTGTCTGGCAATCGCTGTGTCTGCCAATCACGCTGCCTACGGCTGTCTACAGTAGCCCGCCAACGCGGAAGAGTAAAGCCTCGTCGCAGGAAATCGCTCGACGCGGCGCCTGGGCCTTCCGCCGCCCGTCGTCCATGCGGAGCGACAGACGGTTGTTGATCGGATAGCGCATACCCAGGCCGGTGCTGACGGGAAGGCTTTGGCCGGCTACCACAATCCCAGCAGCGAGAGGCCACCGCCGATCCATAGCGGCATCGTCAGCAGGCTCAGCAGACCGCTGGCCAGCACCACGCGCACCGCCACGCCGGGCGAGCCGCCGTAGTGTCGGGCCATGACGATCGGGAAGACGGCCGTGGCCTGGCCCGACTCGATCACCACGACGCGCTGCAACTCGACCGTGGCCGCCACGTAGTGGGCCACCAGCAGGAAGATTGCCGGGAGGATCAGCAGCCGCAGCCCCACGGCCCAGGAGATGATTCGCGTTGTGCGTCCGGCGGTATAGAGGTTCTCGTCCGGACGGAGTTCGTCGGCGATGGTGGCCCCGACCAGCAGCAGCGAGGTGGGGATCGCCGCGTCGGCCAACAACTCGATCGTCCGCCACACCGGACCGAGTGTCTCCGGCCGCACGTCCAAGAGATTAAAGCCCACGGCGGCCACGATCGCCACGCTCGGCGGGTTGATGATTCGTTTCCACCAGCCGCGACCCAGCGATCCGGTCAGCACCAACAGGCCGATGGTCCAAATGGCCAGGTCGACGCCCACGTTATGCACGAACAGCACGCCAAGGGTCGACCTGTCGAACAGCCCTTGCACCAGGGGGATGGGGATGAACCCGTAGTTGAAAATGCCCACGCAGACGGCGAAGGTGCGGCGTTGCTCGGGCGTGGCCAGACCGGTCAGTCCTGGGCCCAGGCGGGCGATGAGGGCGGCCATGCCGATCCCCAGCGCACACAGCCCATAGCCGACCACCGGCGGCAGGGCCAAGTTTTCCAGCGCGCGGAGCGACTGGTTGCCCATCACCGCCTGGAGGATCAGGCAAGGCATCAGCAGGCGGATCACCAGCTTGAAGAGGCTCGCGTCGGCCTCGGCGGTAAGCCAACCGAGCCGCCGTACTAGCGCGCCAATCCCCATCGCCAGGAAGACGGACACGACCACGCCGACGATGTGGATCCATTGTTGCATTGGCACGCGCGGGCTGGATGGTTGAAGGGGTAACGCCGGAAGGGTCAATGGTTTTTGCAGCCGGGCGGCGATTGAAACCAACCGACGCGTGCTGTTCGGCCCGGCACGAGTGGCATGGCGACTGTAACGCGTTGACGCCGTGACTCGTTGACGCCGCGCCGCCGGGCGAGACGCCGCGCGATCCCCGGCCTTGCCGATAGCTGGCATCGGCGAACGCTATGGCCCGCGGACATGCGCGCGCAAGCGGTCCACTTCTCCCCGGAGCCGCTCCACGTCGGCGCGAAAGTGGGCGGCCGCGGCGCAAGTTTGGTCAAGCGCGCCGAACATCGGCTCGGCCCGTTCGTCGTCCGCCTCCGCCTCGGTCCAGCCGGCGGCCAGCCCACCCACCTCGCGACGCATCCCCCGCCGCAGCCGAAGCGTAAACATCCACAGCAGCAGCACGCACCACAGGGCGAGCCAAAACAGGGCCACGAGGTAGAATTCCACGCCGTAAATCTCCGCCGCGGCGACCTGGGTGAACTCGGCGGCCAGCCACGAGTCCCAGAAGAAATTCTTCGCCAGCCGGTAGAACAACACGCCCAGCATGGCCAGCAGCAGCAACTCGTAGCGGAGCCGGGTGAACCAGCCGGTGTGACGTCGGGCGAGCCGGTCGATCAACGCATCGAGTTCCGCGCCCACGCGCCCGACCATCGCCGCCCCGGCCTCCCGGGCGTCGCTGGCCAGGCGATCGGCGGCGGCCAGCGCGCGGGGCAGTCCAGCCTCGTCGGCGTAGCCTTCCAGGACGATGGCGGCGGCGCGGAGCGGCTCGCCGGCGATGGTTCCCGCCACGGCCCGCTCGGCGGCTCCCTCGGCCCGGCGTTGGGCCCGACCGCGTCCCACGGCCCGCGCCCCTTCCATGGCCCCGAACAGGGCCAACTGGGCGGGCGAGCGGGCCCGCATCAACAGCGCCCCGCCCAGCAGCGCCCCCAGGCTTTGGTACAGTCGCAACAAGAGCGCGAAGGGGCTGAAGCCCCAACGTGCGGCGGCCCGGCCCAACAATCGCTGCTCCCATGCCCGGCGGCCGTCGATCAGTTCGCGCTGCATCCGGTCGGCCAGCGCTGCGGTCAACTTCCGGCGCTGTTCGCGCAAGGCTTCCCGAAGCTCTTCGACGGCGGGCATGGCGGCGTCCAGTTCCGCGCGACAGGCATCCAATGTCTCGCCCAGCAGATCCAAGAAGTTCTCGCGACGGATCCGCGCGCCGGCGACGCCGTGCAGTTCTCGCTCGAGCAGGTCGACCAGCCGGCCGAACTCGCCGCGCGGGCGCATTCCCTCGCGGGCGTCGCGGAGTGCCGAAAGGGAATCGACGCGGAAGATCCGTACCGGCCCACTCGTCTTGCCGCCGCCGTGGGCGTCGCCGGGGCGGGTATCGGGGCCGGCTACTTGGTCGTCGGCCGCGCGCCGGCCAGTCGCGGCTTCGCCAGCATCGCGCTCCCTGCCCAGTGCTTCGTCCGGTCGGCTGGCGTCGATGATCGCTTGCCAATCCTCGCGGATGTCGTCGTCCACGTCGGCGTGGGTTTGCACGAAGATTACGCGGCAGCCACGGGTGGCTTGAGCCAGTTCGTCCTCCACCCGCGCGCTACGGTACTTCTGCTGCGTGGCGGTGACGAGCAGCACATCGCAGTGCGGCAAGATGGTGCGGAGCGCGGCGAGGTTCGATGCCCGATTGGCTTCTCCCTCGGGTCCCGGCTCGGAGGTGTCGGGGTCGGGGCAGTCGATCAGCACGAGATCGCGCAGCAGGGCGGACTCATGGTGGACGATGTCGACCTCGGCCGGCGGGATGCCGAGTTCCCTGGGCGAGAGGTCGGCCCGGCAGATGAGCGTCGGGCGCGTGGTGGTGGGGCGCTGCCGTCCGGTGGCAACGACCTCACCGCCGAGCAGGGCGTTGACCAGCGTGCTTTTTCCGGTGCCCGTGCCGCCCAGGTTAGCCACGACCAGCGGGGCCTCGAAGCGGAGGCGGATCCCCTCGGCCCGCTCGAGCAGTCGCTTCAGGAGCCGTCGGCAGCGGTCGGCGGCCTGCCAGTCGGGGGCGTCGGCGGTGAGTTGGCGGAGCCGGTCGATCAGCCGGTCGAGTTCGGCCAGCAGTGCCAGGTTTTGCACATCGGAGGCGGGCATTCCGCCAGCATAGGCGCGTGCTTGCCGTCAAGCAAGGGGCGCGGGCAGGGGGATTGCGAAGTCGATTTCTTCCGTCATTCCCGAGAAGCTTGTGCCCGCGAAAGCGGGGAGCGGGAATGACATCTTGAGCCAGACGAGGAACCGTCAGACCCCTCAGGCTGTCAGGACCGCCGGGTCGTCACCACCATCGTCAGTCGTCCTCTCCGCGCGACCATCCCAGCATCCGCTCGCGATGAAACGCCTCGAAACGGCGTTCGGCAATCGCCCGTCGGGCGCGGGCCAGCAGGCGCTGATAATAGGTCAGGTTGTGGATCGAGAGCAGGATCGGGCCGAGCATTTCGTCGGCCATGAACAGGTGCCGCAGATAGCCCCGCGAATGGCGGCAGGCCGCGCACGGGCAATCCGGCTCCAAGGGCCGCTCATCGGTTTGAAAACGCGCGTTCCGCAGACGCATCGCTCCGGCGTCGGTGAAGGCCATGGCGTTTCGGCCGTTGCGGGTGGGCATCACGCAGTCGAACAGGTCGATTCCGCGGCGGATCGCTTCGAGCAGATCGATGGGCCGGCCCACGCCCATCAAATAGCGGGGGCGATCCTCGGGCAGCGCCGGCACGGTGACGTCGAGGATTTGGTACATTTGCGCGGGCGGCTCGCCCACGCTCAGCCCGCCGACGGCGTAGCCGTCCAGTTCGAGGCGGACAAGCTGTTCGGCACACTCCACGCGGAGCCGTTCGTCGAGCCCGCCTTGCACGATACCCAACATGGCTTGATCCGGACGGCTTGCCGCGTCGCGACAGCGGCGTGCCCAGCGGATGGAGCGTTGCATGGCGTCGCGGATGACGTCGGTCTCGTTCGGCAGCGCGACCACGTGGTCGAGCACCATGGCGAAGTCGGAGCCGAGCGCTTCCTGGATTTCGATGGAGCGTTCCGGCGAGAGGGCCACGCGGCTGCCGTCGATGTGCGACTGGAAGACGGCAAGCTCCTCGGTGATCTTGGCCCGATGGGCGAGGCTGAAGATCTGGAAGCCGCCGCTGTCGGTGAGGATCGGCCCGTCCCACTGCATCATTCGATGCAGGCCGCCGAGTTGGGCAACGATCTGCTCGCCCGGCCGCAGGGCCAGATGATAGGTGTTGCCCAGCACGATTTCCGCGCCGCTAGCGCGCACCTGATCGATCGTCAACCCTTTGACGCTGCCGAGCGTGGCCACGGGCATGAAGGCGGGCGTGTCCACCGTGCCATGTGGCGTGGAGAGGCGGGCACGGCGCGCCGCGCCCCCGTCGGCAATGGAATGATCGGTGGCCTGCTGGACGGTGAAGTCGAAGCCCGGGCGGTTCATGGTGGATACCGGAGTTCCCCGCCGCGTTATTCGCCGCGGAGTTTCAGCCCCACGTTTTCGAGCTTTTCACGGACTTCGTTCAGGCTGGTCACGCCAAAGTTCTTGCATTCCAGCAAATCGTCGCCGGTGCGGCGAACCAGGTCGCCGATGGTGCTGACCCCGAGGCGAACCATGCACTTCTTGGCCCGAACCGAAAGCCCCAGCTCGGCGATCGGCTCGGCGAGCATGGCTTGATCTTGGTCGTCGAGTTCCTCGGGCTCTTCCTCCTCGGGCTCCGGTTTTTCGGGAGCGAATTGGCCAAGGTAGAACCCTTTGTTGGTGAGCATCTCGCGAATTTCGACGAGGCTGGTTTCGCCGAAGTTCTTACTGGCCAGGAGTTCGGCTTCGGTGCAGCGGCAGAGGTCGCCCAGGGTTTCGATCCCCATCTTCTGCAGACAATTTCGGCTGCGGACGGACAACTCGAAATCGGTCACCGGCACGCTCAGCATTTGGCCCATGCGGTCGCGCCGGCGCTGGGCGTCCTCGTCGAAGTATTGATCGGTCGAGGCCTCGGTATCTTTGAGGAACAGCCGGGCCCGTTCGTGGTTGGGGAAGATGTCGAGCACGCGCCGATAGCAGCCGGCCGCCTGTTCGTACTGATCGCGATCCTCGTAAAGCAGGCCCAAGTTCAACAGCGTGCCGACGTGCGTGGGAAACCGTCCAGCAGCCCGCTGATAGAGTTCCATGGCCGTTTCGTCATTGCCATAGCGATCGTTCTCCAGCGCCAAGCCAAAGAGGGCACCCGCATGATCGCGATCGGCGTCGACGGCCCGTTCGTAGAGCGCGATGACCTCGCTGGGATTGCCGCCCAGGGCGGCGACGGTGGCCGCCCGTTGGGCCAGGTAGTCGGCCGTTTGTTCAACCGGGCCAAAGAGGTTGTCGAGCGTCTCCATGGCCTCTTGCGTGCGGCCCATGTAGCGGAGCACTTCGGCGCGTCCCAGGGCGGCTGCGTCCTTGTCGTAGCCGGCGCCGGCCGCCGCTTCGAATTCCTTCAGGGCCTCGTCGAAATAGTGCCGAGCGAAGTAGGCCTTTGCCAGATAGAAGTGGGCCAGCGCGCCGCCGTCGCCCGACTGCAATGCCTCGATGGCCGCGTAGTAGCGACCGGTCAGATAGAGACACACACCCAGCCGCACGTTGCCGGCCGGACTGCGTTCGTCGTGCGACTGAAGCTCGACCACCGCCCCACGCATCGCCCGGAAGTTCTCGGGGCTTTCGGCGATGGCCGACTCCAGTTGCCGAATCTCGTTCGGCCCGAACGACGTGTCGTGCAGGACGATTTGTTTCAGATCGGGGGTCTCTAGTTCCGCCATTCTGTGTGTCTCCTGTCCGGGGTCCGCCCGGAGGGCAGCCCCAACGCTTTCATCTTGGGAATCATCCGGCGTACCCGAGAATTCGGATTCACGCGTCCGGAAACCGGTCGGATCCGTGGGCGACCGAAGCCGCGCATGGAGGGAAGAGCCAGCGGTGGGAGTCGAACCCACAACCCCCGCATTACGAATGCGGTGCTCTGCCGATTGAAGCTACGCTGGCAAGTCGTTTTATGTCAGGCACTTAGGCGAAACCGCCACGGGCGGCCCCGCAGCATCCATGTGCGGCGAAGGCCCATTGACGACCCGCGCCAACTGCGGCAATTTCCCAAACCCCATACTATACCAACTGCCCGGGGCTCGGGCAATGGCCCCGCTCTGCCAGTTCAGGAGGAGTGCAAAGTCGATGGCAACTGGCGTTGAGCCGCCACACCTCCTTCCCGAGAAATCTTCCGTCATTCCCGCGCAGGCGGGAATCCAGCGAGTTGGGACGGATCACCGGACGCCCGCTCCCCGCTTTCGCGGGCACAAGCTTCGCGGGAATGGCGGACGAAATCGGACGTTGCATCTCTCCCGCAGCGCGGAGGAGCCTCGGGCCCGGTCCGGCTACTCCGGCGGTGGGTTTCGCGCCGGGCAGCTTCCCTCCAGCGGGCGTTGGGCCTCCTCGGGCACGTCGACCTCCTCGTTGAGAAAATCGATCAACTCCCGCAACCGGCCGCATCCTCGCCGATCGAAGGTGAACACCAATCGCGGCAGTTCGGCCAGTTCCGGCTCGTCCCGCTCCTCGGGCAAGGCGTCGTGCAACTCGAACTGGCCCTCGGCCAGGATGTCGGCGAACTGCTCGTTGATGCGGCTTAGCTGCTCCGGGGTGGGCGGGGCCAGCAGCCGCATGACCAGCTTACGCCGCACGTACCGCATGCTGTGATATGCACGATAGAAGGCCAGCACCTCGCGGACCGCCTCCTCCACCGAGTCGGTCATCGTGTAGAGCGAGAAGTCGTGTGGATCGATCATCCCTTGACGCAACAGATGCTCGCGCACGAACTGATCGAAGGCCCGCCAGTAGGTGCCGCCGGGTGCGTCGAGCAATACCACGGGTGCCGGATCGCGTTTGCCGGTTTGCAGCAGGGTGAGTACCTCCAAGCCCTCGTCCAGCGTGCCGAATCCGCCGGGCAGCAGGCAGATGGCGTTCGTCTCCTTTACGAACATCAACTTCCGCGTGAAGAAGTACTTCATGTGGACGAGCTTCTGATCGCCGGCGATCACCGCATTGGCCTCTTGCTCGAACGGGAGCAGGATGTTCAGGCCCATGGCGTGTTCGCGGCCCGCGCCCACGTGGCCCGCCTCCATGATGCCGGAGGCTGCCCCGGTGACGACCAACCACTGATGCTCGGCCATCTGGCGGCCAAAGTCGACGGCCTGCTGGTAACATGGGTCTTTCGGCGGGGTGCGGGCGGAGCCGAAAACGGTCACCTTGCGGCAGCCCCGATACGGGGTGAACACCTTGAATGCATACCGCAACTCGCGGAGCGTGCGACTGAGGATCTTCAAGTCGCCGCGCGAGGCGCGGTCGGTGCCCAGCTTGTCGGCCGTTTCCTTGATCCGCTCGATCAGTTCGGCCAATCGCCGCGGCGTGGCCGGCACGTTGCCCGGGTCGTCGCGGCCGGTGCCGACCGTCGGTGGCGTGCGACCTTGCACCTTCTTTCCGGCATGCTTCGAGGGTTCACGGTTCACCGCTGGTCTCTCCGGACGCGTCCGAGGGGCTGGTTCGGGTGGCATTCCACCGCACGACACTTCGGGCCCATTATGCAGCAACGGCCGGTCCAATGATAGGTTCACCTGCTAGGTTCATGGGCTTTTCGAGCAGGGCAGGGGACGCAGCCAGACGTCGGCCCGACTAGGCAAGCTGCGCTGCCTGGGGCGACCGGCTCGCCCCTTCTAGCGTCCACCCGCTGACGGTTGCACCCGAAACGCCACGTTGAGTTGACTTCCGAGAGCGAGCTGACCTGGAGTCGGCCGCATGGTTTCGGTATGCTCCGCGATCGGTTTGGTTGCGGCGAGCGGCCCCTTGACCCGACTACCGGGGCTGGCTCTCTGGCTGAGGTATTAACCCGATTCAAGCTCCAACATCCCCCCTCTCGCCATGCGGAAGTTCCTTGGTCTGTTATTGGTGATTGCCTTGATCGGCGGCGGTTGGTACGCCTTCTCCCGGCTCGACGCCCGCGTCGAGCGCGACGAGACGGGCGGGCTGCGGGCGATCACGATCCGCCCGCGCGGCGGCAGTTGGGCCCCGTTCGACGGCGGTGAAGGATCGGCGTCCTCGGGCGGCTCGTCATCGAGCCCCGCGCCCGTGCCCGCGGCCGGGGGACGCTCGAACCTTCGTCTGGCCGCCTATCACACGGGTGGATTGGAGCCGCGGCAACTGGCCGATCAATCCACGCGCGAGGCCTTGGTGACCGTGGCTCGTCAGTTCGATGTCCTCGCCTTGCAGCAGGTCGGTGGCACCAGTCCGGCGACAATGGTCTCCTGGGTGGAAGCCTTGAGCGAGGCGGGGGTCTCTTATGGGTTTGCTATGTGCCCGGTCGTTCGCGGAGCGCCGCGCGAGGAGTATCAAGCATTTTTATTCAATCGGGCGACGGTGGAAGTCGACCTGGACACGGTTCATTCCATCGAGGACCCGGGTCGACGGTTCCGGCACAAACCACTGGTCGGGCTGTTCCGCGCGCGGGGGATCAAGCCGGAAGAGGCGTTCACTTTCAAGCTGGTCAGCCTGCGGATCGACTCGGCCTATTCAGCGCGCGAGTTGCAGCAGTTGATGCCCCTGTATCGCGCGGTTCGCGACGACGGGTTGGGCGAGGACGACGTGATCCTGCTGGGCGACTTCGGCGTCGCCGGTGACCGGCTTGAAGAACTCTGCGAGGGCACGCCCCTTTCGCTCGCGTTGGCCGGGGGTGCGTTCACCTCGCGCGGCGTGGCCCTGGGAGATAATCTGCTCCTGTCTCGTCGGGCGACCAAGGAGTTCATCGGCCGCGGCGGGGCGGTCGACCTCCGCGGCAAGTTCGGCCTCAGCAGCGAGACGGCCTACCGATTGGCGTCGCATTTGCCCGTCTGGGGCGAATTCACCAGGGCCGAGAGCGACCGGCCCGACTTCATGGCCGAACAGGCCGGCCCGCAAACTCGCCGTTAATCGTTACAGTCGCTACCTTTCCCCCCGATTGGAAGCCACGACGCGGGCGATTCTTGGGCGATTCGCCATGCCGAACGTTGGCGGGTGATCCGCGAAATTGGTATAATAGGGCCAATCGGTCCGAAGCACTTTTCCCGGCGCGACGTGTCTGATTTCGCGCCCCAATCGCGGGGGGGATTCGATGAACGCTTGGCGAGAGAATCAAGTCAACGGCGGCAACGCGGCCTTCGATGATCCGCGTCTGGAACGGCGCAACCCCATCTCCGACGAGGAAGCCGCGACGATTGAATCGATCTGCCTTGCGGCCACGCCCGGCCCGCTGGTGACCGACGACGAGGCGTCGGGAGAGGGCGCGCCGGTGTTCAGCATGCCCGACGGACGGATGGTCGTCAGCCTCTCCACGCCGGTGGAGCAAGCGGCCGACGCGGAACGAACGGAAGCCAACACCGAGTTGCTCACCAAGGCCCGCTACTGGCTGCTCTGCCTGTTGCGCGATCGCGCGGCCTGGCAAACCGAGCGCGAGCAGTTGCTCGAGCGGGTCGCCGAGTTGGAGACCGAGCAAGCAAAGCGGCGGCCCCGCTGAGGGTTTTGGCCACGGCCCGGGAGAATCTCCGCCGCGATGGCCATGGCCGGTGACGACAAGGACCAAGCATGCTGCCCGGTCGGCGATTTCGCGACGCCCTCGACTACGCCGCGCGACTCCACGCCGAGCAGCGGCGCAAGGTCGACGATACGCCGTACGTGGCCCATCTGCTGGCCGTAACGGCGATTGTCCTGGAGCATGGTGGCGACGAAGAGGAGGCCATCGCCGCGCTGCTGCATGATGCCATCGAGGACCAGGGGGGCGAGGCGACGCGCTGCGAAATCGGCGCGCGCTTCGGGCCCGGGGTGCTGGAGATCGTCGAGGGCTGCACCGATTCCGACACCACTCCCAAGCCCCCCTGGCGCGAACGCAAGGAGGCCTTTCTCGCCCGACTGCGCGACGCCAAGCCATCGGTCCGGCTGGTCTGCGCGGCCGACAAACTGCATAACTGCCGTTGCCTGGCGCGCGATCTGCGCCGCCTCGGGCCCGCGCTTTGGGAACACTTCCGCGGCGGTCGCGAGGGCACGCTGTGGTATCATCGGGCGGTCGTCGACACGCTCTCGGCCCATGGCCCGACACCGCTGCTCGACGAACTTCGCCGTGCGGTGGAGGAACTCGATCGAGTGGCCCCTTGAGCGCCGCGGTTCTGCCGTCCCCGTTTTTGGACAGACTGTTGCTTCATCGGGCAGTCGCTCCGCTCCGCGCGGCGTGGACGCGGGCACATCGAGCGGGCGTTCACCTCAGCGCGGGACGATCACGTCCGAGAGCAGGTATTTCCGCAGCGAGCGGACCGTGGAGATGAACTCATCGTGATTGAACGGCTTAATCAGATAAGCCTCGACATAGAGATTCTCGTCGATCAGCAGGTCGCGGTGCGTCGGCGAGACCGTCAGCACCACGACCGGAATCCGCCGCAACTGAGGATCCGAACGCAACTCGGTCAGCACCTCGCGTCCGTCCTTCTTCGGCAGCTTCAAATCGAGCAAGATCAGATCGGGCTGGGGCACCCGGGCGTAGCGGCCTTGATGGTGCAGAAACTCCATGGCCTCCTCGCCGTCGCGCACCAACGACACCCGGCAAGGCACCTCGCTATCGCGGAGCACCTCGATCGTCAGCCCGGCGTCCTCCAGATCGTCCTCGACCAAGAGGATCTCCATCGGGCGACCGATGGTATCGCCCATTCCCAGACCGGGTTGAGGATGGATCGGCACGGCAAGCCTTTCGTGGCCTTGGGGACCGCCGGGCGGCGGGAGGATCGACCTGACGAGTCGGGTTGTGTCTGGGCATCTCGAATTCGGCATTTGCCCAAAATGTTGCTTCTATCTTTAGTGTACACACGCCGTCCGCGATTTCCAGGGGTAAATGCTAGCATTCCGACTGAAACACCGTTGTCGTGGGGGTTTACACGCCCGCCCGGGCGGGCGAAGATGGACTTGGGCGGGTGCCCGCCCGCACCTAATGCGGCGTTTTGGGAACTTCCGGGCGCCGCGATACGTCAAACAGGGTGAGAGCACCGGTGAACGACGATAGCCGAATGATCGAACAGACCCTGAGCGGCCAGGCCGACGCGTTCGGAGAACTGGTCCGCAAATACCAGGACCGGCTGTTCAACACCCTGCTGCACGTGCTGGGTAACCGCGAGGATGCGCGAGACATCACCCAGGACGCGTTCGTGCAGGCATTCGTCAAGCTGGAGTCGTTCCGCGGGCAGAGCGCGTTTTACACGTGGCTGTATCGGATCGCCTTCAACCTGGCCGTCAGTTCGCGTCGCGGTCGGCGGCCGACCCACTCGGTCGACGCCGTTCGAGAGCAAAGCGGATTCGAGCCGGTCGACCCCGATCCGGGACCCGAAGACCATTACGACAGAAAACAACACTGCCAACAGGTGCGCGAGGCCATTGATCGCCTGGACGATGAGCACCGCCGCGTGATCGTCCTCCGCGAAATCGAAGGCTGCACCTACGAAGATATGGCCGAGATTTTGGACGTGCCGATCGGGACGGTCCGCAGCCGCCTGCACCGCGCACGCGTACAATTGAAAGAGGAGTTGATCCCGCGTCGGGTAACAAAATCCTGACGAGGCTCGGGCAAGTCGGGGGGACGTCATGCCGGGGCATCGAGGGCGAGCGACGCCGAGACCGTCGTCGGCTCGCCGCGCGACTCGAAACCCCGGGCGGCCGCCCCGCCTTCCCGGCCTGGTGCTGTGTGACCGCCTGGAATTGGGGCGCCACTGGCATTTTGCCCGTGTCACCCCAAAGAATTGGCCGCCCGAAAACGCGGCATCGACCGGCTTCGGCCCGCAGTCGCCCCGCGGCAATCGATGAGAACAATCGTCTTACCTTTACCTGAGAACCATTTCGCGAAGTCGCGATCAAACTATTCCACCCATGGCCCGTGAAAACGCCAACGCCGAACTGCTCAGTGCCTACCTCGATGGTGAACTGACCGCCGAGGAGCAGGATCGCGTCGAACGATGGCTGGTCGACGATCCGGCCGCCCGCCAACTGCTCGACGAGTTCCGCGCGCTCAGCGGCACGCTTCAGGGCTTGCCCAGCCACGCGCTGGGCGAGGACCTCTCCGTCGGCGTGCTGCAACGCGCCGAGCGTGAAATCCTGCTCGGCCGGGCCGGTGCCGACGGGGAAGCGCCCTCCAAATATCGTGCCGAGGGACGGAAGACGTCCACCTCTGGAACCGGCGCCGGCTTGTCGGCCGCGGAGGGGGGTTGGCGCCGGAGACTGGCGCGCATGTTCGGGGCCCGGGCGTTGGGTTGGTCCGTGGCCGCCGTGGCCGTGGCCCTGTTGCTGATGCTCAGCGTGGAGCCCGACCGGGACGGCGACCGTGACCTCGCCCGGCAAGATCGTGAAGAAGAAGAGGCCGAGGGACTAGACGGCTCCGGTGAGATCACCCCTGGCGAGCATGCCTCTGGCGAGCGGGCTGCCGGTGGGCGGGCTGATGGAGGCTTTGCTAGTGGGGGCATCGCCGCGGGCGAGGCCGGCCCGCCAAGGCCAGCCTTGGAACACCGCCCAACGCCGGAGATGTCGGCTGTTCCCGGGGAGGATAGCATCGCGGCCGGAGATCTTCCGGCCATGAAAGCCGCGCCGGATGACATTGCCTTCGACGATTTCCGCTCCGATACGCCGAGCACCGAACCCGCCCGCGCTCCCGCCGCCGATCCCGGCGGCGCCCCAAGTTCCGGCTCCGGCCGGTGGGGTCAAGATGGCGCCGAAACGCATCGCCGCGGCTTTGCCGGGAAGGCGGGAACCGAGATGCCCGACGCCGAGATGCCGGAGACCGAGAGGGCGCGATCGGAGACCTCCGCCCTGCGCGGGTCGAATGCTCGGCAACCGAGGTTTGCCAAGGGCGGCCGCACTACGGAGAAGCACGGCGGCGGTGGCGGTGGCGCTGGGCTGAGGATGTCGAAGATGGGCAAAGTGGCAGCGCCCAAGGGGGAGGGAATCTCGCCCGAACAAGTCGCTCAGGGTGAATCGCAAGTGGCGCAGCATGACGCCGGGCGTCGCCACGGGGCGGCCGAACAGCGGCAGCAGAAACCAGTCGGCCAGGACACCGACCTGCGTCGACCGGCCGACCACGACGCCCTGGCCGTCGACGAACCCCTGGCCAACGCGCCGAACCAACCGCCGGCCGGCACGCTCGCCCAAACACAGGACGATCGCTTGGCGACCGAAGAATTGGCGACCGAAGAAGCGGAAGGCGACCTGTTTGAAGATGCGGATCATTCGCAGCGTGAAAGTGGGGTAGTCGCCGGAGCGGCCCAGCCCCCACAGCCAGACCAGCCCCCACAGCAGGCCCAGTCCCGAGAGCCGGACCGGCAGCCAGCCCGACCGCGGCAGCCGGCCACGCGACCCGATCGCAATGCGCCAATCGACCGCCTGGCGACGACCCTCGGTCAATCGGGCCGCCGGAGTCAACAGGCTCAACAGGGCCAAGCGGATGACGGCTGGACAGCGGAAAGCCTCCGCCGCGAGTTGGAGGAGGCAAGTAAGGCGAAGGAGCGGCAGTTGGCGGAGACCCGAGAAGGGGGTGCCCAGCCGCCAGCCGCGCAGCCGGTTCCCAGTCCCCAGAAACAACGCGGTGGCGAAATCGCCGGCGAGGGACCGCCGCTGATCGTGCAGGTCGATATCAGCCGGGAAGCCGCCCGAGGGAATCTGGTCCGTCGGATCTTGGCCAACGAACAACTGCTGGCTTTCAAAGACGGCGAAAGCCGTGATGGCCGAGCCAGCGATTGGAAATTTGCCGATCGAGCCGGTCGAGATGCCGCCGACCTGGGTGCGGCCAATCTGGATATCGCGGGAGCGAAAGCCGATGATTCGGAAACCGGCCAGCAGGCGGCCGTCGAGGGGCCGGCGCCCGCGGCGGATCCCAGCCCCGCGCGTCGGCAGTCGCTCGCCAAGGCCCCATCATCCGACGTCCGGGACGCCCGCGATGACGAGCGGATCGTTCAGCAGAAGAAGCTCACGGCGGACGGATATATGCTGTCCGCCGATGAGCTGGGCGGCGATTCGATCGAGATCATCTCGCTGAGGGCGACCCCCGCGCAAATCGAGCGGACCCTCGGGCAGCTCGCCGGGCTGTCGGATCAGGTGGTCTCGCTCTCGGTCGATCCAGCGCCGGGTCAGGCTCATCAAAATGCCCTGCTGCGATTCAACCGCAAGAAGGGCCATTCGACCGCTCAGGCGAAAAACGAATGGAGCGAAGACAAGCTGGCCGACGGTGGTTTCGACGAGACCACCGGCCGCGAGCGACGGCGAGAGTCCAACCGGCCGCCGGGCTCGACATCCGAGGTGGCGGCGCGCGATGAGTCGGCCGCCAAGTCGTCCGCGGAAGCCTTGGCGGAGAATGAGCCGGCTGCGGAAGCCTTCGCGGAGAATGGCTTCTCGCAGACCGACAGGCCGTCGCCAGGCGGCGTGCTGGCCGACAGCGCGCCAGCCGAGAGCGCGCCAGCCGACGCACCGACCCCGGCCGCGCCGGCCGAAACTGCGCGGACCGAAACCGCGCCCACCCAAGCCCTGCCGACCCCGGCGGAACCCCAAGCGCCAGGGTATGGAGCGCCCGGCACCGGGCCGTCGGGCAACGAAACGTACGCGCGGGAAGCAGCGCGGGCGGCACCCGTGTTGCTGATCGTCCGCGTGGTGCCGACCGCCGCACCGGCAACTGCCGGGAGCGAACAGCCCGGCGGTGGCCTCCGCGGGAACGATGCCCCGGCCGCGTCCATCGAGGCCGACGTGGAATTCGGAGGGGGTCGGTCCGAGGGCGACGGCGGGGCTGAAGCCGCCCGTCAGGCCGCTCCAGCCGCCGAGCAGTAACCCCGCGCCGCACCGGTTGTCCTGCTCAGGCAAGTCTGGGCCGTCGCGTCCGGGTTGTTTTGCCGCGCCGTTCATGCGATAATCGGGGCGTATCACGCTCGCGCGGGAGGCAGCAATCCGGAGGCCGTCGTGTTGAAGCATGTCGGGCCGGACGGACCGCCGCGCTCGTGTCTTACGCAACCCCACCCCGCCGGCAGTCTTCCAGGACGCCTTTCGCTATCGCCGAGCCCGTCGGCCACCGCGTTCCCTCCCGTTCCCCCGCGCCACCCTTTCCCCCGAGACCGCACATGAAGGAGAGCAGAATGAGCCAAAGCATGAGCACACAATCCAACCGACGTCGTTTCCTGAAAACCACGACGGCCACCCTGGCGGCCACGGCGGCGGCTCCCAGCCTCGTTCCCGCCTCGGCGCTCGGCAAGGAGGACAAGCCGGCCGCCAGCGAGCGAGTGGTTGTCGGACACATTGGCGTGGGCAATCGTGGGCGGTCGCTGTTGGGTGGATCGTTGGGAGTCCGCGAAGCAGAGGTCGTGGCCGCGGCCGACGCGTACGCCACGCATCGCAAGGCATTCGAAGCTCGCACCAAGGGCAAGGCCTACGCCGATTTTCGCGACCTGATCGCCCGCGACGACATCGACGCGGTGGTGATCGCCACACCCGACCATTGGCACGTTCCGATGGCACTGGCGGCCGCGCGGGCGGGGAAGGACGCTTACGTGGAGAAGCCGCTAGGCATCTCGATCGAGCAAGACCTGATTTGCCGCAAGGTGTTTCAGGAAAACAAGCGGCTGTTCCAGTACGGAACGCAGCAGCGGAGCATGGATCGCTGTCGCCATGGGTGCGAATTGGTGCGCCAGGGTTTGATTGGCGAGTTGAAGCGGATCGAAGTCGTCGCGCCCAACGGCGGTGGTGGCGGGAAGATCAATCCCACGGATCCGCCCCCGGTGTTGGACTACGACATGTGGATCGGGCCGGCGCCGATGGTGCCCTACACACCCGGCCGCTGCCGGCCGAAGGGGACGTATTGGAACTACGACTATTCGATTGGCTACTTGGCCGGCTGGGGCGCGCATCCGTTGGACCTGATGATCTGGGGCTGCGACGCCGACCTGGGCCAGCCGATTACGGTCGAAGGCACCGGCGACATCACTCCCGATGGTCTCTACAACACCGTGTTCAACTGGGATATGAACATCGATCTGGGCGACGGCGTCGAAATGACCTTCAAGCCCGGCCGCGACAGCACCAAGTTCATTGGCACCGAGGGCTGGGTCCGCGTGTGGCGCCACGGTTGCGACGCCGAGCCGAAGTCGCTGCTCGAGAAGGATATCCCCATGGACGAGCGGATTCTGCCGACCAGCAAGAATCACATGGCCGACTTCATTCACGGCGTGCTCGCCCGCAAACAACCGGTGGCCACACTGGAAGATGCCGTGCGAAGCGACGTGATCAGCCACCTGTGCGATATCGCCGTGCGGCTCGAGCGGAAGGTCACTTGGGACCCGGCCAAGGAGGCGATCGTCGACGATCCCGAAGCGACCAAGATGATGCATCGCGACATGCGGGCCCCGTGGACGCTGGAGGCCTAGATGCTTGACGCAACTAACGGAACGGTTGCCCGTGGCCGGATGCCGACGGGGCTTCTATTGACCGCGCTGACGCTGTTGGTGGCGTGGGTCCCGGCATGCCGAATGGAGCAGCCGGATGCCCAGCCGTCGGCCACGGGCGAGACGGAAAAGTCGAGCGCGGCGGAGCAAGGCGCGGAAGGGACGGCCGCCGCCGATCAGGACGCGGCTGATGAGGGCGCGGCTGATCGGGGCGATGCCGACGAAGCCGCAGCCGATGTCGCCTCGGCGCCGGACGACGGGGAAGACCCGCTCGTGCGCCAGCAGGCCGTCCGGCGACTGGAGGCGCTGCGTGGGCGGATCCGCCGCGACGAACAGGGGCGGGTGATCGCCGTGGATTTGGCCGTGGGGCGTAACGCCGTCGACGACGAGGCCATCGCCCTGCTGGCCGCATTGCCCCATCTGCGCGCGGTGAAGGCCGCCGGGGCGGAGATCACCAACGAGAGCGCGGCCGTGCTCGCCCGGCTGGAAACGCTCGAAGACCTGACCCTCGCCGGCACGCAAATCGATGGCGAGGGCGTGCGTCTGCTCGCCGAGTTGCCGAAGCTCGTGGCCCTCGACCTGCGGCAATCGGCCGCCGTGACCGACCAGACCATGGCGGCCGTCGCCTCGTTGCCGCACTTGCAGCGGCTGGGACTGGTCGGCACGGGCATCACCTCCGAGGGAGTGAAGCAGCTGGCCGCGCTCGAGCAGTTGCGGCTCGTCGATCTGCGCGACTGCCTGCAAGTGGACGACACGGCCATCGTCGCCCTGGCCGACCTGCCGCGACTGAAAGTCTTGCGCATCGGCGAGTACGGCATCAGCGACGAGGGGCTCAAACCGCTGGCCGAGTTCCCCGCCCTGCGCGAGTTGGCCGTCGAGAAGGCCATGATCAGCGACGAGGGGCTGGCCCACCTGGCCGATCTGCCGCTCACCAGCCTGAGCCTCTTTCGCTGCCTCACGGTGACTGACGCCGGGATGCCGCCCCTGGGCAAGATGGAACAACTCGTCTCGCTCAACCTCCGCGACACGAGCATCACCAGTGAAGGCCTGCAACACCTGACATCGCTGGCCAATCTGCAAACGCTCGACCTCCGCGACACGGCCGTCGACGACGCCGGTCTGGAGCATCTCGTGGGGTTGGAAGACCTCGAGCGGCTGCTGCTGCGGCTCACGCTGGTCAGCGACGCGAGCGTGGAGACCCTCTCGCGCATGAAGGGTCTCCGCCTGCTCGATCTGAGTGAAACGCCCATCTCGGCCCAGGCGGTCGAGCAACTCCGCGAAGCACTGCCCAACTGCGAGATTCAGCGCTGAGCGGCCAGCTGTCGCCAGGCGGCATCCGCGCGGCGGGTTGAACTCACGGCAAGGTCTCTCGCGGCGGCGCGGCGGTGGCCGTGTCGCGGTAGAGGGCCGCTTCGTCCACGCCGTCGCCGTCGAAGTCGCCCATCACCGGCCGATCGTGCGGACCGCCCATTTCGAACACCTTGTCGTGGGCGTCGAGCCGGTAGTCGCGATTCGTGTCGAGCTGCCAGGTGCCGTCGCGATAGAGGCCGATCTCGTCGATCCCGTCGCGGTTGAAGTCGCCCACCACGGGCAAGTCGCCCGCACGGCCCATGGCCACGCGGCGATCGCCCGGGCTCCAGCGGCCGTCGCCGTCCACGTCGAGATACCACACCCCTTCGCGGAACACGCCGATGGAGCTGACCCCGTCGCCGTTGAAGTCGCCGGCGATGGGCACGTCGCCTTCCTTGCCGTAGCGGAACACGTGGTCGATCAGATCGGAGCGGATGCGGCCGTCGCTGGACTGCTTCATCGTGCGGTAGCCCACCGTGGCTTGGGCCGGGGCGGGCGGGACGTTCTTGATCCGGCCGTCCGGTGTGTTCTCGGCGTCGGGCAAGCCCGGCTCGGCCTCGATCGCGCGAATATCGCCGATCCAGGAGGGACCGAAGATGCCGATGTCCCATTTGCCGTCGCCGTCCCAATCGCCGGTGACCGGCCGATCGTGGCTCCCGCCGAGCGTGGCCCAGAGATCGCCTTCGTCCCAAATGCCGTTGCCGTTCAGATCGATCCACCAGACGCCATCGCGGAACAGGGCCACTTCGTCGCGGCCATCGCCGTTGAAGTCGCCCACCAAAGGCGTCGCCTCGGAGGTGCCGAAGGCGAGCGTTTGGATGATCCGTCCCTGGCCGTCCGAGATGACGAACTCGCCCTGGTCCAGCGGCGTGCCGGTCCAGGTCACCGGGTCGAACAGATGGGCGCGGCCCAGGGCGTCGAACATCGTGCTGTCGGGCGTTTCCCGCGGCGCGCCGGCGTTGATGATGCTCAGGTGCCAGGTGTAGCCTGCCGGACCAGCCGAGCCACCGAATGGCAGTTGCTCGACCTGGGGCGTGTAGATGGCCGGCGAAGCCATCATGGGCGGTTGGTTGAACACCGGCTGCGGCGGGTTCCACTCGGGAGGCGTAATCGGCGGTGGCAGCGGTGGCGGCGGCGGTGGCGGCGGTTCGTCAGGGATTTCCTCGTAGACCACCTCGGAGAAGTTGTTCTCCGCGGCCGCGTCGCCTGGTCCCACTTCAATCCTGAGGATCACGTCGTTGGTCAACTCCCCGGAGAAGAGTCCCAGGGCGCTGATTTCGAGTGGTTCATTGGGGTTGTTGACCAGTCCGCCCTTGGTTCCCGGTGTGTCCAGCCCGTCCACGTAGCCCTCCGGCTGTGCCTGATAGACGGTGTAGGCGCCCGGGTAGAGGCCGGTGAACTCGTAGTACCCGTTCTCGTCGGTGACGGTGGTCACCGGGTTGCCCTTGGCGTCGGTGATCGGCTGGCCCAGGGCGTTGCCCAGTTGCAGTGTCACGCCGGCGATGGGCGTGTCGTCGTCGGTTCGTTTTCCGTCGCGGACCGTGTGTGGCTCGGGTCGGGGGTCGCCCTCGTTCACCTCGATCACCGCGCCGTCCTGGAACACATAGCCGGAGATCTTGGCCGGCACCAGCTCGCAGAAGTCGTAGTTGACCGCGCTAACGCCGCCGACCAGCGTGACGTCGGAAATCACGTCGATGCGCACCTGGCCACCCTCGCTGCCGGCGTGTGTGGCGCCGTGCAGATAGTCGGCCGGCTGGATTTCCTCCACGCCATAGACCCCCGGCGGCAAGTCGGTGAAGGCATACTCGCCCAGCGCGTCGGTCTGGGTTTCGGCGATGCGGTTGTTGTTGGCATCCAGCAGATAAATCGTCACGCCCTCGAGTAGCGGCTCGCCGGGATCATGGATGCAGTCCATGTTCAACTCGGCGTGCACGCGTCCGCTGATCGAGACGGCCAGCAGTTCACCGAAGTTGTATTGCACGGCGTCGGTGCCCGGCGGCAGAACAATGTCGCTCAGCCGGTCGTCTTGGGCGGCGGTGCCACCCTCGCTGCCCGGCGTGTCAAGTCCGTCGAGGTAAGCCGGCGGCTGCGTTTCCACCACGGTGTAGACGCCCGGCCGCAAATCAGTGAACTCGTAATTGCCCTTCTCGCCCGTGGTCGTGGTCGCTACGACCTGGCCTTCCGCGTCGAGCAGCGTGACGGTAACGCCGACGATGCGGTTTTCATCCGCGTCGAGCACGCCGTCGTTGTCGTCGTCTTCGTAAACGAAGCCGGAGATGCTCGAGGGCTCGATCTCGGCGAAGTCGTAACGCTCGCCGTGCGTGCCCGAGCCGAGTTCAATGCCCACGAACGTGTCGGGCTGCACATGGGAGCCGCCGGCCGTGCCCACGTGATCGCAAGCGTCGAGATACTCTTCCGGCTGCACTTCGTGGATGCTGTAGGTGCCGGGCATGAGGCCGGTGAACGCGTACTCGCCCAGCGTGTCGGTCAGGGTGGTGGCCAGCAGTTGGCCGTCGGCGTCGAACAGTTCGATGGTCACGCCGGCCAGCAGTGGTTCGCCTTCGTCGTAGGCGCAGTCCTGGTCGAGGTCCAGATGCACCCGGCCACTCACACTGGCGGGCATCACCTCGCCGAAGTCGTTCCCCAGGCTCACCTCGCCACCGAGCAGGGCGATGTCGCTGAGCACGTCGACCGAGGTGACCGTTCCCCGTGGGCTGCCGTCGACCATGCCGATCTGCGCCCCGACACTTTCGTAGCCGATCGGTTGGGTTTCCACCACGCGATACGTGCCCGGCAGCAGGTCGAGGAACTCGTAGTCGCCAAACGGATCGGTGGTGGTGGTCCGGCCGGTGGACACGTACTGGCCATCGATCAACTCGAACAGTTCGAGCTGCACGCCCTCGATCCCCGGCTCGTCGAACTCCTGGTCGTTGCTGAGGTTGCCGTCCACGTAGACAGTGCCGGCCAGGGCCGAGGGCAGGGGTGTTTGCTCCAGCGGGAAGATGGCCGCCGCGGTGTGGACCGAGCGCGGCGTATCGCCCGGCGGGACGTAGCTGTCCGGCGGCAAATCCAAGCCGGATGCGGCCAGCGCGGGATTGAACTCGTCGAGGAAGATGTCGGTGCCGGAGGTGCTGTAGTAGTGCTCGGCGTCGAAGGTGGCCGTCATCAGTGAACCTTCGAACTCGGCCCCTTCCACCACGGCGTTGGAGGAGGGGAAGCCGAACTCGTCCACGTCGATGCTGAAGCGGAGCCGCTCGCCCGCCTCGAAACCGCTGAAACTCAACCGCAAGAGCGTGCCGCCGTCGAGCACCTCGTAAGCGACCGAGCCGATGCCCGAGGAGTCGAGGATTGTCAGCGGATGCGAACCGTAGACGCCCTCGCCGGTGTCCGCGATATCGAACAGCGGGTCGCCGTCGCTCAGCGCGCCGTCGCCCCGTTTGTCGGTATCGATCAGCAGTTCGGTCAGTTGCGTCCCCTCGGCTCCGCCTTGGAAGGTGAGTTCGAAGACGTCGCCGGCTTCGTCCTCGCCGGTGGCCTCTTCGAAATAGACCATGCCGACCTGGATTGGCAGCACGTCGGCGGCCAGCAGACGCCGGGGCTCCATCCGTTCGAAGCGGCATCGCCGCCCGCGCGAGGAGTGTGCAGCGTCCAGCCGGTATGTCTTATCCGTGTTCGATCGTCGAGCCACGACAACCTCCGTGTCGTTGTGGATACGCTTGTTGATTCGTTCGTGCCGCCCGTGTTTCCGTTACTCGCCTAGTGGCCAGACGCGGAGCTTTGCGTCGTAGCCGGTCGAGACCAGCTTGCCCGACCGAGGATTGTAGCCCAGGGCCACCACGGACCCGGTGTGGCCGGGCAGCGTGGCGATGGGTTCCGCCCCGTTCGTGTCCCAAAGTTCCAAGGCATTCGTCGATCGGCCAACGGCCAACCGCCCCGGCCCGCAGAAGCAGAGGCTCGTCACGCGTCCATCGCGTGGCGGCAACGTGGCCCGAAGCGCGCCGCTCTGGGCATCCCAAAGATGCACCGCCCGGCCGTCGCCGCCGGTGGCCAACGTGCGTCCGTCGGGTGAGTACTCGATCGCCCGGATGCGCCGACCGTCCGCTTCCAACTGATGCAGCTGTTGGCCGTTGTCGGTCCGCCAGACATGAACTTCGCCACCGCGCCCGGCGGCGGCCAACTCTCGACCATCGGACGAAAAGGCCACGTCCAGCACCTCACCGTCGGTCGTGCGAAGCTCGAGCAGCGTGGCCCCCGAGTCGGCATCGTACACCCGCACCTTGGGCTCGAATCCGGCGACGGCCAGCAGCCGCCCGTCGGGCGAGAACCGCAGCGCGTTGACGCCGGTCACTTCGTCGGCCAGCAGTTCCGGCAGGCGGGCGTCCGGCAAACGCCACAAGCGAATCCGCCGATCGTCGCCCGCCGTGGCCAGCAGCCGGCCATCGGGCCGGAACGCGCCGGCGCGAACCCAATCCGTGTGATTATCGACCACGCTTGTCAATGCCAGCTCCGGCAGCCGCCACAGTCGGGTCATGTGATCGTCGCCGGTGGCCAACAGTTGCGATCCGTCGGCGCTGATCGCCAGGCATGACACCACTGGATCGACGTTGCGATGAACCGTGGCGCCGGTCAGCCGAGCACCCTGGGTATCGACGACCCGTTCGGCCTCGATCGTCCGCGGGGCGAAAGCGCCCATGCCCGGGCTGTCCACGGCCGGAGGGACGATGGCTTCCAGCTCGGGCTTTGCCGCCAAGGCGGAGCCGCCCACCCTCATGGCCCATAGCATCGCGAGCAGCAGGCCCACGTGCGAAAGCCGGAGGCCGCGCCGCGAGGCGCGCGACGATGTCCGCGGAAGCCGCTCGAACAGCGATGTTGGCTCGAACAAGGTTCGCATGTCTGCATATCCGTGGCTGGTGGATTGATTTGGCGTCGATTGACCCGGCTCAGCCTTGCGTTGGCTCCGGGCGGGGGCGTGCCGACAAGGCGCGCGCGGACCATGCCGCTTCATCCACTGTTCATCGGAAGAAATGCCCCCGCCGCCCTAGGCGAAGTTTCCGCAAAACGCGGGAAAGACGACTTGGGAGGGGTGGGTAAAATAGGGCAGGACCCGCCCGCCGCCAGACACCCAGCCAACGCTGACCAAACGCGGTGGCCCAGTTTGGTGGCAGCGGGTAGAATCGACCTATCAGCCGGGCCGGATGACGCGGGGGGAGCCGCCCGAAGATGCGCGGGTGGTCGCCGATGAGCGCGCTGCCCGGTAAACACAAGAGAATGGTCGCCGATGAGCTTTCGCGTCGATTTGAACATCTTTCGCGGTCCGCTCGACTTGCTGCTCTATCTGGTACGCAAGCATGAGGTCGAGATCCGCGACATCCCGATCGCGACCATCACCGACCAGTACCTCGAGCATCTGGCCGTGCTGGAGCGGCTCGATGTGAACGCGGTGGGCGATTTCCTGGCAATGGCCAGCCTGTTGATCGAGATTAAGTCGCAGCAGGTGCTGCCCGGCGGAGACGAGGTGGACGAGCAGCTCGACGACCCGCGCGAGGAACTCGTCCAGCGTTTGCTGGAATATAAGCGCTACCGCGACGCCGCCAGCTTGCTCGAGGAACGTGGTCGGGCGTGGCAGCAGCACTATCCGCGTCAGGGTGGCGATTTGCCGCCCCGCCGCATCGACCCGGCCGATCAGCCCATCCAAGAGGTGGAGCTTTGGGACCTGGTCAGCGCGTTCAGCCGGGTGATCCGCGACACCGAAGCCACCCGACCCTCGAACATCGTCTACGACGACACGCCGATCCATGTGTTCATGGAACGGATTGCGGAAATGCTCCAGCAGCGCGATTCGGTCAGTTTCTCCGAGCTGTTCACTCCGGAAATGCACCGCTCCACCATGATCGGGATTTTCCTGGCCACCCTGGAACTTGTCCGGCATTGCCGGGTCCGCGTGGAGCAGAACGATCTGTTCGGCGAAATCTGGCTCCTGGCCGTGCCCGAGGAAGCCGGACATCAAGAATCAGAAGCCGGAGAAAGCTGAGGGGCAGGCCGTGGCTGACCGGCAAGGGAAGTCGCGGCCGCCACCGCCGAGCGGAGCCGACGCCCAATATCGAACCTCTACCATCCCAACGCCAACGACCCGCCTCGATGATCGACAACCAGGCCGTCAAAACACTTACGCACAAGGACTTTACCGTCGAGGGCTACTCGCGCGCCGCCGTGCAAACTTATTGGCGCATCCCAGAGTGGAAGGTGGGTTTCGACCTGGGTGGACAGCCGTGGTCGTTCATGGGCACGCCCACGTGGTTCATCTCGCATCCGCACATGGACCACATCGTGGCCCTGCCGGTGTATGTCGCCCGGCGGCGGATGATGAAGATGGACCCCCCGGTGATCTATCTGCCCGAGCCGGCGATCGAGCCGGTCCGCCGCATTCTACGGCTCTTCAGCCGCCTGGATCGTGGCCGGCTGCCCTGCGAACTACTGCCCATCCAGCCCGGCGACGAGGTCGACCTGTCGCGAGAATTGGTCGTCTCCGCCCACGAGACGGTCCACACCGTGCCTTCGATGGGCTTCATCGTCTGGGAACGTCGACAGAAGCTCAAGCAGGAGTATTTGGGCCTGCCGGGCGATAAGATCCGCGATCTGAAGTTCTCCGGCGTGGAGATCACCCAGGAGGTGCGCACGCCTCGATTGGCCTATTTGGGCGACAGCGCGCCCGGCGGCCTCGACGCCACGCCCGCCATGTACGAGGCCGAAGTGCTGATCATGGAGCTGACGTTCGTCGCCCCCCGGCACCGCAAAGAGAAGATCCACAAGCACGGCCACATCCATCTGGATGACCTGATCGAACGCCGCGATCGGTTCAAGAACCAGCGGATCATCGCCACGCACTTCAGCACCCGCTATCACGCTGGGCAGATCCGCCGTCAAATCCAGAAACGCGTCCCCGACATGCTCGACGACCGGCTCTATCTCTGGCTTTGAGGTGTGCTCGCCCGCGAGGGGATCGAGAAGTAGAAGCCTTGCCGGTAAGCCTTGCCGGCGCTTTGGGGGTGACGCGGTGCAGGGCCGTCTTGCCCAGTCATCGCCCTGGTTTACCCATTCCGCCAGCGTCCAGTGCTCCGCCGGGGGCAATCCCCGATCCCCTCTCAAGTTCGGTGTCGGGTTTGCCGATTATCCCGACAGCGTAGTCTAGGCAGAGTTTGCGGGCAGACTCCACCCCCCCCCC
>Ga0180436_10000123_pt1 | contig 79454 bp, 64 predicted proteins | sample SS_ome_2_FD_132434 | JGI IMG/M metagenome (GOLD analysis project Ga0180436, IMG submission 132434) | Hypersaline lake sediment archaeal communities from the Salton Sea, California, USA - SS_3_S_2 metaG | ecosystem: Environmental > Aquatic > Non-marine Saline and Alkaline > Hypersaline >...
AAAATCGGTGTACTTATAGCCGAAAATCTCATCGCTGATCTCCCCGGTCATCAGGACCTTGATGTCCGTATTTTCACGGACATATTTGCTTACCAGGTACATGCCCATGGAGGCCCTGATGGTTGTAATATCGTAGGTCTCAAGATTAAAGATCAGGGTACTCAGGGTATCGAAGATATCCTGTTTGGTGAAAACAACTTCCGTGTGATCTGCACCCAAATAATCCGCAACAATGCGAGCATATTTGGTGTCGATGGGATCCTTATCGATTCCTACGGCGAAGGTACGGATGGGCTTATCCATCATCCGGGCACCGATGGCACACACCAGGCTGGAATCCAATCCTCCACTCAGAAGAAAGCCCACAGGAACATCAGCATGCAAACGCTTTTCAACTCCTTTGGTCAGGAGATCATTTATGTGTTCAAATACCTCCTCCATTTCATGTTCCACATATTGGTCCACCTTTGCAATATCCATATAGCTTATAAACTTTTCACCGTCATAGATATGTCCCGGAGGAAAGGGCCTGACTACGGTGCATAGTTCGCTTAAGGCTTTCATTTCACTGGCAAACATAATTTTCCCGTCGGAGGCATAGCCGTAGAACATGGGGCGGATCCCAACCGGGTCGCGGGCCGCATAGTATTTGTCCACATCCGCATCATAGAGAACGCAAACAAACTCGGCATCCAGGCGACGTGCAGTTTCTTCCATACCCAGTTCCATAAACATGGGAATAATTACTTCGCAATCGCTCTCTGACTGGAAGCTATAGGAATCCGTGTATTGTTCCTTCAGGCTCTGGTAATTATATACTTCGCCGTTTGCTACCAGGTGAAGGTCCCTGTGGATCAAGGGCTGATTCCCATCGTCCGATGTATCAATAATCTTGAGCCGGTGAAAGCCCATCCATCCTTTATCTCCGAGGTCGCAGGCCACCGAATTATCCGGGCCCCTGTATCTTATCTTTTGAAACTCGCTGACCACACTAAGCCGCAACATCTTGTCTCCTCCCGTATACACTGAAAATCCACACATAAAACTTGATATTTATTATAGATTAAAACAAAATAGGCTTCAAATATATGATATTATAATTAAATGAAGCAATAAAACATGAAGTAGGCTGAAAATACCGCTATAAGATTACAAATTGTAAGTAATCAATGGCAAATACACAGGCATTCGTGATAAATTGAAAGCAGGATCAGGTGGGTTAGCCGAATTCAGATATGGATTGAAGAGATTCCATATTGGCAATTTGGATTGTTTTGCCATAGATTTTCAGGATGCCATCCCGGCGAAACTCACTCAATGTCCGGATCACATTTTCGGTGGTCATGCCCACATATTCGGCCATTTCTTTCCGGGTTAGGGGGAGTTCGAACTCTTCGGCATAAAAAACTGATCTGGCAAAATAGATCAGCAGGTAGGCGACCCTTCCTCGCAGATGCTTTTTTCGTATCTCCAGAGATTCGAGAATTATGGTATCTGCAACCCTGCTCATTTTTCCAAGCAGGTTCAGGGCAAGCTTCCCATTCTCAGTGATCAGAGATCTGATATCATCCATTTTCAGGTTGCAGGTAACCGAGTCTTCCAGTGCGGTTACTGAGTAGTTATAGTGTTTGTTTGAAAAAACACTGAGCAGACTTACATAGTCCATGGGTTTGGCGATGGTAATAATCTGTTCTTTACCCGAAGGATCGCTCCTGAACAGCTTTACAAGTCCGCTTTTCAAATAAGTAAAGTCTTTTATAAGCGTTCCCTCCTTGAGGATGGTTTCTCCTGTGAGATACTCTTTCTCCACCTTTCCATCACAAATAATACTCATGTTTGTTTCATCCAGATTTACCATGAAAAGCTCTCTGAGCTCACATAATTCACATGTACAACCTGGATCCATACCGTCTGACTTTAAGTGCTGGTTAACATACCCTGATATGATAATTATCATGCCATGATAACTATCATATCGTTATCCGGATAACGCCAATAAACTCCTTCCTATTTTTGCCATCCGAAAACCTTATACAGCAAAGAACAATATTATGAAAAAGATTTTAATACTGGGCGGTGGAACAGCAGGGACCATGATGGCCAACAAGCTTTTTAAAGCCTTGGACAGGCAGGAATGGGAGGTTACCATCGTGGATCAGCATAAAACCCATTATTATCAGCCCGGGTTTTTGTTTATCCCTTTTGGAATCTATAATAAATCTGATGTGGTGAAGCCCAAGGGGGATTTCTTCCCCTCCGGAGTGAAAGTAATATATAAGGAGATTGACCGGATTGAAGGCGAGGAGAACCGGGTTTATCTTGGAGATGGTACCACCCTGAAGTATGATTTCCTGATCATTGCCACCGGTACTGAGACCCGCCCGGATGAGACCCCCGGTCTTCTGGGCAACGAATGGCGTAAAAGCATATTTGATTTTTATACTGTTGAGGGGGCTGTGGCGCTGCAGCAGTTCTTTAAAAGCTGGGAAGGTGGTAAGCTGGTTATGGCCATCTCCGAATTACCCTTCAAATGTCCGGTGGCCCCCATTGAATTTGTTTGCCTGGCCGAGGCTTACTTTACTGAAAAGGGGATCAGGGATAAGGTAGATATTACCTATGTGACCCCGCTTCCGGGAGCTTTTACAAAGCCCATTGCCACAAAAATGCTGAGTCAGCTTCTGGAGGAAAAGAACATCAAGGTGGTTCCTGAATTTTATATCGAGAGTGTGGATGGCGAGAAAAAGGTGATCAAATCCTATGATGAAGTGGAGATTCCCTATGATGTGCTGACAATCGTGCCGGTAAATATGGGTTCGGAGATGATCGAACGCAGTGGCCTTGGCGATGACATGAATTATGTGGAAACCGATAAGGAGACCCTGCAATCGAAGAAATTTGAGAACATCTTCGTCCTGGGTGATGCGGCCAATATTCCGACTTCAAAAGCCGGTTCAGTGGCACACTTTGCTGCAGAGATCCTGTTTGAGAATATGATGAACGCCATTGAAAACAGGCCCCTGACCGCCAAATTTGACGGGCATGCCAACTGTTATATTGAAACAGGATATGGCAAAGGAGCATTGATCGATTTCAATTACGATACGGAACCCCTGCCTGGAACCTTCCCACTTCCGGGGATCGGACCTTTCGGGCTTCTGAAGAATACAAAGATCAATCATTATGGAAAGATGATCTTCCGCTGGATTTACTGGCACATCCTGCTGAGAGGCAAGGAAATGCCCATTGAGGCCCATATGACCATGGCAGGTAAAAAGAACCACATTGACTAAGCGGAATATGATGGCAGAGAATACAACACAACAGATTGCTGAATTGAACCAGAAGGTCGATACGATCCTGGAATACGTCAATCAGCAAAGACTAAAATCACAGGCCATTGATGACCTGGTGGCAGATGTTTCCATCATTGGAAAGGATGCCTATGATTCGACCGTGAAGGCGCTTGATGAACACGAAGTTGTCCTTGATCCCGACCAACTCCGGGAACTGGGTATCCGGGCTGCACAGAACATCGGCAATTTCAATACCCTTCTGGATACCATGGGGAGTGCCATGGACCTTTTAAAGGATGTGGGCCCCATCGCCAATGAAGTCATTATCGATGCCACAAAGAAGTTGCATGAGTTTGAGCAGAAAGGTTACTTCGAATTCATGAAGGAATTCGGTGCGATCATTGACAATATTGTGAGCCATTATGACATCAATGATGTTCGAATGCTGGCCGACAATGTGGTAACCATTTTAGATACCGTGAAGAACCTGACCCAGCCGGAAATGCTTAAGTCCATTGACACAGCTGTGAAGGTATTTTCAAATATGGAGACGGAGAATGTACCCGAATACTCCATATTCAGGGTGATAAGGGAGATTAACAAACCAGAGATGAAAAAGGCCTGGGGCTTCCTGTTCACATTTATGAAGAACATGAGTCGCATGGACCAAACAAATAATCAATAACCAATAACAAATACCTAAGAAAGATGGCAACAAAAACCTATGCAGGACAAACTGTGGAAGTTAACGATGAAGGATACATGGTTGATGCTTCACAGTGGAACAAAGAAATTGCAGCTGAAATAGCTAAAGAAGAAGGAATTGATTTAACTGATCAGCACTACGAAGTGCTGGAATTCCTCCGCAATGCAAGTGAGAAAGGTGAGACTCTTACCATCCGCAGGGTAGGTAAATCAGGAATTGTTGATATCAAGGGCTTGTATAAGCTGTTTCCCGGTGGTCCTCTGAAGCATTCCTCAAGAATTGCGGGAATTGCCAAACCAGCAAGTTGTGTATAATCTTAAAAATTGAAGAAAATGGCTGAAGCAAAAGAAAGTCCCTTAAAAAAAGTATGCATTATTTGTGCCAAGGGTACCATTGAAGATGTATATGCAACCCTGGTCATGGCCAATGGAGCTGTAATGGAAGGAATCGAGTGCAAGGTATTTTTTACCTTCTTTGGACTGGATGGAATTACGAAGAAGCAGATGGGCAAGATCAAGACAGCAACCGTTGGGAATCCTGCCATGCGGGCACCCGGTGGATTGCCTTTCCCAACCATCCTGGGAATGCTTCCCGGAGTGGAGGCTGGCGTATCTGCCATGATGAAGAGCCAGATGTATAAGCTGGATATTCCTCCTGTGGATGAGTTCCTTGAGATGATCACAGCCGGTGGAGGAGAAATTTATGCCTGTAAGCTGGCCATGGATATGTTCAAGCTTGAGAAAGAAGATCTTCACGAAGAGGTAAAAGATGTGCTGACCATAGGCGATTTTTACGGAAAATGCGGAGGGGAAAATACCCAGATTATCTTTACTTAAAATATTGAAGTAGAAGTTGGTAGTGTAGTTGGTAGTGTAGTTGGTAGTGTAGTTGGTAGTGTAGTTAGTAGTGTAGTTGGTAGTGTAGTTGTTAGTAGTAGAAGGGGCTTGTCTTAAGTTGACAGCCCCTTTCTTTTTTGCCCTATATAGAGGAAGGAGTCCGCTTTCTCAAACTCTTTGTAGAAGTGAAAGAGTTTGTGATCGAAATATTCGCCAAAAAGTATTCCTATTCCCTCATCTGTATGATAGTTTACGAATAAATCATTGTAGACCTCTGAATCCTTCCCGTGCCAGAAGGTGTGACAAACAATGCCCCCGGGACCCAGTATCTCATATTGTCTTTTTACGGACCTAATTAAGGCTTCATCCTCCAGGTGATGTAATACCTTGTTCGAGTAAATCCCGTCATAAGAGCCTTTGATATTCAATGAGGCTGCATCCAGTTTCAGGAATTTGCCCTCCGGGTAGTTTTCATGTAAATGTTTCAGGAATTCTTTTGAATTATCCGAACCAGTCACTTTGTAATGCTCCTGTAAAAGTTTCCAGTCTGTTCCCGGTCCTGATCCAATTTCAAGCAGCCGGGAACCAACAGGCAGGTGTTCTTTTAATCTGGTGATTGCGTCTTTACCATCATGGCCCTGCGCCATTTTGATGTACTCATCCACAGACTCCTTTGTATGGTAGTACCGGCCCATTACAATGTAGCTTACCTTCCCCCAAACTCCATCAGGAAGGCCTTGATAAAGTCGTCCAGTTCCCCATCCAGGACCGACTGGACATTGCCTGTTTCAAGATTGGTGCGCAAATCCTTGACCAGCTTGTAGGGATGCAACACGTAGTTTCGGATCTGTGATCCCCACTCTATCTTCATTTTACTGCCTTCTACCTCGGCCTGTTTTGCTCTCTTTTTCTGCAGTTCTATTTCGTAAAGATGGGACTTCAGAATTCGCATGGCATTCTCCCTGTTCTTCAGCTGGGAGCGTGTTTCGGTATTGTCCACGGTGATTCCTGTGGGGAGGTGGCGGACCCGCACACCAGTTTCCACCTTATTAACATTCTGACCACCGGCACCACCCGATCGGAAGGTATCCCATTCGATTTCGGCAGGATTCACAACAATTTCGATGGATTCATCAATCACCGGAGTTACAAAAACAGAGGCAAATGAAGTGTGCCTGCGATTGTTGGAATCAAAGGGAGAAAGTCGCACAAGACGATGTACACCGGATTCGCTTTTAAGGAAGCCATAGGCATAGTCGCCCGTGACCTCCAGGGTAACAGATTTGATTCCTGCTTCATCGCCCTGCACCATATGCAGCTCCTTCAACTTGTAGTTGTGCTTCTCGCCGTAGCGGAGATACATGCGCATGAGCATCTCGGCCCAGTCCTGACTCTCTGTACCCCCTGCTCCTGAATTGATCTTCAGGATGGCTCCCATACTGTCTTCCTCATTCTGAAGCATATTCTTGGATTCCAGGGCCTCTGTCAGGGCAAGAGCTTGGGTATACTGAGAGGAGACTTCCTCCTCTGTGGACTCCCCGGCTGCCAGGAATTCCGCCAGCACATTCAAATCCTCCACAGCGGTCTTAACATCATTATAGCCTTCCACCCAGCTTTTAAGCCGGGCGATTTTTCTGAGTTGCTCTTCCGCAGATTTGGGATTGTTCCAGAAATCCGGATCGTGTGTACCCTGTTCCTCTTCTTCTATCTGAATGGTTTTTCCATCCACGTCAAAGATGCCTCCTTAACGCATCCAGGCGCCTGCTGAGATCTTTGATCTGATCGCTTGTTATCATCAATAAAAAATTTCGCTAAAGATAGGAAAGAATCTGATGAATCAGGTCCGATTCGAAACCACGTTGTGCCGCGTACCTGAATAATTTGCCCTTCCTTTTGAACTGATTGCTCTCTTTGAGTGTGGCTGCCTTTTCCGAAATCAGGCGCTCACATGTTTGTTTATACTGCTCCGGATCAATCTGGTTCAGTGCTTCCTCGATAAGTGCTGTGGGAATCTCCTTTTGGCGAAGCATGACCGTTAGTTTGATCTTCCCCCAGCCATTGAAGCGATATTTATCACGCACATAGAACTTGGCATACCTCGCATCGTCCAGGAACTTTTCCTTTTTCAGGAGCTCAATAATCTTGTAAGTATCCTCTTCAGAGACCATCCAGTTATTCAGTTTCGTTCTGATATGACTGCTGCATTGCTCCTGACCGCTGCAAAGTGCTGCAGCCCTGTGAAGAGCTGTTTTATAATCCATTGGGTCATCTCCGGGCATGGACATATCTGTTTTTTTCGTGGATATCCCTGAGGATCCGGACCTTGCTGAACCCTTCATTTTCGAAGAGCCTGGCGCTTTCCATTCCAAGGGTCTCATTAATCTCCACCCAGACCTCACCCCCGATTGCAAGGTGGAGACTGCAAAAATCGGCGATGGCCCTGTAAAAAACAAGTGGATCATCATCTTCCACAAAAAGGGCCGATTCCGGCTCAAAATCCAGGACATGAGGAGCCATGGTTTTACGTTCGCTGTTTTTTACATAAGGGGGGTTGCTCACCACCAGGTTAAATGCTTCCCACTGATCCAAAGGGTGCGTGTTTAACAGGTCCATATAGCCCCAGTTTACATGAAGCTTATTGGTTCTGCCATTCTCTCCGGCCACCAGCAGGGCTTCCCGGCTTATATCCACTCCCCATACCTCTGCATGCGGATAATATTTTTTAAGCGCCAGTGCGATGCATCCCGATCCTGTACCCAGATCAATAATCCGTGGGGGCGGCTCTTTGGTCACAGTTTTGATATGCTCCACCATCTCTTCGGTTTCGGGCCTGGGGATCAGTACGTTTTTGTCCACCTTGACAGGCAGCTCACAGAATTCAGTTGTACCCAGTATATATTGAATGGGTATGCCGCTGCGAATTTCGGCAACTAAAGCATTCAATTGTGCGGCAATACCGGGAGCCGATATCTGATCGGGATCGCGAAGTGTCAGCGCCAGGGGATAGCCAAGATGTTCTAAAATCAGACGGACAATGGATTCTGATTCATTTTCAGCGTATATTTGCCGTAGTTCCCCCAGCAGGTGAAACCTGATCTGTTTCAGTGTGGCACGATTTTGGAGCATTATTCAAAAGTAGTAATAATGATATTGCCTTGATTACGGAGAAAGATAAAATATACATGCGGCGTTGCATTGAGTTGGCACGCAAAGGTTTGGGAATGACCAAGGCCAACCCCCTTGTGGGCTGTGTCATTGTTCATGAGGACCGGATCATTGGTGAAGGATACCATCATGAGTTCGGGGGACCACACGCAGAGGTAAATGCCATTCGTTCCGTAAAGGATCCCTCTTTGCTGCCTGAATCTACACTCTATTGCAATCTGGAACCATGTTCTCACCATGGAAAAACCCCACCCTGTTCCATGCTCATCCAGCAAAAAGGTCTGAAACGGGTTGTGGTAGCCAATTCGGATCCCTTTCCAAGTGTGAATGGGAAAGGAATAAAGCATCTGGAGAATTCTGGTATTGAGGTTGAATCCGGATGCCTGGAGGAAGAGGGACTAAAGCTGAACCGCAGGTTTTTACACTATATCAATTACCGGCGGCCCTATGTGATCCTGAAGTGGGCGCAGACTGCCGACGGGTTTATCGACCTGGAAAGGGAACCGGGCGATCAGGAAGGGCCAAGGTGGATCAGCAATGAGCTAAGCCGGACCCTGGCACATAAATGGAGAAGTGAGGAGCTGGCCATCATGGTGGGGACCAATACTGTTATCACTGATAATCCCAGCCTTACCGTCAGAAGATGGTCCGGATCAAATCCGGTGCGAATTACGCTTGACAGAAACGGGAGGCTGTCGGAGAGTGCAGAAATTTTTGACGGATCGCAGGAGACCATTGTCTTTACCGGTGCCCAACGGAATTATGCGGGGAAAATTCAACTTGTACATGCCGATCCTTCCTATGAGATGGTTGATGTCATGGAAGAGTTATATGACCGCCAGATTGTCTCTGTTCTGGTGGAAGGAGGAGCAGAGCTGCATTCAAGCTTTCTTGATTCGGGTTTGTGGGACGAGGCAAGAGTATTTACCGGGAAGATGTCATTCAGCCAGGGAGTTAGGGCTCCGGAAATCGATGAAAAACCTGATGAGCTTATAAGAATTGGCCATACCTTACTTGAAGTATATACGAATAAACAAGTTTAAGAAACAAATATACAGTAAGTTGCGTACACGTTTAATAAGAGTTATTGAAATAAAAGTTTGCCCAGTACCATGAAGAAATTTGTATATATTTTGATTCTGCTGCCTTTAATGATAAGTGCAGGAGTTCAGGCTCAATCGGCCAAACAATATATCAAAACCGGAGATGATTTTGCAAAGGCAAATAATTATGAGGATGCCGTTGTCCAGTATGCCAAAGCCATAGAGCTGGAACCTGATAATGAAAAGGCCTATATACAAAGAGCCCTGGCGTATTCTAGGCTTGGAGAACATGAAAACGCTGCGATGGATTATGATCGTGCGCTGGTTTTTGAGGTAAAGAATGCAGAGCTCTACTATTTTTCAGGGAATGAATGGCATCATCACGGGGACAACTCTGTTGCCCTGATTAAGCTTACCACTGCGATTCAGATGAAGAAGAACTTTCTGGAGGCTTATCAGGCCAGGCTGGAAGTTCATATGGAACTCGAGCAATACGAGGAAGCTCTGGAAGATGCACTGAGGTGCCTGGACCTGGATGAGGATGAAAACTCCTATTACGACCTGGCCCAGGTATATGAGAAACTTGAGATGTACAATGAGGCCGACGAGGCCTATCGTTATTCCCTGCGGAAGAACAACAGGGTGGTGGGCACCCACTTTTCCTACGCTCAGTTGCTGTACAGGCAGGAGAAATATGAAGCTGCAGCTAATGAGCTTAACCAGGTTTTGCAGATGGAGCCTCAGCACCTGGATGGAATCCTCTTACTGAGCCAGGTGCTCTCAGCACAGGGCCATTATTTGAAAGCAAGTGAAACGCTGTCCATGGCATCGGTGCGCTATTCAGAAGAACCATTGATCTATATCTACAGGGGAGAGATAAACAGTATAATGAATCAACCGGCCTATGCCATTATCGATTTTTCCAAAGCCATTGAACTGGAACCTGAAAATGCTGAGATTTATTATAAGCGGGCAGGGGCCTACGAGGCGATAAGGGATTATGAAAGTGCAGTGCTTGATTATGAAAAGCTCTTGCTTATGTCCAAATATGATGGTACGGCCCAGCGATTACATGATGAAGCCAGCCAAAGGATGTTTGAATTGAACAGGGAAGAAAACAAACCAATGGTAGTGCTGGTGGAACCCATGTCCAATGATGCCAATACCATTGATGTATCCAGGGAGATCGTTTTATTGAATGTCACCGGGATCATTTCGGATGAGAGTGATATTCAATCACTCCAGGTCAATGGATTTACCGTTCCGGTGGAGAAAACCGAAGAAGGATTCCAGTTTCTTGCCAGTGTGAATCTAAGTAATACCAACCAGGTAACGGTTCAGGTCTCTGATGTATATGACAATACAGAAACCGCTATTTTTCCCGTCAGGCGTACAGAAATAGATGCTCCTCGTGTGAGTATGATTGCTCCCTATGGATCGGAAAATAACATCCTCTATCTGGATAACAATGAACCTCTGATTTACGTGGAAGGTAAAATTGAAGATGAGAGCAGGATTACCTCCATCTACATCGATAGTGTTATGGCCAGTTACATTCCCAGTGATCTGAACCCAAGGTTCACAGCCACTCTGAATGTGCTCAATAAGAGCAGGATTACAGTATATGTGGAGGATGAATTCGGGAACAGGGCGGAGATTGAATATAAGCTGAACCGTGATGCGCAGTCCTTCGAAGATAATCCCATGGGAAAGACCTGGGCTATTTTCATCGAGAATTCAGACTACAATTCATTTGCCAGCCTGGATGGCCCCACCAAAGATGTTTCCATGATGCGTTCGGCCCTGGCCAACTATCAAATTCATGAGGTGATTCATAAAAGAAATATGACCAAGGCCGAGCTCTCGAAATTTTTCTCCATTGAGCTGAGGGATATGATCAGGAGCAATCGTGTGAATTCTTTGCTCATCTGGTATGCTGGTCATGGTAAATATGTGAATGAAAGTGGTTACTGGATTCCGGTGGATGCATCCAGGGACGATGAGTTCACCTATTATAATATCAATGCGCTGAAAGCAGCCATGCAGGTCTATCCCGATTTCCTGACCCATACACTTGTCATAACCGATGCCTGTGAATCTGGCCCCAGTTTTTACCAGGCCATGCGTTCCGGAATTGAGGAGCGAAGTTGTGATGACTGGACCTCCACGAAGTTTAAATCATCGCAGGTATTTTCATCTGCTGGATATGAACTCGCGGTGGACGACAGCCAGTTTACCCGGACCTTTGCCAATGTACTGATCAACAATCCGAGCTCATGTGTTCCCATCGAGACAGTAGTTCTGAAGGTCACTTCAGCAGTTAAGAACACAAACCAACAATCTCCACAGTTTGGTAAGATAGCCGGACTCGAAGATGAGGATGGAACCTTCTTCTTTATACCGAAAGATTATTAATAACGGCGTGTTCCGGCTGGCGCTTGTTACATGGATCTTTCTGGGATCCCTGTCAGCCTATGGTCAGCAATACTATTTCGACCAGTTCTCCGTTTCGGATGGACTGGCACAGTCAACTGTATATAAGATTATTCAGGATAGCAATGATACTTACTGGATGGGGACCAGGGCCGGGGTAAGCAGTTTTGATGGATCGAGTTTTACTAATTACGATGTGGCAGATGGTTTGGCGGAGAATGGCGTTAGAGCCATCTGTGAAGACAGGGAAGGGCATTTATGGTTTGGCCATACGGGCGGAGGAATATCATGGTACAATGGAATTACTTTCAGGGTAATCTCCTCGCCGGCAGCTCAGAATCATTCGACCATCACCTCCATACTGATGGATTCTGCCCACCATATGTGGTTTACTACAGAGGGAGCGGGGGTTCTGAAATTAACAAATCCGGATGCTCATCCCGATCATTTCCATTTTGTTCAGTATTCGGGGAGTGAGCTTTCCGACCTGGTATATGGACACCATGTGGACCGGGAAGGGAAGACCTATTTTGTGACCGATCTGGGAGTAAAATTTTTTAACCAGGATAGTAGCCGCTTCGATCACCTGAGGCTCAAGGGTATTCCCAAGTTCTATCAAACCACCAGTGTCCTGGTCGACCGCAGGGGAAGAACATGGATTGGGAAATACCATGGAGGGCTCTACTGCTATCAGCCGGAAGAGGATAGCTCCCACATGTATGACCTGGTAAAAGCCGGACTTAAGTCCAACTGGATCAGCACGCTTATGGAAGACCGGGAAGGCAATATCTGGGCTGGTACTTTCGAAGGTGGAATTGCCAGAATTGGTCCGGATGATCAGCTGAAGCTATTCAACAACAGCAATGGATTTCCCGGATTGAAGCTGTGGTCGATGATGCAGGACCGGGAAGGGAATATCCTATTTGGAACCAATGAAAATGGTATTTGTGTTTACAAGGGGGATGACTTTTTATCCTACTTCAAAGAGGATGGCCTGATCAGTTCGCAGGTTCAGGCCATTATTCAAAGGGGTGATGGTTCTTTCTGGTTCGGAACCAACAGGGGGATATCCATACTGGACCGGGAATCTGATGGAGGATCCTTGCATGATTTTGATGAACTGAAGAATGAGGGAATTGAATTTCTGAGGGAGGATCGGAATGGCCTGATCTGGATTGGGACCACCATGTCGGGTGTATATAATTATCATCCCTCAAGAGGACTTGTCCGTGAACCGGACCTGAACAGGCTTATTGGTCAATACAAACCGGTTATGGCCATGGCCATAGACCAGGATAATTCTCTATGGATTGGTGGCCTGACCGGATTGATCTATTATGATATCGATAAAAGGAGTGTGCTTAGAATGTTTACCCAGCTCGATGACGGACTGAAAGGCAATTCAATTACAATGCTTTATACTGATTCGGGCAACAGGGTGTGGATCGGACATGACGAGAAGGGAATATCCCTGCTTGAAGAGGGTGAGTTCATTGAACTGAGGATGGGCTTCGATTTTACACCTCTCTGTATGGCTGAGGATCTGGACGGCACTTTCTGGATCGGAACCGAAGGAAGGGGGGTGATCCATTACGATCTCAATCATAGTCAGGTCATTCATGTATATACGGTGGATGGGGGAGAGCTTCTTGCGGATCTGGTGAACCAGGTGAATGTGGACCGCTTCAATAATATCTATGTGGGTACAAATAAAGGCTTGAATATTTATTACAGAGAGACAGAGCGATTTTATTCCTTTACCGCCAGGAGTGGTTTTGTGGGCATAGAAACAAAACCCAATGCATCCTATGCGGACCGGGATGGGAATCTTTGGTTTGGAACCGTAAAGGGGCTTACAAGATTTTGTCCGGCAAATGAGATTCCTGCGAGTGGAGAGCCGGCAATTCACATCACAGGCATGCAAGTCAATCATAAGCCTGTCTCTCTAAAAAAGGGATTGACCCTGTCGCACAGGCAAAATTCAATCATTTTTGAATATGGCAGTATTACGCTGAATCCGGATGAGGTGCGTTACCAGATTATGCTGGAAGGAATTGATCCGGAGTGGCGTCATCCCAGCAGGCAAACCGATGCCAATTACCCCGCATTGCCACATGGCAGGTATACCTTCCTGGTGAAGGCCAAAAACAGTGCCGGAGTCTGGAACCAGGAGCCGGCCTCCTTCTCGTTTGTGATCAGACCTCCCTTTTATCTTACCTGGTACTTTATTCTCTCAGTGGCAGTGTTCCTGGGCCTCCTTGTTATCTCTTATGTAAAGATCAGGGAGCGGGCCCTGAGGAAAGAAAATCTGCTTCTTGAAGGCAAGGTAAAGGAGCGTACAGCAACAGTCGTGGCTCAGAAGGAGGAGCTGGCCAGGAAGAATAATGATATTACCGACAGCATCAGGTATGCCAAAAGAATCCAGCTGGCCATTCTTCCTGAACAATCACCTTACCCTGGCACCTTCATCCTTTTTAAGCCCAAGGACATTGTGAGTGGTGATTTTTACTGGTTTACTGAAGTGGGCAACAAGGAGTTCTTTTCGGCAGTAGATTGCACCGGTCACGGAGTTCCCGGGGCCTTTATGTCCATTATTGGCCATAATTCACTTACCAAGATTGTCAGGGAGTACGGGATCCTGGAACCCGGTAAAATTCTTAGCCAGCTGAATAAAGAGGTCCTTGAAACCCTGCATCAGCGAAGCGATTCCAGGGAGGTGTATGACGGGATGGATCTGGCCCTTGTCTGCTACGATCGAAAGCAGAAATACCTGGAGTATTCCGGGGCCTTCAATCCGATGTACCTGGTCCGGAATGGTGAATTGATTGAAACCAGGGCCGATAAAAAATCCATTGGGCGCTCTTCAGTAAATACAGATGCCGAATTTACAAACCACAGGATCGATATTCAGGAGGGCGATACGGTTTACCTCTTCTCTGATGGCTATGCGGACCAGTTTGGGGGTGAGCATATGAAGAAGTTCAAGTATAAGAACCTGAAAGAGACTATCATAAAGATTCAGGGAGAGACCATGTCACAACAACGTGCCATCATGGACCATACCATCGAAAAATGGAGAGGCGATCTGGACCAGCTGGATGATATTCTGGTTATTGGAAGACGGTTCTAAAGGAGGGCGTCCAGCTTTCCAACTATGGTGCTTTTGGGTACAGCTCCTACCTGCTTATCGGCAACCTCCCCATTTTTAAAAAAGAGAATGGTTGGAATATTTCTGATGCCGTATTTTGCAGTGATACCGGGATTGCTATCCACATCAACTTTTGCTACGACTGCTTTCCCATCATAATCAACGCCCACTTCTTCAACAATGGGGCCTACCATGCGACAGGGGCCACACCATTCAGCCCAAAAATCTACAATTACAGGTTTATCTGAGTTCAATACCAGTTCGTCGAAATTACCATCTGTTGCTTCTAATGCCATGATCTAAAATTTAATAATAATACTCAATCGGTCAAAAATATAAAAAATAATTATGCAAGGCGGAATTCAAATCCCGGATTATCCTGAAGGTAGTTTATAAATTCATCAGTAAGCTGTACGTGTTTGTTGCGCGAGAAAAGGTTGAGTTTCATATTGCTTTCAGGATCATGGATATGAAACTTCAGAATCTTCCCGTTCTCATTCACAGTGAAGCGCTCAAAGGACTCAATAAGCTCATTTGAAAGGCGGCTAATATTCAGGGAGATATTTATGGACTTGACCAGTTTATCACGCACATCTGCAAGCATGTAAACCATTTTTAGCTTCAGAGAATATATTTTTTTTCCGGGTTCTTCCCTGGGGCTCCATTCGTTGACTGTAGCGCGTATCATAAGCGCTACATCGGGCAGGAAATATTGTTTGAAATTAACATAATCGTCATTTTTCAGCCTCAGGTTATAGGTATCGGTATAGTCTTCCAGCTGGGCCAGCATATAGGGTTTATTGCGCCATTGATCCACGCCGTCCCTGACGGTTTTAACCATACCGCAGAAAACCACATCCCGGCCTTTAAACTGTTGCAGGTCGCTCAGTTCTTCCAGTTTGTTTGGACAGAAAGCATCTATTTCCAGCTTGAACCTGTCCAGGGGATGGGAGGTCAGATAGAATCCCAGGAGTTCTTTTTCATGCTTGCAGGTGGTGATGTTTTCCCAGCGGTTTACTCCGGGAGCTTCCGGCCGTGAAATGGCAATTGCACTGGTTTCCCCGAAGAGGTTTTGCTGAGGGGTGTCCCGATCATACTGGATCTTGCTTCCAAACTTGATTAACTGCTCAATAAAAGTGGAGTCTTCATCTTCCAGGGTGTCGATGTACTGGCTTCTGTGGATGTCTTCAAAACAGTCCAAAGCCCCGGCAATGGCCAGTCCTTCAAAATTCTTCCGGTTCAGCTGGTGCAGATCGTTCCGTTCCACAAAATCGTAAATATCACGGAAGGGACCGTTGGAAATGCGTTCTTCGATGATGCTTCTGACTGCATTTTCACCCACACCTTTGATGGCTCCCAGGCCGAAGCGTATATTTCCCTTATCATTCACTGTAAACCTTACATTGCTCTCGTTCACATCCGGGCCAAGTACCGAGATACCCATTCTCCGGCACTCGTCCATAAACTGCCCGATCTTTTTTATATCAGTAATATTCCTGCTCAGTACGGCGGCCATAAACTCTGCCGGGTAATTGGCTTTCAGATATCCGGTCTGGTAGGAGACGTAAGCGTAACAGGTAGAGTGAGACTTGTTAAAGGCATATTGGGCAAAGGCCTCCCAATCGGTCCATATTTTCTCAATCTTCTGTTTCGAAAATCCATTTTTATTGCACCCCTCTTCGAACTTCACCTTCAGTTCGTCCATCATCTTCTTGATCTTCTTACCCATGGCCTTTCGAAGCGAATCTGCTTCACCACGAGTAAAGCCGGCAAGTTTTCGGGAAAGAAGCATGACCTGTTCCTGGTAGACGGTAATCCCATAGGTATCTTCGAGATACTCTTCCATCTCGGGTAGGTCGTATTCAATTTTCTGCTTTCCGTGCTTCCGGTTTATAAAGGAGGGAATGTACTCCATGGGACCCGGCCTGTATAGGGCATTCATAGCAATCAAATCCTCGAAACGGTTGGGCTTGAGATCCCTCAGGTGCTTCTTCATTCCTGGCGATTCAAACTGGAACAGGCCCGTTGTATCGCCCCTGGAGTAAAGTTCAAAGGTGGCCTGGTCATCCATGGGCAGGTGATCAATATCTACCTCGATGCCTCTGGACTCTTTGATATTGTCCACAGCATCTTTGATGATCGAAAGCGTTTTCAGCCCCAGGAAATCCATTTTAAGCATTCCCACGTCTTCAACAAAATGACCATCAAACTGGGTAACAAGGAGTTCAGAATCCTTGGATTTGCAAACAGGAAGATGTTCGGTCAGATTGTTCCGGCCGATGATCACCCCACAGGCGTGGAGGCCGGTTTGCCTGACCGATCCTTCAAGTCGCTGAGCAATACGCAGGGTGTTGGATATAAGCGGGTTGACGGAGTCGAGCTCCGCCTTTAGATCAGGAACCTCCTCAAAAGCTGAGGCAAAAGTGGTTCCGGGTCGTTCCGGGACAAGTTTGGCAAGACGATCTGCTTCGGGTAAAGGAAGTTTCTGAATTCTGGCCACATCGCGGATGGCCATTTTTGCTGCCATGGTCCCAAAAGTGATAATGTGAGCTACCTTCTCGTGACCATATTTTTCAACCACCCATTTGAGCACGGCATCACGTCCGTCTTCATCAAAATCGATATCAATATCGGGCATGGAGATCCGGTCGGGATTCAGAAACCTTTCAAACAGCAAATTATAACGGATGGGATCGATATCGGTTATACCCAGACAATAGGCCACAGCCGAGCCTGCTGCCGATCCTCTTCCGGGCCCCACTGAGACCCCCATCTTACGAGCAGCAGCGATAAAATCCTGGACAATCAAAAAGTATCCGGGGAATCCCATACGCTCTATGGTCCCCAGTTCAAAATCGATGCGCTCCCTTATCTCATCTGTAATTTCCGGATAGCGCCCGGCGGCTCCTTCATAGGTGATGTGTTTCAGGTAATCATCCTCATTCCCGAAGCCTTCAGGAAGGGGAAAATAAGGCATCACCGGGTTGGTGTTCAGCTCATACTGCTCCACCTTGCCTGCCACCTCAATACTAGTGTTAAGGACTTCGGGAAGATCAAAGAATACCTCTTTCATCTCTGCCTGAGTCTTGAACCATTCCTGCCTGGTGTATCTCATCCTGGTGGGATCATCCAGGTCCTTACCGGTATTCAGACAGATAAGATGATCATGCGCTTCAGCATCTTCCATATTAACAAAATGGACATCGTTGCTGGCCACACATTTGACGCCAATTTTTTTCCCGATCTCAAGGAGGGTGCGGTTTACATACACCTGATCATCGAATACCATTTTGTTCATCCCGGGATCATCGGTCCGGTGACGCATCAGCTCCAGGTAGAAGTCTTCTCCGAAGATCTGCTGATATTCCAGGGCAATTCTCTCTGCATCATCCACTGTCCGGTGCATAACGGCCTGTGGGATCTCTCCTCCAAGGCAGGCTGAGAGACAAATAATTCCTTCCCGGTATTTTTCCAATAGTTCGCGGTCGATACGGGGCTTGTAGTAAAAACCTTCAGTCCACCCCAGCGAGATCATTGTGATCAGGTTCTGGTATCCTTTGTAATTTTTGGCCAGGAGGACCACATGGGACGATCCGTCCTGATTCTTATCTTTCTTTGAATGCCGGGACCTGCTGGCAATATAGGCTTCGCAGCCCAGAATGGGCTTGATGCCCCGCCTGGTGGCTTCGTTGTGGAACTCCTTGGCCCCGAACATATTGCCATGATCGGTAATGGCCACAGCCTGCATTCCATCGTCGATTGCTTTTTTAAGAAGCTCCGGAATGCTGGCGGCGCCATCCAATATGGAATACTGCGTGTGTACGTGCAGGTGGCAGAATCCGGCATCAAGCGGTTTCTCAGGAGAAGAATCAGTTACCGGACCTGCTGAATCAGTCCTGGCCCGATCTTGGGCCTCCTCCTGCTCAGGATCTTCATCCCAGTTGGAGCGGTGGATTAGACCGTAGGGTCCGATTTTATCCTGGTTCTTGGAAATAAACTGCTTGTAATGTTCCTGATTGATTCCAAGGGATTCCGGGGAAATAATTTTCCTGCGCAGCAACTCAAAAAAGCACCTGGTTGTGGCCTCCACATCGGCTGCGGCATTGTGAGCTTCCATGAATTGTTCTTCGAACAAGAATTCATAGAGCTCCATCAACTTGGGAGCTTTGAATTTACCTCCTCTGCCCCCGGGAAGTTTAAGAAAGTCGGTGCTGGTTCGCATGGTGCAAACCTGCTCCTTTTGCAGGAAGTCTGTTGAAATGCCGTCTCTGATAAATTCGGCGCCCAGCGCATTCATATCAAAACTGATATTGTGCCCCACCAGGTAGGTTGATTTCTTTACCGACTCGTTGAATATTTCAAGTGCTTCCCGAAGAAGGAGACCATGTTTTCTTGCCTTCTCTGTGGAAATTCCATGTATTTTTTCTGCCGAATAGGGAATCTCATAAGCATCGGGTTGGATCAGAAGATTCTGATGCTCAATAAGCTCACCGGTCTCGTCATGCAACTGCCAGGCAATTTGCACCACCCTGGGCCAGTTATCCACCTCAGATACAGGCGCATTGTTTCGCTTCGGAAGCCCGGTAGTTTCTGTGTCAAAAATTAAAAACATGGGAAGTAAAGTTAGCCTAAATAGTGCCACGAAATCTCCTTGTTAATAATTTATTGATTGGGCTTTTTTTTATCGAACATTTGGCAGGATTTTTGCGTATAATTGTAATATGAAAAAATCTACGCTTCTGTTTATTGGGATTTTGCTGGGTACTGTTTTTGTATCCCGGCAGCTCTTTTCGCATTCGCCAGTGATGCAAGAGGAGAACCTTCCCGGTTTTGAATTAGCTGAAAGCGAGGTTAAAGTTTTCCCGAATCCTTCAGACGGAAGGTTTCAGTTAACTTTTGAGTACAAGGGAGAGGAGAAGATTAGCGCGAAGGTTTTTGATATTACCGGCAAGCTGGTAAAGAATATCACGGAAGACCTGGTTATCAGCGAAAACTCTGTTACTTCAAATGTGGATTTGGAGAGCCCCAGTTCGGGGATCTATTTTATCCGGATCGAGTGGGGTAAAAAGCTACTTACGAAGAAAATTATTATCAAATAAGGAGTGAACCTTCTGGTGCTTTGGGTGTTTAAATGATCGTGCCAAACACCAGTCATAGCCATGCATAAAGGATTCATTCTAACCTTATTCCTCCTTCCATTTTTTCTATCGCTGTACGGACAACATACCGATGCAAATATCTTTGGTGATGTTCAATGCGAAGGAGAACACATTCCATTTGCTACCATTCATATCGAGGGCACAACCATTGGGACAGCTACCGATGTGACAGGTCACTATATGCTTATCGACCTTGAGCCTGGAACCCATGTAGTGGTGGCTTCCTCCATGGGTTACACCACTGTGAAGAAAGAGGTCACCATCCATAAAGATGAAGTCCTGGAAGTAAACTTCGAGCTTGTAGAGGAGACCATGTCGATCGATGAGGTTGTGGTTACAGGCACCAAGACTTTTAAGAGGCAGACAGAATCAGCAGTAATTGTGAATGTGATTGACAGCAAGCTGTTGACACAAACACAATCATGCAATATCTCAGAAGGTCTGAAATTTCAGCCTGGTCTTCGGGTTGAAACCGATTGCCAGACCTGTAATTATACTCAGCTCAGGATGAATGGACTGGGAGGCGGATATTCGCAGATACTGATTAACGGTCGCCCCGTGTTCAGTCCGCTTACAGGTTTGTATGGAATGGAACAAATTCCTGCCAATATGGTGGAACGTATCGAGGTGGTCCGGGGTGGAGGATCGGCACTCTATGGTTCCAGTGCCATAGGTGGAACGGTAAATGTAATTACAAGGATACCCAAAGAGAGCAGTTATGATATGAGCATCACCTCTTCCCTGATTAACGGTGAAGCCTGGGACAATGTACTATCGGGTAATATTAATATGCTGACTCACAAACATAATGCAGGGGCAGCTGTATATGTGAATCGACGGGTACGCCAGGCTTATGATCACAATGGTGATAACTATTCTGAACTTCCTCAGCTGGCAAATAACTCTTTTGGGGCCACGCTCTTCTTTAAGCCCAGGTACAATCAGAAGCTGGAGCTAAGCTTCAGCAGCCTGAATGAATACCGCTACGGGGGCGAAATGGTGGATAAGGCTGCCTACCTGGCCATGCAGTCGGAAGAACGTACACATAATGTGCTTATGGGGGGGCTTGATTATCAGATCAATTTCAACGATGAGAACAGCTCATTTATCGCCTACCTGGCCGGACAAAAGACCGACAGGGATCATTATACAGGAATATTCCCTTACGATTCGGCCGAAATCAGTGAGCATCTGACCGATCCGCCCTACGGATTCACCTATAACAATACCATTCAGGCAGGAACACAGGTAAATCACCGCTTCAATGACTTTCTTGGAGGAATAAATGTAATGACAGCCGGTGTGGAGTATGTCTATGACAAAGTAAATGACACCATTCAGGCCTATGAGTATTACCTGGACCAAACCACAGGTATTTTTGGATTGTTTCTGCAGAGTGACTGGGAGATCAGGAAAGGAATTACCTTCCTGGCTGGTTTGAGGGCTGATAAGCATAATCTGGTGGACCGGGTCATTTTTAGCCCCAGGCTTTCACTTCTCTATAAACTAAGGACATTTACACAGTTTCGCCTGACCTGGGGAACCGGATTCAGGGCACCCCAGGCATTTGATGCAGACATGCATATTGCCTTTGCCGGGGGAGGGGTTAGCCGGATCGTACTCTCACCCGACCTGGTGGAGGAACGCTCCAACAGCCTGAGCGGATCGGTTAATTATGATAAAGCCACGGAAAATTTTATCGTGGGATTCACACTGGAAGGCTTTTATACCAAGCTAAATGATGCCTTCTATCTTCAGCCCATAGGGCAGGATGAATATGGGGATGTCTTTGAGAAGCGGAACGGTTCAGGTGCTTCCGTTCAGGGTGGCACCATTGAGTTGAGAGGGAATTATAATAAGATCATGCAGCTGGAAGCAGGTTATACGATACAGACCAGTCTTTATGATGATCCAATAGAGCATATTGAAGGAGAAGATCCCAAAAGAGAGTTTTTGAGAACGCCCAATCAATACGGCTATGTGACCTACTCACTCACACCTGGTACTCGTTTCAATGCGTCATTTTCAGGGGTATATACCGGGCCTATGGAGCTTGTTCATTATGCCGGAGCTCCGGAACAAACCGTGGATGAATATGTAACTACTCCAAGTTTCTTTGAATTTGGATTGAAGGCAGGATACACCTTTAGATTTGATATTGTGGATAGCGGGCTTGAGATATTTGCAGGAGTAAAAAACCTGACTAATTCTTACCAGGACGACTTTGATACCTTAAGGGACCGTGATAGCGGATATATCTATGGTCCGGGAGCTCCCAGGACCTTTTATCTGGGATTGCGCCTCCATTCCTTTTAACTGTGCCCGATGATCCTTGCAGTTTCGCTGCGAGGTGAATCAAATCCTTCATAATCTTTGCATATTATGTGATTAATGCTACCTTTGCGGTCGCTAAAAATGTAGGTTTTAATCATTTAAAAATTAAAAGAGTATGCCAGCAAAAATCAGATTACAAAGACAGGGTCGCAAATTTCAGGCGATCTACTCTATTGTAGTAGCTGATAGCAGGGCGCCACGAGATGGTAAATTTATTGAATCATTGGGTCAGTATAATCCCAATTCCAATCCTGCCACCATTATTCTGGATTTCAACAAGGCCTTAGAATGGCTGCAGAAAGGCGCTCAACCTACCGATACATGTAGAGCTATCTTATCCTACAAAGGAGTATTGTACAAAAAACACCTTTTAGAGGGTGTTAAAAAAGGAGCTTTTGATGAGGCTGAGGCCGAAAAAAGGTTCCAGGCATGGATGACTGAGAAAGAGCAAAAGGTCCAGGCCAAAAAGGATCAGATTAAATCTTCCAAAGATAAACTCGATAAGAGCCGTCTCGAAGAGGAAAGTAAGATCAAAGAAGCAAGAGCTGCAGAGATCGCCAAGAAGCGTTCAGAGCTGATAGCTGCCGAAGAGGCTGCGAATGCACCTGAAGCAAGCGACGAAGCTCCTGCCGAAGAGGCAGCTGCTACTGAAGAACAGGCTGCTGTTGAAGCGGAAGCCACACCGGTTGCTGAAGAACCTAAAGCTGAGGAGGCACCCAAGGAGGAATCCAAAGCTGAAGAGCCCAAGGCTGAAGAGGCCCCTGCAAAGGAGGAAGCAAAAGAAGAGCCTGCTGCTGAAGAGAAGGCCGAAGAGCCTGCTGCTGAAGAGAAGGCCGAAGAGCCCAAGGCCGAAGAGCCCAAGGCCGAAGAGCCCAAGGCCGAAGAGCCCAAGGCTGAAGAGAAGGCCGAAGAGCCCAAGGCTGAAGAGAAGGCCGAAGAGGAGAAAAAAGAGGATAAATAATTCCCAGGATGTTGGTGCCGGATGGAGTTAAGGCTGGATTTATCTCCAAGCCATACGGACTCCGGGGAGAGGTAAATATCATCCTTGAGCCACAGGCCGGGAATAACATTGAACCAGATAACCCGCTGTTCATCGAAATCGATGGTCAGCGGGTTCCTTTTTTTGTTGAAGAGATGGAACTGATTTCCAGGGATCAGGCTATTGTAAAATTTGAGTTTATCGATTGCCTCGAAGATGCCAGAAAGGTATCGCGTTGTATGCTTTATTTTGATCCGCGCCATCAAGCGGAATCATTAGAAACTGGTGATGATCTGGCGAATCTTACTGGATTCACCGCTTCGGACCGGGAAAGTGGTCTGCTGGGCACCATCACTGATTATCTGCCCCATCCAATGAATCCGGTATTTGTCATACAAGCTGAGGGAAAAGAGTTGATGGTGCCCGCAGTCCGAGACTTTATTGAACACATCAACCCGGAGAAACAATCTATCCAGTTTATTTTACCGGATGGCCTTTCCGACCTGTAACATTTCCTTTCTTATCTCGTCTTTGGGTTAAATCGGTAATTAATCAAAAGAACAAGAGATGAAAAAAGTAATGATTCCAATGATGGCAGTGCTGACCCTTCTGCTGCTCAATAGTTTTGCAATGCCCGATATGCCCAAAGAAGAAGTCCGTAAGCTGGATGCATTCAGCGGCATAGGTATCAGTATCAGTGCGGATGTTTATTATACACCAGGCAGTAAGCACGAGATCAGGATTGAGGGAGATGCCGATGATGTGGACGATCTTATTACCAAAGTTGAAAATGGCTTCCTGCAGGTTAAATATCCCCCTAAATGGAAGATCAGGCGGTCAAAACTGACCATTTATATTAGTTCCAAGGAGCTGGAGGCTGTAAAAATTTCAGGCTCCGCCAAGTTTAGATCCGGAGATCCTGTTAACGCAGATGAAATGGATCTGGCTGTATCAGGTAGCGGAGATATTCATTTTGAAAAACTTACCACGGATGAAGTGGGTGTAAAGATATCAGGATCAGGGGATGTTTTTCTGGTAAAAGGCAGTGCAGATGAACTGGACACAAAGATCAGCGGTTCAGGTAAACTGAATGCAGAGTCCTTTGAGGTAAATGAATTCTCAGCTGGAATCAGTGGGTCCGGAAGTATCAGGATAACAGTGAAGGAGGAACTTGATGCAAGAATATCGGGTAGCGGTAAGGTATATTACCACGGAACCCCCAGGGTGAACTCCAGCTCATCCGGTTCTGGGAAAGTGGTAGCATTATAAAGATTCGGAGCACCCCTCTTCAAAGAGGAGGGGATACAGGAGCGGTTGTTTTTACAACCACCTGCGGGCTGCCTGTTTTCAGGCAGCCTGTTTTTTACCAGGAAATGTCACAGGGATATCATGTCTGTGATTATACCTAAAAAAAACAGGAGCCTTTATGAAATAAGAGGGGTGTGAAATTAAGGACGGAGGGTGGTGATGGTGCCATCTGCTTCCAGTTTGAGGATAGCCGACGGGCTGGAAGGAGCTTTTTCATCTCGTCTCCAATTAACCACATAATCGACATAAGTCATGAGGGACTTATTTATTTCATGGAAAGATGAAGGGGCTGACTCTCCTGATATATTGGCCGAGGTAGAGACAATGGGTAATCCGATTTCGTCGATCAGCTTTTTGCAAAATGGATCGGTGGTGACGCGGATTCCAATGGATCCGTCCGGGCCCAGGAGGTTAGAAGCCAGCTTGCGGGCACCGGGATATATGATCGTGCTTGGCTTCTCGGCCTTTTCAATGATCTCCAGTGCCTGAGCAGGAATTCGTTCTACAAATTCCTCCAGCATGGCAATACCGCTTACAAGTACCAGCATGCTTTTATTGTCGGCTCGTTGTTTGATTTGATAAATGCTTTGGACGCTTTCCTGCCTGGTGGCATCGCAACCAATTCCCCAGATGGTATCGGTGGGATAGAGAATGCTGCCTCCCGAAAGGATGACCTCCGCTGCTATTTGAATCTCGCTATTCATCATGCATGCATTCCAGATAAACCTTATAAAGCGAGGGAATAGTTTGCTCTTCTCTGAACTTCAGGGCATGAACACCTCCTTCCCGAACCAGGCGATCGCGCAAAGCAGATACTTCAAGCACCTGTCTGATGGCATGAATCATCTCCTCCTGCTTGTGCGGATCAATCAGTAATCCACCCTTACCTGCAGTTTCCTCAAGACATCCTCCCCGGGAGGTAATAACCGGAATCCCTGAGTTAAGGGCCTCCAAAACCGGGATGCCAAATCCTTCATAGGATGAAGGGTAGATAAAGCCTGTAGAACCCTGGTAAATGGCAGGAAGATCAGAGGCCTGTACCTGATCGAGAAAATGGATATTTGACAGGTCATTGTGTTCAATATACTGCCTGACCTGGTTATAGTAAGCGGTTTTCCTGCCCACCACAACCAGGGGAAAATCAATATGGCCCTCATGAAGAGCCTGAACAATTTTCAGAAGATTTTTACGCTCCTCTATGGTTCCAACATACAAGAGATACTGGGACGGCAGGGCGAAACGCTGGCGGGCAAACTGTCTGGTTTCTTCACTAACCTTGCTGTAAAACTGCCGGTGACAACCCTGGTATACCACTCTGATCCGGCTTTCATCCACATTCAGAAAGCGGACAATATCCTGCTTGGTCTGTTCACTTGCAGCTATAACCCGGCTTGCTGACCTGGTGCCATAGCGAACCTTTCTTTCATAGATACTTCGACTGAAGCTCTTATAGAGTTCAGGATGCTCCATAAAAATCAGGTCATGGATGGTAATAACAGATTTAACCGGGCTCCTGTGGATCCCAAAGGGTAGTTCGTTGCTCAGGCCATGGTAAAGGTCAATGGCATCCTTATTCAGCCTGTCGGTTAGCCTGAAGCTTCGCCAGAAGGATCCGGATCTACGCCAGATTCCTGCGGGCAGACCAATTGTGGTACTTTGCGGTTCATTGAACAGCTCTGCATCGGCTATATGCGGTGTATAAAGAAAGCAATCATTTTCCGGGTAAAACCGACAGATGTTGGATATGATGTACCTGCTGTAGTTACCCAGGCCACTGTAATTGTTAAAGGCTCGTTTTGCATCAAATCCGATCCTCATTATACGGCCACATTGTATTCCCTGAGTGCATCATTCAGGGAGGTTTTCAGGTCGGTGGAGGGCTTGCGTGTTCCAATAATCAAAGCACAGGCCACCTGGAAGTCACCTGCCGGAAATGATTTTGTATAGGAGCCGGGGATGACCACCGACCGGGCCGGCACCACACCTTTTATCTCCACAGGATCTTTACCGGTTACATCGATGATCCTTGTGGAGTTGGTGATAACAACGTTGGCACCTAGTACCGCTTCTGCTTCTACCCTGACACCCTCCACCACGATGCTTCTGGATCCAATGAAGCAATTATCCTCTATAATAACCGGTGCTGCCTGAACCGGCTCCAGGACACCGCCAATTCCAACTCCTCCGCTCAGATGTACGTTTTTTCCAATCTGAGCACAGGATCCCACTGTTGCCCAGGTGTCAACCATGGTCCCCTCATCCACATAAGCCCCTATATTCACATAGGAGGGCATCATAATGACTCCTTTTGAGATGTAAGAACCATGCCTGGCAATGGCGTGGGGAACAACACGAACCCCCTTTGCCTTATAACCACTCTTCAGGGGGATTTTATCATGGAATTCAAAAGGGGGAGTCTCTATGGTTTCCATCTTTCTGATTGGGAAGTAGAGAATTACTGCCTTCTTAACCCAGTCGTTGACAAGCCAGGCGCCGGATTCTTTTTGAGCTACCCGAAGGACGCCTGCGTCAAGCTGGTCAACCACCTCATGAATAGCTTCCTGTACACTCTTTTCAGCTAAGAGCCCCCGGTCTTCCCAGGCTGCTTCAATTATCTCTTTAAATTTCATTTTCCAAAAATAAGAACTTTAATGAGTCGTGCCACCAGATACAGGATGACCAGGGTAAATATGATGCATGCTCCCGATGGAATATCCATATAGTAGGAAAGTATAAGCCCCAGCAGGGAGGCAAAAAAGCCGATTATTACCGATCCGAGCATGATGTGACTGAAGCGATTGGTAAACAGGTTAGAAATATTCTGTGGTATGGTCAGGACCGATAGTACCAGGATGATTCCAGCAGTTCGGATACTCAATACAATGGCCAGTGCAACAAGAATGATCAGCAAGTAGTTGATAAGCATAACAGGGATTCCTCTGATCCGTGCAAACTGCTCATCAAATGCTACATACAGGATGGGCCTGTAAAACAGGCTGAAGACAGCAATAACTGCCAGAGCCAGGGCCAGCATAAACCAGAGGTCCGTACTGGTCACAGTGATTATGCTTCCAAATAAATAGCTCATAAGGTTGGGTGCATAACCCGGTGTCAGGTATACAAAGATAATTCCGATGGCCATTCCAAGGGACCAGAGAATGGCTATGATGGAATCGTTTCGAAGTATCTTTCGACGTGTCAGATTCTCGGTGGTCAGAGCAGCCAGTACAGCAACAATGGCAGCCCCGGCCAGAGGCGGAAAACCCAGATAATAGCCGATCCCCACCCCCCCAAAAGAGGCGTGTGTGATGCCGCCACTGATAAATACCATGCGCCGTGAAACGATGTAGGTCCCGATAATTCCGCAGGTGACCGACATCAACAAAGCTGCCAGCACTGCATGCTGAAAGAATCCGTATTTAAACAATTGAAGCAGGTCCATGCTATTTATGGATATGTTCCTTAATAACCCTGTGAGGAACGGGGCCGTGAGCTATGATTTCAATGGGGCAGTTATAGACTCTCAACTGTTCTTCATTGATCTCATTGGATGGATGGTAATGAAGATCCCGGTTGACGCAGGCAATTGTTTTAATATAGGGCGATATAATCCCGATGTCATGGGAAACTAACAGAATGGTAATGTTCTTGTTCAGCTCTTTTAGCAGGGCATAGAGTTCTGTCTCAAATTGATTGTCCACATGGGTGTCTGGCTCGTCCAGGACCAGTAATCTGGGAGAAGATACAATGGCCCTTGCCAGCAGGGTACGCTGGAATTCTCCTCCGGACAGTTCTCCTATGGGACGGGATTGCAGTGCCTGCATTCCCACTGAATCAAGTGCCATTTCAACCTTGCGTTTCCTGGTAGCGGAAGTTCCAAATCCTGCTTTCAAGCCATGTTCCAAACCGGAGGCGATGACTTCCTTTACCGTAATCGGAAAGTTCTCATCCACCCGGTTTCCCTGTGGAAGATAGCCTATTTCTGATCTTTCAATTGTATGTTTGATTGAACCCCTGCGCGGTTTCAATAAGCCCAGGATAGCCTTGACCAGGGAAGTCTTCCCTCCGCCATTGGGGCCTATAATACCGATAAAGTCATGCTCAAAAACGGATAATGAAACATCAGTAAGCACCAGGTGTTTCTGATAAGCAACATCCATATGTTTAATTTCTATCAGGGGAGTGCTCATTGCCTGGATGAATTTAGCTTTTCTGCAATATAATGCATTTGTTTGCCCCAGTGGATATCAAGGGGATCAAATTGAATTAGCTCGGAGCCTGTTTCCCTGGCCAGAGCCTCTGCATTTTTCCTGTCAAACTGACTCTGTATCAGTATTTTTGAAATCTGATGCTTGATGGCCAGGTCGGTCATTTCTTTCAAATGCGCCGGTGATGGTGTTTTGCCTTCAATTTCAAGAGAAAATTGTTCCAGGTCGTAATCTCTTGAATAATAGCTAAGTGCAGGATGGTAGATCATAAATTTCCTGTTCTTGATGCCTGTAAGGGCCTTGCCAATCGCTTCGTGAAGTGTATCAAGTTCAGCAGAGAACTGTTCAAGCCTGATCCGGAGGTAATCCTTTTCCTCCGGGAACAGGATAAGCAGTTCATTATGAATGTTTCTGGCAATAATCCTGGCGTTGATGGTTGACATCCAGATATGGGGATCGGGACCATGATGGGAATGTCCATGATGGGCTTCATCCTCACAGGATTCATCGAGAATGGTTTCCACTCCTTCAGATAAATCAACAATCTTCATATCCGGATTGACACTGGCAATCTTATCCATCCAGGACTGCTCGAAACCCACGTAGCCAATTCGCATATATACCTGTGAGCGATCCAGTTTTGTAAGTTGTGACACACTTGGTTCGTAGGTTGCAGGACTGGCACCGGGGGGGATCATTACATTGACTTCCACCAGCTCCCCGGCCAGCTGTTCAATGAAATACTGTTGGGGAATGATGCTGACACTTATTACTGGTTTATCCGGGAATTCACTTCCGGACTTGCATGAAAAGGCAAGCAGCAAAAGGAAAATGATCGGACTTAGTTTCTTCATTATTTTTTTGGATTAAATGCTTTATATAGCGGGGTGCCCTTAGGAGGAACAGGGTCATGTCCGTGACCGCCCCATGGATGACAACTCAGGATTCTTTTTGTTCCCAGGATTAATCCCTTGACCGGTCCATGAATTTTTAATGCTTCAATGGCATATTCTGAACAGCTTGGATAGTAACGGCAGGTTTTGGGAAGTGCTGGTGAAATAATCCACTGGTAGATTTTGATTGGAACGGTTAACAGGCTTATGAGAAGCCACCGGATCCACCTTACGAGGAAGAAGGCATTAATGTGTTTCTGAAGACGAAGTATCCAATCCATAGACCAACTGAAATTCAGGCAAAATTAAGCATAATTGAGGAGTAATTTAGATCATTTCTTAAATGGAATTCATATCATTTTTGTGTATTTTCACGGCTCAATTTTACACTTAATCAGATCGTACTATAATTCAATAACAAATCGTAACCATGAAAGAAGCTGTTGCCATACTTTGCGCAGGCGGACCTGCACCAGGAATCAATACTGTGATTAGTTCTGTAACCAAAATATTTAATAAAAACGGATACAATGTACTCGGGCTGAACGGGGGATATAAAAGTCTCTTCGCCGATGAGCCTGCCTTTGAGTATCTGGATTTTGAATATGCCGACCAGATCTACAGCAGGGGAGGATCGGCCCTGAAGATGAGCCGCTACAAGCCAAAGGACGATGAGTTCAAGGTAGATTTCTTTAAAAAGAATAACGTGAAGCTATTGGTTACCATTGGAGGGGACGATACAGCTTCAACGGCCAACCGCCTTGCTAAGTTCCTGGCCAAGGAAAAGATGGATGTAAAAAATATCCATGTGCCTAAAACCATTGATAACGACCTGCCGCTGCCAGAGGGAACGCCAACATTCGGCTACCACTCTGCCAAGGAAGAGGGAGTACGTCTGTCAACTACCATCTACGAAGATGCCCGCACCAGTGGAAACTGGTTTGTAGTTAGTGCCATGGGCCGGGAAGCTGGTCACCTGGCCTTTGGAATTGGGACAGCCTGTCACTATCCCATGATCATTATCCCGGAAATGTTCAACAAGACCAAGATTACTTTCGACAAGATTACCAGGATGGTTGTTTCATCCATGGTAAAGCGCCGGATCCTTGGAATTGATTACGGCGTGGCTATGATCAGCGAGGGAGTTTTCCATTTTATGAGTGATGAGGAGATCATTGATACCGGGATCAATTTTACCTACGATGATCACGGTCACCCCGAGCTGGGGAATGTGAGTAAATCACACATTTTTAATATGTTAACCCAGCAGCACCTGAAGAGTCTTCGTATTACTGTGAAAAGTCGTCCGGAAGAGATTGGGTATGAATTGCGTTGTTGCAGGCCCATCGCCTATGACCTCTCATATGCAACCCGTCTTGGACTGGGTGTCTTCAGCCTTTATAAGAAGGGAGAAACCGGTTGCATGACCACCATCGATCGCGGAGGTAATATATCCCCACTTTACCTGAAAGATGTGGAAGACGAGCATGGCAAAGTTAAGCCTCGCCTGGTGAATATGGACTCGGAATCGGTTCAGGTGATATTTAAAAACAACCTGCACTACATCACCAAGGAGGATTACAGGGCTGCAAAGAAATACGTGAAGAATCCTGAAGACTACGACTTTATGAAGATCCTGAAATGGGATGAGTAGACCTGACTCCCATAGCCATTGATTTTTATCATATATTGATATAAATTTAAAGGAAAAATCATGGCACAGGGGAACAGGAAAAAAGGAACCATAGGGATATTAACCGGCGGCGGGGATGTGCCTGGATTGAATCCGGCCATTCGCGCCGTTACTATTCGTGCGCTCAGGGAAGGATACCAGGTGATTGGTTTACGTAAAGGCTGGTCGGGCATAACGGAGATCATAAGGGATAAGAATGCCGATAACAGCGAGCACTTTGTTATCCTTACCGAACAAATCGTTAACAAGGCGGGACGGACCGGAGGAACCTTCCTCCATACCTCCAGGGTAAATCCCAGCAGGATGAAAAAGGAGTCCGTGCCCAAGCACCTCCAGGAGAGCTATAAGGAGGAGGTAAACGATCTGACCCCGGATGTTCTGGAAAATCTAGCATTTTTGGGCATTGATTATCTGATACCCATCGGAGGCGATGATACTCTGAGTTACGGAGTGCGTCTCTACAAAGAAGGTTTCAAGGTTATTGCCATTCCCAAGACCATGGATAACGATGTGCCCGGTACCGATTATTGCATAGGATTCTCAACCTGTGTCACCCGCACCATCAATATGACCAATACGCTGCGAACCTCGGCTGGTTCTCATGAGCGTATCCTGGTACTTGAGGTCTTTGGAAGGTATGCCGGATTTACAGCAATGATTCCTACCATGGCCGGAGCTGCGAACCGCTGTGTTATACCGGAGCACCAATTTGATGTCAGGCATCTGGCCGAATTACTTGTGGAGGACCGCTTCCAGAATCCCAGTAACTATTCTGTAGTCCTTGTCTCAGAAGGTGCTACCTTCCAGGGAATGGATGATATGATGTTTAAAAATGGGGAAAAGGATGCCTACGGACATGCAAAACTGGGAGGAATCGGGACGACGGTCTCTGACATGATCAAGAAGGAGTCGGCCAGATTCAACAATGGTTTGGCCATCAATGTAATCAACCAGCATCTGGGTTACCTGGTGCGTGGTGGCGATCCGGATGCCATTGATTCCATCGTTCCCATGGCCTACGGCAACCTGGCCCTGGACCTGATTTTGAAGGGAATTCACGGCCGGCTGGTCGTACTGAGAAATGGGCGTTATGACAATGCACCTGTAGATGTGGTGACCAGCTCAAAGAAATTGGTGGATGTGAAAAAACACTACAATACCGATCGTTTAAGGCCGCACTTCAAGAGCTTTGAATTCCAGCCCCTCTTCATTATGAGCGGGACATAAAAAAACAGGCCCCTCGGAGACCTGTTAGTTCTTATTTTCTATGCATTGAGGCTCACTACCTGAGCACCTTATTCTATATATATCCAGGCTTCCTCGATGACATTATCCCGTATACTGCTCAGGTTTTGAAGCGCTGCTTTAATGGACCCATAAGAACCAGAAGTGACCAGGTTGAAGCTGTATGGGCCTGCGATTATAGTACCATCATATCCTCTTCCTTTCATGTCTGCGGAATAATCATTGGCATAAGAAGAGTTTTTAAATGCACCCACGATAATATGCACTTTTGAACTGGCATCTTCACAATTTGCAAGTTTAAGCATGGCTTCATCTGCCTGCATCCTGGCCATGGCCAGCTGGTCAGCCAGGTCTTTGCTGCTGGCTACCTGAGTTTTCAAAGCTTCGTTTTCAGCAAGCATTTCGTCAATCTGCTCCTGAGTCATGGATGGCTTCTGAAACAAACTGCAGGACGAGACGATTAATCCCAGTAAAATGATTCCTATCAGATTCTTCATGGTGAATGTATTTTGGTTCTTCAAGATTAAAGGTAAGGAAAATCCATTAATGGTGGATTTGATTTCAAACAGAGTTGTTAATAAGTCTACTCTCCTGTTAATCAGCTTTATACTTCCTTTTGTTGTATTTTTGAAAGATGGGCAATGCTTTCCCGGACCATCTCTTACAGGCAGCTGAAGAGTATTTATGGATACTTTCGAAGGGTTATCCCCAGGGCGCAGCTTTGAAATTGGTAGGGGTAAAGTTTAAGTTGCCTGGTGCCATGCGCCAGATTCTTTACAGGGGTGTTGTTCCAGACCAGGTGGCATTGTCAAGATGCGAAAAGATAGGGACTATCGGGAAAGGAGATCTTGTACTGATCGATACCTACAATGTACTTTTCACGGTAAATAATTACCTCCTGGGGAAAGCTTTGTTTATCAGCAATGACGGATTTTTACGTGATGCCGGTGAAATGCGGGGCAGGATTATTAACAAACCTCAGTTTTCCAGATCGGTCGGCCTGATGCTGGAGGTGCTGCAAATGTGGTCCGGAGCTACCTATATTCACTATCTTGATGCACCTGTTTCCCACAGTGGTCGACTTTCCATTGAACTATGTAAAGATATGGTTCAAATGGGAATAGAGGGTGATGCATATGCGGTTGATTCGCCGGACCATAAGTTAAAAACGGAGCTTAGCGATGCGATTTGCACCTCCGATGGGGGGATTATTGACCAGTATCAGGGAAAAGTAATCGACCTGCCCAGGTTCCTTCTCCAACACTTTTTTAATGCCGACTTCCCCTTGATTATTTCCTGACCGACTCCCCCAGGAAGAGCATTGTTGAAATGGGATAGTGGTCTGAATGATCTGTTTTAATCCTCAGAAATCCGGAAGACATGAATGGAGGGCCATACATAATATAATCAATGCGAAAGGAGGGAAGTTCACCCGCATAGGTGTTCCCGAATCCTCTGCCAGATTTTCGGAATGCATCATCCAGCCCTTTCTTTATTTTCCGGTAAGCATAAGATTGGGGAGTATCATTGAAATCGCCCATAACAACCACCGGGTGTGGCGAATCCTTAATGTAAGTGGTAATCACCTTGGCCTGCTCGGCCCGCATGGAAAAAGCGGTTTTGAGCCTGGAACCAATGGCCCTGATTTCGCTCATTTGTTCGTTGTTGTATTTGAGCCGTGCCGTATCCATAAAAGCGTAATCATCCTGTTGAAGCCTGATGGATTGCAAATGAATGTTAAAGACCCTGACCGTATCCTTTTGGAACAGAATATCTGTATACATGGCGGCATTAAAGGAGGAGTTAAAGGGTATTCTGCTCTTTTTCAGGATGGGATATTTACTGAAGGTGGCAATCCCGAATCCGTTCCTGTTGGTATGGTCTGCTGCATAGTATACAGCATTGTGTGGGAGGTATTTCAATTGATTGGCAATATCAGCATGCGTCTGTCCGCTCAAAGAGGAGGTGTAGTACTCCTGGAAGCAAAGCAATTGAGGTTCCTGTGTCTCGAGAAAATTGAAGATCTCCTTTTTTGCTTCAGAATGGGTATTCCACTTGTAAATATCAAATCCCCTCACATTGTAGGACAGTGCTTTTATAAACCTGTCCTGGGATATGTTAACAGGAACCTCCGATGGCCTTAGATTTAAAGGCAGCAGGTTGTTCATGTGATTCCAGCCCAGCAGCGTTATAATAAGCGAAAGTAGTATCTCTACTTTGAAGCGGATCAGCCAGTAACAAATGAAAGCCAGGTGTGCCATCAGGATGTATGGGTAGGCCAATCCGAATAGTGCGGGTAGAAATACCTTAGCAGGATTCACCAGTGGTGCCAGATAGGCCAGCAACATGGCAATGGCAGCCAGGATATTCAGGATTAATATGACTCTGTCGGTAAATTTACGCACAACTATTTTTTATTGCTCATTTTGAAGAGCAGCTCTTTTTCCCTGGAAGAGAGACTGTCATACCCGGCTTTGGAAATCTTATCCAGAATCTGATCAATCTCCTTCTGTTCTGCGGCTTTTTCTTGTTTGTATTGAAGGTCGTCGGCCGGAGGTTTCTGACCTGGAGAACGTTTGTAGGTTACCTTCAGCTTATCTTTGCCAGGCTTGAACCAGGTGGCCATACTGTCCATGATCCGGTCAAATCCTCTCGTAAGATCTTTGCCTTTTTTATAGTAATAAGCAAAAAGGAATCCGGTAAGCGCACCTCCGATGTGTGCGATCTTTCCCCCCGTATTAACTGAAAAGTCAACCATTGAGGTCAAAATAAACATGATCAGGGCGATATAGATTATTTTGATGGGCCCGATCAGAACCAGGTGCATTCTTCGCTCAGGCTGGTAAGTCGCGGTGGCAACAACCACAGCCATAACCGAAGCCGATGCTCCCAGCGCTATGGAAGCATCCCTGCTTCCTTCGAATACAGCGAAGAGGTTGTAGCTTATCACGTAAAGAATCCCCCCGGCCAGTCCTCCCAACAGGTAGGTGCTTAATAATTTCTTCAGTCCGAGCTCCTGTATAAATATGGTTCCAAACCAGTACAGCCACAGTAGATTGAAGAGAATATGAATAAAGTCCACATGCAGGAACATATAGGTAATCAGGGTCCAGGGACGCCGGGCAAGGACTTCCAGGTTGGCCGGCACCGCCAGGTGGTTCAGGAATCCCGGGAACAGCTCGTAAGCATTTGACAGATAAAGCACGATCCTGACAATTTGTACTGCCAAAAAGAGGCCAAGATTGAGATAGATTAGCTTATGCAGGGTTGTCCCTTTACGGAACGATTCTTTTATTTCATCGATAATACTCATTTAATCAGCAAGTTAATAGAAGTTTCGTGTAAACTTGTTCCAGTACCTGATTAAAAAGAATCCAAAAATCATACCACCCAGGTGAGCGAAGTGAGCAATGTTCCCACCACTATTTGTAATGCCCAGGAATAATTCCAGGGCACCGAAGCCAATCACCAGCCATTTTGCCTTAATGGGAATGGGAATGAACATAATGAACAGGGGAGTATTCGGGAACAGCATCCCAAAGGCCAGCAATACCCCATAAACAGCGCCCGAAGCACCCACAGTGGGTCGCATTAGTTCTCTGGCGATATGATAAAACTGATTTCCTGGCTGTAAGATCTCATTGAGCAGGGTAAAGTTGATGCGATCTACTGAATAGGCTACTTTTATAGCTGCAATATCAGGAGCAAACTGGATGTAATTGACCAGTTGATGGAAAAATGCTGCACCCAAACCGGTAGCCAGGTAGTAAATCAGGAAACGTTTACTGCCCCAGACGCTTTCCAGTGTTTTTCCAAAGATCCAGAGTGCATACATATTGAAAAAGATATGGCCAAGCCCTCCATGCATAAACATATGGGTGACAATCTGCCATGGTTTAAACAAGGGCGATTGAAAGTAAAACATACCCAGCACCCCACTCAGGTTCAGGTTTAGGCGTTGAAAGAGCATGGTAGCCACCAACATCACAACATTAATAATAATCAGGTTCTTGGTAACCGGGGGAGTATTGCTCAAGCCTCCGCTATAAAATCGATTCATGTTTTATTCTTTAAAATGGGAATCCAGTTCTTCCAGACCCATGATTCTGACGATCAGTGAGCCGGAAGGTGTGTAATTGGGGGTCTCACATGCAAACAGCTGGTCAATTAGTTCCTGCATCTCGATATCGCTCAGATGCTTTCCGTAATGGATGGCCGATGCCTTTGCCGCGGCCCGGCATATTTTCTCTTCCTGTTGTGTATCAGATAATCCTTGCAGGCTTTTGTACTGCTCAATCATAAATTCTATTGTATCTGCAGCAGCAGCTGGTTTCATGGCTGAAGGAAAGCCATGGACCACCACACTGTTGTTCCCAAAATCACGTATGTCAAATCCCAACTGCTCCATATCTTTGATCATTTCCAGGCATACCTGGTAATCAGCGGCATTCAGTGTAATTGTTTCCGGGAACAGAGATTGCTGTGCCAGGGGCTGCTGTTGCTTAAGGGCCGAAATCATTTGCTCAAAAAGGATGCGCTCATGAGCCCTCCGCTGATCGATCAGCATGACTCCTGATTTAACAGGCGACAGGATGTATTTGTTCCTTATTTGCAGATTTTTATGTGCACTAAGCTCGATTTCCGGAGCTGGCTCAAAGAGCTGCTCCCACCCCTCAAAGCGCTCATCCAGGTAGGGTGTTGAGCGTTTTTCCTTCTCGTAGGTGTTTTCACCTGCAAAGGGATTGTAGGTCGGGTTGGTATCAATAACAGGTTGCCGGATCTCAGTATCATTCGACAGAATAGGAATATCGATGACGCCTTCGGTGTCGAAATCAAGCGAGGGACTCAGGTTGTTTTTACCAATGGCCCTTTTCACAGAGGCCAGGAGAATTTGCCAGATATCGCGTTCATCTTCAAATTTGACTTCTGTCTTGGAAGGGTGGATGTTTACATCTACCCGGGAGGGATCAATTGTAAAATATATAAAATAGGAAGGAATATGGTCGGCAGCCAGTATTTGGTCGTATGCATTCATCACTGCCTTATGAAAGTAAGGATGCTTGATATATCTGTTATTTACAAAAAAGAATTGTTCGCCATAGGTTCTTCTCGCATGTTCCGGCAAGCCAATAAATCCGCTGATGCTTATCAATGTGGTTTCTGTTTCCATTGGAACCAGATGAGAATTGATGGCTTTGCCAAATACACCAACGATACGTTGCCGGAGATTTGAGGTGCCCAGTTGAAATATCTCAGATTGATTGTGAACCAGGGAAAAGGCAATCTCCGGATGGGTAAGAGCCACGTGGTTAAATTCATTGATAATATGCCGGAGTTCGGTTTGATCGCTCTTCAGAAATTTTCTGCGTGCGGGGATATTATAAAAGAGGTTTCTGATTTGAAAATTTGAACCCACGGGGGCCTGGACAGCCTCCTTCGATTCAAGCTTTGATCCGGCCATCCGTAATTGGAGTCCCAGCTCATCCTCTTCCTGCCGGGTTTTCAGTGTTACTTCCGTTACTGCCGCCATGGAAGCAAGGGCTTCGCCTCTGAATCCCCTGGTCCGGATGGAGAACAGATCGTCTGCACTGGATATTTTTGAGGTGGCATGACGCTCAAAACACCTTTCGGCATCTTTCTCAGACATACCGCACCCATTATCAATTACCTGGATCAGGGTTTTACCAGCATCCTTAACGATCACCCTGATGTGGTCTGCGCCTGCATCAACCGCGTTCTCCATTAATTCCTTCACCACTGAAGCGGGCCGCTGTATAACCTCGCCAGCTGCGATCTGGTTGGCAACCGCATCACTCAACACTTGGATGATTTCAGGCATCTATCTGTAGAATATTAAATAAGCCAGAAAGAGAAGAATGGCCAGTATGACAAGAAGCCTGATATTTGAAGTCCGGCTAGCTTTAACCTTAGCGTTCTTCCCTGCAGTCCGAAAAGATCCCCTTTTAATGGTGGTGCGGTTGGGATCCGTTGGAACCTCTACTCCCATTTCCTGCTTGATCTGCCTGATTCGCTCCTCCCTGGCTTCCTTTTCAGGGTCCCAGTACAGGGGGGAATAATTAAATTGCTTATGTCCGGGCAGCTTAATAAACCTGGGTATTCCCATATCGTATTCTTTAGCCTGTAAAGTTAACGATAAAGTCCATAAGGACGAAAGGCTGCAAAGTCGAAACTGATTTTTCTTTGAGAACAAAAAGATAAGAAGGACCATACTTGATTTTGTATGGCCCTTCTTGCTTGGATCGGCTTATTTATCCAGGATTATTTCTTTTGCTTGTCGAATTTAATGGACACGACATACCATACTTTCACTGCTTTCCCCCTTTGCTTGCCTGGTGTCCAGTCGGGCATCTCCTTGATTACGTTCAATGCCGGGGCTTCAAAAACCTGATTGCTGCTTTGTAGTACTTCGCTTTTCACGACCTTGCCTTTTTCGTTGACCAGGAAACGCACTTTTGCTTCACCTTCAATGCCCTCATTTTTTGCTTTTTCAGGGTATTCCAGGTTGGAATATATATAGGTCTTTAATGCAGACTTGCCTCCGGGGAATTTGGGCATGTCTTCGACGATGTAAAACACTTCCTCGTCGGATTCGTTTCCTATTGTCTCTTCACCTGATTCCTTGGCCTCTTTGGGGGAAAGCAGAGCCGCACCATCTTTTGTGGTGATCATGACCACTCCGTTTTTGGCATTGTATTTTTTTACTACCTCACTGTTGGAATCCTTGTAGACAGATACACTTTCAATGTTCTCGGAATCAATAGATTCAACATTTTCGACCACTTTGCCGTCAACTACATATACAGGATCACCTTCCTCTTTGCTAAGGCCTTTTACGGTCACGGAACTAGACTCACCTTGAACACTTATGGTTTCATTGCTTTTGGAAGCTTCTTTTGTTGTAATGAGAATGACTCCATGTTTTGCATTGTACTTTTTAACCAGGGGATCATTGGGATCTTTGATTACGTTGATGCTTTCAATCAGATCCGGATTCATATTCTCGACGCCATCCACAACTTCTTTCCCGTCGACCACAAAAACCGGTTGAGCTTCTGTTCCGTCTTTTGTCCTTATGGTAATGGTGCCTGAGGCATCTTCCTTGACTTGCAGGGCTACAGATTCCAGGTCAAGCTCAACTGTTTGTACCTCCATTTTGAGGGGCTTGCTTCCAACATCCGAGGCTTTGACAACGAAGGTTTTATAGCCCACATACGATACCACCAGCTCTGGATTGCCATCCACATTGAGGCTGAAAGTTCCATCAATGTCCACAACGGTTCCTACGGTGCTATTCCGTATGACAATTGATGCACCGGTGGCTGGCTTACCCGAATCGGCAAGAATCACCTTGCCTTTTACGGTTTTTTGCTGCGGGGTCATGCCGGTGGTGAGTCCGAGGGTTATCAGAACTGCCGGAATCAGCAGGGCAATTTTAATAATCCCCAGGGGGGATTTTCTTGGCTTTTTCATCATGTTGAATCTTTTAAGTGTTAAGGAATGATTAAACTGGTTGCCCAGCCGGAACACATTCACCCCCAGGGTGTGGTTCATAAGCTGTGCCTTGTAACGAGCGGGATTAATCCCGGCCGAAAGGACCTGCCTGTCGGCCAGATGCTCGTGGTTTTCTTTAATCATCCTGGAAATAAGCCATGAGAAGGGATTGAACCATGTAAGCAGCAAGGTGAACTCCATAAGCATCAGGTCGATGAAATGAAGTTGCTGTATATGTGCTTTTTCATGGAGGAGTACATTGTCAAGATCCTCTTTTTCCCTCAGAGCTGTGGGAACAAAGATCCTGGTGAAGAGGGTGAAGACCTGGTCATTATGAATATAGGCCACACCTTCTTTATCGTGGGTTCGTTGCCATTTGAAGTTCCATTTGAATATGATAAAGAGGTTTTTAAGGAACATAATTGTAAGTCCGGCCAGGTAAATGAAAATTAATACCTGCAGCCAATTAATGCTTAGCCCGGCAGAACTACCGGCATTTTCGAATTGCACTGCCTGGGCAACAGGTGTATCCAGATCAATGAATACGGTGGGTGTCAGGTCCACGGCCAGGGGCAGCTTGCGAAAGGTGATGAATGGAAAGGTCCAGGCAGCAAGTACTCCTGCAAGCAGGTAGAAACGCTTGATGACCAGGTTGGGATCATTTCTGAAGAGAAAATAGTAGGGGAGGAAGATGATTGCCAATCCGGCCGACACTTTGAGAAGATATATGAAGAGGCTATTCATTGTTTTCGGATTCTTTTAATTCGGATTCAATATCAGTTATCAGTTCGTGAAGCTCACCCATATCCAGGTCATTCTCTTTAGCGAAAAAAGCCGCCATCCTGGAGAAGGAACCGTCGAAATAGTTGGTAACGATCCCGGACAGGTATCCCCTGAGGTAGTCTTTTTTCGGCACCAGGGGATAATAGAGATAGGTGGTTCCCACGGCCTTGTGTCCTACAAAAGCTTTTTTCTCCAACACGCGCACTACTGTGGACACCGTAGTATAGGGAGTATTGGGTTCGCTTAGCTGGGTCATGACATCTCTGATGGTGGATTCACCAAGTTTCCATAAGATTAACATGATTTCCTCTTCCGCCTTTGTAAGTTTTTTATTCATAGCACAAATATTGTTCCAGCAAACATACAACTTAATTTTAAGTAATGCAACTATAAAAACAGTAGACCAACTAAAAATACAGTAAAACCTTTAAGAGGTGGGCTCTAAATGCTTGTGAACTAAAGATTGATGAAATTTGATACAGCTTGAAAAATAAATGCTAATTTATCCTGTCTTTTAAAACACCAGGCCTGAAAGCATAAAAGGAGATGCTAAAAATTAAAAACTTGCGATGGCTGATTGTGGGACTGCTTTTCGTAGCTACTGCACTCAGTTTCCTCGACCGGCAGGTCCTGTCCATATCCATTCTGAAGATTCAGACCGAGCTGAATGTCTCAGATGTGCAATACGGGTGGGTCAACACAGGATTTCTGATCGCTTATGCACTGATGTTTACCCTGGGGGGATGGTTGATTGATAAATTTGGAACTCGCATTGGGCTGGCCGTATCGGTCGGATTGTGGTCCTTATCCAATGCACTGCATGGAGCGGTCCAGAATGTGTGGCACCTGGGTACGGCCCGCTTTTTTCTTGGAATAGGAGAGGGAGGATGTTTCCCCGGAGCTGCCAAGGGGGTTACAGAATGGTTTCCTAAGAAATACAGGGGCTTGGCCATGGGAATTGCCATTGGCGGAGCCGCACTGGGAGCTGTTGTTGCTCCGCCTCTGACCGTCTATTTAATTTCCATATTTGGATGGCGGGGGACTTTTGTTGCCACCGGCATATTTGGTGGCATCTGGGTGCTTGTGTGGCTGATCTTTTATCAAAAACCCGGGAAATCGCGCTTCATTACTAAAAAAGAACTGGCTTTAATTGAAGATGATGCGCTTAAGCTGGAGGGAAATAATGTGGAGGTCAAAAGAACTTCAGTTCCTTTAAAGCAGATACTTCGTACCAGAGAGGCCTGGGGATTAATTAGTATACGTTTCCTGCTGGATCCGGTTTTCTATTTCTTTATGTTCTGGATTCCCAAATATCTGAGTGAGGAGCGGGGAGTATCCTTTGAGCGTATTGGTGAATTATTCTGGATTCCTTTTTTTGCCCTGGGCATATCCAATATTATCGGTGGTGGGGTATCCGACCGCCTGATTAAGTCAGGAATGTCGGTCAACCGTTCCAGAAAACTGGTTATGGGCCTTGCCGCCTTGCTTACCATGGTAGCACCGCTTACCGTAGTTGCATCAAGTGCAGAAATGGCTATAATATTCATGTCTCTCATTATGTTTGCCCATGGTTTCTGGATAACCAATTACATTACTACTACCAGTGAGCTCTTTGGAAAGAATGCAACTTCAACGGTGGTTGGAATATGTGGATCGGCAGGAGCCATTGCAGGCCTGCTGGTCAATCCACTAATTGGGAAAGTTGTGGAGAACTATTCCTATCTGCCCATGTGGATTGCATCAGGAATCATGTACCCCCTGGGATTTATTATCTTATTGGTCACCATACGGAATATCAGTCCCATCAAATTCCGCACATAAAAGAAGTTCAATTATGGAAGCAATGAAAATAGAACGCAGAAATGCATTACAGGCCAATGTGGGAGTTTTTGGTGTTGGATTCTGGAAATACTGGGATCAGTTTGAAGGTTTGCTGGAAGAGATGCACGAAAAACAGAACAAGTTCATCAGGAAGCTGGAGAAGCTCGATGTACAGATCCATGACTTTGGATTGGTAGATGATGCAGAAAGTGCCTATGCCCTGGTGCCCAGGTTAAAAGCAGCGAACCTGGATCTTATTTTTTGTGATATGGTCACTTATGCGACGTCCAGCACCTTTGGGACTATTATCAGGAATATGGAAGTCCCCATTGTGATGGTGGCACTCCAGCCAAGAAAGGCCCTGGATTATACCAGGGCATCCACCCATATGCAACTGGCCAATGATGATATCTGCTCTGTCCCTGAGTTTGCCGGAGTGGCTGTAAGGATGGGTAAAAAAGTTCCGGAGGTGATCATCGGTACCCTGGAAGATGATGCTGATGCCGATGCTGAGATTGCCAGGTTCTGCAAAATCGCTCAGGTGCTTCATGACCTGAAGAAGGCCCGGATTGGTCATTTTGGGCACCCCATAGAATCCATGCTGGATATGCATTCCGATCCTGCCATGCTTACAGCTGCCTTCGGTTGTCATATTGTTCAGACAGAAGCAGAGGATATATTGAAGCATTTCTACAAAATTGAAGAAGCTGCCATAGGAAAGCAGAAGAAATTCATCCTTGACTTCTTTGAAACACCCACACCAGTCTCCGATCCGGTTACCAGGAAGTTAACAGATGAAGATTTGCATATGGCTGCGAAAGTCAGCATCGCCCTGGAGAGATTTGTCGAAGAGAAAAACCTGGATGGATTGGCCTATTACTATGACGCCCTGGAGGGGTCTGATTTACGGACCGTTGTGACCAATCTTATCGTGGGAAATTCCCTGCTTACTTCAGCCGGTTTTCCCATGTGTGGAGAATCTGACCTGAAAACCTGCATTGCCATGCTGATTATGGACCGGCTGGATATCGGAGGCAGTTTTGCGGAATTTCACCCCATAGATTTTAACGCAGGATTAATCCTGGTGGGTCATGATGGTCCTCATCACATCAACATCGCAGACAGCAAACCGGTCCTGAGAAGCCTGATCAAATATCATGGTAAGCCCGGAAGCGGAGCCAGTGTGGAGTTTAACATTAAGAAGGGGCCCATAACCATGCTCAGCATCTCTTCTACATTTGAAGGGAAGTTTAAGTTTGTCATCGCGGAAGGTGAATCGGTGGCTGGTCCGATTCCTCCCACCGGGAATACCAATACCCGGTGTTTCTTTAAACCAGATGCCATTACCTTTTTAAAGCGCTGGGTGGCGGAAGGCCCTACCCATCATTTTGCTCTGGGAATAGGTCATCATGCGGAGACTATAAGGCAAATAGCTGAATACCTGGATATTGAAGCTGTGATTATTTCAGATTCTGACCTTTCTCTCAAATTGAATTACCACAGGCCCCATCAGTCCTGATTCAAGCAGTGGAGCATCTTTCCAGAGCATCTTATCCAGGAAATTCGGGCCGGTAATATTCGTTTTTGTATACTGTTTTCCTTCAGGATTCCTTCCATCGCCAGTGAGGCGGTTGGACCAGGTATTGGCGACCTCGATTCGCAGATCGTTTTTTCCAGGTTTAATGGCCCGGGTCATATCCAGCCGGTAGGGTGGTGTCCATAAAATCTGAAGGGCTTCGCCATTCACGTATACCTCCGCAACTTCTCTGACGCATCCCAGGTCCAGAAGGATGGCCAGATCGTTGTCCACACAGGCCTGTGGGATATCGATGGTCTTAGTGTAGGTGGCTATTCCTGAAAAGTGCCGGATGCCTTCCTGTTCAGAATCTGTCCACGAAATGAGTTCCGGAAATACAGCCTGGTGGGGAGCACCCCAATCCGGGGGGAAATCCACGGTCCAGGGACCATTTATTTCAAAGGGAGGTGGTATGTCTGTGATGCTTAAGGCTCCTTTTTGACCATTGGCAAGTGTAAACGTATAGCTGCCCTCTTTTGCTACTTGGACGCTGATTCCAATGTCGGTGGTTTGAATATCGGCGAATACCCTGTTCTTTTCATAATCAAGCGAAACCATATGTTGTTTCGCCTCTTCCCTGAAGATTACAAAACAAGAACCGTGCGGTTCCAGTTTCAATGGAACTCTGGTTGACTTATCCTGAGTGTCAAACAGGGCTGTCTTCTGAATGGTCCCGGTCTGCGGATTCCATATTTCAGGAAGCTTTCGACTCACCCTGAATATCCCATCAAAAGTCACACTTTCATTCCTGGTATTGCTTATGAAATATATCTCAACGCCATCGCTTCTCCGATGTATGAAATCCAGATTTGCTGAATCGGAGTCGCTGGTAAAACTAAAATCCTGTCCCAGGCCCCTTTCAGCCAGGACCTGCTTCAGGCTTTTGCCCCAGATGACTTTTCCTGAGCCGTGCCGGTTCTCCCTTACCTTAACACCGTCGCAGTGGCCCCAGAGTTTATCCGACAGCTCCTTCACAAGTTCATCTCTTTCTGCATAATCCTTCAAACCGTGTGAGCGGGAAGGCTTCCTGCCAACTACCGTGGCTCCTTTTGATACCAGTTTTTCAATTTTTCTGAGAACCTCCAGGTTCGCATGATCCTGGTCGGGCAGAACCAGTATCTCGTAGCTCTGGCCATCCGGCAGTATCAGTTTTCCATCTGAGACATCAAGACGGGTGAGAATGACTTCGCTGTTGCATACATCATAATCATAACCATAGCCCAGAGAAGGATCCTCATGTTTTGGCTTCACGAAGTTAGGAGCCTGATCGCCATAGTAATACAGGACATCTCCCACAAAATTTCCCTCTTGCAACAAGAAACAGCTGCGTGCCAGGTAGTCTGTAAAAGCTCTTGATTTAGGCCACCAGACCCGTGTGGAATTGAAATGCGTACCTGCGTGGTATACATAGCCGGGAATTCCTGCATCCGGAGTGGTATGGGGTGAGGTATGATAAACGAAACGATTCAAGCCCTCACACATGGCTTTATCGGCCAGGGGCTTCAGCTCTGCCGGACCTTCCTGCCAGTGGAGAAAGCTGGTAAATGCTTCTCCCTGAACTTCCTTTTTACCATAGATGTGTGCAGCACATGATATTTCCTTAACCAGCTGCATGATATCATGACCCTCTTCGTCGAAACGCTGATGCTTATTCCAGAATTCTCCCCTGGGAATATCCAAAACACCCAATGCACGAAGCGCATCCACCGGGACATTATGTATGGGTGCTCCCGGTCCACCCGATTCGGAACACAACTTCAAGCCGTAGGGATTGATAAGTTCCCTGCCACGCAAATAGAGATTTTCAATCAGAAGGTCAGATAAGGTACGCTGATAATCGTATAGAAAACGTTCGGTGATATCCTTGCTTTCTACAATTTTCCCCTGCAATACAGGCAGATAGGGTTTCATTTTGTATCCGCGACGCTTTTCAAACTCTTCCAGCATTGCCGGTGTCCAGACGAAGCCCACCACTTCATAACTGCATAGGTAGAAGTATTTAATGGGTGTATTTCCAATATCACCCAGGGTTTCCTCCAGCCTGTCAATAAAATAGTTGAAATGAACATCAGTGGCATCCGGATTAAAATGATCCATGCTTCGTCCGACTGAGTTCGGACTGGGGCATTTTAAGGGTTCACCGGTATTTGTACAAACAAAGCGTGTGATCTCCCATTTTCCTTCCGGAATATCCCAGCTCAGGTTTCCATTCTTATTCATCCGGTCTGAAAGATCAATCACCTTTGATGCATCTATGGTGCTTCTTTCCCCGGATGTGGGAGTGGCCAGGACAGCCACATCCTTGTAATAGACGGGTAATCCGTCACTATCTTTTTCAATCAGCAGCCTGGATCCGGGTTTGTCGCTGTCGGGAAGCTCCGGGAATGGAATGACTTGATTAAATGTACCCGGACCTTCCACTTCAAGTGAAGACTCATAAAGGGCCATGGAACCATGCTCGGGTCCGATCCAGCTACCACCTGCATCCCAGCTGCTGGATAGGATCAATCCCAGCTCCATATCCAGGCGGGTCGCTTCTTTTACAGCGTGTTGGATGGCCTCAAGGCACTCCTTTCCCATAAATTCGGGTCCGGCGGGCACCATGTCCCCGGGATTGCTAACTGCCCCAATATCAAATATGTCAAACCCAGCCATTCCCTGTGCTTTGGCCTGCTCAAGTTCATAGCTAAGCCGTGCCAGATCGAAATTTCCATTCATCCAGTCCCAGTATCCTTTGGGTCGAACCGATACCGGGGGATTTCTGAAACCTTCTTCCAGGCTTACAAATTCTGAGTCGGATGTTTCGGTTTTAAGTTGTTGCTGGCATGCTGTGCATGCAATGAGCCATAGTACAAGCGAAATAATTATCGGTTTCATGTCTGGGTGTGATTCACAATTGGAGCAGCACTTAAAGTACGATTAATTTTTACTTCATTCAAGCGCTACCCCGATAAGAGGTCCGCTTATCATATAAACAGAGAAAGTACAGATAAACTGTTTATGTTGGTAAAGGCATTTAGTAGTGCTGTGATCGGGATCGGTGCAATTAAAATATCCATTGAAGTTCACATCACCCAGGGGATCCGGTTTTTCATTGTTGGGCTGGCCGATCATGCCATCAGGGAGAGTCAGCAACGTATCGAAGCTGCCCTGAGCAATAATGGATTTGAATGGCCCCGTTTCCGGGTAGTCATCAATCTGTCTCCTGCCCATATCCGGAAGGAAGGAACGCACTATGACCTGCCTCTGGCCATTGGAATTCTGGCAGCTACAAAACAGGTGAGTGAAAACCGGCTTTGTGATTACCTCCTCCTGGGAGAATTGTCACTGGATGGGAAGGTCAGACCGGTGAAAGGAGTGTTGCCCATGGTGCTACTGGCCAGGGAGGAGAAGTTCAGAGGGGTGATCGTTCCCGGGGAAAATGCAGCAGAGGCACTGGTGGTCGATGGTCTGGAGGTGATTGCTGTTACTGATTTGTCCGAGGTAGTATCTTTTTTAAACGGGTTAGCGGTAGAAAGTGAGCGGGAGGAGAGACAGGTAAGCTATCAGGCCGGTCCAGGTGCTTATAAAGTAGATTTTTCAGAAGTGAAAGGACAAGGCGCAGTCAAGCGCGCCATGCTTATTGCGGCCGCGGGATCACATAACCTGATCCTGATTGGTCCGCCCGGATCCGGAAAAAGCATGATGGCCCGACGGCTCCCCACCATTATGCCTCCCATGACCCTGGAGGAGTCGCTGCAGACCACCCGGGTCTACTCTGTGGCGGGCAGGGTGAGTAGTGACTCGGGTCTGATCCGTAGCAGGCCCTTTAGAATGCCTCATCATTCCAGTTCAAATATTGCTATGATCGGGGGTGGAAGTTCGCCTCAACCCGGGGAGATATCCATGGCACATAACGGCGTGTTGTTCCTCGATGAACTCCCAGAATTTAAACGCGGTGTGCTGGAGGTGATGCGTCAGCCCCTGGAGGATCGAGAGATCCATATCAGCAGGGCTGCATACCGGGTTGTTTACCCTTCAGATTTTATGCTGGTGGCAGCCATGAATCCCTGCCCCTGTGGATATTACAACCATCCGGACAGGGAGTGTTCATGCGGTCCGGGTTTAATCAGACAGTACCTTTCCAGGATCTCAGGTCCGCTGTTGGACCGGATCGATTTGCACCTGGAGGTAGTCCCGGTCCCTTTTAAACAGTTGTCTCAGAAAGAGCAGGCAGAAGGCAGTGCTCTAATGCGGGAGCAGGTGATCCGGGCCAGGGAAATTCAACAGATTAGGTTTAAAAGTTCAGGTCCCGTCAGCTGCAATGCACGGATGGGAGCGGCATTGAGAAACCGGCATTGTATATTGGACCGGGCGGGGTCCTCCATGATCAGGCTGGCCATGGAGAGGCTGGGTTTTTCGGCCAGGACCTATGACCGGATTCTGAAGGTTGCCCGTACTATTGCCGACCTGGAAGGATCCGATCGAATCCAATCCTCTCACCTGGCAGAAGCGATCTCTTACCGCAACCTGGACCGGGATGGCTGGTCGGGTTAAGCTAGCCGGATGGTGACCGTGGGTCCTTTTCCTGGTTCTGACATCCACTGAAAGCACAGCGGTATGAATAGCTTCCTTTAATTGGAAATAGTAAATGAATTTCTGCTATATTTAAATATGCAGAAAGAGAAAAGTGTAATTATCATAGGCTCTGGCATAGGTGGCATTGTTGCAGCCGGCAATCTTGCCTCAAAAGGCTACAAGGTCACCATATTCGAGAAAAATGCCTTTCCGGGCGGGAGATGTGGAAAATATGTTAAAGATGACCACAGATTTGATGTTGGAGCCACCTTTTTGATGATGCCGGGTGTTTATAGAGAAGCATTCGAGTCGGTGGGCAAAGACATGTTCCAGGAGTTAAAGTTGAACCGGATAGATCCCATTTACAGAATTAAGTTCCCCGGGGAAAAGGAAATCCTGTTTTCTTCAGACCTGCCTGCCATGCAAAATCAATTTGAAAAACTTGAAGCCGGGAGCTATGGGAGATACCTGAAACTTCTGAATAAGGGATTCAATATTTACGATAAATCCATGCGACTGATCGACCGAAACTATTTTAAGTTTTTTGATCTTTCGCTCATTAAATATCCCTTTTTACTTTTCAAGTACAAGGCATTTCATAATCATCACAGATACATCAGCAGGATATTTAAGTCGGAGGAATTGCGTGCTTTATTTACCTTCCAGAATTTGTACCTGGGACAAAATCCTTATTCGGCCTCAGGGATGTATACCTTCCTGCCGTTTATGGAAATCTCGGATGGAGTGTATTTTCCGGAAGGGGGCATGCATGCAGTTGCCGATAGCCTTCTTTCCGCTGCCAGGGAGCATGGTGTCGAGCTGCAGTTAAAATCCCCGGTGGCTAAAATTGAGGTAGAGAATAAACTGGCAAAAGGAGTTACCCTGGAGGATGGGACATTTCATCCTGCCGATATCATTGTGTCAAACGCTGATTTACCTTATGTCTATTCCAGGCTCCTGCCACCAAACAGGAAGGCTAAGCGTCTGAACAATATGAAATATTCCTGCTCGGCACTGGTCTTTCACTGGGGGATGGATAAGGTATATCCCCAGCTTAAGCAACACAATGTGTTTGTTTCCTCAAAGCATAAAGAGAGTTGCAAAATTATCTTTAATAAGAATTCATTTGCGGAAGAACCATCCATTTATGTTCACTCCCCGGTCAGATCTGATACGAGTGCTGCTCCGGCAAATCAGGATTCCATTACAGCCATCGTGCATACGGGAAACATTGAAGGAACAGATGATTACAATTGGGATGAGATAAAAGAGACCGCCAGGAAGGCCATTTTACTCAGGTTTGAAGAGGAAGGACTAGCTGACTTTGAGAAGCATATTAAATTTGAACTATGCTTTACTCCGGCCATGTGGAAATCGGAATTTAACCTGACCAGGGGAGGGACCTTTGGCAGTCTGGCTCATAATTTAATGCAAATGGGATTCTTGCGACCGGATAACCATCACAAAAAGTATAAGAATTTGTATTTTGTAGGGGGAAGTACGCAGCCCGGCAGTGGAATGCCCCTCTCATTATTATCAGCAAAACTTGTTACAGAGCGCATTGAAAGAAGAGATTAGGAATATCATCAATAGTATTGCCTTCGAGAAAATCGAGAAGCATCCCAACATTCTGATTGCTGCCAGGTTTTGGGATGACAGGAGGTTTATGGCAGCAAAAACCTGTTACAGGTTCATGCGTATGATAGACGATCATATCGACGACAGGAAGGCAAAGGATGAGGCCATAAGCTGTTTGGAAAAAGAGGTGCTGACAGAAAAAGTGAACAGCTGGATTCAATGTTTGGTCGCTAATCCTGAAAATGATCCCATGATTAAGGAGCTGACAGAAACCATAAACACCTTCCATATTCCTCTTCAGCTCTTTCACAATTTTGCCAGATCCATGCTCTACGATATAGATCACAATGGATTTAACACCCTGGACGATTTTATTGAATATGCGGAAGGAGCCTCTGTTGCCCCGGCATCAGTATTTGTGCATTTAGCATGTCTTTCTGAGAACGATGGGAAGTTTTACCCACCAGGGCTGGATGTAATTACGGCGGCAAGACCCTGTGCCATTTTTAGCTATATCGTACATATTATACGGGATTTTCAGGCAGATCAGCAAAGCAACCTGAACTATTTCGCATTTGATGTCCTGGATAAAAACGGCCTTCATCCCTCTGATCTGAGAGACATCGCTTTAGGGAGCCCTGTAAGCAGGCCCTTCCGGGAGGTCATTCGGGAATATTATGATCTGGCCTTAGACTACAGGCGGCAGACACTCCTGGAAATAGAGAATCTTTCGGGCATTTTAAGTGGGCCTTACCTGTTTAGCCTGCATCTGATCTATCAGCTGTACGAGATGGTCTTTGAGCGGATTGATATTGAAAAAGGCACATTTACAGGCCAGGAACTGAACCCTACTCCCCTGGAGATTCGTGACAGGGTGCTTGAAGTAGCCTCAAACTGGAAATAGATTTCCCTAGCAGCCTCCTTCTACCCGCTTTTTCTTGGGACGGGGAGCGATTTTTGGCAGATCCGGGGCGGACTGACTGCTGCTTTCTACAACAGCACCTCCACCCAGGGCCTGACTGGCTCCTTTTCTGAAATCATATTTGGCGATTTCTTCATCCGGACTGGTTGCCGGCGGGGCAGTGGGATTCATAATGGTTTCAACCCAGTAATTAAGGCCGCCCTGCAATACATAGTTATTCTCATATCCCAGCTGACGGGTGAGCATCCAGGCCTGGTTTGAATTAACGGTTCCATTGGAATAGAAGACATTGTACCGAAGGTCCTGGTTGAGGTAGTCCTTCCATTGATCCTCCAGCATGGAAGCCAGTGGTATATTGATGGCTCCCGGCAGATGGAACTTGTCATATTCATCTTCACTTCGTACATCAATAAGCATCAGCGAAGGGTCCTTATTTACCAGCATATGGGCCACTTCGTCGGGTGAAAAATATTGCATCCCGCTATTTACATACTCAAGCAGATCTTCCGGGGAAAGCTTATATGGATGTGTGGTGTTGGCAGGAACGGCTGCCAGGATCAGTCCCAGGGGGACGATTATCAGGGCTAAAAATATTCTTGGTTTCATGCTACTTGTTTATTTCTGTGTTTTACTTCAATATAGACGATTTAATCCTGTATTTGTTTAAGGGCAGATCATGGACTTTAATATTCCTCCCGGGGAAATTTCTTTTCAGCCCATTCGCCCACCCAGAACATCCCAAGGGCCACTACGATGATCCCCAGAACAACTACACCATCTTTGAATCCCAGGGCCTGGGGCAAGGTGGGTGTTCCTTTGAATGATCCCTTATAGAGAGGCTCCAGCAGGGGGTAGGCTTCAGCAAAAATGACAATCCCTATAAACATTCCGCCAATAAAGAACAAGGCATCTATCTTTCCTATGGAGGCGGCACAGAAGCTGGTTCCCGGACAAAATCCCCCGGTGATAAAACCGGCGCCCATAATGGCCCCTCCAATGATGGTGGACCAGAGGTAGGTGGGATTGATATAAACCATGTCCAGGTCGATCCAGTTAAAAAGGCTCATGAAGAGCAATCCCAGCATGGCAACAATGGCTGCTGTGAAAAACACCTTCAGCACCACGGTGTCGTAGCCGTAAAAAACACCGGCCAGCTTTCGGCTGGAGGAGAATCCACTGCTTTCCAGGATGAAGCCAAAACCGATTCCGATAAGAAAGGCCAGGAAAAAATTGGTATTTTGAGATATGATATCGTTAATAATTAAAGGTCCCATGATAGTGATATTTGAGTGTTAAATCCAGTTTTTCCTGAAGAACCAGGCAAGTGCAAAGGCAGTTCCGAAAATAAATGCCATGGAGATAAAGCCCCCCAGGGACAGTACGCCCATTCCGCTGAGCGCCGATCCACTGGTGCACCCGCGACCCAGTTGGGATCCAAAACCAAAGAGAATCCCTCCCAGGACCGCGAAGATAATCCGGCGCCTGGAAGTGATTTTTGGAGAGTGTTCGACCTTAAATTTCAAGCGATTAAAGATGGCGCCGGAAAGAAATGCCCCAACGATTACACCCAGCATCTGGAATACCAGCCAGGCTTTCATGGGCCCTTCCGGATGTGAAGCATTGTACTCAGAATAGAATTGCGCATTTTCGGCATGTTGGGGGGTCACGGTATTCACTGTGGCCACGATAACACTTTTTGCTGCACCACTGGCTCCCAGTCCCCTGCCCGATACGAAGTTGGCAGCTATCAGGACCAGTCCCAGCAGTACGCCACCCAGATAGGGGTTGATATATCTGGATTTTTTGTTGGGTTTATTCGATTCACTCATTATTAAAGGATTTATTTTACTTAATAGAGCCACCTGCTTTCCTGGCCTGCATAGGCGATGATGAAGCGAAGCATCAGGCTTCCGAACAACACCAGTCCGGCAGGAATTACAACAGGTATTTTAAATTTTCTTAGTTCAAGTACCTCCAGGAAAATGGGTACAATCATCCCCAGGATGACCACAAAGATCCAGAAGGGCGCGGTCCATGGTCCGCCAAGAAACAGTTCAGCAGCATCGATCTGCACCTGTGTGCTTGCCAGGAATCCCATGAACATATGGATAATCAGGAAGAGTTCCACCACAATGATCCCAATGTCAATTTTAGCAAACATATTCCGCTCCTTATGCTTTTTTGATAGCAGCATGATTACGGCGGCACCTGCAGAAAGACCTGAAGCCAGAAACAGAGGTCCCAGGATGGAGGTGTTCCAGAGAGGTCTTGCATTAAAGGCTGAAAAGAGGATTCCGGTATAAACCCCCAGAATAATGGAAGAGATTGCCATCACCCAGGCAATGCTTGTTTTTTTACTGGTGAAAAACCCTTCCAGGTCCTTCAGGATCTTAAATTTCCAGTCCCATTTGGGAAAAATCTCTTTGATGTGGATGGCCGACCAGATGAATGAAAGCGGAGTGACCAGCATCAGGACCCAGGCTCCCCACGACATGGGCGATTCAAGGCGAATGGTGGTATATAAACGCCAGAAATAGAGCTGGTGTTTCAGGTCAAGGAGCAGGGCAAAAAGTCCGACTACCAGAACCCAGGGAACAAGATGGGGAGCAATTCGGACTGCTGTCCGGTATTTGTTTTCTTTCCCCATCAGGGTAAAAAAGGCTGCAAAAAACAGGATCCCAGCTGCCAGTCCCCCGAGAAAGAGGTAAAGGGGAATCTGCCAGTGCCAGATATGCAGGTGGGGATCAATCAGGTAGTTGTTGCGTCCACTGACGATGATTTCTTCTCTCATGGTTCTTTAGATAAGGAAATACAGTTGGGGCTTCGTCCCTGCTTCGGGGATCAGCGTTTTTGATTTTCTGACCTTAAGGATTTCAGAAACCGGGCTCTTGGGATCGTCCAGGTCACCAAAATACATGCACTTGGTGGGACATGCGGAAACACAGGCTGGCTCCAGTCCCTTCTTGATCCGGTGAATGCAGAAAGTGCATTTGTCCACGTATCCCTCGGGGTGTGAATAGCGGGCATCGTAGGGACAGGATTGTATGCAGGCTCCGCAGCCAATGCATTTGTTGGGAGTGACCAGGACAATACCTCCCTCGGCATAGTGAGAGGCTCCGGTTGGACAGCAGCGTACGCAGGGCGAATTGCTGCACTGGTTGCATCGTTCCGAACGGATCTCGATTTCCAGCTGTGGATAGGTACCGTCGGTAACTTCCACCACCCAGTCGCGGCAGTAGCCGATGGGAACATTATTTTCGGTCTGACAGGCGACCACGCAATCGCTGCAGCCCACACACTTCTTTGTATCTATGGCCATGGCGTATCTCATGATGCAGCCTCCTCTTTTTTGGGTTCAAACTTGAAGGTGACGAAATTACCCCTCATTCCGGTCCCTCCCATAATGGGATCCACATGGACCCTGGTAATCAGCTCCGAATCGCTTGCTCCCCGACCATAGGCCCTGGAGAGCTTTTTATTGGTATGCCCGAATCCATGCACCATGTAGACGCTGTCCCAGCGGGTGCGTTCGGTGATACGTGCCCGGATGGGAAAGGAAGACCGGATTCCATCCTGGTTCTCCAGCCAGATGTATTGTCCATTCTCAATGCCCCATTCGCCGGCAACCTTTGGATTGATCCAGGCCGTATTTTCTTCCATCAGATCTTTCAGCAGGGCATTGTTGGCGGTTCGCCCGAAGGTGTGCATGGGCGCCCTTCCGTAGCTGAGCCTGTAGAATCCCGGCGGGGGTTCCTCATGATGGGTATAGACCGGCAGGGGATCAAAGCCTTCGGCGGCCAGTTCTGTGCTGTAGAATTCAATTTTTCCTGTATTGGTATAGAATTCATGCTCCTCTCCCTGGGAGAAATAGAGATCGTCGTAGGAGCGCTCAAAGGTCTTGACCCCGATACGCTGCATTTCCTCCAGGGTGCTGCCCACCTGTTTCAACTGCCAGTCCAGCATTTCTTCAATGGAATTCCAGCTAAAATATTCTTCCAGTCCAAGCCTGGAGGCAAGTTCTTTGGCCATCCAGTAGGCAGGCTTGCTGTTATACAGCGGATCGGCAGCTGGCATGCGCAAAGCGATGGCTGGTTTTCGATGGGGAGAATTCCGTATGGTATCGTAGCGCTCCAGGTAAGTACATTCGGGTAGCACCACATCAGCCCAGCCGGTGATTGCCATGGGCATGGTATCGATCACTACCAGCAACTCCAGGGCCTGAATGGCTTCCAATAATTTGGGTGTATCAGGAATGGTCTTAATCAGGTTGGTCCCGTTGACGATCCAACCCTTGAAGTTGCAGCCTCTGTTCACATCCGGAATGGTGGCATCGCAAATTCCCGAGGCAATGGTCTCATAGGCCAGGTTGTATTTGCCCGGATAGGCATCCCTCCAGGTTCTTTTTGGTACCGGAAAAGGGGGGTGGGGCCATTCGGGTATGGATACGGTTTCCGGATTATAAAATCCGCCTCTTTGTCCCCATGAACCCAGCAATCCGTTCAGAATGGCCATGGCCCTGCTGCGTTGGGTATCATCACCGTACCAGGTTACATGGCGTCCCGGATTTACGATAACCGCAGGGGCTGCATCGGCCATTTCTCTGGCAGATTTCCGAATCAGGTCAGGAGCCAGGGTGGTAATCCCATAGGCCCACTCGGGGGTCATGTTCTTCACATGGGCTTTAAGCTGCTCAAAACCATAGGTATATTTTTCGACGTAGGCTTTGTTGTACCTTTCCTCGTAGATCAATACATGGATCCAGGCCAGTAGCAGTGCCAGGTCTGTGGCCGGCTTGATAGGCAGCCAGAACTTGGATTTGCTTGCAGCAATGCTGTAACGCGGATCAACTGTGATAATGGATGCGCCCTTGTCGATGGCATCTGACATCTCCTGAACCTGTCCATTATGCATATTTTCGCCCAGGTGGGTCCCTATCAGAACCAGACATCTGGTATCCCTGATATCGATTCGCTCGGGACTGCCCACCCCTTCGCCAAAGGTCATATGGTAGGCTACTTCGCGGGGCCCGCGGCACTGTGCATAGGAGGGGGCGGCAATATTGTTGGATCCAAAAGCCTTTAGCAGGGTTCCGAAATATTTTCCTCCGGAGCCGTGTGTCAACAGGGCTGTACATTCAGGGCCATGCTCCCGGGCAATGGCCTTCATCTTTTCAGCTATATAATCGAAGGCTTCATCCCAGCTGGCTTCCCGGAATACCTGTTTCCCTCTCTCCTCGGTTCGGATCAGAGGTGTTTGTAAACGGTCCTCGTCATAGTACATGCCCGGACCGCCTGTGCCGCGTGGACAGAATCGGCCGTTGCTATGCTGATCCTCATCATTGCCCACGACCTTCCAGATCTTGCCTTCCTGATTTTTGTAGACCCAGCCGGCGCATTTCCAGAAGCAGATTTCGCATACCGTAGGTGTACGGGTGGTATCCATACGAAGTTCATTTCCTTCTGGAGGAGACGAGGATAAGTTTTTGTAAACCGCAAAACTTGAGGCGCTTACCGCTAACCCCCCGATTCCTAATCCGGAAATTCTGATAAAATCTCTTCGATTGGTCATCAAGTGCTCGTTTTGAAAAATATTGAAGTTAAAGAAATGAGGCTGTAAAAATAAGTGTAAAATATTTAAATACATAAATATCTAAATAAGTAGATATTATGTAATGCCCATAAAATAAGCAAATTAGGCTTATTTAGAATTGTGTTAAATTATTCACAAAGCTCTGTTTGATAACATTCAAGCCACATTTCTGCTTCTGATAGCATTTCAGAAAAGGCGCGAAAAGGATTTCGGAGAAAGGAACCCAGACTGGCCGAGCGCTCCAGCATGGCAGGTAAAGAATTAAATGCAAGGGAGAGGGCAGCGTAGAGTCTGCCAAAGCCCAGGCCCAGCAGGTAACTTGTTACCCGGGGATTTCTGATCTCTACGGAAAGCCCTGAAAAGCTTGAAACAATGAGCACAGCCCTCAAACTCATTTCCAGTCCAACAAGGAAACCGTTTTCCATCTGGTAATTACTTCCTTCAGGTGGATGAAAGAAAAGCCCTGCCAGGACTGTCATCAGCAATAACTGGCTCCAGAAAAAGGGTTTAAGCAGGCGGTGAATAATCCGCTTGTAGTAAAGCAGTAAGAATGTCAGATACAGGCCCGCGGGGATAAGTGACTGAAGCTTCATGCCATAACGGTTAATAAGCAATAACAGCGTGGGGATCATGATCACATGAAGAAAAAGCAGAACGACCCGGAAGCTTTGCCTGGGGTCTGTGTCCTGCCAGGCTGAGGCAAAGGGATCTGCAGGCCTGAGTAAAGAGCTGCCTTTTTCCTGTTTGTGAGCTGCTTTTTTTCCAAGGAAACTACCTGCCAGTGCGGCAGCTGCACCAGCCAGAATATAGAGTGCAAAGATTCCAATAATCAGATCTTTCGGTTCAGCCACTGTAATTCCCAATTGCTTCTGCAGAAAGCGGAAAAGATTAACATAGATGGTCACCAGGTCATCTCCATAGAGAATGAAGAGGCTGGTTAGTTTATGCAGGATTGTGCTGAGCAGAGCGGCAATTCCGGCCAGGATGTAGCCAAGCATGTTCCGGCCAATCAGAAAGATGAAAAGTTCCATTAAAAGGGCTTCCGTCATGATTCCGGTCATGGGTCCCAGGATGACAGCGCTTGGAGAGAGTGACTTCATTAAACCGCAGATCAGTCCGGCTCTCCAAATCAAGCCGTTTTCATTCCAGATCTGCAGAAACGAGATCATCAGTATGACCGAAAATGTGGCCAGCATGGTTCCTGAAAAGGGGATGTGCAGGTTATGCAAGAGACTTCCCACAATAATTTCAAAACTGGCCCATAAGCCACCTGCCACTGCTGCTTTCAACCATATGGAGTTTAGTCCTTTATCCATTCTGTTCTACTCCGAAATCCTCCGGCAGGCGTTTGAGATCCTCCCTGGTGTTGATATTCAGGAACAGTTCCGGCGACCAGGCATCCATATCTCTTGTGATCCGGATGACCTTGCTCCTGCACTGTGTGATCATATGGTATACTGCAAAATCCTTCTTTGAAATCATTTCCTTCATTAATTCCCTCGTGCTCCTGTCATAAATGCCGCAAAGCGGTTCTGGTTTTCCCTTATCCCCGGCCGGAAGGACCATGTCAAATCCTTCAGCTTCCGGAATAAGCAAATTAAACAAAGAAGCATTTACAATGGGCATGTCGTAGGAGAGGACCAGGTTTAATTTTGTGGATGACTGCTTCAGGCAGCTGTATATTCCTCCCAGAGGCCCGATTTCCTTTATTTCATCACAGACCTTCAGGTGTTTCTCCGGGAAGAGAGATGGCTTGCAGGTGCTGATCAGGATCTCATCACAGAGTTCTTCCAGAACACGCAGGGGGTATTGATACAGGTGTGAATTGCCAATCTGCATGCTGCCCTTTTCGCTTCCCATTCTCCGGCTCATACCTCCTGCCAGAAGAATCCCCGTTATATGTGTCCTGCTATTTGGCATTAATCTTACTGAAAAACCGACGCAAGGTATAAATGTTTATCCTAAATTAGGAAGATAATTTTCAAAGGGCATCGCATGGCAAATAGCATCCGGTTAAAAAAAGACAGCCTGAATTCAAACTATTCAGGAGCAAAGGAGTATGATCTTGTGATTATTGGGTCGGGACTTAGTGGCCTTTCTTCAGGATTGATGTGGCAGAAGAATACCAATGGGAAACGAACCCTGATCCTGGAGAAAAACAGCTATCCGGGTGGATACAGCACTGCCTATGAACGGGATGGATATGTGTTCGAAACCACCCAGCTTTTTCCTGATATTATTGATATACTGGAATACCTGGAAATTGATCTGGACCTGAAGCAGTATAAGGGAAATTTCATGCGGCGCCTGGTGGTTGAAGGAGAGCAGGTGGAAGAATATAAGATTCCAGCCGGGGCCGAAAATTTCAAGGAATACCTGGTGGCCACATTTCCCGATGATGCGGAAAAGATCAAATCCCTGATGGACTATTCGGTAGACATGTTCAAACAGGTGCGTAAGCTGAAAGCCAATGCCACCCTGAAGGATAAACTGAAAATTCCCTTCCAGGCTCCCAAGGTGGTGGCCAACCTGAACAGGACCTACTCCGGCTTGTTGGATAAATTCAAGATCACCAATCCAAAGCTAAGAGAGGTAATGGAAACCTTCACTTCTTTCTCCGGGGTGCCTTCCGACCGGGCATCGGCCATTATGGCCACAGGGGCCATGCTTTCCTCCATGACCCGTTGTTTCAGGCCCTATGGCTATTTTGATGAGTTTCCTGCAAAGATGGCACAATTGTTTCAGGAAAGGGGAGGTGAGATTTGCTTTAATGCCGAGGTAGATAAAATCCTTGTGGAAGATGGAGTGGCCAGTGGCGTCAGGCTGAAAGGTGAGGATGCTGTGATCCAGGCCGGTACCATCATTACTACGGTGGATCCCATGCTGGCCATGCGCACACTTGTAGGGGATGAACACCTGCCAGCGGCGTATGTGGAAAGGCTGAAAAACACCATTATGTCGGTCTCATCCATCAATGTGGCGCTTGGACTGGACGATAAGATTGATATGAGCTCCATGGATCTGGATTACCCATATAACGTGGTTTCAACCGGATTGGGTACTGCGGAGAAGCTGTTTGAGGGCTACCTGGCCGGGGATCATGCATTTACGGATGATTGTTTCCATATGGCGGTAATCTGTCCCTCACTTACCACGGGGGCCAGGAATACTATTACGCTCAGGTGCACCCCATTTGCTCTGAGTCAATGGAAGGACTGGCGGGAGAATGACCATAAGAGATACCGGGAGGAGAAGGAAGCCTGGGCTGACTTTTTTATCGGGATTGCTGAGAAATACTTTATTCCAAATCTCAGTAAACATATCGTGGTGAAGGATATCTCCACACCGGCCACCTATGCCAGGTATTCGGGTTCCCCCAGCGGCAGTCTTTACGACATGGCCTCCCTGGTTACCCAGTTTGGGCCCAAACGTCTGCCCATGATAACGCCTGTAAAAAACCTTTACCAGCCGAAGTTCTCTCATGGATTATACGGGACCATGATGAATGGTGTACAGGTGGTGGATTTGCTGGTCGACCGGAAATTCAACGATGGTAATTCGCTTTTTGCACCAATTAACAGATAAATCATTAGTTTTATTGATCCATTAACTTCCATACCTATGCCAAGTAACAGAAGAGAATTTATCAAAAAATCAGCGGCAGCTACTGCTGTAATCGGAATGACGTCCCCATTTTCCACCCTGAAGGGAGGAATCCTTGGAGCCAATGAGAAATTGGTTTGCGGGGTGATCGGGGTTAAAGGAATGGGCTTTTCAGATTTGAAAGCTTTCCTGAACCTGCCAAATACCGAGTGTGCGGCTCTCTGTGATGTGGATCAGAATGTTCTTGATCAGCGGATCAAGGCTGTGAAAGAGATACAGGGTAAAGCTCCTAAAGGGTATAAGGATTTTCGTCATCTGCTGGAACACAAGGGACTGGATGTGATTATCATTGGAACACCCGACCACTGGCACACCATCCCATTTGTATACGCAGCCCAGGAAGGTTATGATATCTATTGCGAGAAGCCTCTGGCCAATTCGATAGAGGAATGCAATATTATGGAACGGGCTGTTCAGAAATACGGGAATGTGGTGCAGATCGGGCAATGGCAGCGCAGTGACACCCACTGGCAGGATGCCATTAAGTATGTGCACTCGGGTCAGTTGGGCAAGATTCGGACCGTGCGCGCCTGGTCCTACCAGGGCTGGATGAAATCGGTTCCTGTACTTCCTGATACTCCTGTTCCTGAGGGAGTGGATTACGACTTCTGGCTGGGGCCCGCCCCAAAGCGGCCTTTCAATAAAAACAGGTTTCATTTTACCTTCCGCTGGTTCTGGGACTATGCCGGGGGCATGATGACCGACTGGGGGGTTCATATTGTGGATTATGCCCTCTTTGGTATGAACGAATATGCACCCAAATCAGTGATGTCCATGGGAGGCAAATTTGCCTATCCCGATGATGCATGTGAAACACCTGACACCCAGCAGGCCATCTATGAATTTGATGACTTTACCATGCTCTGGGACCACGGTATAGGCATTGACGGAGGCTATTATGGCCGTTCACATGGCGTGGGTTTTGTGGGCAATGAGGGTACCCTGGTGGTGGACCGTGGAGGTTGGGAAGTGATACCCGAGCCCAAAGGAGGCAATCCCACTCTGGACCGGGTTGATCTGATTACAGGAGATGGGAAAGGTCTTCATAACCACATGGTAAATTTCGTAGATGGAATTAAGAATGGTGCACAACTGAACTGTCCTGTGGAGATTGCAGCTGGTGTGGCCCGTACCTGTCACCTTGGAAATGTGGCCTACAAGACGGGCAGAAGGCTTTACTGGGATGCAGACAAGAGCAAGTTTATCAATGATGCTGAAGCGGATGCTTACCTGGCACCCACCTACCGGGAGCCCTGGGTACTTCCAAAAGTATAGGGGCCCCTTACCTTAAGCTGATCCGCATCAGGTACATATCTGCGCTTATGTAGAGATACTGATTCCTGGCATCCAGGGTGCAGTTGGAAGTGGCCTGACCGGTCCGGATGATGCCCAGGTGTTCCCCTTTCGGGGTCAGGATCCAGACACCGCCCGGACCCGTGGCAAAGATGATGCCGTCGTCACGAACCACCAATCCGTCAGGACCACCTCGCAGGCTGTCAGCAGCCGGACGGGCATCATAGAATAGACGCTCATTCTGAAGTGATCCATCTGCCTCCAGATCATATTCCATCCATATGAAACCTGTACTGCCTCCCGAGTTGGCTACATAGACTTTGCTTTCATCGGGAGACAAACCGATCCCATTTGGTGCAGTAAGATGCTTGAGCTGCAGACTGACTTCACCATCCGGAGAGATACGGAAGACGCCTGTGAAATCCATGTCCCGACCAGAATCATCATACCCGTGTTCCATGCCATAAGCCGGGTCTGTAATGTATAAATTTCCACTGCTGTGATAGACTGCATCATTGGGTGAATTGAAACGCTTTCCTTTCCAGGCACCTGCGATGGTTTCAAAACTGGCAAGGGGTGCATCGAGGGGAGCATTCATCCTGGCCATCCGCCGGTCGCCGTGCTGACAGAGCACCAGTTGCCCCCTGTCATCAAGTAAAAGACCATTGGAACCTGTCTCTCCTCCACGCAGAATCGTATCGGTATAGCCCGAAGGCTTCAGATAGAGTTTCAATCCACCCTCATCCGACCATTCAAATATGGAATTATTGGGAATATCAGAGAAGATCAACTTTTCCTGTTGAGGCAGCCAGAGCGGACCCTCCGACCACTCAAAGCCTTCGGCCAGTATTTCAGGCAGCGTGCCGGGAGCAATAATGCGGTCCAACTCGGGACTGATTCTGTCGATGGAACCTGTGGTCGGATACTCTTCGGTGTGGCAGGAGGTCAGAAACAAAAGAAGTATTAATCCGACTGTGGAGAATGTGTATGATTTCATTGCTTTGAATTTTGAATCCATTGAACAGTCTGTCTTATTCCAGTTCGGGCATCCAGGGGCTGATATCCCAGATCGCAAATTGCCTTATCAGACGATACAATCCAGTTGTGAGAGAACTTGCGAACCAGATTGGGAACAATCATGGGAGCACGCCCTGAGACAGAGGAAATGGCTTTCATCACACCAGCTACAGCCAGCATGAGCCACAGTGGAATCTTAAAGAGTTTCTTCCTTACCCCGCTGGCTTCTCTCACCAGCTTAAAAAGCTGCAGGTAGGAGATATTTTCTCCGCCCAGCACATAGCGCTCTCCCGGCATTCCTTTTTCCATGGCCAGCAGGTGCCCGCTAACCACATCCTCTACGTAGACGTAGTTTCCAGAGCTCTTGCCATTGCCGGGGATCAGTCTCCAACTACCCTCCACATACTGTTTGATCATTTTAGTGACTCCGTTGGATTCGCTCAGATATCCGGGCCCGTATACCCTGGTGGGATTGACCAGCACAACTTCAGGATTGCCGGTGCTGTGCCCCAGCAGCGCTTGCTCCAGGCGAAACTTGGAGGCCTCATAATCGGTAAAAAAGGAGGCCGGAGCCGGTGAGTTTTCATGAACAGCCTTTTTTTCTGAGGGTCCCAGGATTCCTGCCGTGGAAGTCACCACCACACGTTTGACACCAAGTCGGCCGGCTATCTCAATAAGCTGCAGAGCAGCATCCACATTGAGCCTGTACACCATGTCCGGGTCCTTGGCCCAAACCCCTGCAAATGCAGCAGTATGGTAAGCTTCCTCGCAGCCTTCCAGGGCTTCCTCCAGAGAGGATTGGTCCAGGATATCTCCTTTGAAAAGTTTAACGCCGGGCATACGAATCAGGTCTGCCTTGAACGGGGAACGGTAGAGGGCATGAACGGAATGACCATTTTCTACCAGCCGTTTTACTAACTGAATCCCGATGAAACCTGTGGCCCCCGAAACAAATACCTTCATATCAACGGCTTCCTTTAATACGCATTTCCGGATGGGCTCTCAAAGAAAACCATTCATTGCTAAGAGCCATAACTGAATGCAAAAGCACGGCATACCAAATGTTTCCGGTGACCAGAGTCAAATAACAAAACAGGATGCCCACCGGGATGGCCCCAAAGGCTTCGCCCGGACCTTTATAGAAATGTGCAAAGGCGTAGATGGCACAGTTCAGGGCGATGGCCGGGATGGGTTCCATTAACTCCAGCGAGGCATAGAGAATAAATCCGCGGAAGAGGAATTCATATCCAATCAGGAAGAGGACCCAGCTGACAGCACTTATCGCAATCATTTCCCTTGTCCAATGCAATGCCCTGATTTGTGGGTACATCTTCAGGTTGTCTGGTTTTTGAGCTGCAAAATAGCCCATGATCAGGATCAGGGGAATAAGCAGCCAGGACCACCAGGGTGGAGCCGAGAGGAAGCTAAAGCTGAGCCCGTATTCTTTCAGCCTGATATCGGGTAGCAGGAGAATGATCAGGACTGAAATAATACCAAGAAAAAGAAGTCCCAGCACCCGTTGCAGCAGCACCTGGTTCCCCTGATCTTCCAGAATTTTGCATGGTCTTCCAAAGCTCTGAATACAGCGTCTGCTGTGCGATAAGAAATAGTAGCTGCCGAATCCAACAACACTCCAGAGGATTGCAATGCTGAATCGAAGATCTTCCTGCGTAAGCATGTAGCGTATCTAGTTGGCGTCAGGATTGTTAACCATATCGTTCACCAGCTCAGTTACAGAACGGAAATCGATCTTCCCTGTGCCCATCATGGGGAGTTCCTCAATCACAAAGAACTGCCTGGGAAGGGCGATGTTGGGAAGCTCCTTTCCCATTGCACGAAGGATGGCTATCTTATTGATGTCTTTGGTTACAGCAGCAACTATGGTGGCTCCCTTGATTTCATCCGGGATCTCAACAATACAGCAGGAGACTCCTTCGGGCAGGTGTTGCTCCATGACATTTCCTACCTTAACCAGCGAAATCATTTCTCCGCCCACTTTTACAAAGCGCTTAAACCGTCCCGAATGCCACAGGTATCCGTCTTCATCCAGGTAACCCATGTCCCCGGTGTTATACCAGCCGTCCACGATCGCTTCGGCAGTCAGTTCGGGCTGACCCAGGTAGCCTTTCATTATCAGGTCCCCTTTCACCAGGATCTTACCAATTTCACCTGCTTTACATTCTTCACCAGTCTGCAGGTTTTCAATCCTGACCTGTACATTTGGAAGAACTTTCCCAATACTTCCGGGGCGGTTGAATTCCAGGGAGTTGGCCGAGACCACGGGTGACGTTTCAGTGGCACCATAGCCTTCCATCAGGGTCACACCATGTTTTTTCATATAGCCGTCCCGAAGGGCATCCGGACATTTATCGGCACCTGCAACCATAATACGAATACTTTCAAAGTCTCCGGGTTCTGACTTTTTCAGGTAGCCCCAGAAGAAACTGGGTGTCCCTACCATCAGGGTTGGTTTCTCTTCACGGGCAATGTTACAGATGGTCTGGAAATCTGTTGGATTGGCATAAGTAATCATGGTCATACCCTTTACAAAACTAAGCCAGAGGTTCACGGTCAGGCCAAAAATGTGGAAGAAGACCAGGTTGGCCAGCAGGATATCATCGCCGGTGATTCCCTCGTGTTCGCATAGATCCCTAATATTCGAGGCCAGGTTTTTATGAGTGAGCTGGACAACTTTCGGATCCTTCTCACTGCCACTTGTAAAGAGGATGGCTGCATTGTCATCCTGCTCTCCCTTATGGATGCTGCTGAGGATCATACCGGTGGGCAGTTTCGTTTTCAGTGCAGCTTTCAGCTTGTCTCCCGTGCTGACCCCCTTCATGATATCTTCTATGAGGACCATTCCCTCCATAACCGGGCATCCGATTTTTTCAAGCAGGGCTCTGGAGGCAATAACCGTTTTAAAATTGCATTTCTCCTGGGCGTATAAGACATTCTTTTCTGCCCCGGTGGAATAATTGATCATTACCGGGACCCGGCCGCTCATCAGGGCTCCAACTGAGGCAAGTGCACAACCGGCTGAGGTGGGGATCATGATGCCGATGTAGCCCTTGTCATATTTCTCAAATTTCTTTGCCAGGATCAGGGCGCCGATCAGGGCCCGCCCGTAAGGGACATCACTTTTGGTTGTTTTGTCTTTGATGGCAAGTTTTTTACTGTTCTTTTTCGCCATCCTGACGAATTGTTGATGAAGCAGCATAATAGTCGAAGTTTGGGTTAAAAAGGGTAATTTAGTCGCGTAAATATAAGAATTTGAACGAATCTTGCATCTGCCTTACATACGAATTTGCTCTTTGCTGATACTTTGGGTGTTACAGGCAGGGCATTTTTCGAATGCCCAAGCCCAGGGTTCTGTTACCGGTCGGGTTTATGATGCTGCTACTAAAGAGCCTCTGGTGGCTGTTCATGTCAGTGCTGATGGGTATTCGGGTACAGCCACTGACCTTCAGGGAGACTTTTCTCTTAGGCTTGATGCAGGCGATCACTTCCTGCAGTTTTCCTTTGTGGGTTATTCCGATCAGCAACTTGAGATCACTCTTGTGGAAGATCAGACCCTTCACCTGGAAATCGAAATGAACGCAAGCACGGAATTGCTTGATGAAGTAGTAGTCAGTGCAGGAAAATATGAACAGAAGCTATCGGATGTTACAGTATCACTGGAGGTAATTAAACCCCATCAGTTATCGAAGCAGAATATCGTTTCGCTGGATAAGATCCTTGAAAAGACTCCCGGGTTCAGCATCCTGGACGGCCAGCCCAGTATTCGGGGAGGGAGTGGATTCAGCTACGGAGCAGGCAGCCGGGTGATGATGCTGGTGGATGATTTGCCCATGCTTTCAGCCGATGCCGGGGATGTGAAATGGAGTTATTTGCCGGTGGAAAATCTGAACCAGGTGGAGGTGGTCAAAGGAGCTTCCTCGGTGCTATACGGCTCTTCAGCTTTGAATGGAGTAGTCAATCTCCGCACGCGTTTTCCGGGCAGTGATCCGGCCACAGAAGTGACCCTGTTCGGGGGTGCTTTTATGAATCCTTCCCGAAAGGAACTGATCTGGTGGGACCATCAGCCCTTTTTTACGGGTGCTTCCTTCAGTCATCTGAGAAAGATAGGGAAGCTGGACCTGAGCCTGGGAGGGAATTACTTTAAAAATGAAGGGTTCAGGGAAGAAGATTACGAAAACAGGATCAGGGGGAACGTGGGACTCAGGTACAGGTTTGAAAAAGTCCAGGGGCTCAGCCTGGGGCTTGCTGCAAGTGCCATGTATATCGATCAATCCGATTTCCTGCTCTGGGTGGATGCGGATTCTGGTGCATACAAACAAAATCCGGAATCCATGACTCCCCTGACAGGCTACAGGTATAACATTGATCCGGAGCTTGAGTATTTAACGAGGGGAGGGGACAGGCACTCCTTAAAAACCCGCTTATATGGTTTGAAGAATTCCACCCTGAACGAAGACCGGAACAGCGCCTCGAGATTGTGGTATGCCGAATACCGTTACTTAAAAAGGTATGCTTCCGGGACCAACTGGACCAGTGGAGCCAGCTATTCAAGAAATTCTGTCACCGCCAATCTTTATGATGATCATTCGGGATCCAATGCCTCGCTCTATACCCAGGTGGATGCAAACCTGATTAAAAGGTTAAAGCTTTCTTCCGGCATACGCTGGGAGCTTAATACCCTGGATGGAGATCTCCATTTTTCTGTTCCCGTGTTGAGGGCCGGCCTGAATTACCAGGCAGGAGATGCGACCTTCCTGAGGGCCTCCTTTGGACAGGGATATCGTTTCCCATCGGTAGCTGAGAAATTTACTGATACCAATATTGGTGCACTGCGGATCTTTCCAAATCCGAACCTCGAGCCGGAACGTGGCTGGGCTGCAGAGCTGGGGGTGAAGCAGGGAATGAAGCTGGGGAAGTGGAGTGGTTTTGCGGATCTGGCCCTGTTCTGGACCGAATACAGTAACATGATCGAGTACACCTTTGGTGTCTATCCTCCCAACCCTGATGATGTTCCCACCTTTGATGATGTGGGTTTCAAAGCTCTGAATGTGAGTTCAGCCCGGATTTACGGAATGGAAACTACCTTGTCTGCAAGCGGGAAGGCCGGACCGGCGAAACTTAATTTTTCTGGGGGCTATACCTTAATGAATCCGATCGATCCAACACTATTGGATTCCACAGAAATCGTGGAAGCGGATGGCCAGATTCTGAATTACCGGCGCCGGCATCTGTTGAAGCTGGACCTGGAGGCCGAAGCCTGGAAGCTTTTTGCTGGTGTAAACCTTCAGTTTTATTCAAGGATGATCAATGTGGATGAGGTGTTTCTTGATCCCTTGATTGGAAACATTCTGCTCCCGGGATTCCCTGACTACTGGGAGGATCACTCAGTTCCCTACACCTTGCTCGACTTCAGGCTGGGATGGAATATTACAGAGATGATCAGAATTAGCTCCATTCTGAAGAATGCCTTCAATGTGGAGTACCTGGGACGACCCGGAGATATTGGAGCCCCACGCAACATCACCCTTCAGCTGCACCTTCAATTTTAGTACCCCGGTTCCTACCTGGCTTTCATAAGCTTGCCCGTAAAAAACTGGTCACGGATCCGGATCCTGTAAAGATAGGTGCCGGCTTGAAGTTCATTGCCATCAAAGCTGAAATTATGCGTACCCGGAGCAAATAATTCAGATTCATGATACACCACAGCGCCAAGGATATTATATATGTATAATTCAACCCGCTCCTGACTGGGCATATACACAGCCAGGCGTGTTGTTTCTGAAAAGGGATTGGGAATATTGGGAATGACACGGAATTCTTTCACTGGCTCCTGCCCCAGTCCCAGTTCCGTTACCACGGTAATTGAAATGGAAGTATCATCCACCACCTGGGCTTCCAGCGGGCCTCCAAAGTCCACCGTGGCCGTAATGTAAATCGCCAGGTCAAAAACTCCGGTTTGTGTGGGAGTCCCGTTAAGCTGAATGCAATAGGCTGTATCAGGAAAAAAAATGTCCGCATTGGGAAAGTAGTCAATACCGGGGGGCAGATTTTTTACAGAGTCGATTCTGATGTGGAATATGGTCAGTTCCTGATTAAAAAAGCTGTATGAACCAGGGGGAATGATGGTGACTGTTTCATCGTAGACCGTATTTAATCCGGCATCGGGCAGGTCCAGGGGACAGAATTCTCCGGGGGTTCCGGTGGTATCCACACAGTTTACTGTATCCGGTGTACATTGAGCGGAAAGGCTTACGGATGCCAGAAGCCCCAGCATTATTACTACCAGGATGTTTATAGCTTTTTTCATAGGGACAGTTTAGCTTATAGCACTAAAGATACCATCAATTCAGCCCATTGTCAATTTAATAGCGGGGGTTTTAATTTAACATCATTCTAAAAGCATTTTCCATATCTTTGCTTTTTCTTTCAAACTAAACACTTAAATATAAGAGTTATGAGTAATATTTTTGCGATGTTCTGGTTGCTTCCAGTAGCTGCAGTTGTAGCCCTGGTTTTCGCATGGTTGTTCTTTAAGAACATGATGAAGAATTCCGAGGGAACCGACCGGATGAAAGAGATTGCACAGTATGTACGTGACGGTGCCATGGCCTACCTGAAGCGCCAGTATCGCGTCGTTGGCTATGTATTTGCAATCCTGCTAATCATCTTAATTGTACTTGCCTACATTGGCGTACAGAATCCTTTTGTACCAGTAGCCTTTCTGACCGGTGGCTTTTTCTCCGGTCTTTGTGGTTTCCTGGGAATGAAAACTGCAACCTTTGCCTCTGCAAGGACAGCTCATGGAGCTTCGCAATCCCTGAATAAGGGACTGCAGGTGGCCTTCCGTAGTGGTGCTGTGATGGGCCTGGTAGTTGTGGGTTTCGGACTGCTTGATATCACCGGCTGGTTCTGGGTACTTAACAAATTTATCTTCAGCCCTGAGCACATGGAGCATGGACTTCACTGGATGGGTCTGACCTTTGTTCACGAAGGAACCACCAACCATGAGAAGTTGATTGAAATTACTGCCGTGATGCTAACCTTCGGTATGGGTGCTTCTACTCAGGCCCTTTTCGCCCGTGTGGGTGGTGGTATTTATACCAAAGCTGCCGATGTTGGAGCTGACCTGGTAGGTAAAGTTGAAGCCGGAATTCCCGAAGACGACCCACGTAACCCTGCTACCATTGCCGATAACGTTGGTGATAACGTTGGTGATGTGGCCGGTATGGGTGCTGACCTCTATGAATCTTATTGTGGTTCAATTCTTGCTACTGCTGCGCTTGGAGCAGCGCTTCCCGGACTTTCCGGTGCTGAGCAGGGTATGGCTGTAGTGGCCCCCATGATTGTGGCTGGTATTGGTATCATACTCTCAATCGCAGGTATCTTTATGGTCAGGGCGAAAGAATCTGCCACTCAGAAGAACCTTCTGAATGCCCTGCTTCTTGGAACTGGTGGAAGCTCGGTTCTGATCCTGATTGTTATGGCCATCATGGCCTCACAGGGTTGGGTCACCTGGGGTATCTTCGGTGCTGTTGTTGCAGGTCTGACTGCCGGTGTGGTTATCGGACAGGGAACTGAACTTTTCACCTCTGATGAATATAAAGCCACCAAAGGAATTGCTGCACAGACCCAGCAGGGTCCTGCTACTACGATCATTGATGGTATGGCTGTGGGGATGTACTCCACCTGGATACCAGTTGTAACCATTGTCATTGGTATTATTGCTGCCTTTGGATTCTCAGGTGGATTTACCGAATTTGCCAAGGGTGTATACGGAATTGGTTTTGCTGCTGTAGGTATGCTTTCCACCCTTGGAATTACGCTGGCCACAGATGCTTTCGGCCCCATTGCTGATAATGCAGGAGGAAATGCCGAAATGGCTGAGCTTCCCCCGGAAGTTCGTGAGCGTACCGATGCACTGGATATGCTTGGAAACACTACTGCTGCCACCGGTAAAGGATTTGCAATTGGTTCAGCAGCTCTTACTGCCATGGCGCTACTTGCAGCTTATATGGAAGAGGTAAGGCTCTGGTTAGGAAAGCTGGCCGACAAAACCGTTGATGGAATTAAGCAGGTTGGAGATACAGTTTTCTATACCGACAATGCTCCGGCAGCAGTAGATGGACTGGAAGCGGTTCAGTTGAGCCAGGCAACCATACACGATTTTGTGGGTGCTTATGACCTGTCTATTTTCAATCCCATGTTGCTGGGCGGTATCTTTGTGGGTGCCATGATGGCCTTTGTATTTTGTGCCATGACCATGAAAGCTGTGGGCCGGGCTGCCGGATCCATGGTTGATGAAGTGCGCCGACAGTTCCGTGAAATACCCGGAATTATGGAAGGCAAGGCCACTCCTGAATATGCCAAGTGTGTGGAGATTTCCACCAAAGGAGCACAGAAGGAAATGTTGCTGCCCTCACTGCTGGCCATTATTGTTCCTGTTGCTATCGGTATCCTTCTTGGAGTTGCCGGTGTGATTGGACTTCTGGTAGGTGGCCTGACCACTGGTTTCACCCTGGCGGTGATGCTTAACAATGCCGGTGGCGCCTGGGACAACGCCAAGAAGTACATTGAAAAGGGGAACTTCGGTGGCAAAGGAAGTGAATCTCACAAGGCTGCTGTTGTTGGTGATACTGTAGGTGATCCATTCAAGGACACTTCAGGGCCTTCACTGAACATCCTGATCAAACTGATGACCATGGTATCTGTTGTAATGGCAGGTCTTACCGTAGCCTTCGGAATCTTCTAGGCTTCATTCAGTAATCTTATACAGGAAGGGGTGTCTCAAAAGGGCACCCCTTTTCTATGGGGTATTGTTATCTTGAAGTGGTTATTGCCTGATGATTTCACCTTTCCCGGGAAGAAATTTTTCCAGGCGGAATTCATTGCCGTCGAAGACACCGTATGTGAAGTTGCCGATCCAGTCGCCCAGGCAGATGACCCTGCTCTTATCTGCGATAGAGATATCATAGGGGATGTGGCGATGACCGAATATAAAGTACTCTATTTCCGGATGTTTTTTATGTTCCTGACGGGCAAACTGGATCTGGTGTTCATTGTCCGCACCCAGGAAGGAGCCAAGGGCTCCGTGTTTCATCCGGCTTTTGGCCGACCACCAGTGAGCAAATGCCATGGATCCGTTTGGATGAATCCGGGCATAGAACCACTGAATGGTCCTGTTCTTAAAGATTCGCTGAAGCATCTTGTATGAATGATCGCCCCGGTGCAGGCCATCTCCATGTCCCAGAAAAAAAGAATGTTTGTTCCACTCCCGCATGATGCTTTTCCGGTGCACCTTCAGATTCATTTCTGAAGGCAGATAATCAAAGACCCAGATGTCATGATTGCCCGGAATCAGGTGGATCTCCACGCCATCATCACTGAGAGAGGCCAGTGCACCCAGAAAACGGGTAAATCCACGGGGTACCACCTTTTTGTATTCAAACCAGTAGTCAAATACATCGCCCAGTAACCAGAGTTCACGGGCATTCTTACGAATTTCTTCCAGCCACTCTACAAAAAGCTTCTCACGACGGAGGCTTTCTTCAGCAGGCTGCATACCCAGGTGAAGATCTGAAGCAAAGTATATATTTCGCCGTTCAGACATTGGGTTTATATCAGGTTATCTAACCAGGTCTCCAGGGTTCTGCCATAAAGATTTTTAGCTACGATCTCTCCTTCGCGGTTGACCAGGAAGGTAGTGGGTAACTGACTTATATTGTATATAAGAGCTGCATTGGATTCGGGAAAAGAGAGCTCCGAAACGTTGATCCAGTTGAATTCATTGAAATCGATGGCGTTCATCCAGTTGATTTTGTTGTTATCAAGAGAGATGGCATAGACCTCAAATCCCTTTGCATGATATTTCTTATAGGTGGATTGCAACTGGAGCAGGGACTGAATACTGGCCGTGTTCCCGGAGGCCCAGAAACTAATTAGGGTTACTTTTCCATGGAGGGAAGACAGTGCAACTTCACGGCCATCCCTGTCGGGGATGGAAAGATCCAGCATGCCGGTGGGTTCATCAGCCATTTCCATCAGCTCATTGACATGAATGGCCTCCTGGAATGCCGCTTCCCGCTGTTCAATATCAGCGCGCAAGGATAAGGTCAGGGAAGAATTGGGGTAAGAGACATCCAGGGAGTCGGCTACAGCCTTGAAATACTGCAGGTCATTCTCCAGATTCAGAACAAGGGTTTCCTCATCATATTTTTGATAGAGGGCATAAACGCTTGAAAGAGAACTCATGTGTTCCACCAGGTATTTGATGGTAAAACGCTTTTGTTTGATGATGGCCTGGGCATAGGTGCTTTTGACCAGCTCAAATTGCGGACTTTCAGGATCCCCAATGGTGCCCGCCACCACCTGAAGTGAGTCAAGATCCTTTCGGGTCCGGGCGAGTTGTTCGACCAGGATCCTGATTCCATCAGATTCTTCTGAGCCGGACAGGGTGTAAGCCCTTCCAAAGGACTCCTGGTGGCTCTCAAGGGAGATGTTTTCGCCCGGCGAAACCAGTAGATTGATAATCTCGCCATTTTCATTCTTTAATATATAGAGCTCAGGTTCTTCCAGGCCCAGTTTGATTGAAAACGTGCCATCCTTTGCTGTTTTCACGGAATCGATCACGGTGGTCCGGTTTACATCGAGTCTTTCGAGGGTCAGGTTTATTTCCTCTCCTCCATGGATCAGACCGCTGATTTCTGTACGGGTGCTGTTACAGGCAAAGACTGTGACAGCCATGATCAGCACCATTATAAATGGGATGTTCTTATTCATCTTATTTGTTAAAAATTTGGTCCAGTTTACTTAATAATTTGTCTCCGAATAAATCTGTTTCTATAATTCTTCCCGAAGGATCGATCAGCATATTAAACGGGATCTTCTCCACACCGTAAAGATCCACAAGCGGAGTTTCCCAGCGTTGCAGATCACTTACATGATCCCAATTAAGTTTATCTTCTTCAATGGCTCCGGTCCAGGCATCCATTTTTTCATCGAGTGAGACTTGCAAAATCCTGAAATTCCGCTCTCCAAATCGTTCACTTGCCCTGAGCAGCACTGCATTTTCCTCTCTGCTCAAATTGCTCCAGGAGGCCCAGAAATCCAGAAGCACATAGTTTCCTCTCAGTCCGGACAACGCCATCTTGCTTCCATCAGGGCGTGAAGATACAAAATCGGGAGCGATCTCTCCGTTTTTATACTTCTTAGCCTGTTGGTCGCTCTCCATAAGCACTTTTGCTTCTGCAAGCTGAGCATGCAACAACTGAACAGCCTCCAGCTCACTGTGATGGATCATCATAACTGAATCCACAAAGCTGTAGACAGGAAAGTCTGTTCTTGGATGAAAAACCGGGACCCCCTGTCCGTAAAGGTTATAAAGTGCAATAAGGATGGCCGGAGATTCGGGATTTTCATGAATATAAGCGATGGAATAATCCTGAAATTCAGTAGTTATGGAATCAAATTGACGATCAAGCTCCAGTTTTATACTCGTATAATCCGGAGAAGAAACAAGCTCCCGGCTCTTTCGGGCGATCTGGCCAAGGGCATCCAGTGCTTTTTTATGTTCTGCTGCCAGGATCTGAAGCAGACCTGAGCCGGGTGAACCTTTGATTGAATAAGCGTTTTTATCCTCCAGTTCCGCCTTGAATTCAATGGTCTCTCCGGGCTCCATTAAGAGCGTGAGATATCCTGAAGGCCCGTACCTTAGCACATAGAAAGCGATTCGTTCCTGGAGAAAGGAGATTGTAAATTCTCCGGCATCATTGCAACGGACTGTATCTACAGGAATGTACTCCCTGGCGCCCATTTCTTCCAGCAATACTTCTTCACCGTCACCATTCAGAAGTGTTCCCCTTATTTCGGTGGTCTTCTCAGTGGTTTCGCCAGGGCTTTTGCTGGCTGAGTTTTGATTGCATCCGCTTGCTAAGAGCAAAAGAAATATCAGAATATTGAAACCTGGATATTTTATCATGCTTAAAATTTTGTTATAAAAATAATAAGAATGAGATATGTATGGATTAGTTTCTAATTTTGTAGTTTATTTCATTGCATATACGGTCTTTTATTGAGTATAATTTTTTTGTACTTTACAATTAAATCTATTGTTAATGAGTTACCTGAAGTTTGAAAAAACTGAGCTGGTTAATCTGGAATATTCACTTTCCAGGGAATTGATCAGATCAAACCGTGCAGGTTCTTACGCCTCGTCCACCATCATCGGATGCAACACGAGAAAATATCACGGTCTGCTTGTTTGCCCCCTGGAGGAAATGGATGGTGAACATCATGTTCTGCTTTCCACGCTGGATGCCACAGTGATACAGCACAACAAGGAGTTCAACCTGGGGATACACAAGTATGAAGGGGATCGTTATGTTCCCAAAGGGCACAAATACGTCAGGGAATTTGATACTACAAAGACTTCCTACCTGGTTTACAGGGTGGGTGGAGTAGTTCTTTCAAGAGAGATCCTACTTGTATCGAAGGCTGAACAGGTGCTGGTAAAATATACCCTGCTTGATGCACATTCAGAAACCTTGCTGCGTTTACAACCCTTCCTGGCTTTCCGGAATTTCCATGCCTTAAGTAAATCCAACCTCTATGCCAACACCAGGTACGAAGAAGTGGAAAACGGAATCATGTCAAAGCTATACGAAGGTTACCCCGGGCTTTATATGCAATGTTCCAAGGCAGCGGAATTCGTTCCTGTTCCCGACTGGTATTTCAATGTGGAGTATATGGAGGAACAGAAACGGGGTTATGAATATAAGGAGGACCTCTACGTACCCGGTTATTTTGAAATGCCTATTAAGAAAGGAGAATCTGTTATTTTTTCAGCCTCCACCAGCAAGGTTGCTGCAAATGGATTGAAACGGAAATTCACTTCGGAACTGAAACAACGCATACCAAAGGATAGTCTGAAAGACTGTTTGTTGAATGCAGCTCAACAGTTTATAGTAAGAAAGAAGGGCAGTACTGAGATAAAAGCCGGATTTCCCTGGTTTGGTACCTGGGGAAGGGACACCTTTATGGCCCTGCCCGGTCTCACTTTAACTACGGGGGATCTGAGTACTGCCCTGGAGGTCATTGATTCAATGGTAAGCCGAATGAAACACGGGCTCTTTCCCAACACAGCTGTGAAGGGCTTACCTGCATTTAATTCTTCGGATGCCCCTCTCTGGTTTATCCGGGCCCTGCAGCAATATGAAAAATACGATCCGGAATTTGATATCTGGAAAAAATACGGAAAAGTCATTAAAGAAGTCCTTGAAACCTATCGCGACGGAACATCAGGAATGATCCGGATGCTTGACCATGGTCTGATTCATGCTGAGGATGGGGAAAATCCACTTACCTGGATGGATGCCGTAGTTGATGGACAATTGGTCACACCCCGGCCCGGACTGGTTGTAGAGGTCAATGCTCTGTGGTATAATGCGGTGTGTCAGGCTCTGCAGTGGTCGGAGAAGCGGGACCGGGCTTTTTTCAAGTCCTGGAGTCATTTTCCTGAACTAATCAGGGAATCATTTGTTGATCAGTTCTGGAATCAGGAGAAGGGCTACTTGGCCGACTATGTGCAGGGCGAATACAAGGATTTTTCTGTAAGACCCAGTCAGGTGATTGCAGTTTCGCTTGATTATTCACCACTTGAAAATGAAATGAAGAAATCCATCCTTGATGTGGTACAGGGGGAGTTGCTTACTGCGCGGGGCTTAAGAAGCCTTTCACCCAAAAACGAGGCCTACAAGGGAATTTATGAAGGGAACCAGGAAAAACGCGACCGTGCTTATCATCAGGGAACGGTCTGGCCCTGGTTACTTGAGCATTACGCCGAAGGAGTTTTGGAGGTACATAAGAATGCCGGGCAAAGCCAGATCAGGAAAATGTTTGATGAATTTGAGGATGTGATGAGTCAAAGGGGAATTGGCAGTATATCGGAGATTTATGACGGGAATCCCCCTCATGTTGCCAGGGGATCCATTTCTCAGGCCACAGGTGTGGCTGCTTTGCTAAGAATCAACGAGATGATAGAAGGATTTAATAAATGACATTTATTCTCGGCCTATGAAGGTACTGATGTTCGGGTGGGAGTTTCCACCACATATTTCCGGGGGATTGGGAACGGCGTGTTACGGGCTGACCCGTGGTATGACAGCTGTTCCCGATCTGGATATTTTGTTCGTGGTTCCCAAAGCCCATGGCGATGAGGACCAGAGCAGGATGCGTCTACTTGGTGCTGGCGATGTGACCCTGGATATCAGGAAGGTGCATGATCATCAGTTTCTGAAGGACCTCTCCTACATTGAGATCAACTCCAACCTGGTGCCTTATACAAGTCCGGAAGAATATGATGAACTGATCAACAAAGCGGAGACCAGGGGAAAAAGGCTGGTGGAAACGAACATGGGGGGTACCCTCAATTTCACCGGGAAATATGGAAAGAATTTGTATGAAGAGATTGCCAACTATGCCATTGTAGCCGGTGAGATTGCCCTGGAAGAGGAGTTTGATATTATCCATGCGCACGACTGGCTGACTTACCCCGCGGGCATTGCGGCCAAGCGGGCTTCCGGCAAGCCGCTGGTGATCCATGTACATGCCACAGATTTCGACAGGAGTGGGGGGAAGGTGAATCCCACGGTGTTTGAGATTGAGAAAACGGGGATGGAGCTGGCCGATAAAATCATTGCGGTCAGTAATCTGACCCGAAACACGGTGATTGATAAGTATGGCATTCATCCCGATAAGGTGGTAACAGTTTACAATGCAGTAGATCCCCTGTCGGATCTTGAGAAGCTCAAGTTGAAGAGGGGGATTACCGACAAGGTGGTTACCTTCCTTGGCAGGATTACCCTGCAGAAAGGCCCGGAATATTTTGTTCAGGCAGCATATAAGGTGCTTCAGAAGATGGATAATGTGAGGTTTGTGATGGCCGGAAGCGGAGAGCTCCTTGAAAAGATGATTCAGTGGACAGCGGCGCTGGGGATTTCCGACAGGTTTCATTATACCGGTTTCCTGAAAGGAGATGATGTGTTCCGCATGTTTTCCATCAGTGATGTCTATGTGATGCCCTCTGTTTCAGAGCCCTTCGGGATATCGCCACTGGAAGCAATGCAGTCGAATGTGCCTTCTATCATATCGCATCAGTCGGGCGTGGCGGAAATTCTGAACCATGCCTTCAAGGTGGATTTTTGGGATGTGGACGCCCTTGCCGATGCCATCTATGGTCTCTTGAATTATCCGGCTCTTTCGGAAATGTTTAAAAAACATGGAATGGAAGAAGTACATAATATGAAATGGGAGAACTCGGGCAAAAAGGTTCATTCCATATATAAAGAATTTGTTCAGTAGATAAAATAACAAGCTATACAATGAGAACCATCTGTCTCTATTTCCAGGTCCACCAGCCCTTCCGGTTCAGAAGGTACCGTTTTTTCGATATTGGAAATGATCACTACTATTATGATGATTATACCAATGAATCCATCCTTCACAAGGTGGCCCAGAAATGTTACCTTCCTGCTAACGAGTTGATGTTAAATTTGATAAAGAAGCATAAGGGTAAATTTAAAATTGCCTACTCCATTTCGGGGATCGCCCTGGATCAGTTCAGGCTCTATGCTCCGGAGGTATTGGACAGCTTTAAAAAGCTGGCCGATACGGGTAAGGTGGAATTTCTTTCGGAAACCTACGCTCACTCCCTTAGTTCATTGAAGGGGAAGGCTGAATTTGAACGTCAGGTCAAAGCTCATGATAGCCTGATCGAGGAATACTTCGGGCAAAAGCCCAAGGTTTTTCGAAATACGGAACTGATCTACTCAGATGAAATCGGAGCCATGGTGGCTGACATGGGTTTTAAAGCCATGCTTACGGAAGGAGCCAAACACGTGCTGGGCTGGAAGAGTCCAAATTACCTCTATTGCAATGCCATCAATCCCAAATTAAAGCTCCTGTTGAAGAACTTTAAACTCAGTGATGATATTGCCTTCAGGTTCTCCAACAAGGGATGGCCCGAATATCCGCTGACTGCAGAGAAATTTGTGGATTGGCTGAACCAGACTCCCGATAAGGAAGAAGTAATCAACCTGTTTATGGACTATGAGACCTTTGGAGAGCACCAGTGGAAAGAAACAGGAATCTTTGATTTCCTGGAAGCCTTACCTGGCAGTGTATTCAAATCCTCACCCTTTACCTTCAGCACTCCTTCGGAGGTGGCCGGCAAGCTGCAGGTGGTTTCTGCAGCCAATGTCCCCAATCCCATTTCATGGGCGGATGAAGAACGGGACCTGACGGCCTGGCTGGGAAATGAAATGCAGAATGAAGCATTTAATAAACTGTATTCCCTGGGAGACAAGGTGTATGAGTCGGACGATGAAGGAATTAAACAGGATTATGCCTATCTGCAGGTGAGCGATCACTTTTATTACATGTCTACTAAATTCTTCTCCGATGGAGAGGTTCATTCCTATTTCAACCCCTACGATACTCCTTATGATGCATTCATAAATTATATGAATGTTCTCAGTGACTTTGAAATTCGGGTGAATGCTTCTGTTCGTTCCAGTGTGGACGACCAGGTAGCCCGCCTGAGCAAGATCATTAAGGAGAAGGACGAACAGCTTGAAAAGCTTGAAAGCCGGCTGTCCACTCAGCAATCATCTGTTGTAAAGAAAGCCGCT